>Ga0187872_10000354_pt1 | contig 54611 bp, 56 predicted proteins | sample June2016WEW_16_4_FD_132973 | JGI IMG/M metagenome (GOLD analysis project Ga0187872, IMG submission 132973) | Peatland microbial communities from SPRUCE experiment site at the Marcell Experimental Forest, Minnesota, USA - June2016WEW_16_40 | ecosystem: Environmental > Terrestrial > Soil >...
CGTCCTGAGCACTTCATCCGGACTGTGGCTCGTGCCCTTCAGCATCGCTTCTACTTTCTCTTCAGTGGGAATGATGATCGGCATGTAATCCGTCATTCCATTATTCATGAAGATTTCTTGCAGGTTATCCGCGGTGTCCGGACCGTAGGTAGCCGGTCCCGCCGCAATTGATTGCATCCCGGTCTTCTTCTCGTCCGCCGAAAGCGGCACGGTCAGGTCGTCAATGATCTCCTTCATGATCTGTTTCCCCGATACCGGGTCGGGATTTACCAGATATGCCGAGAGTTCCTCGTCTGTCTTGCCCCCCACAGGGTGAGGAGTGAACACTTGACGTAAGTGCGGCATGCCATCCCTTGCCGCAGTGAGGTTCGCCAATTCCGTGTAGGCCCTGGTGCACATCGGAATTGCAGGGACGCCCATCTTTTCCATCGTTACGCAGTGACTCACGGTCGCTGGGGCGCAGCCTCCTCAATGCCCAATGGCCATAACAGTCGCGTAGGCGTTTGCCTTGATTTCCGCCCAGAGCTTTGGGTCATCCTCGGCATACCCCCCGGCCTTCTTCCGGAAGACGGTCTTGACGCTGGGCATGTTCTGTTGAAACCAGGCCTGCATTTTTTTTAGGAGCGTCTCGCCGCCAAAGAAACTAGTGGCGTCGACCACGTAGATGGTCTTCCCATCGAGGGAGCTGGCGCGAGGAGCCATGGAATAGAGCTGTATAGCCGGTGGAGTTCCTTTGGGACTGAGCGCCGTAAACTTCGGTTCGCTTCCCGCACCGCTCTGCACGCCTTTTTTCTTTTGTTCCGCCTCCACCCGGGAACTCGCCAGAAGCGCCGGAGACATACCCAGCAGCGACAATAATTTTCGTCTGTTAACTTTCATGGATGAACCGCCTCCTCGATTTTCCTCGCATCGTCGAATTCAGATCACGGCAAACTAAAAGCAACAAAGCAGTTGCCCGAGGCTCCGATCAGATATTGTTTGCCATCAACTTCATATGTAATGAGATTTGATTCAGAAATTGTTCCGCCTACCGTAAATTCCCACAACAGCTTGCCACTTGCGGCGTCGAGCGCGAAGAAATTCCCTTCGTCACTTACAGAGAAGACAAGGCCGCCCGCAGTCGCAAGCGTGCTGGTCTCCGCAGGGGCAAGCATCCGGTACTCCCACTTCATCTTGCCGGTCATCACGTCAAGGGCGCGAATTGCACCGTAGGAGTCATCTGCAGAAAGAGCGTTTCGTCCGCCTCCACCGAAGTCGGGAAAGTGGACTTTCGGCTGGCCTGCTACGGTATACGCGCCAATTTCACGGGCTGACACGTAGAACAGTTTTGTCTGAGGGCTGTAGGACGGGCTGTTCCAATTCGTGCCTCCATGACCATCGGGATAGACCAAACTCCCTTCAGGAGTTGGCTCTGTGTTGGGCAACGAAATGGGCCTCCCCTTCTCGTCGAGCCCTTTGGCCCAGGTTTGTCGCACGAAGGGGACGCCGGTCACGTATTCGCCCGTTACACGATCCAGAACGTAATAAAATCCATTGCGGTTCGCCAGTGCCAAGAACTTTCCGGGTTTGCCGTCCACCGTATCGTCGAACAGCACGGGAACTTGGATCGCATCCCAGTCATGCGTGTCGTGAGGCGTAAACTGAAAATACCACTTCATCTTTCCCGCGTCGGGATCGATGGCAAGCACTGAGTCCGAGTACAGGTTGTCGCCCTCCCTGTTATGGCCGTTGTAATCGGGAGCGGGATTTCCGGTGGTCCAATACAGCAGGTTCAGCTCCGGGTCATAAGATCCGGTGCCCCATGTCCCTCCACCGCCAGTGCCGGACATGTCTTTTCCCCAAGTTTCCGAGCCACGCTCGCCCGGACTCGGAATGGTCCATACACGCCAGAGCCGGTTGCCCGTCTTCGCATCGTAGGCGTCCACGAAACCCCGAATCCCAACGTCTCCTCCGGAAATCCCCACAATGACTTTCCCATTCAGCACGCGAGGCGCCCCCGTCATTGCGTATCCCTGATCATTCTCGTCAACGTGGACGCTCCATTTCACGGCGCCTGTCGTGGCGTCCAGCGCTACAAGGTGCGCATCGAGCGTTTCCACGTAAACCGTATTATTGAAAACGGCTACTCCGCGATTCGAACGATGCACTCCAATGGTGTAAATCCTTTCCGGAAGATGAGGCGTCCAGCTCCAGATCTTAGTACCCAGGCGCGCATCCAGAGCAGTAACCGTGCTCAGCGGTTCCGTGACGTACATGATTCCGGACACCACGACGGGAGATGATTCAAACGGCGGAAGAGGGTGATTGGGCTGGTAGATCCAGGTCGGCTTGAGACTATGAACATTTGCTCGGTTTATCTGCGTAAGCCTCGAAAACCGCTGCGACTTATAATCACCGCCGTACATCAGCCAGTCTTGAGGCGTGCTGTCGGCGTGCAGCAATTGTTCGTAGGACACATCTTGTGCCAGTAATCTCGCGGGAGCCGACAAAAGTGAAAAAACAATCACAAGCGCATACAGGAAGGTTTTCATTGTGCGCTCTTCAAACTCATAAGATAGGCCACCAAGTCATCTAACTGCGCCGCAGACAAGGTGTCCTTGAAGTTCGGCATGAAACTCTTCCCAGGCTCCTTTTCCAAGGAGCGCAGTCCAGGCTTCCAGAATCCGTGAAATTTTCCGGCGGCATCCTTCAGGACAATCGTGAACGAGTCTTCACCAACACGCACGCCTTCGACGACGCGTCCGTCCTTTTCGACAGCGCGGTACATCAAATATTGAGTCCACCTGCTGCCAAAGGGGCCATCTCCCACCTGGGGCAAATTCGCGCCGGGTTCTTGCAATCTCGCCTTCAAGTTCGTGGCTCCGCGCATAGCGCCAACTTGGGTCAGCTCGGGACCGATGCTGCCGCCTTGGCCGGCGATCATATGGCAAGCCGGGCAGCCACTGGAGTTGTAGAGAGCTTCGCCCTTCTTGGGATTGCCCGTTGCTTGCCCGGAGGTTGTTGTGCTGTCCAACGTTCGGATATAGGCCACGATATTTGCTGCTTCTTTTTCCGAGACGGTGGAAGATCCCGGCATTGCCGTGCCCGCGATTCCTCTCCGGATGATATCTTGCACCGCTCGATCGCCTAATCTGGCTGGAACACCGCGAAGATTAGGACCGTCTCCACCGCCGGCATCCGCTCCGTGGCACCCCGAGCAGTTCTGTGCAAATAGACGCTTGCCTTGTTCAAGATCAGCCGGCGCGGCCGGCGGGGCCGCAGAAGCGGGAGAGATCTGCGCAGTTTGAGATTCTTGGCCCGCGGCCTGAGAATCGTGAAACGCATTCAAGGTCAGAGTCCACGCCATGAAAACCAAAGCGACAAGCCGGAAGCACCTGACTGCATTCACACAACCCCCCACTCACCCTTTGCCTGTCCCTCGCCAAAATTCTCGCCGGCTCTGAAATGAATAACATAGAGGCCGCCCCGCCGCCAGCGTTCCGTTATAACTCCGACCATGTTCAACGTCGATCCAACGCGGGAGCTTTTCGCCGAAAAGACCCGGATCGCGGGCGCTGTGGCCGGACAATAGTTGGTTCCGTCGTTGACTTGATTTGAGACGCAACCTAAGATGTGGGGCCAATGGTAGCTCCCGATCCCCTCGTCGGCAAGGCCGTGTCGCATTACTGTATGGTCGAGAAGCTGGGCGGCGGCGGGATGGGTGTCGTGTACCGCGCCGAACACACCACTCTGGGTCGCGCCGTCGCGCTGAGGTTTCTTCCTGATGAGGTTTCCGGCGACAAGCAAGCCCTCGAACGATTTCTCCGCGAAGCGCGCGCCGCGGCCGCATCGAATCATCCGCACATCTGCACGGTCTATGAAATCGGCGAACATGATGCCCATCGCTTGATCGCCATGGAGCCTCTGCAGGGCCAGACCGTGAACGCGGCAGTAGTCCGCCTATGCGCAGCGGGCGTATCCGCCAAAATAGGCAGGACTGAAGAGGCACGTGAGATCCTCCAGGAAGTTGAATCGGCGTGGAAGCCGGGTGATCCTCGTCTCACTTTATAGGGGGCGTTTACGCGGAGTTAGGCGGGAGGATGCGGCCTTCGAGTGGCTGGAGAAGGCGTTTCAAGAGCACGAGAGTTTCATGGTGCAACTCAAAGTCCATCCGAGCTCAGCGGCCTGCGCGAGGACCCGAGGTTCGACGCGCTCGTGAAACGCATCGGCATCCCCGACTGATCGGCCTCGCCCATCACGGTCATAAGTGCCCCCGACTAAGAGAGCAAATCGAAGACGTTCTCCGCGTTCGTCTGGTATAGCTTGTTCTTGTCGGCGTCGCTAATCGGAAGATCGTCGGTGACCTTCACTTCCTCCGGGACAAACTGATAGGGATAGTCCATCGCGTAGAGCACGCGATCGACGCCGAGCACTTTCTGACAGTAGAGGATCGGCGGCTCCCAGGCCATGCCGCTTGTCGTCACCCACACATTTTCCTTCAGATAGTCGCTCGGCTTCTTGTTGAGCTTCTTCACGTTCGCGTATCGATTCGACGCCGCGTTCGCGCGATGGAAAAAGTCGAGCCGGAAAAACCAGTAGGGAAGTCCTTCGCCGAGATGCCCGACGACCATCCGCAGCTTCGGGAATCGGTCGAACACGCCGCTCAGCACGATCCGCAGCACATGCAGGCTCGTCTCCACCGCGAACCCGTAGATCGCGCCCTCGAGTCCCCACTCCGCGAACGGCGCGTACATCCGCGCGGAAGGCGTGCTCGGATGCAGATAGATGGGAACGTCCAGCGCTTCGGCCGTCGCGAAAATATCCCAGAATTTCGGATCGTCGAGGTACTCGCCCTGCGTTTGCGAGTTGATGATCGCGCCTTTCAACCCCAACTTCCGCACGCTTCGCTCGAGTTCGTTCGCCGCGCCCGCGGGATTTTGCGGTGCGATGGCCGCGAGCCCTGAAAACCGGTCTGGATGTTTGCGAATCGCCTCCGCGAGTTGATCGTTGAACGTCGCTGCCAGCGCGGTTCCCGTGGCCGCGTCGAAAATCTGCACGCCGGGGTTCGTCAGGCTCAGGATTTGCCGGGCGATGCCGGTTGCGTCCATGTCGCGGATGCGCTCTTCGCCGATATCCGCGAGGCGCGCGGCGATGCCTTTCGGCCGCGGGCTGTCGCCGAGAAAATATCCCCACTGACCGACGAAGCCGGGGTCCAAATTGCCTCCACCTTGAAGCAAAAGATTCTTCCATAGGCGAAGCAATTCTGGCGGCGCAAACGCCTCTTCAGCGGCAATTCTGTGCCAATTTTGCGCGTTTTTTGCCACCAAGGTCGCCGTCTCTGTCAGGGTTGCGCTCACGGGACCGAACCTCCTCCAAAAGACGATACACCGTAGCCGCGTCCGGCAGGGAAGTCAATTGCATGCGTCGGTCAGTCATTCATGCGGCAGCAGCGGGCTGGCGCAAGCGGCCCGATCGAGGCCACCTCGCCATTGCATTCCCACCGGAATTCTGTTACTATGTGGTTGCGTTTGTTGCTCTTGTGATGATCTTGACGCGCTCTCGAAAAGGCTGCCGGGCATTCGCCCGACGGCCTTTTTTCTTGCGCGCCCAGTGAGCGAGGGCACGAATAGCATCCCTGGCGGCTAATCGTCGCCTTATCAAATACCTAGGAGCAACAGAAGTGAGCAGAGAGCAAGGTACAGTCAAGTGGTTCAACGCAGCAAAGGGCTACGGGTTCATCCAACGCCAATCCGGTGAGGACGTCTTCGTGCACTTCTCGGCCATCCAGGCCGACGGGTACAAGAGCCTCAACGAAGGGCAGGCGGTTGAATTCGAAGTCAAGCAGGGTCCAAAGGGCCTTCAGGCCGAGAACGTCGTCGGCCTCTAGCGCCTTCCTGGACGACACCTTCAAGTTCGAGCCAGGAATCGAGAGTCAGGGCCGGAGCGCTGGATCAACCGGCCCTGAACTCGCAAGTTGTGACTCCTAATCTTACGCGTTTGCTTTCATCCGGAGGAGGCACCTGTGCAGATCCTGTCCGAAGGCCAGACGATTCGTCATCAGCAGTACGGCATCGGTACGGTCACCGAATCCAACGTCGAACGCACCACGATCGACTTCGACGATCACGGCGTGAAAAAGTTCGTCACCTCAATCTGGGTCGCCGAACTGGTCGGCGAACCGCCCGCGGGTCGCCCGGCGCGCCGCCGCGGCCGCCGCAAATCCGCCAAGAAGTAACGACCCGGCGAGGATCCTCGTCGCGAGCCTCGAGTCGGGATTCCGCGGCGCGCCGCAATGCGGAGGACGGAAGTGCACAAGATCTGGTTATGGTGGGCCGCTCTTTCAGACGGCGAAAAACTGCTTCTCTTCGTCCTGTGTATTGTTTTCGTGGTGTGGGCGGCAAGGCGCATGCTGCGAAGGGTTCCATAGCTCGCGCAGGCCCGTTTGGTTTTCGCCGAACCGAAACGTTTCGAGCAGATCCCGCGTCTCCCAGATAGTTTTGACGGCGCGCGATCCGCACCTCGAGGGCCCTGGCGTTGAGCGCGCGGCGGCAAGGACGGCAGTGAACTTGACGATTGGGTGGCCGCCGAGCGCGAAGTGCTGCCGGAGCTAGCCGCGCACGTCAGCCAGTCGGACGGAATCGTCTACGCGCTGGCCAGCATGCCCGGCGTCACGGCTGCGGAGGTTTCCGTGAGAGTCGAATCGGAATGGCTCGTGATCCTCGCGCATTCGAGCGGTTCAGGGCGATCCGCGGCGCAGTCATTCCACGTGATCGAATTGCCCGCGGCACTCGACCCGGCCCGGTCGGTTGCGGTTCTGTCGGGGGGCCTGCTCGCGATTCACATGCCCAAAGCGGAGACGCCTTCGGAATTGCCGTCCTCAGCGCGGCGACCTCTGGTTGTGTAGCCGCCGGGCGCCATACAGGCTAGCGCGCCGCCGCTCGCCGCGAAGTCCACCACCACAATGCGACGCCCGCCAAAATCGACACCAGGCTGGCCGCCTGAGCATTCGTCATGCTCAGGAACGATCGCGGATTGATGCGGATGAACTCGACAAGAAACCGCGCTACACCCGTCAGCACGAGGTACGCCGCGAAGACGGTACCGCTCTTCAGCCGGCGCCCCCCAAGGCGCCAGAGGAACCAGGCAATGAGGCAGGCGACGATCAATTCGTAGATCGGCGTCGGGTGGACGCGCTCGGTCGTCGGCACAAGTCCGTGCGGGAAGCCCATGCCCCAGGGGAGGGAAGTCGGGATGCCGTAGTCCCCGTCGCCGGAAAGCAGGCAGCCGATGCGCCCGATCCCGTAGCCGAGAGCGGCCGCTGCTGAGCCCGCGTCGAACGCATCGAGCAACGGAATTTTGTGCCGCCGCGCGACCCACACGAACGCCGCGAATCCTGTGATCAGCCCGCCGAACCACGCGAGTCCGTAGCGGCTGAGAAGCTGCCCGACTGGATCGGCGAAAAGCTCGCGCGGCGTCTCGAGCGCGTGGTAGAGCTTCGCGCCCACGATCCCTGCGAGGCAGGGAATCGCGATGAGCATTTCCGCCGCGGCCGAATCTCTCGGCGCGAGCCCGCGCCGCGCGAGGTCCCCTCGCAGCACGTAATACGCCGCCAGCATCGCCACCGCGACCATCAGCCCGAACGTCGGGATCAAAACCGGCCCGAGATGTATGAACGGCATCATCGCAATGGTCTCTAACTCTCCCCGCTTGCCCGGGAACTGTCAACCCGCTTTGCTTTCCGCAGCGGGTGTATACTCCGGCTGCTCTAGGATGGGCAAATCAGATGCGTATGCTGCTGCCAAAAGTTGACTCCGTAAGCCCCAGCGGGTCCGGAACAGCCATGGCACGGTCAAAGCGCTGCGACTGATAAGCCAGAAACGCCTCGCGCCCAAGCTGATTCCACGTCACATGGTCGTGATGAAAATAGAAACCTATCGCGAGCCCAAATAGCAAAACGGCGATGATTCTACCAACCAGATTGGGTTTTTTCATTTCGGTCGGCCCCCATTCTGCCCCCTCCGATCCAATTGACTACGTCGATGGCTCCTCGGCTAGTCTGATGGGATACCACATCGAATCGCAGGCGCTCATCACACACTAGCCGCGAAACTACCGCTTGAAACCCGGGAGGCAAAAGGCGCATCGTATTTATAGGGTCGGAAGAAGGGTGGCGACGATGACGCTCTCAGCCGCGCGTGTTTCGTCCCGGACCAGGTTTTTTCTCGGAGCAGTAGCCGCCGCGGCGCTCACTCTTGCGCCGCAGGCCGCGCTTGCGCAGCATGGGGGCGGCGGGCACGGCGGAGGCGGTGGCGGCCACTTCGGCGGTGGCGGGCACTCCGGCGGGAGTTCCGGCGGCTCGCACGCATCGGCGCCCGCACCTGCATCGCATTCGAGCAGCGCGCCCGCCGCGTTCGTCCGGCCACCATCGGCGCCTGCAACCCAGACCGACGCCCACAACAGCGTTAGCAATAATTTCAGCGCAGGTTCGCGCCCCCTTTCGTTCAGCAGCACGCATCCAGGACCGGTCGCATTTGCCGGCGGCGATGCGGCCGCAAGCACATCGGGTACCGCCGTCCCGCACGTGACGATCGGTTTCCCGCCGTCGGGTGAGTCGGACACCGAGCACTCGCAGCTGCTGGTTGACGGCGGCCCCTTGAGCTTCTCCGGCCAGGGCCACGAGATCTGGCAGAACTCGCCGGGCGTCACTCCGGGCCTGGCCGCCGCGCCGAGGAGCGCACTTGCCGTTTCGCGTCCCGCCGCGAATGAGCTCCCGGCGCAGCCGCGGATGTTTCCGCCGAGGCGCTTTCTTCCGGGCCCGATCTTCGCTCCGGGATACGGCGGCTTTTTCGGCCCTGGATTCGGATTTTACCCGTTCTTCGGATTTGGTTTCGGGGGCTGCGATCTCTTCTTCTGGAACGTCGGCTGCAACGCCCTGGGTTATTGGGGCCCCTATTCGAGCGGATACTATCCGTCAGACATGTACCTTGGGGCCGGTGGATACGGCGGCACGGACGCGGGGCCGGACACTTCGCAAGGCTACGGCGCGTACGCGCCGCAGAATCCGCCGTCCGATAATTCGGGAGCCACGGCGGCCACCCAGGTCGTGACGCTCTATCTAAACGACGGCACAAGCTTCGCGGTGACAGACTACTGGGTCGCCGACTACAAGCTGCACTACGTCACGGAGGATGCCCGCGAGGGCGCGCTCGATCTCGATCAGATCGACGTGCAGCGCACCGTGGACGAGAATGCGTCGCGCGGCGTCACGTTCACGCTGAAGCCCGCGCCCGCTGCGGCGCCGGATTCTTCGCCCGCTCCGCGGCCGTAAGAGAGAACCCTCGCTCACGTTTTTCGCTCGGAATGTCGGTGCTCGTCGCATCGCTACCTTGGACGATTTTTTCTTACCAAAAAAGTACTCCACAAGTTCTTCTCTCAAAGCGTAAAAACTTTTTGGTTATCCTCGCTTTCCGCCTGAACGGTCGAAAGTAGAAATCGCCCGCACGATCTCCTGGCAGACGATCTACGGAACGGCTCCGTCCGCGATCAGCGTCGTCCTGCAAACGGCGACGAACGACGTCGATTCGCAGTACGCGACCATCGACACGTCCACAGCGACCGCCGGGGAATCGCGCACGGTCACGAACGTTCGCGGCAACTTCATCCGTGCGAAGGTCTCGTCGATCACCGGCGGCTCCGGCATCATCGTCCAGATTCTTGGGCGACCTTCGTTACCGCGGATGTAGTTCGATCTCCCGAACGGGGGCAACGATGATGAGCCGATGCCTGGTCGCGCTTACCCTGGCGATTCTGGCTGCCCCGCTCCCTGCGCAGGATGCTGCCACACCTGATTTCTCCGGCACCTGGATCCTTAACCTTGCGAAGAGCAAGCTTGGGGAACAACCAACCATTGGTTCGGAGACAATCGTGATCACGTGCTCCGGCACAACGATACAGTTTGACACCACCATCGACGAGAAAAAGCAGCAGCCGTGGATATACACTACGGACGGGAAAGAACACCTGTTCGAGGAGGTGCCGGGAGGCGACGAGGTAGCGAAAGCAACCTGGGAAAAATCCGTCCTCGTGATCCGGTCGATCGGCCGTACAACACTCCTTCTTTTCACTTCACCGACCGCTGGACGCTATCCGCCGATGGTCGCACTCTGACGCAGCGCAATGACAGACCCAGGCAGGTTTTCGTTTACGACAAGCAATAGCCCCGCCCGCTGCGCTAGCATAGAGTTGTGATGCTCAAAGGCTGTGCTGTCGCGGTCATGGTTCTCCTCGGCGCGCTCCGTGGCATCGCGCAGACGCAAACGCCGGCGCAAACGACCGCGCCTGCGACGCACAGCGTCACCGTGAAATTCGACTACGACTTCCGGTTCACGCCCCCCTGCACCAAGAAGATCAAGGCGCGCTGCGTCCAGCAGTTCGTCGTCTACGATATTTCCGTGGGCGAAGCCAAACGGACGAAACTTTTCACGATTCCCACACCTGAGCACGCCAAGAAGTCCAGCGTCGCGGTCACCGGCACCAGTCCACAGCTCGTCTTCGAATCCGGTCAGCATCTCCTCGAGGTGGTCGCGCAGTATCCAGACGGCACCGAATCGCAGAAGCGCGCCTGCACCACCTGGATAACCATCCCGTAGAGACTCGGGGAAATCGAAAACATCAATCCGACCATGGGCGACGCGCTCGAAGCCGCGCGCGAAGCCGAGCTGCTCGCGCTCGAGCGGCAGGTGCAGCAGAGAAGAGACTCCGGCGAAGATGACGAATCTTCCACCGGTGAGACTGCGGACGACGGCTCGGGCACGGGTCCGATCCACCGCGCCGAAACCGAGGCCGCCGAGGTCGTGCCGCCGTATCCCGGCCGAGCCGCGCGCGGCTTCGTCGCCCGCGTCCATCGCCAACCGGTACCCGCTCGCGGTGTCATTCCGGATTCGCCGCAGCGAACGAGGAATCTGTCTTCCGTTCCCGCGCCCGAAATCCACGTTTTCTCGGACCACCGCGACCTTATGAATTTCCTCGCCGACGCATTGGCGCAAGGCGCCGCCAACCGCCCGTAACGAACGCCTAATGATCGGGACTGAGCTTTCGGTTACAATTGACGGCGCGGTTACGAGGTCGTGCTTGGTAACGTGGCGCGCACGCGGCGGGTTCGGTCGACGGGGGCGGCATCGCCATCCGTTCGCCGGCAAGTGGCGGAGCAGCTCGATGCCGCGCTATACTGGCATCGCCGTCCTGGTTCTGGCAGCAGCGCTCGTCGGACGCCTTGCCTGGCAGGGCACCCACTACATTTTGCATGGCGCGCAACGCGGAGCGGTCGTGCGATTCGTCGCGCCGGGTCCCGGAAGCAACGCGTATCTCTTCGCGCCGTGGGAGAGCGACGCCATCATTTCGCTCGACGCCGGTGTTCAAGACGCCCGGGCAGGGAAGATGATGGCCGCGGAGATGGACGTCGACCGCTCGGCTTCGATCGTCACCGGCATGCGCCTGCAATCTCGCCTCGCGTCGCCGCCTTTCTTCGAAGTTTCCATCGCCGATCTCGATCGCGTCCTGCAAGGGCACGCGGACGACGAGCGCATGATGGAGCACGTCACGGAGGTGCGCGCAGCGCTCGCCGAGCTTCGTTCGTCGACGAACGTGGCGGACGACCCGACGCTGGCGAGCAAGCCCGATGCGAAGCGCGTCTCGATCGGCGCGCCGCGCGAGCTCGCCGCTGATTCCACGCTCGGCCCGGCAACGCTCGGCAGCAATTATCTCGATGCGACGCTGATGCCCGATACCGCCGAAATCCTGTTACCGCCGGCGTCGCGCTCGATGGCCGATGGCGTGCGCGTCGAGAACCTGACGATTGCCGGCGCGGCGCAGACTCTCGACGGCATCCGTTGGCACAATGTGACATTTGTCGGCACGCACCTGCGCTACGAGGGCGGCCCGCTCGATCTGCGGAACGTCCACTTCGTGAATTGCCGCTTCGGCGTCGGCTCGGACGGGCGCGGCGCGCGCCTCGCCAGTGCCCTCGCCCTCGGCCAGTCCTCCATCACGATCGAATAGCCGCGGCGGCGGGAACGTCAGCTTCGTTTGCCTCCGCGGATTCCGAGAACGATCAATAACGCTCCGCCTGCGAAAGCAAACGGCGCGAACAACGCCCCTGACGGGAAATACGGATTGAACAGCCGCCCCTCGAAGATCGTCGCCAGCCCGACGGCGATCAGCATCAGGCCCATTATCACCACGGCGACGTGTTGAAGGCGCGCGATTCCACGTTTTTCCGTCGACTCGTCCATTGCGCGGCACGATAGCAGAACACACAAGTCCGAAGCGAGAAGCAAATGCCCGGCCGCTACTCAAACAGCCTGGCTGGATCGCACGGCGGGTTTTCTACCCATTTGTCGAAGACGGTTACCATCTTGCCTTTGCGGCGCTGCTGAACGAGGCGATGGAACTGATTCTTGGTGCCATCCCAGTCCTGCAATTCAGACCAGATGAGGACCGGACGGTTGTTTTCCACCTTATATTGCTGGGCAATGTGAACCTGTCCGGCCATTCCTGCTCTTTCGAATGTAAGAATTGTCTTTGCGTCCGGGTCGATCCGGTATCGCGCTTCGGTCAGGTCGGTGAATTCCTGTAATCAAAGCGGCCGGTTGCGGAATTGTAAAGCCAGACGCATCCACTCGAATTTCCGGCCGCGCCGGGGCACGACATGAGATAGATATCTCCTCAGCCGTCGAAATTGAAATCGTCGGTGCGAAACCAGATCAGGTCCTTGCTCGGAGGCTCCATCGCTTCCAGGTCGCAGCTGGCCAAGTGCTGCATAGGTTTGTCCGAATCGCCGCGAAACACTTCGATGTCGGGCAGGGTCGATTCTGCGTTCCCGTATTGATCGTCGGGCCGCACTTCGGGAACTATCTTGAATGTGAACTGCGGAAGATTCGGCCCAATCTCATCACGTTCCAGCGCACGCGGCTGCGCCCATGGGCGTTTTTCGCGCTGGACGACAAATCCCTGCGCGACGAGCTGTTCGAGCTTTTCCCCGACGGCGCGTACGTCGCGTTTGCCGACGACTACTGCGAATCGCGCAACGAAAATATGGATGACCACTGGCGCGCCCTGCACGCGCTGCCCGGCGACGGTTCGAGCGGGCGCCCCGCCCTCGGCGACGTCCTGATCAGCGTGCAGGAGCGCTTCAACACGCTCTCGAATCTGCAAAACGAAACCTACGGCATCCCGCCGATCTACGCCAATAGCGAAGTGCTCGAATTCGATTCGGTGCAAAATCAGACCGCCGAGCCCCGCACTCACTATCCCGCGCGCGCGCGAAGCCTGGCCAGTCGCTCGCCGCGGGATTTTTCCAGCCGGAGCCTGCGCAGGTGCCGCCCGACCTCGCGCAGCACGCCGCGAACCTGATGGGCCCAATCGCGCAATTTCTCACCGGCGCGTTCCCGGCGCTTTTCGGCGGCGCGATGGCGAACCCAGACACCGTCGCGGACTACTCGATGGCGCGCGACCAAGCGATGGGCCGCATCGGGCTTGTCTGGCGGCGCATGAAATTCTTCCACGCGGACATGATGCTCCTCGCCGTCGATTGCTTCCAGCGGAATCGCCCGAACGACGTGGAAGTCACGCTGCTCGGCGCGGGCGCGGCGTTCGAATCGAAATGGATTCGCCTCGCCGACCTGAAAGGCAACCTCTTCAGCCACCCTGAAACCGACGAGCAGTACCCGACGCTGTGGTCGCAGCAGCGCGTCGTCCTGCTGCAACTGCTCGCGATTCCCGACCCGCAGATGCAGGCCGTGATAGCGCACCCGGAAAACATGGCGCTGATCAAGCGGCTGATCGGACTCGAGGAGTTCGTGATTCCGGACGAAGAGTCGCGCACGAAGCAATACCGCGAAATAGCGCAGATGGTCGGCGAAGCGCCCGTGGTGCGCCGCGACGACGCGAGCGGAGTCGAGCTGCTGCCGCCGAGCATCATGCCCGACGAATTCGCGGACAATCACGCCGCCGAGCTCGAAATCTGCATGCGATGGTTTTCGGCCGACGCGGGCCAGGTGGCCAAGATCGAGGCGCCGGCCGGCTACGCCAACGTCCGCGCTCACGCGATGTTCCACCGCGAGTATCTGCTGAAGCAGCAGCGCCAAGCCGCGCAGGCAGCGGCGCAACCGGGCAAGACGCAATAGGGAAGGCTACACCCCGTGGGGCAGCTGCTGGGTCATACAGTGGATCGTGCCGAGACCGAGGACGAGATCGCGGGAATAGATCGGCACGATTTCGCGGTCGAGAAACAGCGACGCAAGCTTCGCGAGCGCGATGCGGTCGGCGGGATCGTTGAACGTCGGGACGAGGACGACGTTGTTCGCCACGTAGAAATTGGTGTAACTCGCTGGCAGGCGCTGCCCGGCGAAATAGACAGGCTCGGGCATCGGCAGCGTTTCGACGCGCAGGGGTTTGCCGTCCTGATCTTTCATCGCGCGCAGCAGCTTCAGATTCTCGTGCAAGGGCGCGCAATTCACCTCGCCGCGGTCGTGCTCGACCACGGTCACTACCGTCGTCTCATCAACGAACCGCGCCAGATCATCCACGTGGCCGTGCGTATCGTCGCCGGCGATGCCGTTCTTGAGCCACAGGACGTTCGTCACGCCCAAATACCGGCGAAAGATTTCCGCGTAATCGTCCTTCGTGAAGCCGGAATTGCGCTGCTGCACCTCGCTCAGCAGACATTCTTCGGTCGTCAGCAGCGTGCCGCGGCCGTTCACATCGATCGAGCCGCCCTCGAGCACCACGCGCCTCCCCTTGTGCATCGGCAGCACGACGCGCCGCTTCAGCCACCGATTCGCCCGCACCACCACGCGCGCGTCTTTCTTGTAATCGTCGTATTTCGCCCAGCCGTTGAACACGAAATTGTTGTACGCCACTTCGCCGCGCGGGCTCACCGCGCAGATCGGTCCTGAATCGCGCATCCATCCGCGGTCGGTGGGGATGTGGAAGAACTCGACCGCGTCGAGCTGTACGCCCGATTTTTCGAGCACCACTCGCGCGCGCTCTTCGGCGTCGCGGTCCTCGACGATCAGAAACACGCGCTCGACGCGCGCCAGGTGCCGGACGATCTCCGCGTACACCCACGGAATCGGCGCGAATTTGCCTGGCCAATCGGTGAGCTCGTGCGGCCATCCGAGCCACGTGGCTTCGTGGGGTTCCCATTCGGCGGGCATGCGGAAGGTGGGCGCAGCGCCGCTCGCGCGCCGCAATCGCGATGATGTGCGCGTTATTTCCCGAGCCATCGGCTGAGGATTGGTTCGTAGGCGTCGATGCGGCGGTCGCGCAGGAAGGGCCAATTGCGCCGCGTGTCTTCGCTCTTGGCAGGGTCGCACTCGACGACGAGCACTTCTTCCTTGTGGTTCGAAGCCTCGGCGACGATCTTCCCGAACGGATCGGCCACGAACGAGTTGCCCCAGAACTCGATTCCGGGATCGCCCGCCGCCGGATTGCTCTCGAGTCCCACGCGGTTCACCACCGCGACGTACACGCCGTTCGCGATCGCGTGGCCGCGCTGGATCGTCCGCCAGGCGTCGAGCTGCGCCGCGCCGAATTCAGCTTTTTCCTTCGGGTGCCAGCCGATGCTCGTCGGATAGAAGATCACCTGCGCACCTTGGAGCGCCACCATCCGCGCGCCCTCGGGGTACCACTGATCCCAGCAGATTTGCACGCCGATCCGGCCGTAGCGCGTGTCGAAATTAGGAAAGCCGAGATCGCCGGGCGTGAAATAGAACTTTTCGTAGTAGAGCGGATCGTCCGGAATGTGCATCTTGCGGTATTTGCCGAGGAACGAGCCGTCCGCATCGATTACCGCGCAGGTGTTGTGATAGATCCCGGCGGCGCGCCGCTCGAAAAGCGACGCAACGATTACGATCTTCTTTTCCTTCGCGACTTTCGCGAGCGCCTCGGTCGCCGGGCCCGGCACGGGTTCGGCGAGATTGAAGAGTTCCGCGTCTTCCGTGCGGCAGAAATATTCACTGCGAAAGAGTTCGTGTGTGCAAACGATTTGCCCGCCGCAGTCGGCTGCTTCGCGGATCTTCGCGCTGACGCGCGCGAGATTTTCCTCTGCGTCTTTCGTGCAGCGCATCTGTATCAGTCCGATCGTGAACTTCTCGGGCATGGCGACATCGTATCACGAGAGAGAAGTACGCGATTCGCGCCTGCGCGCGGAATTGTTGTGCGGCAGCGTGTGCGTGCGGGGAGGGTTACCTCCCCGCGGGATGCGTTTTACAGGTTGCGGTCGATCGCGCTCGCGACGCGCGCGCCGTAGAAGCTTTTCGGCGCAGGCGGCGGAGCGACCAGCCGCACGACGTGCAGCAGGCGATCCGACTGGAACGGCTTGGCCATGCATACGACCGCGCCCAGCTGGTGGCTCGCGGAATAATCGGCGGGCTGCGCCGAGCGCGTCAGCAGGATCACGGGGATGTGCTGCAAGCGCTCGTTTCGCTTGATGATCGCGCACAGGTCGTGGCCGGAGACGTCCGCACATTCCACTTCCGCGACGAACACGTCCGGCACGTTGTTGCGCAGGAACTCGAGCGCTTCCTGCGCCGTCGAGACCACGATGACGACGTAGCCGTCTTGCCCGAGAACGTTGCGTATGGTTTCCGCGCTGCGCGCGTCCGATTCCACCGCGAGTACGGCCGGCCGGCGCTGGGTCTTCTCCTGCGCTCCTGGCGGGAGATCCGACGGGCTGATGCCGGCGCCATACTGCGCCTTGTCCCCGCTCTGCGCTTGCGCCCGCGCGGCGAAAAATTGAACCGCGACGGCGAATTTCCCACCCGGCTGTGGCCGCACCCGCACGATCTCGGCGGCCAGCGCATGGTTTAGTGCGCCTGGGCCGGTCGAGTACGGGAACGTCACGTCGAGCCGCTGGCCCTTGGCGTAGTGGGTCCGCGCGGCGAGGAACAACAGGCCGTCGCGCGAGACGTCCACAGTCGAGCATACCTCTTCGAAATTGGCCGGGAACTCGACGGCGCGGACGTGGAGCTGCGCACTGATCTTCGCGCGGCGCCGACGGCGGCGTTCGATCCCACAGGGACCCTGATTTGCCGACCCTGTGGACTTTGCTGCGCCTGCGGGGGCTGCAGTTGTCGTGCTCATTCAACACCTCAGAACGTATTGCGGGCCGCGGGCGCGTGTGGGGTGCTTATTCCATGCGGCCGGATGGTTGCCCGCTACCCGTAGCTTCGCAAAAGGCTCTGAGCCGGGGAATAGTACCTTGGTGCTATTTTGCTGCCGGTAACTCCGACGCCAACAAGCCAACAACGGCTTCTTCAGAGGTTTTGGCCCTGCCCGCCAGAATCACCTTGTGAATTTCGAGCAGGATTCCATGTGCTTGATCGGAGGTTCCCCTATGCCAGCCACACCCACGGCGCAGCGCGAGGCTGCGCTGGTCCTCGCGCCGGTTTCCGCCCACGAGCGTGCCACCCAGACGCGCCGACGCGGCCGCCGAAACCAATGCCGACACGGTAGGGGCGCGTTTGAAACCCGCCCCTACGAATTCGGTAGACGGGACTCGTCCGCTGAACCCGAAAACCTTCGCCCGGTCTTCGACGCGAACTGCGCGCCGCCTGGCAGGACGCGCAGGCCTACCGCGAAACGTTCGCGACGCCCGAAGAGGGTCCCAAACCGCCTGGCAAGACCTGAGCTACATTGGGCAATTCCCGAAAATCGTGTCTTATTTCGCCGCGCCGAGGAAAAACGCCCAATCCGCGGCATAGGCCGGATCGCCGTTGGCGTCCACCGGCGTGAGCCGTGGCGAATCCATGCTCCCGTGGTACAGGTCAGCTCGAGGATTCATCCCGGAACCGGGCTTCGGCTCGAGCGTCATCACGCGCACACGTGCTCCGGCGGAATTTTCAGCGCCTCGTACGCCGCCTTCATGGCTTCGGCGCGCGATTCCTTCTGGTGATAGGCCGCGTACCAGCGATCGAGCGGCGTGGCGCTCGGCGACGTGACCCACGGCGCCCAAACCTTTGTCGCCTCCACGCGGTCCACCGCGCCTGAAAGCACGATCACGCGCGCGACCTCTTCCTTCTTGGCGATGAACGCCGCCATCCCCGCGCCCTGCGAATGCCCGGCGACGGCGATGCGCGACCAGTTCGGCTGGCCTTTCACGCGATAGCGGCCCCAGCCTTCTTCGTGATGATGCGCGTCGAGATACTCCAAGAGCTTCGTCAGCCGGTTGACGACCGACTCCGCCGGCAGGTCGTCGATGTCTTTCGTGACGTCGTCGCCGAAAACGCGCTTCTGCCGAAACCGGTCCGAGCACGCCGGGTCGGGATTCGGCCCGCAGATCTGCGGAACCGAATCTGTGTTGTTGTATTCCAGATCGATCACGCGGTATCCCGCTTTCGCGCCCGCCTCGATGAACGGCCACCCGCCGGCAGGCGTACCTCCGGTGGGAGGAAAAAAGACGAGCAGGTTGGCGTTCTTCGCGACGGCATTCTTGAAAAGCGCGAGGCTGTTCGCGGTGAAGCGCTTGATCTGCGGGTCCGCGTCGGTTGGGAAAATCGCATGGACCACGCCATCGGCGAGCTGCGGGACCGCCGCCGCTTGCGCGGGCGCCGCGACGACGCTTCACGCGCCGCCCACGGCGAGGCTGAGCACTGCCGCACAAAAAGTGAACCGCCGCATCCGATTCTGCAATGTTGGTTTGTTCATGGCGGCAAGAGTCTACTCCCGTCAAAACCGCCGGAGAAGAGGATCGTTGACCTGCGCACGCCGCTGGCGCTAACATCGGCGGCAGAGAATTCAGGCGCAGCTCGGCGCGCGGGAGGCACAATGAAGAAATCATTCGCGGTGATGACCCTATTGTTGGCGGCGATCTTCGTCGCGCCGGTTGTTAGCGCGCAGGACGACGCTGCGCTTTCTGATCCCGGCGCTTCCGATCCCACACTCGTCGCGGCCGCAGCGAACCCGGTACAGACGATCGCCCCGGCGGACGTCCTGAAGATGATGCAGGACAAGAGCGCGATCTTTGCGCTGGTGGACACGCAGCCCGTGGACGGCTACGCCGAAGGCCACATCCCCAGCGCCATCAACTATCCCTGGGTGATGCGGATCAAGAATTTCCCGATCGCTCTTCCTCGCAACGAGATGCTGGTTTTCTACGGCTCTTGCCCAAACGACACGTCCGACATGGTCGCCAAGCTGGCGCAGTTCGGCTACTTCAACGTGAAGATCATGGACGGCGGCTGGTACAAGTGGCAGGCGCTGAAGTATCCCACGGCCGGCAAAGGCGACGATGTCCCGGCCGATCCGCAAGTCTCGCAACTGACCGCCGCTCCGAATAAGAGCGCGAAGCCCGTCACCCGCTAGAGATGGTCGCGGCTTTCCGGAACATTGAATGAAAACTGTCGTCGCGGCGCTGCTCGCATCGCTCCTGCTTTGCGCTTCGAAGATCGCCGCCGCTCAGACGCCGTCCGCGTGGCACGACGAGCTGGTCGAACACATGGCCGGCACCTGGAACCTGGAGGGCACACTCGCGGGGAAGGAAGCCCATCACACCGTCACCGCGGAGTGGGTGCTGAATCACCAATTTCTCCAGCTTCACGAAACCACAAGCGCCTCAGCGCCCGCCCCGGAGAACCGCTACGATGCGCTGTGGTTCATCGGGTACGATGACGTCAGCGAGCGCTACGTTGTCCACCTGCTCGACATTTTCGGGACGCGTTATTCGGAGACGCTCGGTTACGGCACCCGCAACGGAAACTCGATCGCCCTGGTCTTCGAGTATCCCGACGGCCCGTTCCACACAACCTATCGCTGGATTCCGGAGGATGGCAGTTGGCGCTGGCTGCTCGAACAGAAAGACAAAAACGGCAAGTGGACCACCTCCGCCGACTTCAAGCACACCCGCCCCGCGAATCGTTGAGCTGTGGCTTGCGCGCTACTTCTCAAGCTCGAGCTTCGCGTAATTGAACCGCACCTGCTCCATCGGCGCGTCGCCATCGTCGCTCGTGCCGCCCGCGCGAATGGAGATGACGCTCGCATCGGTCAGCTTGTACCGCCTCGTGGCTTGGCCGTTCTTTGAGGTAAAGACGATATCGACCTCCGGCAGGACTTGATGGCTCGTCATCGCTCCCAGCAGCCCGAGGGACGATTTGTCCCTGTACTTGACGATCACGACAGGCCTGTACACGACGTTGCTGGCCGACGATGTCGCGTGCGCGCTGCCAGCACCCTTCGCGTCCGTCGTCGCGGGCGTTGAGCTGACGCTCGAATCCTGGCTCATGCCCTCCATTTCCCACTGAGATGGCATGCTCGCGGAGCGAAACGGGATCCAGGCCAGGTACGCCGGGTCGATCGATTCACCGGCCATCTGCCCCTTCGCCGTCATCACGCGGATGTAGCCCGACTCCTGAGCCCCAGTCGCTGTCCCCAACAGGAGCCATGCGACGACAATGGCGACGAAGATCTGCGCCGTTTTCTTCAGGGTTGTCATGCCGTCCCTCCGACGAACGAATCTCGTTTGATTGTCCTACGAATCCCGAGCCCCACAACGTTCCAGTGATCCAAGTGCTGCGAGAAACGCACCAGGCGCCCGCCTCGGTTCAAAGCGCATCGCGCGCGGGCGGGCTCAACCACTAGGGCGAGCCGAATTTCCGCGTCGTCTGGGGAGGCTCGCGGCTCACCTGGATCGGCCGCCGCTGGACCGACCGCGATGCCGGCGACAACATGATCCGCGAAGCGATCGAGCTGCGGCAGGTGCCGAAATATTTCCCGCACGACCGCTGGCACATCGAGCGCTGGACGCCGCCCGAATTTTACGGCTCGCCCGAAATCTGGTACGCGCAGACGATCGAAGTCGAGGACGGCATCCGCATCCCGACGCTCGGCCCGTATCCCGCGCGCGGCGAATACGAGCATTTCTTTACGCTCGAGCGCGGGAACGTTCCTGCCGCTGAATGCCGCGGCGTGCGACTGGATCGTGCGCGCGATCGCCTTTGGGAATGGCGAGAGGACAAAATCAATCCCATGGGGGCGACGCAGTCCATCACCGTGTGGATCCGCTACGAAAAAGTTCTGCCGCTGCGCACGCTCGGCACCGATCCCGTGCAGATTCGCTCGCAACAGACCCGCTCGCGTTCGCCGCGCGCTCTCGCGGGGCGCGTGCCTTGGCGCAGGATCTGCTCGGGACCGCGCAGATGGCCACGGAAGAATTGATCGAGAGGTACGTCCGGCCGGAACAGTTGAAGGGACGCAGGCACATGCCGTACAGCTATCACCGCCGCGTCATCTACCTCTGATATCTCTGACGTTCCTTGCTTAGGGAATCAGGGGAAGGGGCCCTGCGTCGCCTGTACAATATCGAGCATAATCTGCGGGCCCGGGCGCGACGCGTTCAGCGGATTGCCGTTGGCATCGAGCGCCGGCGCCTGGAAAGTCATGGTCGTAGTGCCGACGGGCGTGGCCGGCGATCCGACCATGCTGCTGTGGTGGCAACCGGTGAGGGCCGCCGCGGCAATGCCCGCCACCGCGAACACTAAGGGCACGCGCTTCCGTGACCTGCCGCCGCCCGCCAGCACAGTTAGGCAGGCGATCAGCAGCGCAATCGCGCACAAGACGGCCCATTCGGGCAGGGCAGGGAGCAGAGTAGGGAAGTGGGGCGCGCGGGGCGACGAATCCGGAGCCGGGAGCATCTCGGTCGTTCCCGGTGGCCCGTACGATGCGCATCCGGTCCCCTGCGGAGGTATCGGCGCGACGACCTTCTGCGTCGAAGTGACCAACACCATCTGAAACGTCGCGGGCGTCCCGGGGGTGATCTTCGCCGGGCACGGCGTGATCACGCAGCTCGTGTTGACGGGCAGTGTCGTGGGGCATGCGAACGTCACCTGCTCGCCGTTCTGTCCGAAGACGCCGTCGGGGTTAACCACGCCGTTGAACGTGGCCGTTCCTCCCTGGACGATGGTCACTTCCTGCTGCTGGCTGGCCGCGAGCTGCAAGTTGTAGTCGTCGCCTACACCGGCGAGATTGAACCCCGCGACGTCGCCTTGGGTGTCCGTCACGGCGATCGTGCCCTGCCGCAAACCCGTGCCCTGCGGCGTGAAAGCGACATTGATTGTGCAGCTCGCGCCCGCCGCCAGCGTGGACACGCAACTCGTCCCGGTCACCGTGAATTCTGCCGGCGGTGGCGGCGGCGTGGGCGGAGTAACGGGCGGTGTGATCGTGAGGCCGGTAATCTGCGCGCCGGAGATGTTCGTCACGGTGAACGTGTTCGTAGCCGTGGTTCCGCCCTGGGGCTCGCTGCAGAATCCACGCAGATTCACTCTCGCACAGGCGAAAGCATTCGTTGATGGCAGGGGAAGCGGGAACGCAAGGCCAGTGGTTGTTTGGCCTGCGAGATAGATCGCGGTGGTATCGCCGTTCGAATCCGTCGCCGTAAGCGCGGCTGCGCGCAGCCCAGCCTCCTTCGGCGTGAACTCGACGCTGACAGTGCAACTCGCGAGCGCTGCAAGCGCGCCCGTGCAGGTCGTGCCTGCGATCGTAAAATCGCCGGCGGCAAATTCAGAAGAAAGCCCCGAGATCGGCACCAGGGAGACCGTCATTCCCGTCACGGCGCTCCTGGCGTTCAAAGTAAACGTTTCGGCGCTGCTGGCGCCACCGACCGCTTCATTGCAATAGGTATATGCATTGCCCTGTATGCACGCAGGCGCTGGAGGCGGCGACATCGCCAGATTCCTACCCGTGCCTTCGATGTTGATGGCGAGCGTATCGCCTGCGGCGTCGGTCACGGTTAGCGCGGCCGCGCGCAATCCTGCCGCCGTCGGCGAGAACGCCACATCAACCACGCACTGTTGCCCTGCGGCAAGGCCGCCCGTGCATGTGTTGCCGGCGACCGTGAAATCGCCCACGGCGAAATTGGAAGCCATCCCGGAGATCGCCGCGAACGAGACGGAGAGACTACTCACCGCGCTCGTGGCCGTGATGTGGAAACCGGCCTGCGGCCCTGGTAAGCCGCCCAGAATCTGATCGCAGAAGGTGAATGTTGGACCGAGCGGGCACCCCTCTTCATCCGGATCCGCGGAGAAGAGCGCCAAGCTGCCCTGTCCGCCCGCGGCGGAGACCGTGGCCACGTGATTCAGGCGCAGCGCCGCGAGCGCCGCGAATATCATCACCGCCACCGCACAGAAAACCAGCAGTCGCCGCACCACGCTCTCCCCTATGTCAGTAGGTATCGACGCGTTGGATTCACCTTCAGGCGTTCGGGTTGCGTCGCAAGCCGCTCATCATATCAACGACGGGTGATCAGTGCCTAGTGAATGGTGACTGGTGAAAATCGCTTCAGGCACCGTCGCGGTGGCCGCTCTCGATGAGCATAGGACGACAGCGGGCGCGTCAGGGACTCGCTGCCCTGTTCAATTCCTCTCGTTGCGCGGCGTAACCCAGAAAACTTGCTCGCCGAGTCCATGCATGCCGCGGCCACCACCACCAACGGCACCGGCGGCGGCTCGGGCGGCGGCAGAGGCTTGGACGCGCATCCTGCGTCTCGAGGTGCGCGACGCGGACACGTTCCTTCGGCTGCACTTTTCAAACGAGGGGTCGATCGACGTCACGCCGCACCACATCTTCACCCTCGCCCACGGCTCGCCGATGCGCGCCGAGCGGCTCTGCATGTGCGGCATTCTGGTTGGGCGTTTCGCGCGCCTCAGAAAATCACGGTGAGCTGCGCGCCCACGCAACAGTTCTTCGCCGGCCACTTCGCCGCCATCCTCACGCACAATTACACCTTCAGCTCGTGACGGGCCTCAGGCTACTTCAGCGTCGCAGCGAACAGCGCGGACAGCTTCCCAAAGGCGCGCTCGGCTTGCGGCTTGTTGTAGGCCGCGCTGTCCGAGACGGTCCAGCCATGCAGGGCGTCCTCGTAGACTTCGCTCTCGCACTTGCCGCCCCAGGCCTTGAGCGCGGCGTTGAGTTTGTCGATCGCCTCTTGCGGCATGGAGTTGTCTTTCACCGCGTGCCCGAAATAGAGCTGCGCCTTTACGCGCGGCAGGACGAGATGCGGGCTTGTGGGCTTATCGGTGAAAAGGCCGCCGCCGTGGAATGACCCGACGGCGCCGATCCGATCCGGCCGCGCCGCTGCGGTGCGCAGCGCCATCGCGCCGGTGAAGCAGTAGCCCACGACTCCCATCATCGCGTCGCTCACCGACTTCTGCGTCGCTAGGAAATTGACGTAGCTCGCCGCGTCGCGCTCCATCACCTCGGGCGTCAGCGGCCCGGCCAGCTGGCCGAAGCGTTGCATGGTGCGCGGGTCGCCGGCAAAATTCGGCGCAAAGTCGAATACGGGTGACCGCGCCGTGCGGTAAAACGGGTTCGGCAGCAGCACGGTGTAGCCCTGTTCCGCGAGCCGCTGCGCCATCGCACGGTGCGACGGCCGAATCCCGATGATATCGGGCAGATGAATCACGCCCGGCCGTTTGCGTCCGTCTTCGGCCTGATAGAGAACCGCGTCGCAGGTTCCGTCCGCCATCTTGATGTCGATCTCTTTTTCGATCACGATGCCTCCTCTTCGGGTACCTCATTCCAGAATTAGTCTGTAGGCGCTGCTCAGGCTACCATAGGTGACCGCTATCAGTTCCTCGAACAGAATCACCGGAGGGGTCGCCATGTGCAGTGCAGCGCCGCGTCAAGCCAAGCGCCGATCGAATACGCAAACGCCAGTCCCGAGGTGCGCGCCGTTTACGACGACATCATGACGACGCGCCAGACCGACTGGGTCAACAATTTCTGAAAGGTGCTGGCCAACGATCCGGTCTCGCTGAAGCGCACCTGGGAATCGATCAAGCAGATCATGGCTGCGGGCGCGCTCGATCCGCTGACCAAGGAGATGATCTACGTCGCCGTCAGCGTGACGAACCAATGCGGCTACTGCATCGCGTCGCACGCCACCGCCGCGCGCTTCGTGAATTCGCACTGGCTCGCGCTTGATGGCGGCTCGCCGCCGCACGACGCGACCCGCGTCCTCGTCCTCATCGAGGCTGACGAAGGCGTCCACCTCGCGCTCGAGGACGCGCCTGCGTTCCAACCGCTGCAGCATCCGCTCGCGCAGAAGCCCATTTCGGACGCCGCCCAAGCCGCGCTCGCGCCACATGGCGTCGCGCCCGGCACAAGTCCTCCAAGAACGTCATCAAGAACTTTCGAACAAGGGGCCGCTGACGGATTCTGCGGCAATCCTATCCGCACACAGCGGAAACTTCAACTCCGGCGCTAGAAGTTACAATGGCGGCTAGCCGGCCCTTGCCCTGTTTCTCTTCCGGCATGTGCGCCTTCCGCACCTGCCGTGGCGGGTGATCGAGTCGGCAATCCAGAAGCCAGAAAGCAATGCCACCCACGTCTGAACTCATCGCGCTCGCACGCGCCGCTCGGCCTGCCTGCGACCGAGGAAGTGGTGCGGCCGATCTCCTGGGGATTAATGCAGGTCATGGGACAGGTCGCGCGCAAGCACGGCTTCACCGGGAAATTCCTCAGCGCGCTGTGCGACCCCGTGACAGCCCTCGACATCGGCTGCGCTGCCCTCGCGGCCAAGATCGCGGCAGTAGCGGGGAACATCGACCACGTGCTCGCGCGCTAGAACGGCGGTGCAAATCCCGACAACGCGGCGCAGGTCATTGCCCGAATGGAGCACTCCAGATGATATGGTCGCTCGATCTCCGTACATGATGGGACTCGCCGTCTCGCATCCGATGGCTGCGCGCCCTCGGCCTCATCCCCGCGAGCGACCTCACCAACTTCGGCGACGTCCGATAGGCGCGCACCTCCAAGCCCCAACAGTCAATTCAATCGCGATTCGCGGCCACGTAACCGTGGGCCTCGTGCAGCTCGGGACGATCGGCGGAGCGCGGGCAAATCGCGACGAGCTTCGCATAGTATCCTGACGCAGCCCGGCGCTCGCCCATCGACTGCGCGGCGCGTGCGGCGCCGTAGAGGGCATCGAAGCGGTTGGGGTAGTCGCGCAACACAGCTTTGTATTCGACGAGAGCATCCGAAGGCCGCTTGAGGGCCAGCAGGAGGTCCGCCAGCATCTCACGGGCTGGCACGGCAAACGGGTCCTCGTGCTCGTTCTCCTCTTGCCGAGCGGCGTCGCGTAACTTCGCCACGGCCTCATCGGGCTTTCCTTCGGCAAACGCGACCCATGCCTCGGCCTCGCTCTGGCTCGTGTCTTCGCCTGCTGGCACGGTCGCGCCCTGCGCGGCATTTCGCGCCCGCCGCGCCGAGATAATTTCGGTCAGCTTCTGCGTGTCTTGTCGCGCCTCTTCCGCCGCGCCCATGCGCGCGGCGCCGATCGCGCGCGTCCAATAGGTGATGTCCTGCCAATCGGGCTTCTCGATGGGAATTTCGAGTGCCGCGGCTTCCTTCCAGCGTTGCAGCTCGAGCGCATTCCTCGCCGCGAGCATGTCCTGGTGGTCGACGATGTCCGCTGCGCTCGCACCGGGGACGCTCTTCACTTCCTCGACCAGTTGCCGCGCCTTCGCTTCCTGGCCGCTTTGCAAGTAGGCGTAGTCGAGAAAATCCATGGCGTGGAATTGATAGCTCGCGTCCCCGCGGTGCTCCTCGGTGGCTCTTGCAGCCGCGGCAACAGCCGCGATGTTCGAGTCGATCACCTCCTGCCAGAGCCCCAGGCGCCGGAAGATGTGCGACGGCATGTGTATCGCATGCGAGGAATCGGGTGCGATTTTCGCGTACGCGCGGGCGGCGGCCAGCCCTTGCGACGCGAGCTCCGGCTCGTCGCTTGCGTGAATCAGGTAGTGAGCGGCTCCGGGATTGTTCGGGTACTCCGCGAAGATCGGATTCAGGATCGCGATGGCTTGCTTGCGGTTGGCGAGGTCGTCTACACCCAGTTGGGCAAGTGCGATCAACGACAGAGCGTAGAATTCTCCCGCCTCGTTGTCTTTGGGGTTGCCCTGGTAGAGCTTTTTCAGCGCGAGCGAATATGCCTGGACGCGCGCGGTGTGTATCAGTTTCGCGTCGTCCTGGTAAAAGGCGGCAGCGGCGGCGATGTACTCGCGCTCGCGGTCGGTGCCCGCGTTCAGCTTCTGCGCCTGCTCGACGTCGTTGCGTCCCTGTCCCAGCGTAGTGAGATCCGGGAAGTCCCAAAGCTGATGATAGAGCGCCATGGCCTTGCCCCAATACGCAATCGCGCAGCGCGCATCCTGCTCCGAAGCGTTGGTGAAGGCCTGCTCGGATTCCTGATACTGGAAGGAATGCAGCGTGGCCAGTCCCTTCTCGAGCGCGCCTCGTGCCGCGGCGGCGCACGAAGTAGGGAAGTTGACTCTGCCGACTTGCTCGGCCGAGCCGCGGCCCGGGTACGCGCCCGCCGCCCCGTTTGCCTCGACGCGCTCGCCAACGCCCACACCGAGCCACCCGCACACCGAGACGCTGAGAACCACCGCCGCCAGTAGAGATGTCCGTCGCATGGGCGCCTCCCTTAACTGCGAGCCACGATGGTAGCAAATCCCGACCCACCGCGCGCACCGCGGTGTCTGCGCCTCGGACGCTGCTGCCGGACGCCTGGCTCTGCGCTGTTTCTCTCGCAGCGTGTGTTCGTTCTTGCGCCGCCGGGCTGGAACGCCCCGGCACGGCCGGCTCGCCCGCTGTGAGGCACAACGAGCCGCAGCGAACCTGGTCCCATACGAACCACTAGCCACTAACCACTAGCGGCTGCCTCGACACCGTCGATGCCGGCGAGCGCGCCCGCGCCGCAACTCGCAACGACACACTCGCGCAAATCAACGAACTCAAACGCGCCGCTCAAACCCCCCGCGCAAATCGTCCGCGAACTTCCCCAACCCATCACCCTCGCCACCCATACCACGCCCGCTGGACCGACAACCCAGCAGGGAACTGGGCCCTCGGCACAACCCTCCTTGATCACCTCGCCGCGCAAGAGCGCCGAGCCTCTCCCAACCTCCCCGACAGCCCAGCTCCCCGCCGCCGACCTCAAGCCCCTCCACGACTTCGTACGGGACTGCCGCGCCTGCCAGGACCAACTCGCCGCCGCCAAACTGAACTCCGCCGACGACACCACAAAGATCGCCGCCCTCAACCCGGGAACGCGACGCCGCCATCACTGCGGCCAAGCGCGGCACTTTTCCGCGCCGTCTGAAACTTCCGGCCTCGCCTTGGCCCGCCTCCCTCAAGGACCATTGACTTCTGCAAACGGATATTATGTTTCGTACAGGCGTGGACTGCGACTTAAGGGTTATGCCCGGCGACGCGGAGGTTGTGGACGCCAGAGAACAGGAAGAGGCCCGTGCTCGCGGACTGCGGAAGCCACCAGGTGCGACGCATCGACGGGTTCCGACTGCGCTGCATGCGGCGGGCGGCGAAGTCGAGCAAGACCGGGCCTGCCTGGCTCGCAAAATAGATCGCGGGCGTGTGAGCGAAGGGACGCATGAAGGGATCGTCCTCATGTGCGCCGGTTGCGATGGCTTGGCGCGTCGAGCACGCATCGAAGGCAGCGGCGCCGTGCTGCACGAATGACAGAAACAGCCAGTTTCGGCGGGACGGCACGTCCTCGATAGGCGCGAGCCGCACCGGCTTGGCAGGTGCGACTTCCGGGATGCGGATTCTGGAGAGTGCCTGTGTATTTTGGGTGCCTGCGGCAAACGGGGTCGTGTTGAGCGAGTTGGACGTGGGCTCCGTAGAAGCGCCGTCAGTCGATGCTAGCCTAAGCGCGGGAGCAACATCCTTGGGGGTGCTGAAGTCCGCACGCGCGGTCAGTTCCGTCGTCGTGACATCCGCAACGGGGCGGGTTTCCGCGACTGATGCGATGTGAAACAGGAGAGCGGCGGCGAAGGCGATTACCATCCGGTGACTGGGCTCCTTGTACGCCTGCAAGGTTGTGATGAGCAAGGGCCGTACCATAATCGGGCCGTCCATAAGTGGCTTGCTTTCAGTCTGTATATTACTTCGCCGAGCGGCGAATGTGCCGCAACGGTGTGCCGGAGACCATTGTCGCCGGAAGTAACATACCCTCGAGTGGAAACGTGCGTCCTCGTTGGCCTGTTGCGGCGAAGGATTCTACATGTGACTGAAAGCTGCGTTTATGGAGGCGTAGCGACGCCGGACGGCCGTCCCTAGGCAGACTTGACCAGGGCTTGAAGGCTGGCGCGGGCGGCTGCGAGGGTACGATCAATGTCGTCATCAGTATGGGCGGCCGAGACAAAGAGCGCCTCAAATTGCGACGGCGGCAGAAGAACGCCGCGCGAGAGCATTCCCCGGAAGAACGCAGCGAAGCGCGCGGTGTCCGACCTCTTGGCGCCAGCATAATCGGCAACCGGATCTCTGGCGAAGAAGAATGTGAGGAGGGAGCCCGAGGCGTTGACTTGGCCCGGCAGGCCGGATTCCCGCAGGGCGTCGCGGAGACCGGTGGCAAGTCGCTGGGCCTTCCGATCGAGTGCTTCGTAGAAACCACCGGCCTCAAGCTTGGAGAGGGTGGCCAGGCCGGCGCGCATCGCGAGGGGATTGCCCGATAGGGTTCCTGCCTGGTAGACGGGACCGAGCGGCGCGATCATATCCATGATTTCGCGGCGGCCACCATAAGCCGCAACGGGCAGTCCCCCACCGATGATTTTCCCGAGCACGGTCATGTCCGGCAGAACGCCAAAGGCGGTTTGCGCGCCTCCGTAGGCAAGGCGAAATCCCGTGATCACTTCGTCGAAGACGAACAGCGCACCATCGCGTCGCGTGATGCGGTGCAGCGATTCCAAGAAGCCCGGCGCGGGCGGGACGACGCCCATATTGGCAGCGACAGGCTCAACGATCACAGCAGCGATCTTGCCGGCATGCTTCTGGAAGAGCTGCTCGACGGCGCCGACATCGTTGTAGGGCGCATTGAGAGTGAGGGCGCCGAGCGCGCCGGGCACGCCGGGGCTCGACGAAATCCCCAGGGTCGCGAGGCCCGAACCAGCCTCCACGAGGAAGGTATCGGCGTGGCCGTGATAACCGCCCTCGAATTTCAAGATCAGATCGCGCTTCGTGAAGCCGCGCGCGACCCGGACTGCGGACATGGTGGCTTCCGTGCCCGAGCTGACAAAGCGAATACGTTCAATCGAAGGAATGGCGCGCGCGATACGCTCGCCCAACTCGATCTCGAGCGGCGACGTCATGCCGTAACTCGTGCTGCGGCTTGCCTGATCGGCAACCGCAGCGACCACGTCCGGATCGGCGTGGCCGAGAATCAGCGCGCCCCAGGAGCAGATGTAGTCGATGTATTCGCGGCCATCGGCGTCGATGACGTGAGAGCCGCGGGCGCGATCAACGATGATGGGTTCCCCACCCACCGCCCGGAACGCGCGAACGGGACTGTTCACGCCGCCGACGAGGATTCCTTGCGCGCGGGCGAAGAGATCGGCGGAGTTGGTCACGGTGGAATCATAATATGGATGGCGGAGAATAAAGGCAAAAACAGATTCCTTCCCGCGACCCGGTCCGGGACGCAAGGAGCGCGCGCCACCCCGCGCCCGCGGGCGACGCGGCGGCGGAAAAAACGCGCGAGACTTTGCTCGGAATAACAGCCCTATGAATGTGGGGTTCGCGAAAAATGCGAGGCGTAGGCGTCAGCAGTTCTTCAGCCAGCGGGCGACATCCTTGGCGTGGTAGGTGAGTACGATGGAGGCGCCGGCGCGCTGGATGGAAGTCAGAATCTCGAGGACGATGCGCTGCTCATCGATCCAGCCTTTCTGCGCGGCGGCCTTCACCATCGAGAATTCAGCGCTGACGTTGTAGGCGGCGACGGGAACGTCGAAGCGCTCGCGGACACGCTGAATGACATCGAGATACGAAAGAGCGGGTTTGACCATGATGATGTCCGCGCCTTCTTCCAGGTCGAGGGCGACTTCGCGCAGGGCCTCGCGGGCGTTCGCCGGGTCCATCTGGTAGCTGCGGCGGTCGCCGAACTGCGGCGCGGACTGCGCCGCCTCACGAAATGGGCCGTAGAAAGCGGAACAGTATTTCGCCGCGTAAGATAGGATGGCGACATCCTGGAAACTGTTTTCGTCGAGCTTGGTGCGGATGGCGGCGACGCGGCCATCCATCATATCCGACGGCGCAACGATGTCGGCACCGGCGCGGGCGTGCGAAAGCGCGGCTTCGGCGAGCAGCGCGATGCTGGGATCATTCAGGACTTCGCCGCCCCGCACGACGCCGCAGTGGCCGTGGCTTGTGTACTCGCAGAGGCAGACGTCGGTGATGAGGAGCAGATTAAGCTTGGCCTTGCGGATGGCTTCGATCGAGCGCTGAACCGCGGCATTGGGATCGGCGGCTTCGGAGCCGGTTTCGTCCTTCTTCTCGGGAAGCCCGAAGAGGATCACAGCGGGGATGCCGAGATCCGCGACCTCGCGACATTCCTCGACGATCTGATCGGGCGACTGCTGATAGATGCCCGGCATCGAGCTGACTTCCGAGCGAACTTTGCTTCCCGGGCAGGCGAACATCGGGTAGACAAGGCCTTCTTTCGAGAGGCGCGTCTCGCGAACGAAGCCGCGGAGGGCTTCCGAGCGACGCAGGCGCCGCGGCCGATGGGTCGGAAATGTCATGCGGGCCTCGCAGCCGAGGAATCCTGCCGGTAATTCTTTGCGAGCGCGGCGGCCAAGCCAACGGCGGAGGTCTCGTCGGCCTCGATGGCAACGCGGGAGCCGGATTCGCGGATCGCGCGAGAGGTGGTAGGGCCGATGGCCACGAATTGAATACGCGCCGAAAGTTGCGCGATTTCCGCGCGGCCGACGGAATCGCGGAGATTGCGAAAAGCGGAGGGGCTGGCGAAAACGACGGCGTCGACTTCCCCGCCCCGGACGCGGGCGAGAATCGTGGGATCGAGCGCGGCGGGCGCGACCGTGCGATAGGCGATCACTTCCGTGACGCTTGCACCGATCTCGCGCAGAGCGTCCGGCACGCGATCGTCGCCGCGGTCGCTGCGAGGCAGCAGCACGCGGCGGCCTGCAAGAGATTCGCGAAGTTCACGAACGAGCGACTCGCCGGTGTAATTCTTTGCAACGCAGTCCACGCGGAGTCCTTTTTCCGTCAGCGCCTGGGCCGTCGCCGGCCCGACCGCAGCGATGAAGCGATTCGACGATTCCACCATTTCACACTTTATGCCGAGTTCGGCGCAACGGTCAAAAATATACCGCACCGCGTTCTTGCTGAGAAAGAGAATCGCTTCGAACAAGTCGAGATGGCGGAGCTGCTCATCGAGCTTATGCCAATCTTCGGGCGGAGCGAAACACACCGTGGGGAAAAGGATGACTTGGGCGCCGAGGGATTCGAGTGCACGCGTCAGCTCACGCGCCTGCTCGGGGGCACGCGTTACGACGATGCGCTTCCCTGCCAACGGCTTTTCAGATCCCTTCATCCGTTCTGACCAACGGATCTTCCTGCGAGGCGCAGGATTTTGTCCGCGCCCGCATCAATCAGAGCCTGCGCAAGGCGAATGCCGATGGCGGCGGCTTCGGCGGACGAACCGGTTTCGTCGAGACGCACACATTCGGAGCCGGCAGCGGAAAAAACCGCTGCTTCGAGATGCAACTCGCCCCTGCGAAAGCGCCCCCAGGCGCCAAGGGACACCTGGCAGCCGCCCTGGAGTTCGCGCAGGAGAGCGCGCTCCGCGGTGATGCAGGCGCGCGTTTCGTCGTGGTCGAGGGCAGAGACGAAGCGAGATGTTTGCGCATCGTCCGCGCGCGTTTCGACTCCGAGAGCGCCCTGACCCACGGCCGGGAGCATGAGGTCTTCGTCGAAAATCTGCGTGACTTTGTCCTTGGCACCCAGGCGGCTGACGCCCGCCATGGCGAGAACAATAGCGTCGAATTGCCCGCTCTCGAGTTTGCGGATACGCGTGTTGACATTGCCGCGCAAATCGACGACGTCGAGATCGGGACGACAATGGCGAAGCTGGGCCTGGCGGCGGAGGCTGCTGGTGCCAACGCGCGCGCCTTGTGGCAGCGCGGCGAGCGTGAGGCTGCGGCGCGAGATCAGGCAGTCGCGGGGATCTTCGCGACGCGTGATGGCTGCGAACGCGAGGCCTAAGGGCGTTTCGGTGGGCACGTCTTTCATGCTGTGAACCGCAAGATCGACGGCGCCGGAGAGCAGCGCGTCTTCAATTTCCTTGATGAAGATTCCCTTGCCGCCCTCGGCGCCGATGGCTTCGTTGACCTGCGCGATGGAGGCGGATTGCAGGCGGTCGCCCGAGGTGCGGATGCGGACGAGTTCCGTCTCCACGCCGTGGAATTTCGCGAGCAGTTCGGCGACATGATTGGCCTGCCAAAGGGCGAGCGAGCTGCCGCGCGTTCCGATGCGCAGGCGGGTCACTGCGAGTCCTTATCCTTGGCGTGCTGCTCGTTCGCATCGCCGGCGTCATCGACTCCGTCAAGTGCATCAAGTTCGTCGAGGCCAAAAAGGTGACGCACAGCCTCGATTGCGCCGAGCCGGCCGCGCATGCCGCGTCCGCCGAGAAGGCGCTCTTCGGGCTTGTCGAGCACGCGCTCGATAAGTTCCTCGGTGATGCTGGCGATACGCTGGCGCTCTTCGGGCGAGACGTCCTTCATTTCAGCGAGGCGCTCGCGGAGCAAGATTTCGCGCTCCTTGCGGAAACGGCCGCGAAGGTCGTCCACAATCGAACTCGCTTCCACGCCGGCGCGCCAGCCCTCAAACTTCGCCAAGTGCTCAGTGATGATGGCTTCAGCCCGCGGGATTTCGGCTTCGCGCGCGCGCCTGTTCTGCTCAACGATCTCGCCGAGGTCGTCGATGTTGTAGAGATAGAGATTGTAGAGGCCCGCGGCTTCGGGAGCGACGTTGCGGGGGACGCCGAGGTCCACGACGAAGATAGGACGCCCGGAGCGCGCGGCGAGGGCGCGTTCGAGCATCTCGCGCGTGAGGACAGGGCCGACGCTGCTGACCGACGTGACGATGATGTCGGGTTGGCTAAGGACGCGCTCGAGCGATTCCCAGGCGACCGCTTCGCCGCCCATGCGTCCAGCGAGTTCGGCGGCGCGTTCCTGCGAGCGGTTGACGACGCGCAGCGCGCCGATGCCACGGTTCCGAAGGTGTTCGACGACCTGTTCGGCCACCCCACCGGCACCTACGATCAAGGCCGCATGGCCCTTGAGACTCCCGAAGACGCGCTCGGCCAGTTTGACGCCCGCGAGCGCGACGGACATAGGGCGGGCGCCGACTTCGGTCTCCGCGCGAACGCGCTTTCCTACTTCGAGCGCGCCTTGAAAAGCCCGATTCAGAACAGGGCCGGTCGCTCCGCTTTCGAGCGCTTGGCCGTAGGCCGTGCGAAGCTGGCCGAGGATTTCCGCTTCGCCCAAGAGCATCGAGTCGAGGCCCGACGCTACGCGAAAGAGGTGCCGTACAGCGTCCGGGCCAACCCAGCGATAGGTGCAGCCTTCGAGTTCCGCGCGGGAGATGCGGTGGTAGGACGTGAGAAAATCTTCCATCGCTTCAGTGACGGCCGACGCGGCATCGGCCGGGACGCCGTAAAGCTCGCTGCGGTTGCAAGTAGAGAGGACGACGGCTTCCTCGAGAATCCCCTGCCGGCGAAGCTCCCCGGCGGCGTGGAGCGCCTGCTCCTGCGTGAACGCGACGCGCTCGCGCAACTCGACCGGCGCGGTGCGATGATTGCAGCCGATCAGCGCCACGTGGACGCGGGCCCTGGTGCTGCCGCCAATCGGGCGAGTCTTCGGGTTGGAAGGTGTGGCCATCAGAAGAAGCGATGGAACCTCGTCAGGTATAGATTCACGAACGTGTAGCTGAAGAGCACAATGGCGAAATTCAGGGCGCAGATAAGAGCCGCGCGCGCGCCACGCCAGTTGACGCTCCGCGAGAGCCGGAGATATGTGACGTAGACGACGAGGATCGCGAACGTGACGATTACCTTGGGATCGCCCAAGGGATACGTGCCGGTCAGCCGGTGCGCCCAGATCAGGCCACTCGCGACGCCGACGGCGAGAGCGGCGAGGCCCACATAGACGCTGCTGCGAGACATCCGGTCGAGCACGTCAAGCGCGGGAAAGCGCCAGAATGCCGCGCCGGGTTGATGCGAGCGCAGGACGCGGTCCTGCACGAGATAGACGAGGCTCAAGACGAAGGAGAGCGCAAAGGCCGCGTAAGCCCAGGTGTTCAGCGTGACGTGAAAGGCGAAGAGCGGGCCGCGGGCGGGCGGCGCCTCTAGGGGAGGCTTGGGCACGAACAACTCGAGCGCGGCGAGCCATACGACGAGGAGAAGCGTCACGCAAGCGCCCACGGAGCGCTGGCGGTGAAATGTTTCTAGGACGAGATAAGTGAGCGCAAGGAGCCACGCGAACAGCGACATCGAGCCGTAGAGGTCATCGTAGGGCACCGAACGCGTGCCCTGGGAACGCGCGAGCAGCGCCAGATAGTGCCCGACCATCCCGGCTACCAGAAGCAGCGTCGCCAGGCGGCCCGTCCAAACATGTGGCGCATAGAGAATCCGCGCGTAGAAGAGAAAGCTCGCTGCGTAGATCGCCAGGCTCAGATAGCCCATATGGCTCAACATGTCGGCAGAAGCCCCAGAGTTCGAATTATAGCGCCGAATGGGCTGCGAGCGCCCGTCTGCGCCAGGCTCGCCGGGCTTCTGTTATCATTGGCTCGGGGACCTGCTCACAAGATGCCGCTGCACAAAGAGAACAGGCGGAGGCTATTCCTGGGCGCGTGCCGCTTCGAGCCGGTCGAGCGCGTGCCGGTGTGGCTGATGCGCCAGGCGGGGCGTTACCTGCCGGAGTACCAGGCGGTGCGGGCGCGGCACTCGTTCCTCGAGATCTGCAAGACGCCGGAACTGGCGGCGGAGGTGTCGCTCCAACCGTATCGCGTGCTGGGCGTGGACGCGATCATCGTGTTCTCGGACATTTTGATCGTGGCTGAAGCCATGGGATTGCCGCTCGACGTGCCCGATTCTGGGCCGGAGCTGGGGAACCCGGTGCGCGATGCGGCGACGGTGCGGCAATTGCGCGACTTCGATCCCGAGCGCGAGACGCGGTTCGTCGGCGACGCGATCCGGGCGATTTGCAAAGCCGCGGGGCCCGATGTGCCGGTGATCGGCTTCGCGGCGGCGCCGTGGACGCTTGCCTGCTATATGATCGAAGGGAGGACGCGCGGCGATGTCTCGCACGCGAAGCGGATGCTGCGCGAAGAGCCGCAGACAGTGCGCGAACTGCTCGAACGGATTGCGCGGGCGACGGTGGGATACCTGAAGTCGCAAATTGCGGCCGGCGCGGCCGCCGTGCAACTTTTCGACACTTGGGCGGGCGAACTCGCGTCGGACGAATACGAAGAGTTCGAGATGCCCGCGACCACGGCGATTTACGATGCGCTCGGCGAAGGCGATGTGCCGAGAATTTTGTTCGCGAAGGGCTCGGCGACGCACTTGGAGAATATGGCGAGGACAGGCGCCGATGTGTTGAGCGTTGATTGGAAGACGGATTTGGCGGAAGCGCGGCGCAGGCTAGGGCGGCGCGTGGCGCTGCAAGGAAACGTCGATCCGTCGATTCTGTTGGGCGACGAAGAGGGAGTGCGGCGGGCGGCGCGAGAAGCGATTGAAAAAACCGGCGGCGTGGGCCACATCCTGAATCTCGGGCACGGAATCCTGCCGACGACGCCGGTGGCGAACGCGAGGGCGTTCGTCGAGGCCGGGCAGACCGCGATGGTGGCTGCGCGAGAGATGTGAACGTGGTGGACACAACCACAAAAAACAGCGCGAAGCTCGAGATCGGGCAGATCGCGGACGAGGTCCTGGAGAAGTACAACCGGCCGGGGCCGAGGTACACGAGTTATCCGACCGCACCGGTGTGGAAAGACGACTTCGGGCCGGGCGATCTTGAACAGAGCTACGCGCGCGCGGATGAAGCCGGTACGCCGCTCTCGCTTTACGTGCACCTTCCCTTCTGCGAGAGCTTGTGCCTGTTTTGCGCATGCAATGTGTCGATCCAGAAGGATAAGAGTGTCGCGATTCCCTACCTCGCAGCACTGAAGCGCGAAATCGATCACGTCGCAGGAATGGTGTCCAAGAAGCGGCCGGTGATTCAGTTCCACTGGGGCGGCGGTACGCCAACGTACCTCTCACCGGCGCAGCTCGAAGACCTTTTCGGTTACACGCAGGAGCGATTCTCGTTCGCGTCCGACGCCGAGATCGGAATCGAAATCGACCCGCGCGTCACGAGCCACGCGCATCTCGAAACCTTGAGACGCCTCGGATTCAACCGGCTGAGCATGGGCATCCAGGATTTCCAGCCCAAGGTGCAGCAGACGATCCATCGCGTGCAGCCATACGAAATGACGCGAGATTTGATTCTCGGGGCACGCGAGCTCGGCTTCGAGAGTCTCAACGTGGACCTGATCTACGGGCTGCCCTACCAAACGGCCGAGAGTTTCCGAGCCACGATCGATCAGACGCTGACGCTCGCGCCCGACCGCGTGGCAATGTTCAGCTACGCCCACGTTCCGTGGCTCAAGAAACAGCAGGGCTCGTTTGCCACTCACCTGCCCGAGGGCCGCGAGAAGTTCCGCATCTTCCGGGCGGGGCTCGAAAGATTCCTCGAAGCCGGATACCTCTACATCGGGATGGACCACTTCGCACGGCCGGGAGACGAACTCGCGACGGCACAGCAAGACCGGACGCTGCACCGAAATTTCCAGGGGTATACTACCAAGGCGGGCGCCGATCTTTACGGCATGGGCGTGAGTGCGATCAGCTCGATCGGGGACGCCTACGCGCAGAACCGCCGGGAAATACCCGCCTATCAGGCCACGGTCGCGGAGAGAGGCATCGCCACGATGCGCGGCTACCGACTTTCCGCCGACGATCGGATTCGCCGCGCGGTGATCGGGCGGCTGCTGTGCCACACCGTGATACCAAAGCACGAGATCGAGCGCGAGTTCTCGATTTCATTCGACGAGTATTTTCGCGTGGAGCTTGCACGCCTCGAAGAGCCACGCGAAGAGGGGCTGGTCGCGCTCGACGCGAGCGCGATTCGCGTCACGCCGCTCGGCCGCATCTTCATCCGCAACGTGGCCATGGTTTTCGACCGCTACCTGCACGAGCAGCAGATGGATCAGAAGCCGCTGTTTTCGAAGACGCTGTAGTCCCGGCAGACAGACATTCAATGGCTGACTCCACAAGCAAATCCGCCGTCGTGATCGGCGGCGGCATTTCCGGTCTTGCGTGCGCCTACCGGCTCCGCCAGCTCGGGGTACCGGTGACGCTGCTCGAGGCCTCCCGCCGTGTGGGCGGGTTGGTGGAAACAGTCGAGAAGGATGGATTTCTATTCGAGAGCGGGCCGCAGAGTTTTCAGGGCACGGTGACACTGCTCGCGTTGATTCGCGAACTCGGGATCGAGGGCGAACTGTGCAAGGCTGATCCGCGGGCGCCGCGCTACGTTCTGCGACGCGGAGAGCTGCGCACTGTCCCGATGTCGCCCCAGGCGATGCTCACCACCTCCCTGCTCGGCCCGGGCGCGCGCTGGAGAATTGCGTCAGAGGCATTCCGCCGAACGCGTCCTCCCAGCGAAGACGAATCCATCGCCGATTTCGTTCGGCGGAAATTCGGACACGAAATCCTGGAGTACCTCGTCTCTCCATTCGTCTCCGGCGTCTATGCGGGCGATCCGGAGAAGATGAGCCTGCGCGCCGCCTTTCCCACGCTTGAGGAGTGGGAACGTGAATACGGCAGCGTGTTGCGCGGCGCGATGAAGTCGCGACCGGCGAAAGGGGAAGGGCCGCCGCCTCTCTGTTCGTTTCGGCGCGGCCTGAACACGTTGATGGAGGCGCTCGGCGCAAACGTTAGCGAGAGCGCGAGAACGGGCGCATGCGTGAGCGCGGTGAGCCGGTCGCAGATTTCAGGCGGCGCGTCCTATCAAGTCCGCGTCGCACAGGGCGGCATGGAAGAAGCGCTGGCCACAGATGCCGTTGTGGTCGCAGCCCCTGCTTACGCTGCCTCGCGACTCGTCGCGTCGGTTTCGCAGCCGCTCGCAGCCGTGCTCTCCGGAATCGCGTATGCGTCACTTGCCGTGGTCGCCTCCGGCTATCACACGCGACAAGCGGCCGCGCCGCTCGATGGTTTCGGCGTCCTGATTCCGCGAAGCGAAGAGCATCGCACGCTCGGCATCGTCTGGAACTCTTCGCTGTTCCACGGCCGCGCGCCCAATGGCCGAATGGTGATTACGAGCTTTGTGGGCGGCGCGACCGATCCGGAGATCATCGAGAAGACGGACAAAGAGATAACGGCGATCGTCGAAGAAGATCACGCGCAAATCCTCGATATTACCGGCTCGCCGATCACAACAGCCGTCTGGAAACACGCGAAGGCTTTGCCGCTATACAACCTGGGGCACGGGCACGTCGTCCGCGCGATTCGCGACGCCGAAGGCGCGACCCCTGGACTCTATTTTGCGGGCAACTACCTCGAAGGACCGGCCCTCGGGAAGTGCGTGGAACAGGGTTTTCAAACCGCCGACGCCGTCAGCAGCTACTTGCGGAGACCGAGCGGTCCGAACTGACGTTCTTACCGTCCTGCTTGGCTCGACCCGCCGCGCCCGCTATAATGGCCGCTCCGATCCCATGGCCACCGCACAGCAGAAGTCGCGCCGCGAAGTCCTCGAGCAATTCGTCGCCGAAAAACCCGGCGACGCGTTTGCGCGATACGGACTGGCGCTCGAGTGCGTGAAGCTCGGGGACGATCCCGCTGCCGCTGGCCACTTTCACAAACTCCTCGAAACGAACCCCAACTATGTCGCGGGGTACTTCCAGTTCGGCCAGTTCCTGGCGCGTCTCGGGCGGCTCGAAGAGGCGCGAAAACTTCTTTCCGACGGCATCGTCGTTGCGCAGAAGACCGGCGACGTGCACGCGCGGGACGAAATGCAAGCAGCCCTGACACTGCTGCGCTAAGTCCGGGCCGGCGCCCGCACGCTGCATCACACATGCCGAAACCGACACGAATCCCACTGTTTCCGCTCGACGTCGTCCTCCTACCTGCCATGCCCCTCCCGCTGCATATCTTCGAACCGCGCTATAAAGCGATGGTCGCCCGCTGCCTGAGGGAAAGGCTCAACTTCGGCATGATCTTGGCCGCGAATAAGGATGTGGCGACGGCCGGATGCACAGCCGAAATCGTGAAAACGATCCGGGATTATCCCGACGGGCGCATGGACATCCTGGTGGAAGGCCGCGCTGTCTTCCGCCTGACGGAGCTTCTTGACAAAAGGGAGTACTACGAGGGGCTCGTCGAGTACGTGACCGACGAGCCGGCGATGCTCGACCTAACGAAAGAGAGCCAACTGATCCGAGCTTTCGAACAGTGCCATGAGCTACTCTTTCGCCGACCGTGGCTGAGCAGAGATCAGGGAGAACCCGCGACCCTTACCTACAGAATGGCAGCGCTGCTGCCACTGGAGCTTGAAAAGAGACAGGCGCTTCTTGAAACACGGAATGAAAGCCGACGGCGAGACACGCTGGCCGGATGGATCGAAACGCTCCTCCCGAAACTCGCCGAGGCACATCGGGCACGCGAACGCCACTCGCTCAATTGACACAGGCCAAGCTTTTCCGCGCCTCGACGGCCAACTCGCCGCTCACCCGTCGCATCCTTGCCGAGAGCGCGGCATTAGTCTTTCGGACGGATTCGCGCTTCTCCAATCCCGACCGAAATACCGGAGTATCCGCGCGGGCAGCGTTCCACTATAATGAAAGTGGTACGCTCGATCTTGAGCGCCGCGTCTTCATAAGGAATCGGTGACCCGATGAGCCCACAACCGAAGAACCTGGGGGAGCTTCGCCGCAGCGCGTGGCCGGAGGAACGGATCGCTCAGCGGACGGTGCGCCAGGAGCTGCGCGAGAACCTTCTGCAAAAGATGGAAAAGGGCGAGACGCTCTTCGCGGGCGTGCACGGCTACGACGACACGGTAATACCCCAAATCACGAATGCGCTGCTTTCGCGCCATCATTTCATTTTGCTCGGCCTTCGCGGGCAGGCGAAGTCGCGGATTCTGCGCGGGCTCGTGAGCTTTCTCGATGCGCAGGTACCGGTCGTGGTGGGCTGCGAGATTAACGACAATCCCTACCGGCCGCTCTGCCGCGCCTGCCGCGAGCGGATCGCATCGGAAGGCGAAGCCACGCCGATCTCATGGCTTGGGCGGGAACAGCGTTACGTCGAAAAGCTGGCCACGCCCGATGTGACGATCGCCGACATGATCGGCGACATCGATCCGATCAAGGCGGCACGCGGCGGGCGGAATCTCTCCGACGAACTGACCATTCATTACGGCCTGCTGCCACGCGCCAACCGCGGGATCTTCGCCATCAACGAGCTCCCAGACCTGGCGGGCAAGATTCAAGTAGGTCTCTTCAACATCATGCAGGAAGGCGACATCCAGATTAAGGGCTATCCGGTGCGGATGGCGCTCGACGTCCTTCTGGTCTTCACGGCTAACCCGGAGGATTACACGGCGCGCGGAAAGATTATTACGCCGCTGAAGGACCGCATCGGCTCCGAGATCCGCACGCACTATCCGGCGACGGTGGCGGAAGGAATGTCGATCACCGCTCAGGAATCGTGGACGGACCGCGACGGCAAGCGGCGCATCGAGGTGCCGGAATACATCCGCGAGATCGTCGAAGAAGTGGCGTTTCAGGCGCGCGAGGACAAGCGCGTGGACCGGCGCTCGGGCGTGAGCCAGCGGCTGCCGATCAGCGCGCTTGAGAACGTGCTCAGTAGCGCGGAACAGCGCGCCGTTCGCAGCCGCGATTCCGCGGTCGTCGCCCGCGTGGCGGATGTGTACGCCGCCATTCCCGCGATGACGGGGAAATTCGAACTCGAGTATGAAGGCGAAATGCGCGGCGCCGACCACATCGCCCGCGAACTGATCCGCGCGGCGGTGGGCAAGACGTTTACGAAGTATTTTGCCAGCGCGAACTTTCAGTCAGTGGTGCAATGGTTCGAGATCGGCGGCGAGCTGAAGGTTCCGGCCAATGCCTCCAGTGCCGAGCTGTTGGGCCATCTCAAGAAGATCCAAGGGCTGTTCGACAATCTCGAGCCGCTCGGCGTCCGTACAAAGGACGATGCCGCCATTCAGACAAGCGCGGCGGAGTTTATTCTCGAAGGGCTTTGGGCACACAAGCGAATCAGCCGCAGCGAGGAGCGCGGCTTTTTCGCCGAAGCGCGCAAGACGCCCGAGCCGCGCGATCCGCGGGAACCCGCGGGCGGCGGGCGCATGCCGAGGCGGCAGTTCAACTAGTTCGGCGGGCACGGGAAAGGCTCTATGAAATACATCAAGTATTCCCGATACGCACCGGATGCAGCCGACGACCTCGACCTCCAGGAACTGATGAACCGGCTCTCCGACTTCTTCCTTCAGAGCGGCTTTGAATCGCCCTACGGCATCTACGAAATGGACATGGAGCGCTCGCAGGAACAGCTCATGGAGCGGCTCCGCCAGGCGATCCTGCGCGCGCTCCAAGAGGGCGACCTGATTCGGCAGGAGCTGATGGATAAGCTGAGCGAAAATCCCGACCTCTCGCAGAATCAGCAGTTGCGCGACCTGATCGATCAGATCATCGAGCGCATGGAGCAGGAGGGCTATATCACGCAGCAGCAGTCGGCGCGGGTGACTCCGCCGCCCACGGAAACGCCGGGCGGGCAGATTGGGCGGGACCAGCCGAACGTCGAGGCGCGGTTTGAGATCACGGACAAGACGCTCGATTTCCTCGGATTCAAGACGCTCAAGGACTTGCTGGCGTCGCTCGGAAAGAGCAGCTTCGGGCGGCACGACACACGCGATCTGGCGACAGGCATCGAATCGGGCGGGACGTCAAAGAATTACGAATTCGGCGACACGCTGAATATGGATATCAGCGGGACGCTCTTCAACGCAGTGCAGCGCAACGGCCTCGGGCTGCCGATCGATCTCGATTATCCGGACCTGATGGTCCACCAGTGCGAGTATCAGAGCTCTTGCGCGACCGTGCTGTTGCTCGATTGCAGTCACAGTATGATTTTGTACGGCGAGGACCGCTTCACGCCGGCCAAGCGCGTGGCGCTTGCGCTATCGCACCTGATTCGCACCCAGTATCCGGGCGATTCCCTGCACTGCGTGCTCTTCCATGATAGTGCCGAGGAAATTCCGCTCGGGAAGCTCGCGCGCGTGCAGGTTGGCCCGTACTACACGAACACCCGCGAGGGATTGCGGCTCGCCCAGCGAATTCTCGCGCGGCAGAAGAAGGACATGCGGCAGATCATCATGATCACCGACGGAAAGCCGTCGGCTGTGACGCTCGAGGACGGGCGAATCTACAAGAACGCGTTCGGCCTCGACCCGCTGGTCGTCACGCAGACGATCGAGGAAGTGGCGAAGTGCAAGCGCGCCGGGATTTTAATTAACACGTTCATGCTGGCGAGCGACTACAGCCTCGTCCACTTCGTGCAGAAGATTACCGAGCTTTGCCGCGGCAAGGCCTACTTCACGACGCCCTACACTCTGGGGCAGTACCTGCTGATGGACTACGTGGGCCGGAAGACGCGGCACATCCACTAAGGTCGGTTCCCCGCTGAGGACGCGTCAGGTTTCCTCGATCAACTCGGAGACGGACTTCTTGTGCTTGGGCGGCTTGTGGCGCTTCTCGACAATGACGCGTTCCGGCGGAGGCAAGCCGATCCCCGCGCGCGCACGCCGGCGTGCTTCCTTGGGTATCTTCAAACGTTTCTTCGGGCGAGTCATGGTCGGAGCGGGTGGCGCGTCTTTATTTCTCGGCGAACGCGTCGCCAAGCAGCGGTGGACAGGGGTTGCGGTCGTATGCATCGGCGTAACCGTTGTATGGCTGAGCAAGAGATAGCGAGATATCGACCGGTTCCAAGAAGCTACTGCGTTCAGGACGAGTCAAAATTATTATTATTGTCCCCGTGGGAGCGTTGCGCCAATTTTCTTTGGGAGATGTTGACCACCCAGGAAGCGATGGTCGCCTGCGTAACCGGCAATGGCAGCCGCTTCAGCATAGATTTCCAACTGTAAAACTTGAGGTACATATCCTGGACGTTCTTCTCGATTTCCTCTGCGGTGAAGTTCTTAGGCTTGACATGGCAGAACTCTCCCGGGAAACGGTCGATGTCCTCGAGCCTCAGGATGCGGTCCTCGGCCTTCATTTTCTCGTAAAACATCGTTCCTCTTTCGGGGCATAGGATGTTGAAGTAAGCCACGGGCACCCTTTCTTCGTGAAGGAAATCCAAGGTGGATTCGAAGACTCCGTGTGTTTCGGTGTCCCATCCGAAAATAAAGTTCAGCGAATAGCTGATCCCGCGCTTGCGCAGGTTCGCCGACATTTCGCTGTAGCGATCGACTTTGTTGAATTTCTTATTCATGCCTTTGAGCGTCTCGCGGTTGATGCTCTCAATGCCCATGTTGATATGGAGCAGCCCGCTGCGCTCGGCCAGGTCCATGTACTCGTCGTCGTTGCACAAAAAGGAAGTCCACAGCGCTGACCAGCGCAGCTTCAATGGAATCATCGCTTCCATGAGTTCCATGGCACGCGCACGCTTGCCGCCGAAATCGCTATCTCCAAGAAAGATGTACTTGGAACCGCAGTGTTTGATTTCCTCGATCACATCGTTGACGGGCCGGACCCGAAAGCCCCCGCCCAGGTAGAGGCGTTCGGAACAAAACTCGCACTGCATCGGGCAACCGCGGGAAGACATCAGGGTGAATGTCTTAAAGAGGCCGTATCTCTTGAGGTCAAGCTTGTCCCACCGCGGCAACGGCAAGCCCGCAAGACTTGGCATCTGAGGGGCGCGGTAGACTTTTTCCAAACGCCCGCCGGCGGCGTCCTGGAGCATCCGCGCCCAGATTGGCTCGCCTTCACCGATGCCAATCGCGTCGCAGTGCTTGGCGGCTTCGTCCGGATGAAACCAGACGTGCGGGCCACCCATAATCACTGGGATACCTCGATTTTGGAACTCGCTCGCAATGTCATACGCGCGAAGCGAGTGCACCGTCCAGGTTGTGATGGCCACCAAGTCTGGTTTGGAATCGAAGCTAAAGTCCTGGACTTGCTCGTCAATCAGAGTGACGTCCCAGTCGGAAGGGGTGAGAGCCGCTAGATAGGGAAGGGCCAGCGGCACCAAAGCTCGCGAGCGGGACTTGAACACCGTGCGGTCGTTCTTGGAGGCGTAGTGCGAAGGTTGGATGATCAGAAGCTTCTTGCCCACGTCATCCTCTTTATGCTGCCGCTTCAGTCCTGGTTTGCAATCTCCATCACTTTGATGCGCAGCCGGCTTCGGTCTTGAAGGCGCGCGGTCTAAGCCGGAATCTGTGTTTTCAAATCTCTCTTTCCTCGATACGCTACAACCAGCGCCGTTTCGGGTCAAGCACGAAGGAATGTAGCGGCTTCACCCGGAGGAAGCGCTGGCGAGTCTCGCGCTGGTGCGAATTAGGGTCTAACGCTAACGCCCGTTGATGGCCCATCCTTATGGGCCAAATCAGCAATCTTGGGGGTCAAAAGCCCTCATTTCGCCCTCTGTGTCTCCAGAGGTGATTGGGTTCCACGAAAAGTTAGACAGGCGGCTGAGCCGTCGAGAAGGTGGCGGGAGTCCTAATATGCAACACAAAAAAACGGTGGCCGAGGCACACCTCCGCAATTGAGACGCTCCGATCCCATCTTGGGGATCAGGGAGATTTTGGGCGGTAATCATGGCCATGGAAATTCGCTGCGCTCGCTGCAACGCTACAATGACTTGCGACCCAACAGGAAATTGTTGGTGCGCTCGACTACCTCATGGGCCAACGCCGACCAAGAACGATGGTTGCCTCTGCCCGGAATGTCTAATCAAAGATCTGCAATCACGAAGTGAGACAACCCCAGCGCAGCGCACCTAGCAATCGGAACCGGGAGGCAGTCGAAAAGGCTGCAATCGGTACGGCCGTACCTATTGGTACGGAAGCCTATCATCAAGTTGCATCGAATCAGTAGATTGGCGGAAGCGTGTGGGAGTCGAACCCACCATCCTGGCCGCGAAGGACAGGATCCATGGCTTTGAAGGCCACGAGGATCACCGGACCCCTTTCGCCTCCGCGCGGGATTATAGCAGGACGCGGCGGGGCGACTGCGCCGACACCTTCAACTTTTTGGCGAGGATGCGACTTTTCGGCGAGCCAGATCAAGAAGCTTCGTCTCGGTGCAGACTTCGTAGTAGGCGCGGTTACCCTGTGTGCCGATCTTTCCGCCCGGCAGCAACTGGCGGACGAATCCTTTGCGCACCACAATGGGCTCGAGTGATTCGCCGAGAGGGGCTTCGCCGAAATAGAGTTGGACGCGCTCCTTACCCCACGGCAACGGGAAATTGCCGGCCATCGGAGCGAGCGAAATTTCCGAACTCAGCTTCTGAAAGCCTTCTTCGTTCAGCTCGATGCCGTTGAGGTTGTAGCGCACCAGCAGCTCCTCGCCCTCGTCTTCGGCGGCATCTTCCATGAGCGTTTGGAGCATGTAGACGTTGAAGGGTGCGGGATTCGCTTGAAAGAGGCGTTTAGCCATCTTTGAACAGCTGGAGAGGCGGTCGGAAAGATTGAGCGCGCGGGAAATCATGATGCGCGAGTCGGCATCCATCCAGAGCGAGGGTGCCGAGTCCTGGAACGCCACGCCGACGCCCAGTTCGAGCGGCGGAAGGCCGCTGGTCTTCGCGCGGACGTTGTAAGCCTGAGTGACGGCGAGGATTTCGCGGGCAAGGACGCAGGCGCGAGCGACGGCGCGCTGCGTAGTCCGCGTCGATTCGGTCTCGTAGATGGCGAGGATAATAGCGTCGCCTTCGATGAAGACCTTGGCGGCGCCGTAGCGTTCGAGCATGCGTTTGACGGGTTCGTGCAGATTCATGCTGAAATGTGAGGCGGGATTCATGCCTCGTCCCAGCAGATCCTTCGTGATACCGGTCGAGCCGCGGACGTCCGCTTTGATGACCACGTGATTGATCACGGGATCTTCAGTCGGGCGACCTTCGTCCGGATGCAGGAATTCGTACAGGCTCTTGTTGACGCGCGAAAGCTCACGCGATCGTTCCGAACGCACCAGATTGATGCGCTCCATCCAGGCAGTCACCTGTTGGTAATTCCGCCGGTCGCGGCGCAATCGCATCAGGTCTTCGGCGAATTGAAGGCTCACGGCGAGAATCTCCGTGTCACCGCGACGCCGGATCGCACGCGACGCTTCGTCCAGCCGCTTCATCGAAACCTTTCTCACCGGGAATTGCTCGAGAATCTGCTCTACGCGCTTCGCCTCTTCGCGACTTACGAGCGCTTTTTTTAACTGTTGCAAATGGATGGGCGGGCAATAATCGGCAGTAATCCTGCGTAGCTCGTAGCCGGCGAGGATATGGACGAGCAGATCGCGTTCTTCCAGCCGGTGGACCCATTCTTCGAGCAGGCGCGCGCCAGCATCAGGCGGGAACCCTATGTCAGCGGAAACTCCTGGGCCAGAAGCGACCTCGGAGTCGAACAGCCGGCGGGCGTTCGCAGGTTCATTGAGATAGTCGCCGAGCCGGCTCTGAAATTCCTCGGTCAGGAATTCCATCCGCTGTTTGGCAGCTTCGATTTGCGGGGCCATATCCGCGAGATTCTTCTCCAGCGCCGCGGCCTTCCGACGCAGATCTTCGGATTCTCCGCGTGATTCCACCGGAGCGCCTTGCTTGCGCTTGAAGAGCCAGGGAAACGAATCTTGGCCTCCGCCGGCGCCGCCGGCGAGCTCTTCTAACTCTTCCTCGACGCGCGCCGATTCGGAACGCAACAGCCGTGCTTGCTCGACCAGGCGTTCATGAACCTTGCGGGCCTTGGTCAGCTCCTCTGCGTTGTCCCCCGCGAGCACGTACTCGCGCACGAAATCGAGCAGGAGCGCGTCGAAGACATCGAAGCGATCCGGATCGTTCACGAAGTTGCCGAGCAGCACGTAGTGCTCGAGGAAGAGATGATCGTCGTTGCCGCCCTCGACAAACAGAAAGCGGTTCTGCAGCATCTGGTATGTATCGCGAAACTCGTCCCCGAAAAGAGCGCGCCGGGTCTTGGCGAGCGTATTTTCCTCGACTTCGCGCCATATCCGGCACAGCGTGTCCCCCACCGCGCGAATGATGTTTTTGCGGTCGGCCTGAAGTTCCGAAATCTTCGAACGCATCACGTGCGCCTGCTCGCTGTGCTCGAAGAGCTCGCCGCGCTTCCGAATCCAGTCCTTGCACTCAACCAGGATGCTCGAGAACTGGTTTCCGGTCTCCTGTGTGATGAATTTCAGGAGCGCCAGGCGGTGCAGAACGTCCGTCTCGATCGATTGCTCGAATTTGGCGCGCGTCAGCGACGTCTGTAGAATCTCGGTCAGCAGCTTGCGAAACGCGCCATGCTCCGGCGCACCCGACTTCTTGCGATCCCAGTCCTGGGTGTAGAGAAGGCCGATGTTGACAGTCTGTCGGATCAGATCGATGAGATATTTTCGGGTAAACTCGACGAATCGTGGGCTGAGGAAGACGTCATAGTGGATGTTGTCCAGCCCGACGACCACGTTTGTTAGCCGGATTTCAGCGGAGTAAGGCTCAAGCTTCATCCGGGTCGGATGGGTGGAGGGCGGTGCGATTCGAGTTTCCGGCATCCAAAACCTGCTGATAGATAAGCTCTCACTGTAGCGGAGGCGGAAAGCGAGGCGCAATGGAACGGGGCGTAAGGGTTAACGCCGTGACCATCGGAGGCGGCCCGGAAGCCGACGAGCTATCCGGCCCGACGGCCTCCGGGGATACTGACCACGGGCCGTGCCTCTATTTCGGGCCGGGAGGCAAGCGATGCAACCGACGCGCGATCGAGGGGGGATTCTGCGAGCAACACCAGCCGGGCGCCAAACCCGTCGCCCAAGGCGCCATCGGCATGCGGCGCGTGGTTGCCATCCTGGCGGCGCTGGCAGCGCTCTTGCCGTGGCTGGTCGACCTCGTTCGGGAACTCATCCGCCTGCTCCGGTAGTGCAACTTGCGAACGATCCGCCGGACGGAAGATATCGACCCGGGAAATCGGATTACAGGTAAAATGTCGGGCCATGTCGAAACTACTCGAAGGCAAGACAGCAATCGTTCTCGGCGTGTGGAACAAGTGGAGCATTGCCTACGCCATCGCGCAGGCGTTTGTGCGCGAAGGCGCCACGCTGCTGCTCACGTACCAAAATGAGCGAGCAAAACCGGCAGTCGAAGAACTCGGCCGCGAACTCGGCGCCGCGAGCTTCTTCCCCTGCGAGGTCCAGCAGCAAGAGGACATCGACCGCCTGGCCGAATCGCTCAAAGCCGAGGGTCGCAAGCTTGACGTGGTGGTCCACAGCCTCGCCGCCGCGAAACACGAGGAGATCAACCAGCCTTTCCTGAACACGTCGCGCGACGGTTTCCAGTTCGCCTTAGAAGTGAGCGCGTATTCCCTGGTCGCTATCGCAAAGGCGCTTTCGCCGCTGATGACGGCGGGCGGTTCGATCATGACGCTGACGTATCTCGGCTCGACGCGCGTGGTGACCAACTACAACGTGATGGGCGTGGCCAAGGCCGCTCTTGAAGCCGAGGTACGCTACCTCGCGAGCGAACTGGGGCCGAACAAGATCCGCGTCAACGCCATTTCGGCGGGCCCCATCAAGACGATCTCCGCCCGTGGCGTCAAGGACCTCGGGAAGATGCTCGAGATTGTGGCGCAGCACTCGCCGTTGCGGCGCAATACCGAGACGGTGGAAGTGGCGGACACAGCCGTGTTTTTGGGCAGCGACCTGGCGCGCGGCGTCACCGGAAATGTGATTTTTGTGGACTCCGGCTTTCACATCATGGGGCTGTGAGCTTCAAAAGCAGTACGTCCGCAGCATCGTTGATCGAGATGCGGCGCGTGTCTTCGGCGATGTGCTCGAGGTGGATGCGGACCACAGGCCAGTCGATGTGCAGCGCGAGCTTTTCGGGCCACTCGACAATGACGACAGCCTGCTCGGCGAAAACGTCCTCGAGCCCGAGCGTTTCTAGATCGTGGCGATCGCTGATGCGGTAGAGGTCCACATGATAGACGCGCGCGCCGCGGTCGTACTTATGGACGAGGGTGAAGGTTGGACTGGTGACTTCATCTTCCTCGGCGGCGCCCAGCCCCGCTGCGATCCCCTTGGTGAGCGTCGTCTTCCCCGCCCCGAGTTCGCCCGAGAGCAGGATCAAAACCGGCGGCTTCAGCCGCGCGCCAATTGCCCGCCCTTGCTCGATCGTTTCTTCCGCTGAGTGAGTGACGATTTCGCGGCTAGCCACGGCCGCACTCGGAATAGAATTGCCGGAAGGCACGCGGGAGGCAGCGGATCAAGTCGGTGGCCAGCAACGGAGCTTCGCCCATCTCGGCGTAGGCAATATCCCCAGCGAGGCCGTGCAAGTAGACACCGAACGCAAGCGTTTGTTGCCAATGGTCAGTTCCGTACTGGGCGGTGAGGCCCGCGAGCATTCCGGTCAGCACGTCGCCCGTGCCGCCGGTGGCCATGCCCGGATTGCCGGTCGAATTGATGTAGGCCGACCCGTCGGGCGCGGCGATGACGGTCTGGTAGCCTTTCAAGATGACGACCGCATTCCAGTCGGCCGCGGCCTTCAGCGACAGCTCAACACGGCAAGCCTGCACGTCCTTCGTTGTACAGCCGAGAAGGCGCGCCATTTCGCCCGGATGGGGTGTCACCGCAAGCAGGCCCTTTGAATCTCGCAGTTCGGCGGCGCGGCCCGCGAATGCGTTCAAGCCATCGGCGTCAAGGATGATCGGAACACCGGCTCGCTTTTGAACCACGGCTCGAACGAAAGCTTGCGTCTCTCCCTGAGTCGATAGCCCCGGACCTATGCCGAGCGCTCTCTTTCCCTTCAGGAGCGTTGCGAAGAGATTCCCTTCGAGACTTCTCTCGGAAACGGCTCCCGCCCTGGTTGAGGCGAGCGCCTCGGTCATGATCTCGGGCGTGTGCGCCGCGATGATTGGCAACACGGGCTCTGGCGTGGCGACGGTGACGAGTCCTGCGCCTGCGCGCAAGGCTGCCCACGATGCGAGAACGGCCGCTCCGCTCTTGCCGACCGATCCCGCCACGATAAGTGCGTGGCCGTAGTCGCCCTTATTGCCATCGGGCTTGCGCGGAATGGCGAATGCTCCGAATTCGTGTGGCTCGCTCCAGCGGAGATTGCCCTTCCCCGTTTCTTCGGTCAGGACAGGAGGAGAACCGATGTCGCTCACCACGAGTTTGCCGACGTGGCGCTGTCCGGCCCCGAGGACGAGACCGGGCTTCGGAGCGGTAAAGGTAACCGTGCAGTCCCCGACGACGGCCGCTCCCTGGATTTCACCTGTGTCCGCATGCAGGCCTGACGGAATGTCCACGGCGACGGCGAAACACCGCGGTCCGCGTCTGTTGACGGCAGCGATCACTTCGCCGAGCCGGCCTTCCACCGGTCCGCGTGCGCCCGTTCCCAGCAGCGCGTCGACAATAATCACGTCGTCGGGGAACTCAATTGGCCCGGTACTGCCATCTACATGGAGCTTGCCCGAAGCCGTTTTCCAGCGCTTCAGATTTGTTGCGGCGTCGCCTTTCACGTCACGAGGATTGCCAGCGAAAAAAACTTCGACGTTCCCGCCGGCCTTTCGGAGGTAGCGCGCAACGACGAAGCCATCACCACCATTATTTCCCTTGCCGCAAAGAACGATTACAGGGCGCCGCTCCAAATCCGAAAACCGCGCCTGGATGAATTGCGCGACACTCTTCCCAGCGTTCTCCATGAGGGCAAGACTCGGAATGCGGTACTTCGCCGTTGTCAGACGGTCGACCTCCCGCATTTCCGCAGCGGTCAGGATTTTCATGAATGACTCGTCGATCCCTCAAACTTCGCAGGACGCGCCTTAGTATAAACCGCCCCGCCGCCCTAGCCCATGCGGGCGACGACAATCGTTGCATCGTCAGCCTGCTCGGGCGCCCCAGCCCATTGGTCGGCGGCGGAGATCAGATTCTCGGCCAGGGTCCGGACGGGGGCGTTTCGCTGCCTGAGAACTTCCGCCTTCAGCCGTTCGATCCCGAATTCCTCGGCGTACACATTCTCCGGCTCGGTGAGTCCGTCGCTGAACGCCACCAGCAAGCTGCGCGGGGCTATTTGCAGCGTTTCCGAGCTATAGCGAGCATCCTCGAAGAGTCCAACGACCGTCCCGCCCTGATCGAGCTGCCGCACCGTCCCATCGACGACAAGAAACGGAGCGAGATGGCCCGCGTTCGTGTAGCTGAGCGTCTTCGCTTCGGAATCGTAGACCGCATACAGCAGCGTGGCGTAGCGGTCGCCCGATGTGCTCACAAACAGCTGCCGGTTCACGCGCGATACGACGTCCGCCGTGCTGCCGTGCCCATCCGTCATCGCGGCGCTCCGCAGGGCTGCCTGAAGGCTGGCCATCAGGAGCGCGGCGAAGATTCCCTTGCCGCTGATGTCGGCAAGCGCGATTCCAACGCGCGAGGGACCGAGAGGGATGAAGTCGTAATAGTCGCCGCTCACGACGCGCGCGGGACGGCAAATGGCCGCAAGCTCCAGGCCGGGAAGCGACGGCAGAGAGGTCGGGAAAAGTTGCTGCTGGACCTCGCGCGCGATCGAAACCTCGTTTTCGAGGCGCTGCTTCTGCCGCTGCTCCTCAATCAGCTCCGAGATGGAGCTGGTCATCTCGTTGAACGATTCACCGAGCGCACCAAGCTGGTCCTGTTGGTGCACGCGGATGCGATGGCTGAAATCCCCACGGCGGACGTAGAGAGTCCCTTCGTATAAATCGGCCACCGAACGCGTGATCGTGCGAGTCAAGACAATCCCGATGATGAGCGCCGCGATTTCAAGAACCAGGAAGACGGAACCCACACCGATGAGGGCATCCACTAGAAGGGGCCCCCAGGCGCCCACCGACGTCAGCAGGTCCCTGTTGATGACCGAGGGACGCAGCGAAAACTGGGCGAGCACCGGCCGGTCCACCGCATCCGGACCCAGGTCTGCCCGCACGGCTTCCAGAGTTGCAAGCCCATTGATGCGAAGGTCGAGCCAGTTGGCGGCTGGCGGGAGTTTGCGTTCCGCGCTCGCGATTCGCTCTCCCAGCACGTAGCGGGCTCCATCAATCTCGAAGAGGATTCCCTTTCCCGGTGATGCACCCGCGGGATCGAGAAGGCTGAGTTGGATGGGTCCCAGATTCGACGGCAGCTTGTCGAGCAACGCGGGGGTGATCGGCGCGACGGCGAGCAGCGTGGCGCGCCCACCGGGCGCTGAAAGCGTCTCCGCGGATGCAAACCAGAGCTGGCCGCGGAATTCGGCGAGGCCGGCAAACTGCCGGCCGTTGCCTGAGCGCACCAGTTGCTGGCCGTGATTGATGTACACCCGCAATTCCGGCCATTCCGCGCGCGCTGCCGAGATGATCTTTGCCACCGCCGGGCGGGAAAGGATCGGGTCCTCGACTGCCGTGGATTCCGGCGAGACTAGCTGATCGACTTTCAGGTCAGGCTCGCGATTGAGCGCCGCTGCAATCGCGTCAGCATCCGCCGCAATCACAGTGATGCGATCGTGGAGGTCGTCCCGGAGCAGGTGCGCTCCGATTTGCAGCTCGAGCAAGAGGCCCCCGATCAGGCCTCCCGTCAGGATCAGCACGACGGGAACGACAGCCATGAAGATGTAGGCAACGATCAGGCGGTTGCGCAGGCGCCACAGGCCTCTGCGGCGCACCAACAGGATTAATCGCACGATCAGAAAGCCGACCGCTGCGACGCTCAAAAAGCCGAGGAAGGACGCAAAAGGAAGCGAGCGACCCGTGGCATTGCGGACGAGCCGCGAGAGCCCGTAAAGTGCGAGGATGACAATTGCCACGCGATCGATTACGGACGTGTGGCGAAACGAGACCAAGAGGCGGCGTGGAGAGAATCGAGTCATTGACGGACGCATGCGGCACCGAGTCCACAGGAAGCCGCGGGCACTCAAAAGGCTAGCTTCAAAATACCTCAGTTCGGAGAGAACATGGACCGTTTTACGAGGCTGCTAGCGCGAAGACGCCTTCCGAACCTTGCTGTGCGTCCGCCCGTAGAATGCGTACACGAGCAGGCCAATTCCAAGCCAGATAAGTAACCGCCACCAGGTCTTCGCCGGAAGGCTCAGCATGGCCGCGAGCGATGTGAGAATCCCAAGGATCGGAACGAGTGGAACCAAGGGCGTCTTGAACGGCCGGGGAAGATCGGGCCGCTTGCGGCGAAGAATCCAAACCCCGGCGCAAACGATGACGAACGCGAGCAGCGTCCCGATATTCACCAGAACGGCGAGATCGCCGATAGGAATCAACGACGCGAAAATTGCGACGCAAATCCCCACCACGATCGAGGAAATCCACGGCGTCCGGAACCGCGGATGGATGGCCCCTGCCCACTGAGGAAGAAGACCATCGCGCGACATCGAATAAAAGACGCGGGACTGGCCAAGCAGCATGACGAGCATGACGCTGCCCAGGCCGGCGACCGCTCCCGCCTTGACCAGCAATCTGCCCCAGCGCACGCCGGTAGCATCGATTCCCACCGCGACCGGAGCCGCCACGTCCAGGCTGGTGTACGGCACTACGGCC
>Ga0187872_10000357_pt1 | contig 54509 bp, 43 predicted proteins | sample June2016WEW_16_4_FD_132973 | JGI IMG/M metagenome (GOLD analysis project Ga0187872, IMG submission 132973) | Peatland microbial communities from SPRUCE experiment site at the Marcell Experimental Forest, Minnesota, USA - June2016WEW_16_40 | ecosystem: Environmental > Terrestrial > Soil >...
GGCCAGCCGGTCTGGAAAACTCTCGGACACGTCGCGTTCCGCACCCTGTCGCTGCTGTTCATCGGCATTCTGATGGTTCACGAAACGCCCGACACGGCTGCACTGGGCTGGTCGGGCGACTGGTGGTGCGTGTTGATGTATCTCTCGGCCATTGCCGCCTTCTGTTCGATTTCACCGCGCTACTCGGCCCTGGAGTCCAGATGGAACGTATGGAAAACAGTCAGCTTCTGCGTGCGGCTGGCCGGGCTGGCGGCGCTGGTTTGGCTGGCGTTTGCCTTTCGGGGCGCAAGGGGACAGCGCATCATCACGCTCGCGCCCTTTTCACTGGACACGGAGTGGTATGGCATTCTTGGACTCATCGGCTGGGCGTATCTGGTCACGGCCATCGTTTTTCTGGTTTTCAGAGGTAACCGCACTGCGATTCTGGGCTGCATGGCTCTGCTGATGTGTCTGTTCGTGGCGGACAAGAAGGGCGCGTTTGAAGGTTTTTGGCTCGACAAAATCGTCGGCATCGGTGAAACGCTCGGCTCGCAAGCGGCCATCGCCGTGGGCGGATTGCTGCTCGGTTCGATTCTCGTCGCAACCGACATGACCACCTTGAAAGCACGCACAAGATTCACCTTCTGGTTCGTCTCCGGTTGCGCCGCTGCTGCGCTCCTGCTGAACCGGGCTTACGGCATCAGCAAGAACAACGCAACGCCATCGTGGTGTCTCTGGGCCTGCGCCATTACCGCCGCCCTGTGGTATGTATTCTATCTGATCTCCGACGTGCGCCCGGTGAGAACCATTTCGCGACCGCTGGCGCTGGCAGGACAAAACGTGCTGCTTGCTTATTTGATTTCCGAAATGCTGCCCGGCTTGCTGGACGCGCTGCACTTGGGCGACGGCTATGGCCATTTTGCCGCGAATCTCCCATCCGCCATTGCACGCTCGGCACTTTGCGGGGTGTTAATCCTGCTCATGTCCACCGGCTTGAACCGGATTGGCTTCCGGCTCAAGCTCTGACCGCCGCGCAATGCGGGGGGAAAACTGGCCGCGAAGATTATTGGCGGACTGGTTGTTGTAGTGGGCAATGAGTCGCCACTGGGGGAACAACAGAACGGACCAACGGTGTTCAGGACTGCTGGCGAGGTTGGTTTCGGACCGCTCCCAATGAATCTCTAAATTCGCGCTCTCTCCACAATCGCCTTCATCTTGGCCAAACCGGTTTTGGAAACCGTCAAGGCATCCTCTGACCAATACTTGCGGTTGAATAATTCCAGTGACAGCACCTTCTGACCGCCTGTTCCGTGTAACGTGCGCAAGATGTCTGCCAGTGGCGCTGCCCCATCGCCGGGATAAACCCGATAGCTGTCATCAATCTTTTCACGCGGCGGGTCGGTCGGCAAATCGTTCATGTGCAATACCTGAATGGTGTTGGCGCTGAGCAATTGGATTCCCAGAACTTCAGAGCCGCCCTTGTAAAGGTGAAACACATCGGCCAACACGCAGGCGTTGTGATGCCCGGTTTCCATCGCCACGCAGACACACTCCCCCAACCGGCTCAGGTTCTTGGAAGAACCCCAAAGTTCAAGCTCTGGCACCACACCAATCTGCTCCCCTGCTTCCAGCAAAGCCCGATACCGCTCCGCCACCTTCATCAAATCCAGCTTGGGCAAATTGGTAGCGCCCGCAGGAGGCGCGGCGACCCGCCTGCCGCCGATCTGTACCACCATGTCCATCTCGCGCTTGGCCCGCTCCATGCCTTTGGCACGACGGGCGTCATCGTCCACGATCCACTCCGGGAACCCTATTGCCCCCTCGACCGTCAGCCCGGAGTCGTTGATGCGCTTTTTCAGATCCAGCAGCTTTCCACCCTTTTGGACATACTCCCCGAGGGAATCGACCCACGGCTCAATGGCTTCATAGCCCGCTTGCGCGGCCACTTCGATTTCTTTGACGATGCCGAGTTTTTGGCCGCGAATCGTGGCCGTGTTCAGGCAGTAACGAAATGGGCGGGCAGTTTCCGGGACGGGTGGTCGCGCCGACACCGTTGCGACGCCGAGCTTTTGGCCTAAAACCGCCGCGCTCACTATCAGGCCGGTTCGTTCAAGTGCGTTGCGTCGCGATAACCTGCGTGCATTCATCCCTCGCAATTAGCCAAAAGCGCTGACAATGGCGAGATCGTTTTACAATGCTGTGATGGCAGGGTGATTTGTTGTTGAGTCCACCACGAGATGGCGGTAGCCAGGACCGATAGGTGCAGCCACCTTGTTGGGCACCCCCCGCTCTGGAACCCCTCGTGTATCGGCGGACAACCCACGCGTCTTTGATTCCCGCCTTGTGATTTGTAAAACGTTCTTCCGGCGTCAGCCCCATCATCCCCAGTCACCGGCCAAATCGAACGGCGTCTCGCCGGGGGCACTGAACATTTTGAGGCAGAGGCGAAACAATGTCGTCTTCTTCAACGCTTGCGGTCGCGTTTGGGTTTGTCCACATCCACCGCTAATCGGACGGTTGGGCCTTGTTTCCGTGAAACCACCCGCCTGTGGCTTTTCGCACGCCGACGACGCTCCCGCGCCTCGGCAGTGAAGTGACCGCGCATCAAGAACACGACGATGGCGACCGCGATGATGCCAATAAGCCATACAACTGGATTTCCGGCGTCGAGCATAGTCAGGATTGCAATCGGTATTTTGCTAATTCTTGCACGTTCAACCCGGATGGCAAGAGCGGCGCGGCCCGGACGGCTGAAGCCGAGGGGGAGGCTACGGGCCGTGCCGCCGATGCGTGCTCCGCCAAGGTCTTCTGAATCCAGCCCGCGATCAGTGGATATACGGCTCGGAATTCCTGTTCGGTTATTGGGGCAAGTGTTGTTTCGTCGCGATCAGGGCAGCGGCTCCGCATTGAACGGCAGGTTGAAGTAATCGAACGCCCTTTTCGCTCGCTCGTGGATCAGCGGCCCGGCGTTGATCGGAGAAGCGGGGTGGCGGTTAGGCGCTGGAGTGCCGGGTTGGGTGAACGGTCTTCGTTATTCATGGTCGGCGGGGCCAGCGCAGCGAAAACTCAGCGGTGGCGGGCGACCGAGCAACGAATCGACTGAAACGCGCCGCCGCTATCCGCTGGAGTGATTCGTCGGGCGTCAGGGTCCAGGTGCGGTCTGGTTGGTGGCGGCTGGTGGAATGTTGGTCCTCGTGCTTGCCTGCTGCATGGCACCATCAATCTGTCTCAGGTTCCTGGACGTGGCCGCCAGGTTACTTCTTCAATGCCCCAAAAACTTTTTGGAGCATGTCGGTCGTTCGCGCTGCCGGATTTTGCCGTATCTGCTCCTCTTCCTCCGCGACCATTTTGAACAGTCCGTCCAGGGCCTTATTCGTGACGTAAGCATCAACATCCAACGAATCCTTGCCCAGCAGCGAGCCGCCCAACGCGCTGCCAAAGCTCCCCAAGCCCTGACCGACATTCGCCTTCTCCATCAGATTCTTGTAGGCCGCCGTGACGCCCGTGTGCGCCGTCGCTTTTTGAACGATAGGGTAGAACTTGGCATACAGGTTGGTCTGCGTTGTCTTCTGAAAATACTGCGTGGCGGCATCGTCGGGACCGCTGAGAATGGACTTTGCGTCTTCGATGCTCATTTGCTTGAGCGCATCCGCAAAGACGCTGCCAGCTTCCGGCACCGCCTGCTCGGCGGCATGGTTCATCGTGGTGACAAAGTCATCCGCCAGCTTGTCCTGGTTCATCGCCCGCAGCGCCTTCTCTACCGTCTGCAACTTCTCCGGCATGGGGATTTTGACGTTCAAGTTCGTGAGAAATCCGCCGTCATGGCCCAATTTGGCAATGGCTTCTTGCAGCCCTTTTGCCAAAGCATCCTCCAATCCCTGGACTATCTGGTCCTGCGAAAGACCTGCCAAGGTAGCCTGGGCCTGACCCACCAAGCCTTGCGGCTTGTCCGCTGCCGGGTTGGCGGCAGCCACCACTGGTGGAGCGGCCTCCTTCACCGGAGTCACCCCCGTATCCGCCGCCTTGACCGCCGTATCCAGCGTCATTTTGGCTGCGTCCGTCGTGGCTACAGCCGCGTTGGTTGTCTGCGCCACTAACGTTTCTGGCGTCGGCGTCGATTCTGCTTTGGCCGCACTGGTCGTCTTGTCGGTTTCCTTTGCCGGAGGCGCTGCGCTCTCTGTTTTGCCGCACCCGACAGCCAGAGCCAGCAAGCCGCCCACGGCCAGACATATAATCGTAATCTTGTTCTTCATACGCTTCTTCCTTTCATCAAAGTCGTGAGAGCGTGCGCCCTCACGCCCGTTGTTGGACTTCTATCTCTGATGCGCAGAATAGAACTCTCTGCGGAACGGGCAAGCCATTTCGCGGGTTGCGCTCATGTCGCTATCACTGGCACTTCCGCCAGCAAACCGACTACCACGGAGCCGACCGCCGTGAGGACCATGACCACGGCGGCGGGCCAAACCAGTTGGCTGCGCCGAGAGCGCCAAGGCGTACTCCGCGGGTTCAGCGGCTGGAGTTCAACCGGAGGGCATCCGCCATGCCTTGGTGAAGCTTGGGAGAATCTGGGCGCTTGCACCCGATTGAATGGGGGATACACTGCTACCCGTTGGGCGGCATCGCGCTATGCAAAAACTTCGTTCCATTCATTTGTATCTGGGGTGCCTGTTTGCGCCGCTTTTGCTGTTTTTCGCCATCTCTGGCATTTGGCAGACGCTTGGCTTGCACTCGCCGGTTTTGCAACGACTATCCACCATTCACACAGAAGTCCGGTTGAAGAACGGAAGCGAGTTGAGCAGTTTTGCCCTCCGAGTTTTTGTGATTGTCATGGCAGTGAGCTTTATCGTCACGACCATTCTTGGAATTGCGATGGCTGTGAAGTTTGGTCGGAGTCGCAAGGCAGCATACTGTTGCTTGGTGTTGGGAGTATTGTCGCCTTTGGTTCTTGTTTTGCTTCGGATTTTCAAATAACCAGGCTGTCGAATCGGTTCGCCGGGAGAGCGGTCTCCCCCCGCTCCCTCATCACCTGGACTGCGGTTCAGCGCACGGCGGTTCCTGCCCTGGATTTGGAATCTGGCGCAGGACCGCTGGGCCAGAGCGAAGCAATTGTTGGATTTCTACCATGGCAGCGAACATCTTTGGGAGTTGGGGCGAGTTGGTCATGGCCAGGACGAGGCACAAGCCAAGCCTTGGGTGGAGCGACGCCTCCATCAACTGCGGCAGGGACAGGAGCGCGTGGTGTTGAAGGAGATTACTGCTTTGAAGCAACCCCGGGGGCGGCCAGGCCAAGTGGTGAGAAAGGAGCAGAACTATTTTGCCAGTCAGGCGGGGCGAATGAACTACCAAGCGATTGCTGAGCGCGGCTGGTCGATTGGCAGCGGCGCGGTCGAATCAGCTTGTCGCCAAAGCCAGCGCGTTCCTGGCAGTTTCCTCTTCGCGGTCGCACATGAAAATACCGGCGATCTCGTTGCCGCCGCCCATGAAGACCCTGGTGCCGCTGATGTGCAACACCCCCGACCAGTCCGTCACCCACGAAATAGCGCTGGCTGCGCACGAAGAGCACCATCGGGCTTTGCGGGTGGCTGGGCCTTGCCAGGCATTGCTTTGATTGATATGTAATCCAGGATGAATTTTTTGAGAAAAGCGTCCTTCCTGATACTGACATTGCTCTCCCTCGGCGCGGTGGGCGGCACTGCTGAAAAAGCCGACCGTCCCGGCTGGAAACTCACCTTTCAGGACGAGTTCGACGGCAAGGTGATGAATATACAGAAGTGGAATCCCAATGACCCGTGGGGGCGGGAACGCAACCATGAATTGCAGGCATACGTGAAGGACGCCTTTGAGGTTCGGGACGGCGTCCTGCGCATCAAGGCTGACCAGCAGCAGGCGTTCTATGGCGGAAAACAACGGGCGTACACGTCCGGCATGATGACGACGCAGGGGAAGTTCAGTCAGCAATACGGGCGGTTTGAAATCCGGTGCCGGGTGCCGAAGGGCAAGGGGATGTGGCCTGCGTTTTGGCTGCTGCCGGAACCGCTGGGCTGGCCACCGGAGATTGACGTGCTGGAAATCCTGGGCCACGAACCCAACAAGGTTTACATGACCCACCATTTTCGCGACGAGCAGAAGAAGCACGGTTCGCACGGCGGTTCCTGGAGCGGCCCGGATTTTTCTGCTCAATTCCATGAGTTCGCCGTCGAGTGGTCGCCGCAGGCCCTCGTGTGGTTCATCGACGGGGTGGAGCGGTTCCGGTCGGAGAAATCCATTCCGCAGGGGAAAATGTATCTGCTGGTGAACCTGGCCGTGGGCGGCGACTGGCCGGGCGCACCGGATGAGAAGACGCAGTGGCCTGCGGCGTTTGAAGTGGATTACGTCCGCGTTTACGAACGGGTGCAGTAAGTTCAGCGAGTGAAAAGCAGGCTGGTGGCCATTGGGTTTGCGTTGGCAGCGGTTCTCTGACGGCCTGCGCGGACACGCGGGACACGCGATCTGGGCGTAGCCGGCAAGCGCGGGCAAAGCAAGCGGCTGGCGGCGCTGCCGCGTGTGAAAACTCAGAAGCACACGGCAACGCACGCCGGGAAAGGAGGAACCCGTGCCAGCCGTGGGAGAGAGGCTAAAGAATGGAGCCGCGTTCGGCCAGCGGTTTTTCATTTCGCCGTGCTCGCCGGTCGCAGGCATCCACCCAAACCGGCTGCGGCACGGGCGCGGGGCAAGCCGTCTTTACAAGCCACGGTTCCAGTGCCGCTTTATTCCGGCAGTGGTTTGCCTCTGGTCTCCGGCGCGAATGGCAGAATCAACAGGCCCGCGAGGTAAATCAACGCGATGGCGCTGGCGGCCCGGCCAAAACTGCCCAACGCCGCAACGAGGAACCCGGTGAGGAATGGCCCCGTCGAAGCGAGCACCCGGCCAACGTTAAAACAAAAGCCCGCGCCTGTCGCCCGGATTCGCGTCGGGTACAGCTCCGGCAGGTAAATCGGGAAACCGCTGAAAATTCCGTTGTTGAAGAATCCCAGCAGCGGCAGCAACAACAGCACGTGCGCATACGAGCGCGGCGTTAGAAACGTGACTGGCAACAGCACCAGACTGCCGACACACATCAGCGCAAAGGCGGCGCGTCGCCCAAATCGCTCTGCCAACGGGCCAAAGCTGAGATAACCGGCCAACGCGCCAACATTAAGCATCATCGTCGCGTAGCTGACATGGCTGGTGAGGGCCCCGGAGTCCAACCTTTCCAGTTCGGGCAGCGAGCGGACCAGCGTCGGCGTCCAGTTGGTCGCGCCCCATAACCCGAACACCGCGACGAAGGCCAGGCCGGAGCCGGCCAGCGTGGAGCGGAGCAGCTTGGGCTGGAAAAGCTCCGGCAGCTTTCGCGGGCGGATGCCTCCCGACCGTCGCTCCAGTTCCCGCGTCTTGACCCACCGCTCCGGCTCTTTGACCCACAGCCGCACGAACAAGGCGACCAGGGCAGGCGCGACGCCCACCACGAAAATGGAGCGCCAGCCGTGCTCGCGCAGCAACAGGTTGACCACGGCAGCGATCAGAAAACCGGCGGCCCAAGCCGATTGCAAAACTCCCGCCGCCTTGGCCCGCTTGGCTTCCGGCCAGACCTCCGCGACCAGCGCCGCCCCGGCCGCCCATTCGCCGCCGATGCCCAGCGCCGTGAGAAATCGGTAAAGGGCCAGTTGCCACCAGTTGGCCGACAGCGCCGCCAAGCCGGTGAATACCGCGTAAACGAGAATGGTGCAGACGAGCGTCTTGGTGCGTCCGAGCCGGTCAGCCAAAACCCCGAATACCACGCCGCCGATAGCCCAGCCGATGAGGAAAATCGAGAGGATGATGCCGCCGTACCAGCCAATGGCTTCCTGCGAGACAGCGCCGCCGGTTTGGACGCGTAACAAATCGTGCAGTGCGGGCTGGAGGACGAGCGCGTAAATCGTGGCGTCCATTGAGTCGAACACCCAGCCGAGCCACGCGACGAACAGAACGAGCCATTGGTAACGCGTGACACCGTGACGCCATGAGGATTCTCGCACGAGCGCGTATCCTACTTGAATGCGGCTGTGGTGGGAAGCAGCGGTTCGGCAACCGGCTGTGAGAGGCGTCAACCGGCAGGGGACCGCTACGCCTGACCCGACCCGCCGGTCGGGCTTTTCGATTCCCGTTGTGCCGGCAGGTCCATTATCATATTCCGCATGACGTTGCCGCTCACGGGTTACCTCCTCGACCGATGCGGCTGGGGCGCCTGGTATCCGGTCATGGTTCTATTTGGCTTGACCGGTGGGTGCGCGATGTTGCTGGTCATGCGTAAACAGCAGTTGATTGCCCGCCACACCGCCGGGTGAGCGCGCCGGACTCGCCCCGCCTCGCGTGGCGGCTCGCTGACCCGCCAACTTACAGGGCGGACTGGAGGATAGGCTACACACCGCGCCCCCTCACCCCGGCCCTCCCCATCAGATGGGGGAGACTCGTGGCCAGCTCTCTGGCGAATGAAGGTTCATGGGGAGCTTCGACCTCCAATGTTGGACGGGCATCGGGGCCATGAACCGATTAAGATTAAGAACGGCAGGTTCATGGAGAGGGAGAGCCGCCGCACTTCGCGCCCCTTCACTCCGGCCATGGAGAGGGCCGCATGGAGGGCCGGGGCGCCTTCGTGTAGTCTATCCTGTGGTCTTAACTCCTTCGCGCGCCAACAGCGTGCGCTTCCAATCCAGGCCGCCGGAGAATCCCCCCAGCCTATGATTGGCAGCCAGGACGCGGTGGCAGGGCACGAACACGGGAATTGGATTCGCGCCGCACGCCCCTCCCACCGCGCGGACAGCCTTCGGGTTCCCAACCTCCCGCGCTACCTCGGCATAAGTGCGGGTCTGGCCGGGTCTGATTTTGCGCAAGACCCGCCAGACCCGCCGTTGAAACTCCGTGCCCGAGGAAAGATCGAGCGGGGGCAGGTTTTCTGGCGCCTGGTCTTGGAGCGCGCGGGCCAGAGCTTCGGTTGCGAGGGCGTGCCACCGGCGAATTGCCGGCGGCGGCGGGACCGCTGTGGTCGCGCACTCCGGCCGGTTCCCGAGGGAAGGAAAGTCCAGACCGCACAAGCCTTGCGTGGAATAATGCGCGACGAATTCGCCGCCGGGCGTTGGGAGGGGTAACGCCCAGATTTGCGCCGCGCGGTCGGTTTTCTTCATCGGTGCCCCTTGAGGAAAACCAGGAGCGTGCCCAGCAAGGCCAGAAACAGGATCACCACGAAGAAGATGAAGCGGTTGCGCGCCACGCGTTTCTCATAGCGCAGCGGTCGAAGTCCCTGAATGCCGCCTGCCGCCAGGTAGCTGACCAGCTTCGGGTTGGTTGTGGACGGCCCGCGAAAGTGGTCCCGGACGCGCCGCACCAACGCGGGCAAGTCGTACTTGCGCACCCCCAGTTCGTTATAGTGGTCGGGCGTCGTGGTCCCTTCGCTCCGCGCCTTTAACAAATCCCGGCCCAACTCCTCGAAAATCGGCTCCTCGGCCGCCGGCGCGGGCGGGGCGGCGGGTTCGGGGGGCGGATGGCTGACCGTGCCGCCGTGCGGCAACGCGGTGGACCGCAAGCGTGGTTGGGAATGGTCGCGCTGCAATTGGGCGTCGAGCTGTTGGATTTGCGACTCCAGCTTCGCTATCTCGTCGTTGAGCACCCGCGCACGGTCGGAAATCGGGTCCGGCTTTTTTCTAAACCACGCCATGACGGCCGCCGATTCAGTGACGCAGGAGCACCGCCACCAGCACCGCCAGAGCGAGCAAGGCGACCGCTGCCAGTGGCCAGGTCAGCGCCAGGCCCAAGCGGCACAGCTCGCCGAAGCGATGCGTCGTCAGGAGGGGCGACTGCGGCGCGGCGGCGTCCGCGGCGCTCGCGCTGCCCTCCGGGACCGGGCCGGAAAGCACCTGGAATTTCAGCCGCGCGGCATTCCACTCCATGCGCGCGTTCTCGAGCGTCGTCAACGCCCGCGTCAGTTCCGTGCCGAAATTGTCCTTGGTCCACGTCTCCTCATGGAGGGCTTCGACCTTGGCGAGGGCGTCGCGCAAATCCACCAGCGCCTTGGCCATTTGCTCGGCGTCCCGCCGCGCCGTGAACTCGGCCTCTTCGAGCAAACCCACCCCGCGCGTCAGGTTTTGGAGGGTCTCCTGCCGGCCAGTCTGAAATTCCATCTGGCGGCGGCGCGTTTCCTCCAGCGCGGCCCGTTGTCGTTCCAACTCCTCCTGCGCCCGTTTCAGTTCGACCAGCTTCTGCTGGGCCTCGGCCACTCGGGAGTCCACCTCCTCGCGCGTCGGCGCGCGTTGCGGCTGGCCCGCGCCGGCCGGTGTCGGGGAGGAAGGCGACTTGTGCGCTTGAAAATCACCATCGACAAACTCCGTTGCGTCGTGATCCGAAGACATGCGGGTAATTTATGCGGCACGGCGCAAGGTGTAAAGCAGGCTAAAAGAGCTTGCTGACCGCGAGCCCGAGGACGCTCAGCGGGCCCTCGTCTTCCAAGGTCTCCATCCCCTGGTCCACCTTCTGCAAGGTCAGCTTCGCGTTCTTGTAGAATTCCTGGTCGTTGACGAGTTTGCCCACGGTGCCCTGACCTCGATTAATCTTCTGCGCAATTTCCTTCACATTGGTCATAAAGTCGGTTGTCTCGCGATAAAGCTTGTCGTCCTTCACCAGTTTCCCGACCGTGCCCTGGCCGGAGTTGACCTGATCGACGATCTTGCGGGCGTCGGCGACCGTCGCCCTTATCTCGGAAGCCGTGTCTTGCAGGTTGCTGACCGTGGAGAGGGCGGTGTTGTAGAGCGCTTCATCTTTAATGAGTTTGCCCAGCGTGCCCTTGCCTTGCGAAACCTGGGAGGAGAGTTCGAAGGAGATCGCCTGCAAGTTGGAAATCGTGGCCGTGAGCGGGTCTTTGTTGGCGGTGATGAAATCCCTGAGCGGCCCAACCAGGGTATCGATCTTGAAGCCGGTAAAGCTCTTGGTGAGGTTCTCCACGCCGGAAGCGACGCTGTCGATCTTCTGCATCATGGCGCTCAGGTCGGCCTGCTCGGCGGTGGCGACATATTGATCCTCCCGTAGCGGTTCGCCCCGCGGCGTGCCGAAATCAATGGCGACGAAGTTCTGGCCGAGCAACCCCATGAATTTGATCGTCGCGATGCTGTCGGTCTTCACCTCGGCAGCGGGGCGCACTTTCATCACGACCAGCACGCGATTGTTGGTCAGCTCGATCCGTTGGACGCGCCCGATTCCGACGCCGGCCATTTTCACGCCGTCGCCCACTTTGAGGTCCTGCACATTGGCGAATAGGGCCTTCACATGCTTGCCGCGCTCGAACATCTCGAAGCTGCCCACCCTTTCCAAAACGATGGCGGCGGCCAGCACGACCAGGGCAACGAAAAATCCAATGCGGGTTTCTAAGGTGTTTTTCATACTCTTTTCTTTCTTGGTACTAACAGGTATTGGTTCTAAAGGGGATCAATGGCGTTTGAAATCGGCATGGAGAAATTGTTGGACCAGCGGATCGGGGTGCTGCTTCACCTCGTCGGGCGTTCCGATGGTCAGAATTCGGCCCTCGTTGATGACGGCGATGCGGTCGGCTACGCCGAAGGCGAGGTCCCGATCATGCGAGACGACGAGGGAAGTGACGCCAATCCGGTCCTTGAGATCAACAATCTGCTCGGCGATCACTACGGCTGAGAGCGGGTCAAGCTCGCTGGTCGGTTCGTCATAGAGAATCAGTTGCGGCTCGATGACCAGCGCCCGGGCAATGGCGACACGCTTCTTCATGCCACCGGAAAGGTCGCTGGGCATTTTTTCTTCGGTGCTTTTCAAGCCGACTACTTCAAGTTTTTCGGCGACGATGCGGGCGATCTCCGCCGGCGGCTGGAGCCGATGTTCCGAGAGGTAAAGTCCGACGTTTTCCCCGACCGTCAGCGAATTGAGCAGCGCGCCGGATTGAAAGACCATGGCCATGCGGTATCGGCTCATGACCTCCGGGGATTGAATGGACTGGCCTGCAATCAGGATTTCCCCCTCATCCGGCTCTTCCAGCCCGATGAGATGCTTGAGCAGGACGGTCTTGCCGCTGCCGCTGGGGCCCATGATCACGAAGATTTCACCCGCCTGAACCTCGAAATCCAGGCCCCGCAGAACTTCCTGGCCGTCAAAGGCCTTGCGCAATCCGCGCACCTGAACGCCCACGCCATGATGATTGGAGGAGGAACCGTTCATTACTTCAGCAGGATCCGGGTCAGGAGATAATCGAGGATGACGATCACCACGATGGAGTTGACGACCGCCTTGGTGACCGAGCGGCCGATGCCGCGCGGCCCGCCCCGCGTGATCAGTCCTTGATGGCAGGAGACCACCCCGATGGTCAGGGCGAACACGAAGCTCTTGAAAACGCCATTGGCCACGTCTTTAAGATCAACGGCATCGCGGAGCGCGGAGAAGAACGCCTCGAAGGAGACGGCAATCCGGTCATTGGCCGCACACACCACCGCGCCCCCAAGCCAGCCCACGAGGATGGCGAATATCACCAACAAGGGCAGGGCGGCAGCGATGGCGACCAGACGCGGCAGCACCAAATAGTGGATCGGGCTGATGTTCATCGTGCGGAGGGCATCGATCTCCTGATAAACCTGCATGGACCCGATCTCCGCCGCCATCGCGGAACCAATGCGGCCGGCAATGAGGATGGCCATCATCACGGGCGCCAGCTCTTTGGCGATCGAATAGCCGACGATCCCGCCCACGTAGCTGCCCAGGCCGCGCCCGACCAGCAGCGGGCCGGTTTGGAGGGCAATGACCCCGCCAATGAAGAAGGAAAGGATGCAGACCATCAGCAGGCTGGCGTTGCCGATTTCGAAGAATTGGTCGAACACCTTCTGGCGCTGGCGCCAAACCAGCGGCAGCGCCGCCAGCGTGCGCCAGAACAGAAGCACCATTTCTCCGATATTTTGAAACATACTGCTGCAGCTAAGTCGTTAACTAATTCAAACCGGTTGCCTGAGCCAGCGCCATTCGACCCGTCCGGCGCAGCTTCGTTACTCCGTCTTCGTCGGCGCGGGATTCGCGCCGCCATCCGCCGGGGGTCTCGCCCGGCCCAGGGGTATATAAAACAAACGCATACGGTTGCCTTCGGGACTGGATTGATACTGGAAAAGCCCGAACAGGAGCGAGCACTTTTTGGCGGCGGGTGTGGCTTCGCGCCGATACAGGTTCCACAACAGCGATTGGCTGGTGGCGCCGGCCCGCGGATTCGTCTCGGAGCGCCAAACCGACCAGAGCGGCGAGTACTCGCGCGCGATGCTCTTGCTGTCAGAGAAGAACGGCTCGAGCAAGGCCAGCACTTGCAGCCGGCTGTTCCCGTCGAAATCACGATGGTGAGTGTAGAACGGCCAGCAGTAAACCCGCCGCCGGGCTGCCCCGGTTTCGGTGTTCTTCTCCGTCAGGTCGGAATACAGGAAAAAGCAGATGCGGGTGCGCCGGCTGTCCAGGGGCGCCGAGTGCAAGCGGTTGTACTTGTAGATCGGCCACAGATAGAAACCGCTCTCCAGCTTGTCGCTGTGGGCCTGGCTGAAGAACGGCCAGACCCGCGTCGTGGTTTTGCCTTCGCCGCGCGCGAACTCGATGAACGGCCACGGCACTTCCCATTCGTGGTATTTCTTTTCCCGGTCGTCCACGTAGTTGAAGAACGGCCAGAGCACGGTGGTCGAGTCCCGCAGCGGCGAGCGCAGCCGGCAGTAGGCGGGAATTGACGCCTGCTGCCGCTCCACGTTCGTGGTGCCAATGCCGCTCGTGGCATTGAAGTACAGCGGCCAGAGCGCAAAAAAACTGTCGTGTCCGCCGATGGTCTTGACCTCGTTGAAGCCGTTGGTCTGAGTGGTAACGTCTTTGTGTTCGTTGCCGACCAGCGGCCAAAACTGCCAGCCGCGCAGCCCGTCGCCGTGGCGGAGATCAAAAAAGGGCCACAAATAATTATCCGTCACCACGTCCTTCTCGCGCGTCTCGCTGTACACGGGGAACATGACGAAGAATATCTCGTCCCGGAAGAGCCGGTTTTTCAGGTGACCATAGAAAGGAACGACCGCCGTATAGTTTTGGCCCGGGTCCGAGGAGCGTTGCTGGAAATACAGAGGGAACAGGGTGAAGCGATCCCGGACGCTCTCGTGCTGCGTGCGGCCGCCGGCGAAACTCAGCAGTTGAAAAAGCTGCCAGCGATATTGCTCGCCGTAGCGATCGTAGGTCATCACCGGGAAAAGGAAATCGATCTTTTCGGATTCCGTTTCCGGGTCTTGCGTGAACGACAGCAGGGGGGGCACCGCCCAGGTTCGCCGCGTCTCCTTTTGCTCCGAATAGAAGAATGGCCCCAACGCCTCCGTCCGGTGCCCGGGCGCGAGCGTCAAGTCGAACTCATCGAACAACGGGCCGGCGTGGGGAGATTCAGCCCTTGCCGCATTCGGGATTTCGCTAACCGCCAGGCCCACCCAAAAAAGGACCAGGCAAAGCGTCAGGCCCGAGCCTGGGAGGGGGAGCCATTTAGACCGCAGTTTTTGCGGAGCGGGGGCCAATTTCTGAGTGGGTCTCATGGCAAAGATGACCGAGCATAGAATAGACGGGAGTCGCGTCAAGGGCTTGGCGCAGGGGTGGATAACGTTGACGGGACCCTCCCCTTTCCCTCAAAAACCTCTTTTAACATAAGGATTGACATGGAAGGGCATTTCCCTACTCTTTTCGCGCACTTGAGGTTTTTGCCTCGGTTCCTCCCGACCCAGTGTCGATCGTGCATTGTCGGCACTGGGTTGTTCTGTCGGCACCCGGTGGGCGCATCAGCAGATACAACAGTGCCGGCAGGAACGTCAGCCCCGCGATCATGCACGTCGCCAGACCGGCCGTCATCACGCAGCCCAGGCTGTGTATGCCCCGATGTTGGGCTAAAATCAAACTCCCGAACCCGGCCATCGACGTCAATCCAGAGACCAGGACGGCCTTGCCCGTGCTGCGCGCCAAAATACTGGGCGTCTGCTCTTCGGCAAAGCGGTTGAGGATGTGAATGCCATTGGTCACGCCGATGCCGATGACGAGCGGGAGAGTCATGATATTCGCCGGGTTGAGCGGGACCCCCAACCTTCCCATCAGGCCGCCCAGCCAAAGCGAACCGATGGCCACCGGCACCAGCGCGAGCACGACGCAGGCGACACTGCGAAAATGAATGAACACCAGAATCGCGATGGCCCCCAGCGAATACCACTCCGCTTCCTGGTAACTGTCCTTGAGCAGGGCGGTGTAATGGTAAAGCTGCACCGGGGTCCCCGTGACGTTGGCATAGATCTTTTCCACCTGGTCGATAAACACTTTCTGGACCTCGCGCTGCCAAATGTCGCCCTTGGGATACACCATCAGCAGGTATTTGCCCGTGACGCCGATGAACCGGTCGTGCAACCCCGGCGGCAAATCCGCGACGCTCAAAGGGGCGCGGTTGTCCTGGGTTCGCAAGGCCTGGAAGGTCTGGCGGAGGTCGTCGAAAAGGCTTCGCTGAAACTCCGCGAGCTTGAGCGAGTTCGCTTCGACTCGATGGGTGTCGCCCCACAGCATTTCTTTGCGCAGCGTTTCAATGGCGTCGCGCAAGGAGTTGAATTGCGGGACCAACTTGGGCGCGTCCTTTCGCACGTCGTCGAGCGCGGCTCCGAGATAGCCCCGCAGCGAGTAGAGCGTGCCGCTCAGTTCCTGGAGATCGACCGGTTTGGGGTCCGGGTCAGCAAAGCGCACGGACGATAGTTCCTGCTTGATATCGCCCACCAGGGCGAGTTTACGGGTCTGGTCTTCACTCAAAAAGCCGGTAATGGAATCGACGCTTGACACCGCCGGCAAGTTCGTAAGCTGTTGCTCGAGCGCGACGGCCTGCTGGAGGTTGGTGGCAATGACGGCGCCGAACAAAACGGATTTGGTCGCCGAGTTGATAAGGTCCCTTTCATATTCCACCGCCGGCAAACCCTCGCTCTGCATGTTGCGCAGGTTGTAATCAAAATAGACTTTGTGGAGCTGCGTAGCCGCCACGGCGCACAACCCCAGCGTAAGGCCGGCGGTCCAAACCGGCCGCCCCAGCCAGAGGTTCTCGATGCGCGCCCGTTTCTCCGCGAAGGCGCCCGGTTCGTGATCCGCCACGTTTTGGCGCCCGCGCAACAGCAGCACGGGCAGCAGGGTCATCATCGGGACCAGGCAGATCACCAGTCCGCCGCCGCAGATGACACCCATTTCCTGAATGCCTTTGAAGTTGGTCAACCACATTGCCAGGAACCCGCTGGCGGTGGTGAAGCCGCCCGTAAAAATGCCTTGCCCGGTAAACACCATGGCCTTGGTCAAGGCCGCTTCCTCGCTCTGGCCGTGCCGCAGCTCCTCTTCATAGCGGGAGATTAAATGAACGCCATAGTCAATGGCCAGGCCGATCAGGATCGGCATGAAAGTGATCGTCAGGATGTTCAGATGGCCGATGACCAGCGTCGCAAAGGCCAGCGAGTAGCCCAGGCCGACAATCAAACAGAGCGTCGCTTTCACCGGCCGGCCCGTCTCCTGATAGCCATAAATAAAGATGAGCGCGGAAAGGACGAGCGACACGATGGTGGCCACGGTGACGTCCTTCTTCGATTGCGCCATTTGATCAACATCCAACACCGGCTCGCCCGTGAGGCCGACATTGAGACCCGGCACCTCGGTCCTGGTTTCCGCCACTAACTGGCGCAGCCGCACCACCGCGGCGCTGTTCAGGTCCTCGGTCGGCGCCTGGGCCGTCACCAGGTAAATGCGCCCCTGGCCAAAAGTGATGTAAATCTGCTGCTCCGCTTCCTCACCCGGGTCGAACAGGGCGGTGACGCCCGGCGACGGAGGGGTGCCCTGACGGCGCAAGCTGGCCGTGGCCTGCGTGATGATTCGTTCCAACGCCGGCAGCGCCTTGATGAGCGACTCGTTTTCGGCGTTGGCCTCCTGTTTGGCGGTCTGGAACTGAGCGCAGACCATGTTGAAGAGCGAAATGAGATTCGTCGTGCGCGTGAATTGCGCGATGAACGGGCGGAAATCCTTCAGCGTCTTGCTCAGCTCACCCAAATCGTTGTCGGGAACGAACAAGAGGGCCTTGGCGCCCAGCATCTTGAGATCGCCCTTGTAGAAGACATCGTGGAATAGATTGGTTTCGGCCTCGAGCTTGGCTCCCAGCCGTTCCACGAACTGGCGGTTCTTCTCGGCGTTTTCGCTCTCGACCACCACCACCAGATCGTCCTGCGTCGGGAACTCCTTCTTGAACCGGAGGAAGTTCTGATGGTACTTCTTGTTGGCCCCCACCAGGTTGTCCTGGTGCGTGTCGAATTCAATCCCAGGGTATCTGACCGTTATGAGGAGGGACACGACAAACAACGCCAACTGGCCATAGAGGAACAGCCGCCGATGACGCAAGACCACGCCAGTCAGCCAGGTCAGGAACCGGGCAATAAAACTGTCAGTGCTAAGCTGCTTGATTTTCATGAGGGCGAGCGGCCCCTAAAAACGCAGATAACCACTGGATAACCACAACTGAACAGCACCGGGTTTCTCTGGTTGGGGATTAACCTCCGGCCTGGGCCGCGTCGTCAGGGTGCTCGGCATTGGAATAGACTTCCTTGATGTCATCGTGGTCTTCCAGAGCGTCGATGAGCTTGTTCACGGCGGCCACCGTCTGGTCGTCCGGCAACGGCACAGTGACCGTGGGCAGCTCCGTCACTCCCGCCACGTCGGCCTTGATGCCTTTGGCCTCGATCTGCTTGTGCACGGCCTCGAAATGGGCGGGGTCGGTGATAATCTCGTACCCTTGCGGCTCCGCTTTGAAGTCTTCCGCGCCGGCCTCCAGCGCCACCTCCATCAACGGGTCTTCCTCCGCGGCGTCGCGCGGGATGATGATCTGCCCCTTGCGGTGGAAGAGTCTCGTCACCGCGCCTTGGGTGGCAATGCTGCCGCCGTTCTTGGTCACCAGGCTGCGGATTTCCGAGGCGGTGCGGTTGCGGTTGTCGGTGCTGACCTCCACCAGCAGGGCCACGCCGTGCGGCCCGTAAATCTCGTAGGTCAGGTCCTCGAAGTTCGCCGTCTGGCCGCCGCCGGTGCCTTTCTTGATCGCCCGCTCGATATTGTCGCTCGGCATGTTGGCCGCGCGGCACTTGAGCAGCACCATGCGCAGGCGCGGGTTCATGCCCGGGTCGCCGCCGCCCAGCTTGGCGGCAATGGCGATTTCCTTGCTCAGCTTCGAAAAGATCTTCCCGCGCTTGGCGTCCAGCGCTCCTTTGAAGTGCTTGACCTTTGCCCATTTGCTATGTCCAGACATGTTCAGTTATCGGTTGAGAGTTGAGGGTTCAGACTGGCGGAACCCAGGCCCGCAGGATTCCGAACTATCAACCATCAACTCAAATCACTATCAACTCCCTATCGCCTGCCCCGCTTGTTCCACATACACCGCCGTGCCGTAGCACAGCACCTCGGTAATCCCTGCGCTGATCTCCGTGGCGTCGTAGCGGACCCCGACCACCGCGTTGGCGCCCAGTTCCCCGGCGTGGGTGATCATCTGGTTGAAGGCGTCCTCGCGCGCCCGCTCGCACAGCGACGTGTAGAGCGAGATGTTCCCGCCGAACAGGCTTTGGAGGTGCGCCCCAAAGTTGCCGACGATCGAGCGCGAGCGCACAATAATGCCGCGCACCACACCAAACGATTTGACCACCCGGTAGCCGGGCAACTCAAATGTTGTTGTCGTTAGAGGATGTGTTTGACTCATAACCGCGGAAATTGAACACCACTTTGCGGCCCGGCAGAAGCTAATTCTTCTTGGCCGGCTCCCAGCGGGCGCAATACTGCCCCCGGACCGCGAGCCGTCCCCGGCTCGCAGCGGCCACCAATGCGAAACGGCGATCGAACCTCTGGCCCGTTCCCCGCACGGTCGCACGTGCTGCGGGGACGGCTCGCGGTCCGTCACTGTTGGGCGTTCTCACTCTCTGGTGGCAGTGCCCGGATGCGCCCGCTCCCGGGCCACGCGCAGCGGGGAGGCCAAAGCCCGCCCGGCTTCCCGCTCAAACCGGCCTGACCGGAATCCCCTTGGAGGCCAGAAACTTCTTTACGTCCCCTACCGTGTATTCGCCGAAGTGAAAGATGCTCGCCGCCAGCACGGCGTCGGCCTTGCCCTCGAGCAGCACCTCGGCCATGTGTTCCAGCTTGCCTGCGCCGCCGCTGGCCACCACCGGCACGCCCACCGCTTCGCTGATCCGCCGCGTGATGATCAGGTCAAAGCCCGCTTTGGTGCCGTCGGCGTCAATGCTGTTGAGCACAATCTCCCCCGCGCCGAGCGACACCGCCCGTTTCGCCCACTCGACCGCCTCCCAGCCGGTCGCCTTGCGGCTGCCGTGCGAGAACACCTCCCACCGGTCGGGCGCGACCTTCCGCGCGTCAATCGAGACCACGATGCACTGGCTGCCGAACTTCTCCGCCCCGGCCCGGATCAGGTCCGGGTTCGCCAGCGCCGCCGAGTTGATGCTGATCTTGTCAGCGCCCGCCCGGAGCATGGTGTGCATATCCTCGACCGAGCGCAGGCCGCCGCCGACCGTCAGCGGCATGAAACATTGGTCCGCCGCCCGCTCCACCACCTCGACCATCGTGGAGCGGCCATGCGCGGTGGCGGTGATGTCGAAGAAGACCATCTCGTCGGCGCCCTGCTCGTTGTAGCGCAAGGCCAGTTCGACCGGATCGCCCACATTGCGCAGCCCGCCCGCCTCGGCGATGCCGAACCGGACGCCGCGGGTCACCTGGCCGTCATGCACGTCCAGGCAGGGTATGACACGTTTGGCGATCATCGCGAAAGATTGAACCGGTTTAGCGCGCCAAAATCAATATCTTCCGTGTTGGAAACCCTCAACCTCGCAGAATATGCCTGGTAAAAATTCGCGAGTTTGGTTTAATCAGCGCATGGGCACACGATTCCAGTTTCTTCACGTCGGCCTGGCGGTTTGCTGTCTGGCGCTCGGTGCCAGGTGCCAGGGGCTTCTGATAGATCAGGAAAATGAGCCGTCCACGACATTTCTGGCGTACTTCAATCTTTCTTTTCCCGGTGCGACGCCCATTGGTCAGGAATTCGTCCCCTCACTGGGCTCATTGGATTTTGTTGACCTCATGACCTATGGAGGAGGCGATAGTGGCGCGACGGGGACATTTGAAGTTAGGATTCACGAGGGGAGCAGCACGGCGCCTGTTATGGCAGCGAGCACTCCGACAGAGAGGACCGACGGCAGTGAGGCTCTTACCCACTTCGTGTTTCCGAGCCCCGTGCCGCTTACGCCAGGCGACCTTTACGTGATGGAGTTTGTGGAAGATGCGGGGTCATCTGGTTGGGGCTTGGGGGCCGACCCTTTGGCGGGTTATCCGGCGGGGCAGATGATTTACGGAGGCGCAGAACGAAATGATTACGATTTATGGTTTGGGGAGGGGATCGTAGTCCCCGAGCCAAGCATGATGACATTTTATCTGCTTGGAATGGCTGCCTTGATCTGTGGGTGCAGAAGACATAAGATTGTCGGACTGACCATTTCACCTTCATAGGCTTCAGTCAGGGGTTGCTTGACCGCAAGGGCGGAATCAAGTTGTGGCCAAGCCTGGCCATCATTCCCGCCAGGGACGACCGGCGCGATAGAGCTCAAGGCGAGCCTGGAGTTGATCCACCAGCCCTTTATCCCCGGCAGCCTCGGCCAGCTTCAGCCCCCGCTCAGCCGCTGCGACCGCCTCTTTGAACTGCCCGGCCTCGGCGTATGCCGCGGCCAGGGTATCCAGGGCGCCGGGATCACGTTGCCCGGTGAGTTCGGCGGCACGCGAAGCCAGTTTCACCGCTTGCGTTCCGTCGCGCACGTTCGGGTCGGGGTTCGTGGCCAGGAGCCAGGCCAGGTTGTTGAGCAGTTCCAGCCAATCCGGCTTGAGGCGCAACGCGGCCTGCCAGTGTCGGCTGGCACCGGCTGCGTCCTTGTCTGCCAAGAGCAGCACGCCCAACTGGTAGTGCGCTTCGGCATAATCCGGCTGGAATTTGAGCGCGGCTTCGTAGTGTCCGCGGGCCAGGGCGGGTTGCTTGCGTTTGAGCAGGGCATTGCCGAGGACGTAATGGGTTTGGGCGTGATCGGGTTTGGCCTTCAAAGCCGCTTCGTACTGCGCCAGGGCGTCGTCGGTCCGGCCTTGGCGCTCAAGCAACAGACCCAGGTTATGGTGGGCCTCGGCGAAATCCGTCTGGGTGGCCAGGGCCGCGCGGAAATGGTCTGCCGCCTCGCCATACCGGCCGCCGGCCATGGCGGCCCGGCCCAGATTGTAGCGGGCCTCGGGCAAGGCGGGATTCGCCTGTGCGGCCAGGGCGTAATGGGTCAGGGCTTCCTGCAACTGGCCCTGGGTGACGAGGAGGTTGGCCAGGTTCAGGTGCGCCTGCGCGAAGCCCGGGTCGAGCCGGATCGCCTCGCGGTATTGGGCGATGGCCGCGTCGGTTTTCCCCTGCCGGCTGTAGAGATTGCCCAGGCTATTGTGGGCCTCAGCCCGATAAAAGTATGAGCGCAGCGCCTCGTGGTAATGGGGTATGGCCTCGTCATACTTGCCCTGCCGGCTCAGAACGGAAGCCAGGTTGAAATGGGCGGCGGGATCACGCGGGTTCAATTCCAGCGCGCGGCGGAGTTGAGCCAGGGCGCCGTCCAGCTCACCCTTCTTGGTCAGGGCAATTCCCAGGTTCACACAGGCATCCACATTGGCGGGCATGAACCGCTGGACGGCGGCGTATTGGGCGATCGCTTCGTCCAACTTCCCTTCCGCTTCGAGCGCGTTGCCGTAATGGTTGCGGGTGACCGGCGATTGGGGGGTCTTGGCCGCCGCGTCGCGCCAAAGCGACGTGGGGTGAGCATAAATCGCCGCGCGCTTCCACGAGCCGAGCGCCAACGCCGCCAGCACGAGAACCGCCAGCCCGGTCGCGAGCGGATGCGTGTAGGTAGGGCGCGCTGTTCTCAGCGCGCCGTCGGAGGACGCTTCCGGCGCGGTGGGGACGCCGCGCCCTGCCACCGACCTGTTTGAGCAGCACGCCGCCACCAGGCCCACCGCCAACGCAATAATGCCAATGACCGAGAGGTACTGCCAATGGTCCGCCACGCGGCAGAGGGAGAAGTAGTACGTGTCGAAAAGCCCCAAGACCGGCAACAGGGTAACCACGAAATAACCGAAGCCAAAGAGCAGCGGCCTGGCCCAGCCCGCACGATAGCGCCAGAGCACGGCGAAGACGCCGAGCAGCAACAGGCCGGGGACGTAAGACCAGAGCCAAGCAGGGGGAATGGCCCACCGGGGGTAGATCAGGGTCAGGTTCACGGGCGCCAGGGCCTTGGCGAGGTAGAACCAGACCGCCCAGGTGCCGCCGAGGATTCGGACCAGCAAGGGATCGGTGTGCTGTTCCGGGCCGCCCATCGCCCGATGGGACTGGAACCAGACGGTCACCAGGCCGAAGGCCAGGGCCAGCAGAAAGAATGGGGCGGCGCGAAGGAGGTCGAGTCGGGTGATTCTGTCCCGACGCCACCAACAACACAACAGCAGCACGCACGGCAACATAACGACAGATGCCTTGCTGAACAGGGCCAGCGCAAAAGCCAGCAGCGACAGCGCGTAGAGAAGAGAGGATGGAGGATAGCGGAGGGAGTCAAACGTGAAACGTGAAACGTGAAACGTATTGCGTGTTGCGCATCGCGTGTCGCTGAATGCTGACTCCTGACTCCCGACTTTAGACTTTAGACTTTGGACTTTAGACTGTTTAGACTGTTCGTCGAAACGCAGGTACCAGAGCAGGCTCAAGAGGAAGAACAGGAGCGACAGGGTGTTCTTGCGCTCCGCAATCCAGGCCACCGAAGCCACACAGACCGGATGAACCGCAAAGACGGCGGCAGCGACAAATGCGCCCGGCACCTTCAGCCGCGCCAGGATGCGCCAAAGGAGAAAAGCGCTTAGAGCGTGCAACAGCACATTGGTGACATGGTAACCGGCGGGCTGGAGGCGCCAGAGCTGCCACTCGATCCAGAACGAGGTCAGCGTCAGCGGGCAATAATCAAAAGGCTGCGTGCTGAACCAGATCCCGCGCAAACCACTCGACGACTTCACCAGAGGGTTCTGGGTCAACATCACGTCATCGTCCCAAAGGAAGCTCCCCTTGAGACAGGGCCAATAGACGGCGAACGCCGCCAGCAGCAGCACGGCCAGGCCCACAGCGGTTTGCGCTGCCGGCCAGCACGCCCGCATTTTCCGCAGCGCCGCCGCCATCATGAAAGTGAAGGGGTCGGTCCGACCATCTTACAATGATTCACCATTCGTCATCTCCGGCTCATTGTCAGACGCGATAGTCCTGTATCTTCCGCTTCATCTCAACCCCCTTCCGCGCCCAACCGGCCTCCACGGGCGCATCTTCTTGCGGGCGCCGCCGAAGGCGACTGGGCCGGAGTGCGTCCGTGGAAGTCCGAATCCCCAGCCGCCCCAGCGGAGTAGCGGCCCATAGCCGGGCAATCTCATAGCGTGTAGCCGCCGACGGCAGTTGGCGCTGATTCTGAGTCCCGAAGGCCGTGTCGAATACAACTTCATCTCGTGATTGACGGATACGGCTTGGGTTCAGAATACTGGGCCGACTTCAGGAAACGATTATGCGAAGAACAAGACTTGGTTTGGCAGTGTGTTCGGTGGCGCTGGTGCTCGTGGCCGTGGGCGGTTTCACGCAAGCGGCCCGCGCGGAGGTGCGGCTGCCGAAAGTATTCTCGAGCCACATGGTCCTCCAGCAGGACAAGCCGCTGGTGATTTGGGGATGGGCGGAGCCGAACGAAACGGTCACAGTCGCACTCTCGACCGGGAGCCGGCAGGTCCAGGCCAACGAGCGCGGCGAATGGAAAACAGTGCTGCCCGCCATGAAAACCGGCGGCCCCTACACCCTGACGGTGAGCGGCTCGACCAAGGTCCATTTCGAGGATGTGATGATCGGCGAGGTGTGGTTGTGCTCGGGACAGTCCAACATGGAGATGGGCATCGGCATGGCCCGGGATGCGCAAAAGGAGATTGCCGCCGCAGATTACCCGGGCATCCGGCTGCTGAAGGTGACCAAGAGCTGGAAACCGGAGCCGCAGAACGACATCGAAGGCACTTGGAAAGTGTGCTCGCCCAAGACAGTGGCCGAGGGCGGCTGGAGCGGGTTTTCCGCCTGCGGCTATTACTTCGGACGCGAGCTGCACCAGAAGCTTGGGGTGGCCGTGGGGCTGATTGACGCCTCCTGGGGCGGCACGCGCATCGAGCCTTGGACGCCGCCGGAGGGGTTCGCCGCCGTGCCGGCCTTGAAGAAGGATTACGAGCGGGTGGAACTGGGCGATCCCCGCACCGCGCTCCATCAGCAGCGGCTGGAACAGGTGTTGAAGGAGACGGAGCGGTGGCTGGCGGCGGCCCGGCAGGCGCTGACCGACCGCGCGCTCGTCCCAACGATGCCGGCCTACCCGGCGGAATTGCTGGCGCCGCATGACGTGCAAAACCCGACCGCGCTGTATAACGGCATGATCCATCCGCTGCATCCCTTCGCTCTGCGCGGGGCGATCTGGTATCAGGGCGAGTCCAACAGCACCGAGGGGATGTTGTATGCCGAACGGATGAAGGCGCTGATTGGCGGCTGGCGGCAGGTGTGGGGCGAGGGCGATTTCCCGTTCTATTTCGTGCAGATTGCGCCATTCACCTACGGCCACAACCCCGAGGTGATCGGGGAGTTCTGGGAAGCGCAGACGGCGGCACAGGCCGTGCCCAACACCGGCATGGCCGTCATCAACGACATCGGGAACCTCAAAGACATTCATCCCGCCAACAAACAGGAGGTGGGCCGGCGGCTGGCGCTCTGGGCACTGGCCAAGACCTACGGGCAGGAGAATCTGGTGTATTCCGGCCCGACCTTCAAAGCGATGACCATCGAAGGCGACAAGCTTCGCCTGACGTTCGACCCTATGGGCGGCGGGCTGGCCAGCCGGGACGGCAAACCGCTGAGTTGGTTCGAGGTGATCGACGCGGATGAAGGGGGGTTCGTCAAGGCCGACGCCCGGATAGACGGGACGGCGGTGGTGCTGTCCGCCCCAAGCGTGAAACACCCAGTGGCCATGCGCTTTGCCTGGAGCATGTTGGCGGAGCCGAACCTGATGAATGCCGAGGGCCTGCCGGCGGGCGCCTTCCGCGCCGGGACAGTGCCCAAACGCGACTCGCTGCTGAAGGCGCCCAAGGCCAAGGACCACCAGTAAGATTCATGAAGCGGAAAGTACTGGTGATTCTGTCCAATCGCCTGAACCGGAGCCAGAAGGCGCGGTTCATCGAGGTGAATTGCGATGAGGAGGGCAACATCCTGAAGGAGCGCGCGCTGCGCAGCCAGCCGCGCGAGCCGCGCTACCATGAAGTCTGGGAAAACGATGACGGCAAAACCGATTTTGCTTCCTGCCACCGGTTCAGGCGGAAATACGGGCACGCGCTGGAAAAGCCCAAAGGCCGGCGGGCCGAGCGGTAACCGGGAAATTTTATAGCGTGTAGCCGCCGACGGCAGTCGGCGCTGATTCTCAGTTCAGACAGATGGCGCCGACTGCCGTCGGCGGCTACACGCTATAGGCGATTTGTGCGAGGTATGAGAATTCCGGGTCAGGAGAAGACGCGAGTTAGCACTTCAACTCTTCAAGAACCGCGCCAGCGGCATCTGGCAGCCAACGCTTCGGCGGGGTAAGTCCAGATTTCAGCCAGCGTCGGATGATAGTGCGGCATGGCGGCGAGTTCGTGGACGGTCATGCGCTTGTGCATGGCGGCGATGATCTCGTGGATGAGTTCGCCGCCCACCGGCCCGACACAACAGCCGCCAATAATCTCGCCGCTGGCCGGGTCGGCCAGCAGTTTAACGAAGCCGTCCTTGGCTTCCATGATCAGCGATTTGCCGTGATCGTTGAAGGGGTAGCTGGCCGCCAAATAGGGGCGGTTTGCCGCGCGGGCGCTCTTTTCGGTCAGACCAACGACGGCAATTTGCGGCTCGGTGAAGATGACCTCGGCGAGCAAGCGATAATCCATCGGTTTCATGCGGTCGGGCTGGGCCGCGTTGTGCGCGGCGACTTCGCCCTGCTGGATGGCGATGTGCGCAATCTCGTGCAGGCCGGTGCAGTCGCCGGCGGCATAGACGTGCGGCAGGCTGGTTTGCATCTGCGCATTGGTGACGATGCGGCGGTCTTCGACGCGGACCCCGATGCCTTCCAGCCCGAGTGAAGCAATGTTCGGGACCCGGCCCAACGCGAAGAGAACCTCCTCCGCCTGTACGCGCACGGTTTGGCCGTTGTGTTCGAAGGCAACTTCCTTCCCGTCGCCGACGCGCCGGGCATCAAGGAGTTTGGTGCCGGTGTAAAGGTCAACGCCTTCGCGGCGGAAAACCTTCTCCAGCTCGGCGGTGGCGTCGTCGTCGAGCTTGGGCAACACGTGGGCGCTGCGCTGGATCAGAGTCACCCGGACGCGGAACCGGGCGAAGAATTGCGCCAACTCGACGGCTACCGGGCCGCCGCCCAGCACAATAAGGGATTTGGGGAGGCGGGCCAGGCTGAGAGCCGTGTCGCTGGTGAGATAGCCCACGTCCTCAAGCTGCGGCAACGGCGAGGGCGCGACGACCGAGCCGGTGGCGATGACGAAATTTGCGGAGGCGAGCGTGTCGCCCGTGCTCAGTTCGAGCGTGTGCGGGCCGATAAAGCGGGCGAGGGCGCGCAGGAACTTGAACTTGCCGTCGGCGAGCTGCTGTTGGCGGTAATCCGCAAAGTCTTTGATCAGCGCATTCTTGCGCGCCATGACCTGAGCGAAGTTGAAGCTGACGTCGTCCGTGCGGATGCCCCAGGGTTCGGTGTGGCCGGCCAGGTGCAGGACTTCGGCGGCGTAGAGCAGGGCCTTGGTCGGCATGCAGCCGCGCAGGATGCAAAGGCCGCCGACTTCCTCGCCGCCCTCAAGGACCACCGTTTTCAGACCCTCGGACGCGGCGGTCCGCGCCGCCGCATAGCCGCCGCAGCCGCCGCCAATCACCGCGAGGTCATAATCGAACTTTGCTCCGGTCGTGCTCATGGTGGAAGAATGCGCCAGGCGTATCCGGCTGGCAAGGCGGGGTTCTCACCCCAGCTATGACGCGCTTGCGCCGGCACATGATCGTGGACTAGGCTGGGTTGTCAAAAATGTTATCACTATGAAGAGCGCTTACGAACTCGCGATGGAACGGCTGGGCAAAAGCTCGCCGACCGTGAAGCTGACCGCCGAGCAGAAGAAAGAGATCGCCGAACTGGAATCCAAATGCGCCGCCAAGACCGCGGAGCGTGAACTCTTCCTCAAAGGCGAGATCGTCAAGGCAATTGACAAAGGCGACGCGAAAGCGGTGGAGCAAATGGAGAAGCAACTGCTCAGCGACCGCAAATCGCTGCGCGCCGAGTGCGAGGAGAAGAAGGAGAAGGTGCGCAATTCGGCCAAGTGAGTTGCATGGTTACAGGGGTTACATGGTTACAAAGGCCGTGCTCATGTAACCTATGCAACTGATCCAACTCATGTAACCTCTGTTCCCCGGCGCTGCCAGAGTTCAAAGAAGTAGAGGGCGACGACGACGAGGGAGTGTTGGATTTTGCCGGTCACTACCAGATGCGGGAGGTCGGCGATGGGCACCAGCCGGGTGACCAGGTCCTCGCCGTGATCGAATTGGACCGGGTGCAGGCAGCGGCAGTTCTCCACCATCACCGTGAAGCAGGTGTTGCTCATGATGGCCGGGTTCGGGAAAATCCGGCCAATGAGGCGCGGGTTTTCACCCGCATACCCGGTTTCCTCGCGGAGTTCGCGCAGGCCCGCCGCAGCGGGGGAGGCGTCTTTGGCATCCATCATGCCGCCGGGGATTTCCAGTTCGACGGTCGCGGACCCATGGCGGTATTGCTCGATCATCACCAGATGCCGGTCGGGCGTGACAGCGATGACGTTCACCCAGTCGGGGCAATCAATCACATAAACATCCTGCGCCTGTTGTGTGCGGGGGGAGATGACCCGGTCGGAACGGAGGGTGAAGATGCGGAAATTGCCGACAGGCTCGGAGCTGACTTTCTGCCAGGGCTTGATGGACATGGTTGAGGGGAGATTGGTGATTGGTGACTGGTGGCCCGTAACTGGTGACTGGTGAATGGTTACTGGTCACTGATTACTGATTACTGGTGATATTGGTGTGTTGTATGGCCTACGCCGGCTGCACGGGCCGTAATCATACTGACTATAATACATTCCAGAAGCAAAAACTATATCGCACGCGACCCGCAAATGGAAGTGGCGCGGGGCCTGGATCGGAGTAGAATCCGCGCGCCGTTGTTTTGGCCGTCGGCGCGCCGCCAGAAAGCGCGCGCGCCCGTCCACGCGGCATTTGCCTTTTGACACTAAACTAAACACTGGAATGAATATGACAGCAATCGCACAACTGCTCGGCGACAAGGCCGAATCCCTGCTCAACTTCAAGAACCCGAAGATCGTGAAGGAACGTCTGCATCTCCCCGGGCCGGACGTGGTGGACCGCCTGTATGCGGTCTCCGACCGCAACAATCGCGTGCTCGGCAACCTGCAACGCATCGTGAGTCATGGCCGGCTGGGCGGCACGGGGTATCTCTCCATCCTGCCGGTGGACCAGGGGATCGAGCATTCGGGCGGGGCGAGCTTTGCCAAGAACCCGGATTACTTCGACGCGGAGAACATCGTCCGGCTGGCGATTGAAGGCGGCTGCAACGCCGTGGCTTCGACCTTCGGCGTGCTTGGGGCCGTCGCCCGCCAATACGCGCACAAGATTCCGTTCCTGGTGAAGATCAACCACAACGAGCTGCTCACGTACCCGAACAAGTTCGACCAGATCATGTTCGGCACGGTGAAGCAGGCGTCGGACATGGGCGCTGCGGCGCTGGGGGCCACCATCTATTTCGGCTCGGACCAGAGCGGGCGGCAGATTGTCGAAGTGGCGCGGGCTTTCGCGCACGCGCACGAAGTGGGCCTGGCGACGGTGCTGTGGTGCTACCTGCGCAACAGCGCGTTCAAGAAGGACAAGGACTATCACGTCGCGGCGGACCTGACCGGCCAGGCCAATCATTTGGGCGTGACCCTCCAGGCGGACATCATCAAGCAGAAGCTGCCCGAGAATAATGGCGGCTTCAAGGCGCTGAACACCGGCGGTGTCAGCTACGGCAAATACGACGAACGCATGTACACCGAGCTGAGCAGCGACCACCCGATTGACCTGTGCCGTTACCAGGTGGCCAACTGTTACATGGGCCGCGCCGGCCTGATCAACAGCGGCGGCGAATCCAAGGGCGCGGGCGACCTGGCGAGCGCCGTCACCACGGCCGTCATCAACAAACGCGCGGGCGGCATGGGGCTGATTTCCGGCCGCAAGGCCTTCCAGCGTCCGATGAAGGAAGGCGTCGCCCTGCTCAACGCCATCCAGGATGTCTATCTGAGCAAGGAAGTTACCGTGGCGTGACGCCCCGCTAACTCGCAGGCGTGACGCCTGCGCTACTTTGTTGCTGGGCCTGGAGATACTCTTCGTCCAAGGCGGCGTAACAAACGGAGTTCGCCCATTCCCCGTGCACCCACTTGTTCTTCAGGAACTCCCCTTCGCGTTTGAGGCCGACCTTCTCCATAAGCCGGCACGCGGCGGTGTCGCGGCTGTCGCACCAACCGGCGACCCGGTGCAGTTTTAATCCCTCAAAGCAAAAGCCAAGCAGGGCTTCCACGGCTTCCAGGGCGAAGCCCTTGCGCTGAAAACCTCGGTTGAGGCTGATGCTGAACGTGACCAGGAGACGCTGTGGATCGGTGAAACTCAAGCTGAGATACCCGATGAGCTTGCCGCCGTCCTGGACCTGGATTCCCAGATAGAGCGGCTGGTCGGGCGTGGTCAGCTTGACGTGGGCGTCGCTCTCCAGCCAGTGCAAGACGCCGTCTTCATCCAGCGGCACGCCGTCCTGGTAGCGGAAAAACTCCTCATCCGACATCAATTCCAGCAAGTCCTTCCAGTCACCCCCGGCCAGGCGCCTCAACACGAGCCTGGGCGTGGTGATGGGGAGCGGTATCTGGCGCCCGACCTCGCTGCCATCGTCGGGCACGATGAGGCTTTCCGTGCAATTGGGGCAGGCCTGGGCGAACCCGGCGCTCTCCTGTGGAAAAGAAACCGGCTCGCCGCAATAGGGGCATTTGAAGTCAATGAAATTCTCTTCCGTGATCATATAGCTCTTGCGCGCGCCGGATGCTGGCGGAAAGCAGGCGCGGTGTGCGAGTTTTCCCGAACTGCGCGCGGTTAGTCGTCCATCAAGGCGTCCATATCACCCAACGGGCGAGTGAACGTGGCATTGGCGGGCTTGACCACCAGCGTGTTGGCCGTCTTTTTCACGCTCTTGGAGATCGCCGCCACGGGCAGGGCGACCACGAAGACCGCCGAGCCGATCACGGTCGCAGCCAGGCAGGCCGGACGGATCACCACGGCGTCGGTCGCAACCGTCAGCGGCCCGCTGTTGTCGGACGCAGCACTCGAAGCGACGCTGCCCAGGCAGACCGCCAGCACGCAGATAGCAGTTAGGAGTTTGGCTTTCATCTCTGGTACATTCAGCGACAGGGCTTGCCTTGTCGAACATATTTTCAGGCCCGACTTGCGGCTCACCCCACGAGCCCCTGCATTCATAGCCCTGCCGGGAGCTTCGGGAATTTCTTGTGCGGCTCTTTCTGGTACCAGTAGCCGACGGAGGCGATGTCGTCCTCCAGGGGCAGGTAGCGCCCGCCGGTTTGCCAGCCCAGCGCCTGGATAGTGACCTTGAGGTCCTTCTCGAAGCGCACGGGGTCGGCAATGTGCCAGCGGTACAACCCAAACCGCTGGCCAGGCTCGTAGGCCTTGTCGGGCGGGATGACTTGCGCCAGGCCGGTGTAGGGCGTCGAGAACACCTGGTATTTCCTGGTCTCGCGGTTCTCGAAGTTGTATGAGCCACAGAAATAATCCTCCGTGCCCGTGCCGCAGATGGTCGGGAATTCCTTGTCGCCATCCATGAAAAACTTGATCTCGCCCTCGCCCCACCAGCCGGGGCTGTGCACCTCCCACGCCAGATAGGTGCCGACGTACTGGCCTTGGCCTTCGACGCCGTCCAGGATGGTGTAGAGCCCCTTCTGGTGGAGGGGGGATTCGCGGCGGAACTGCGCGTGGAAGTAAGCGGCATCTTCCGGCACACCAGTCAGCGTGTAGTTAATCTGGTAATAGAGGGTCATGCCCTTCTCATCCAGGTTCTCGAGGGTGACTTTGGCCTTCCTGCGGAAGGGCATCTGCCAGTAACAGTTGAAAGCGCTGCCCGGGTTCACGCACACCGGCAGCGAGCTGATCTGGCAATACTTGCCCCAGCCACAGGCGAAGAAATCGCCGACGGGGCATTCGACCGACGGCTCAGTCTCGTCGTCCCAATAGAAGCGGAGAATCGAGTGCCGCCAGTTGCCGGCGGGCGTCATCCAGATCTGCTGGATGCAGCCGGGCCCTTTGATTTCGCCCAGGGTAAACGTGCTCCCGGCGGGGATATGGACTGAGGGGGACACCTTCCAACCCTGGCCCAAGTCGCGCGCCGCCCCTTTGCCGGTGCCTTCCGTCGCCATGCCGGCCTTGCCTTTTTCGCCGGTGAAATTCTCCGGGCTGATCGAGCGCGACTGGGCTTGGGAGAGGCGGTAGAGGTTGCCGAGGTTGAGGTCCAGGCCGCTAAACGTGGTGTCCGCCGCGAAGGCGTTCGTGGCGTGATACCCGACGAATAAGGGGCACAAGGCGAGAAGGTAGAGCTTTTTCATAATACGGTTTTCCGAATCAAACATAAGGACTGACCGACTGCTCGCCAGAGCGTTCCGCTCCCGCGAGGAAGACGGACTATTTCTATTTGACGGCCCGCCGCCGCGCAAGCCTGGACTGGCGCTCGCCCGCGACCGGGCACATCCATACACTGCTACCAAAGAGTGCGAACGCCCAACAGTGACGGACCGCGAGCCGTCCCCGGCTCGCAGCTCCGTGTCGCGTTCATCGCCGCTGCGAGCCGGGGACGGCTCGCGGTCCGGGGGCAGTGTTGCGATGCGCCGCAGCGACCGGGCACGACTTTTCGCGTGCTTTGGGCGCGGTTACAGGCAGATTCCCGCCGTGGAAAAGAAGCTGGCGGTCATGGCCGACGTTCTGCCGACGCACACGCCCGAATTGTTCCGGGCGGCGGTGCGGCGCGCGGCGGAACTCCTGCGGGCGGGAGAGGCGGTCGCGCTGCCGACCGAGACGGTGTACGGGCTGGCTGCCAACGCGCTGGATGCCCAGGCAGTGGAGCGCATTTTCCAGATCAAGGGCCGGCCCACGCACAATCCCATCATTGTTCATGTCGCGAGCATTGACATGGCGAGACGCTGCGTCGCGGACTGGCCGGCCCTTGCGGGCAGCCTGGCCAAGGCATTTTGGCCGGGACCGCTGACGCTGGTGCTGCCGCGGGCGAAGGAGATTTCCGGCATTATTGCCGCGGGCGGCGCGACCGTCGGCGTGCGCTGGCCGAGCCATCCGTTCATCCAGGCAGTAATCCACGAGTGCGGATTCCCCCTGGCGGCTCCCAGCGCGAACTTGGCCAATCGAGTCTCACCCACGAACGCCGCGCACGTGCAAAAGTCCCTGGGGGACAAGATCCGCCTGATTGTTGATGGCGGCCAGGCGCAAGTCGGCATCGAATCCACGGTGCTGGACATCTCCAGCGCCCCGCCGCGGCTGCTGCGTCCGGGCATGATTCACGAGCAGGCGCTGCTCGCGGTGACCGGGGAGCTGGCCCTGGGAGCCAGCGAAAGCCCGGAGGTATTGAGAAGCCCCGGCCTGCTGCGGAGGCACTATTCACCGAAGGCCAAGCTGGTGGTGTGGTCGTGGGGGAATGAGGCGGAATTGAAAGCGCGGAGTGCGGAGTGCGGAGTGCCGGCTTGGAGCGTGCATGTGGTGGCTCACACGCGCATTCCCTCGGGCGCGGGCTTGGGTCGGGTCTCCGTGATTCCCCACGATGCCACGGCGTTTGCCCGGGCCATTTACGCGGAGTTGCATCAATGCGACGAAGCGGGGGCCGAGTTGATCGTGGTGGAAGCGCTGCCGGACGCCCCGGAATGGCGCGCGATTGCGGATCGGCTGCGGCGGGCGGCTGCTTGATCTTCTCGTGAGGCAAACCCGGTTGCCCGGTCCAAAACTCTGTGCAAAGCAACCAACGACGTTTATTTGACGCAAGGCAGCGGATTCCGCAATCTTCACCGGCGATGAGATTGCTAGGAATTCTGTTGATGCTGGCCGGCGCGGCCCTGGCGGCGCTGGCGCAGACAAATGTCCCCGGAGTCCGGAAAATGTCGTTGGAGGATTGCCTCCAGAGCGCGCTGGAGAAGAACCTCGATTTGCGCATCGCGCGCTACAACCCGCCCATGGCGCTCGCCGACCTGCAAACCGCCAAGGCCGGTTATGACCCTAATTTCTCGGTCGCCGGCGCGCATAACTACAGCATGTCGGGCGGCGGTCTCTACCCCGGCACCGTCATTCCAGTCCCGCCCAGCACTTCAGATCAGAACAGCTTCAACAGCAGTTTGGGCGGATTGATGCCGTGGGGGTTGAACTATAGTCTGCAAGGCAATGTGGCGGAGACTTACGGGAGCAGCTCCGACATTCCCTTCGATGTGTCCAGCGGTTCGGCGTCCATCAGCCTCACCCAGCCGCTGCTGAAGAACTTCTGGATCGACCAAACCCGTTTGAACGTCAAGGTCGCCAGGAACCGGATCAAGTACTCGGAACTGGGCCTGAAACAGACGATCATGAGCATCGTCACCACGGTCGAACAGGCCTATTACGATCTGATCTACGACCGCGAAAACGTCACGGTGCAGGAAAAGGCGGTCGAGTTGGCTACTCAGTTGGTGGTGGAGAACAAGAAGCGGGTCGAGGTCGGCGCTTTGGCGCCGCTCGACGAGAAGCAGGCGGAGGCCCAGGCCGCCTCGAGCCTGGCGGTCTTGATCGCCGCCCGGAGCACACTGGCCATCCAGGAAAACACCGTGAAGCAACTGGTCACCGACGATTACGCCGCCTGGCAATCGGGCGAGCTGCAACCCACCGCCCCGCTCACCGCGCCCGTGCGGGTCTTTGACCGGCAGATCAGTTGGAGCAAAGGGCTGACGGAGCGCCCCGACCTGCTCCAGGCCAAGCTCGATGTGGAACGCCAGGGGATCACCCTCAAATACAACCGTAACCAGCTTTTCCCGGAATTGGACCTCGTGGGCAGCTACGGCCAGGGCGCCAGCGGCTTTGATATCAGCGAATTCAGCCAGGCCTTCAACCAAATAGGTCAAGGCAGCCGGCCCTTTTACTCCTACGGCGCCCAATTGATCTTCCCGATCGGCAACGACAGCGCCCGCGCTGCCTACAAGAAGAGCAAATTGGGGATGGAGCAGTACCTGCTGACGCTCAAGAAGCTCGAACAGACGATCATGGCTGCGATTGATAACGACATCAAACAGGCGCAGTCCAGCTTCCAGCAAGTCGCCGCCACGCGCGCGGCCCGCGAGTACGCCGCCGACGCGCTGGACGCCGAGCAGAAAAAGCTCGAAAGCGGCAAGAGCACCACCTATACGGTCCTGCAAATGCAGCGCGACCTCACCACGGCGCGCGGCAATGAAATCCAGGCCCTGGCCGCTTACAACAAAGCTCTGGCCCAACTCAGCCTGGACGAAGGCTCGACGCTCCAGCGGCTCGGCATCAACATCGAAGTGAAGTAACCTGCGGTTGAACGCAGCGCGGCAAAGCCGCAACCAAAGTGATGGGTGATTGGTGATCGGTGATTGGTGACTGGTGACTGGTGATTGGTGATTGGTGACTGGTTTGGCATCGTGTTTTGTCCAAGAAATGGACAGTAGGGGTGTCAACAGCCGCCTGAAGGAGAGTCGCTCCCCCCCACCGCTACCGTTGCGCTACCGTTGCGCTACCGTCGCAATACGCCAACTCCTCCATTGGGGGCTTTGAGGACGGGCGATAGGTGCCGGTGCTTTCGATGCAGTAGCGCAAGGTGTCGGGGTCGGCCTTGCTGGCGAGAACGCCGAGGACCCGGCGTTTGGTGGCGATGAGGTCGTGCCAGTGGGTGGAGAATTCTTTCTCTGGTGCAAAGCCTGCTCGAAGGCACTATGGCGTGATGCGTGTTGCGTGTTCCGCATGGTGCGACCGAACGGGGCAAATAGGAGATTGCGAACAGGGGGCAGAGTGGTGTAGAGCAACGTATAGCGGCTCTCGCTTTCTCGGGGAAAGCTACACTTTTATTGGCGGGGAAAGGGGTGGGTTGTGTTCCGCCGGCCTGTTCCGCCTCGGCGTCGAGTTCCTGGACCACGACCGCGCCATGCCGCTCGAACCGTTCTCGCTACCGCTCAACGACACCGACGTAATGGCCGGCGAGCAGCATTGAGAGCCGGGGTGAGAACTCCCCGAACTGCCTTCACGCATTGCGCCCTTGAACCAGACGGGGCGAAGGCTGCATATGGGGTGAACACCCCATAGATTAAATATTACAAGAATAGTAGTTTCCCGCCAGTTTGATAGTTGAAACAGCATGAACTATAAACATTCTACAGGACCATTGATATTGGTTCGAGTGGAAGTGAAATGGAACTAAAGCACTCACCGAATTACGAATATTATGAAAACTGTACGACTCGCCTGTGCCAGGGGCCGGACGCCCATCCTGGGCCTGAGCTGCCTGCTGCTTCTCGCATCCATCCTGCCGGTGAAAGCCCAGCCGGGAGCTCCGCCGACGCTCTCCATTACTCCTCAGAGCGGCAATCAAGTGACGCTCAATTGGCTGGACACCAATAGCTGGCTGCAGGCGGCGCCCCTGCTCGGCAGCCCCTTTTCCTGGATCAACCTCAACGACACGGCCACCAACCTGGTGACGCTGCCGATCAACCAGCCGGCGCAGTTTTTCCGCCTGGTGGTCTCGCCGGTGCTGCCGCCGCCGACGGAGTTGAATCTGCAAACGGCCAGCGACACCAACGGGGATTATTATTTCACCCTGAACTGGGACGCCGTGCCCGGCGCGGTTTCCTACAACCTCTACATGGCTGCGGCGCCAGGCGTAACCAGCATTAACTACACGAACCTGCCGGGCGGCCTGGCGTTTATGGGCATCACCGACCTCTTCGCGGCCGTGCCCGACGTGCCAGACGGCAGTTTTTCACCCGCCTTGGCCAATGGGGCGCCGTACTCCTTCGTCGTCACCGCCGTTTCCTCGACCGGCGTGGAGAGCGCGGACTCGAATCCCGCCAGCGGATTGTTCGGTCCGTCCGGGGGCGCGGAAGGGAGGGTGTTTGCGGAGCTGAGCTCGGGGACCAACTCGGTTGAGGTTGACCTGCCCAATGTTTTGCTGTCGCTGGTCAACACCAACAATCCGGCGCTCAGCAACAGCGTGGTCAGCGACGTCAACGGCGACTTTACTTTCCCGCCGATGCCGGCCGGGAATTACCAGCTCTGCTGGCAGGCGCGCGGCTTCCTCCCGGCCTGTTCCAATAACATTACGATTTCCAACGCCAGCGTGGGACTGTTCGGGATCCAGCTTTTTCCCGCGTCGGGTGTGGGTTTTGTCTATGGTCAAGTCAGTTATCTGGACGGCTCCCCGGTTTATGACGCGGACAGCTTTTTCGGGATTGACATCGAGCCGGTGGTCGTTTTGACCGGGTCGAACAACAGCGTCGTGGCGTCTGCGCCGGTCAACTCTTCCGGCCAATACGCCATCGCGGGCTTCAGCCCGGCGGCCAGCATGACCGTCAGCGTGACGGTGCAGGGCGCCAGCGTGTCATCCAATATCAACACCTTTGTCACGGGCGAGGCCGATTTGGTTTTGCCCGACACTCCGCCCGAGATTATCTCCCTGGTGGCCACCAGCAACGGCGTCCCGGTTTACAGCGTCGCGCCCGGAACGACCGTGCAGGTGACTGCCACCGCCACTGGCAACAACCTCAGCTATGAATGGTTGGATATCAACGGTCTGACCTCCTATCCCTCATCTCCCATCATTTCGTGGACCTTGCCAACCAATGCGGTTGGGTTCCAATACTTGTGGGTGCGGGTCAGCGACGGCCAGGGAGGATATGCGGAGGCACGGTTGGAGTTGAACGTTAATCCCTTCGTCCTTTTCAGCGGAACGGTCGTGGGCAGCGACACCGGGGCACCGATCAGCAACGCCGTGGTCCAGCTCAGCACTCTTGCCACCAACGTTGTCGCCTACACTGACACCAACGGTGACTTCGCGATCGAGGTCAACATTGCCAACCAATACCAGCTCGGCATCACGGCCGCGGGCTACGTACCTCTGGACAACGTTTTCTCCTCTGAGACAGCCGACGAGACGTACACCCTCATGGCCATCTCCACCCCCACCAACATTTATTGCCCGGCGGGTCCATTGACCTGGGTCACCAACTGTGCCGGGGTGGTGGTGGCGATCCCCTACGGCGGGCTGGTGGACTCGAACAACAATTCCTATGCGGGCTGCTTTTTCGTGAGTTTGGACACCCTTGACCCCTGCTGCCCGGCGAACAACTTCGTAGGCCCCAACCTGATCACGGACGGCTCCATCCTGCAGCCTTACGGTTTGGTGAACGTGGCCGTCTCGGACCTGGGCGGCGATCCGTTGTTTCTGGCGCCCGGCTACACCGCTGAAGTGTTCGTCCCCATCTCGCCGTTTTGCACCGATACGAATTACGCCCAGCCCACTAATGCGCTCTCGTTCACGCAGGATCCGGTTTCGGGCGAGTGGACGCCGGTCACCAACGCCGGCCTCGCCACCAACCTTGTCTGCGGCACCAATGTTGTCGGCTACACCAGTTCCGTCAACGACTTCGGGCTGCTGTGCGACGGCAGACCGTGGGGCCCGCCGGTGCCCGCCCAGCCGCCGCCTGCCCGAGTGACCCTGCGCGTGCAATTTCTGGTGGACGACTCCCTCAACCCCCCGCTGAAGGTGGGCACCTTTTATGACGACGGCAAGGGACACCCGGACCCAAGAACGGACCCATTTATAAACGTTGACTACTCGGGCCAGACGTTCGTGTACTCAAACATCCTCGTGGGCAGCACGCTGTGGTTTGAGGTTCTAAGTCCCCGCCAGGCGCCCGGCTACTACTACGGCAACGGCGGTCCCCTCCTCGCCAACAGTCAAAAGGATGTCGTCCAGGCGCTGAGCTACCCGGTGCCGGCGGTTCCCGCCAATCCCGTGGTCGTCACGCTGGGCCTGGGCCAGAATATTGATCTCGCCCGCAGCGCCCAACTGAAGGGCTTGGCGGCGGCCAAAGCCGTCGTTGGCAACGGCATCCAGGCCGGGGACTTGGGCAACGGGTTCCTTGCGCGCGGAACCAGCCGGATCAATGCGAACTACAATGCCATCGTCAATTACTATCCCCGAGTGGATAAGCCGGCGCAGAAGACGAACTTCCATGACTGGCAGGTGGCCAACGGTTGGGACCCGGCGAAACTCGGCCCCTACGGAGGCATCGGTCGAGGGGATGACAACTACGCCCTGTACTTCAATGCCAACGATCTTGGCGCGGGCCGCCGCATGGGCATGAAAAGCTATCAGGACCTTGATGGTAAAAGTAGCGTTGCGTACTATGTAGCAACCTACGCCACCTTGGCCGACGCCGAAGCTGACGAAGGCGCCAAACTCCAACCCGGTGATCCCAAGAGCAAGCTCAAGTACATTGTCTGCATGGAATTCTCTCTCCCGCGGGACAAGAACAACAAGCAGGCGGGCAACCCGCGTTACATCAAGTTTTTCGCCTTCACTAATAATGTGAACGCCCAACTCGGCCTCACCGGCGTGGTGCCCAACGAATCGCGCGCCCGGCCTTTCCAAGTGCCGTATCTTTGCTTGAAATGCCACGGCGGCGCAAACCCCGAGCTCGTCAACGCGAACAAGGAGCAGGAGTTTGGCGACGTCCGGGGCCAATTTGTCCCCTTCGACGTAGCCAATTACACCTTTAGCAGCCGCGGCGCCAACGATCCATTCTCGCCCAACAACCCCAACTTTCTGAAGACATTCAACGCCCTCAACCAAGGCTTGCTGACCAGCCAGAAACTCGCATCCACGATGCCAGCCAACCTGCAAATAGTGCTCAACTATATCTTGGGCAACAACCAGAGTTACACGACGGCAGCGCCTCCCAAAAACGGGGGCTGGGATTGGAGCGACGACACCAGCGGTTTGTACAGCAAAGTCTATGCGATCTCCTGCCGCTCGTGTCATGTGACCCAAGTTGGCGGCGAGAACTGGTCCACCACCGGTGAGTTCACGACCGCCCTGCTGATGATCGCCGGCGGTGATCCCGATCGGCCTCTGGCCGTTGGCCCCTTCATGCCGCACGCCCAGCGAACGTTCGGCATCTATTGGGGCAGTGCTGCCGCCCAACAGTTGAACAAGCTGGGAATCGTCACGCAGCCCACGGTGAGCCAGCCCGCTCTGGCCAACGACGTCATGAACCCGCTGTACTTCAAGTAGCCGTTGCCGCTGCCGTCCGCCAGCGATATGAGATTATTGACCTCTCCTTCCGCGCATTTGACAAGTCACACGCTGTGCGCTGGGCAGGGGTCGGGGGCGAAGACCCAAGCCGGGTCCTCGACGAAATCGGTGACCATTTCCGCCACGTCGGCGTGCTTGATGGGAAGATACTTCCCGGTGGCGGCGGCCAGAGCCAACCCGGCCTGATTGCGCAATTCGGCCCTGGCCCCGAATAGTTTGCCACGCCGGTTGCTGACCAGCTCACCGCTGGCGACCAGCGCTTCGCCCGGCCGGACCGGGTTAAGGAAGCGCACGTTGAGTTCGGCGCAGAAGGCGAAGCGTTGGGTCTGCACGGCGCAGGCCCAAACCATGATTTCATCCAGCAACGTGGCAATCAGTCCGCCATGGACGGTTTGCCGGAAGCCGACATGCTCGGGTTGCGGCACAAACCGGGTTTGGACGAGGCGCCCATCGGTCTCGAAGCGAAGTTTCAGCCCCGCCGGGTTGGACTCGCCGCAGACAAAGCACGAGCGGGTGTGAGGCAAAAGTTTCATGCCGGCAATAGGCGGCGGCCCGCAGAAACAGGCAAGCACTTTTTAGCGGGAGTGAGATTTCCCAACCTTCCCTGGGCTTCTTGACACTGCCCTGGACCGCGAGCCGTCCCCGGCTCGCCGCAGCCACGAAACAACGATCGAAGCTCTAGCACCTTCCAACGCGCTGCGAGCCGGGGACGGCTCGCGGTCCGTCAGCGTTGGGCGGTCTCACTCCTTGGTGGCAGTGTCATCCGCCCACCTTCCCTCCCTACTTGCCCCGCGTCCAAGGCTCTGCTATGCAACGCGGCGATGATTAAAACAGGTCCAGGTCCCGTCTAAGGCGCATGGCAGTCGCGGTTTCCTCTGCGCCACGCGTGAGCGTGGACGGCAAATTCTTCCGGCTCGGCGAAAAGAAATTCTACGCCAAGGGCATTGCATACGGCCCTTTCGCGCCGAATGCGGCCGGCCAGCCGTTTGCCGCGCCGGAACAGACCGCGAGCGACTTTGCCCAAATTCGTGAACTCGGGGCCAATCTCATCCGGGTTTATCACGTCCCGGCTAAATGGTTTCTGGACCTGGCCGCGGAGCACAAACTCAAGGTGCTCATTGACATTCCGTGGAACAAGCATCTCTGTTTTCTTGACTCCCGCGCCCGACGGGCGGAAGCGTGCGAAGCCGTGCGCCGGGCGGTGTACGCCTGCGCGCGCCATCCGGCGGTGTTCGCCTTCAGCGTCGCCAACGAGATTCCGCCCGACATCGTGCGCTGGAGCGGCGCGCAGGCCGTCGCTGATTTCATTGATGACCTGGTTCAGGAAGCCAAGCGGGCGGACCCGGAGTGCCTGTGCGCCTTCACCAATTATCCGCCCACAGAATTCCTGCGCCCGCAGAGCGTGGACTTCCTCTGCTTCAATGTCTATCTGCACCAGGCGCAGCCGTTCAAGAATTACCTCGCGCGCCTGCAGATGCTGGCCGAAGCCAAGCCCCTGCTGCTGGGCGAATTCGGCATTGACTCGCTGCGCGAGGGCGAAGCCCGCCAAGGTGAAATCCTGCAGTGGCAGATCGAAAGCGCCTTTCGCGGCGGTTTGGCCGGCGCGGTCGTGTTCACCTTCACCGATGACTGGTGGCGCGGCGGACGCCAGATCGAAGATTGGAAACTGGGGCTGACCAGACGCGACCGACGGCCGAAGGCGGCGTTTCGGACGGTGCAGAAGATGTTTCGCGCGGCGCCGTATTTCCCGCTGCCGCGCAGTCCGAGAGTCTCGGTGGTGGTGCCCAGCTACAACGGCGAGCGCACGCTCAAGGCCTGCCTGGATTCGCTGGAACGGCTTAACTACCCGGACTACGAAGTGATCCTGGTGGACGACGGCTCGGGCGACACGACGCGGCAAATCGCCTTCGCGCATCCCAATGTCCGCTACTTTCGCCACGAGAAGAACCTCGGCCTCTCCGTCGCGCGCAACACCGGTATCGCCGCCGCGACGGGAGAGATTGTCGCATCCACGGACTCCGACTGCCGGGCGGACGAGGACTGGCTGTACTATCTGGTGGGCGATTTGTTGGAGAGCGGATTCGCGGGCATGGGCGGCCCCAACCTCCTGCCGCCGGAAGATTCGCTGGTGGCCGCGGCGGTCATGGCGTCGCCCGGCGGACCGGCGCACGTGATGTTGACCGACCGCCAGGCCGAGCACGTTCCCGGCTGCAACATGGCCTTTCACAAATGGGCGCTCGGCCAGCTCGGCGGGTTCGACCCGACGTTCCACCAGGCGGGCGACGACGTGGATCTCTGCTGGCGCTTGCAGCAGGCCGGCTACGAAATCGGGTTCAGCCCGGCGGCCTTTGTCTGGCATTACCGCCGCTCGACCATCGGCGCCTATTTGAGACAGCAGCGCGGCTACGGCGAGGCCGAAGCCTTGCTGGTGCGCAAGCACCCGGAATGCTTCAATTCGTTTGGCGGCAACCTCTGGCGCGGCCGGATCTACACCACCGCCAAGCTCGGCGACTTGATTCGGCCACCGATCATTTACCGGGGCCTGTTCGGCAGCGCCGGCTTCCAATTTCTCTATGCCTCCGAGCCGGCCTTCAATTTGATGGTCTGCACCATGCTCGAATATCACGTGCTGGTCACGCTGCCGCTGTGGGTGGTGTCGGTGATCTTTCATCCCCTGCTGCCGGTCGCCATCACCAGTTTGCTCATCTCCCTCGGGGTGTGCGTCGCGGCGGGCGCGCAAGCCGCCTTGCCCAGAAACAAGCGGCGCTGGTGGTCGCGGCCGCTGGTGGGGATGCTTTTCTTCTTGCAGCCGATCGTGCGGGGTTGGGCGCGCTACCAGGGCCGTCTGATGCTGCGGCCCACGCCGCTGGCGGCGCAGCAGACGCTCGATTCCATCGCGCTGCGGGACAGCCGGCAACCGCTGCGCGAGGTCCAATACTGGGCCGAGCAGCGCCTCGACCGGCTGGCGCTGGTGGCCGACATTCTGCGCCGGCTGGACCAGCAGGGCTGGCCGAACAAATCCGACATCGGCTGGAGTGACTACGACGTGGAGGTGTACGATACCCGCTGGAGCAAGCTGCAGCTCACCACGGTTGCGGAAGAGCATCCCCAGAGCAAACAACTGATCCGCTGCCGCCTGCGCGCGCGCTGGGCTTTGCGGGCCAGGGTCGCCTTCTGGTCGCTGTGTGGGTTCGAGCTGCTCGTCTGTGGTTTTGTCGGGCCCCGGCTGCCCTGGTTGTGGTTGCTGCTGCTGACGCTGCCGCTGTTCGCCTGGTTCCTCCGGCGCGAGCAAAGGAACTTGCAGAGCATGATCGCCGTGTTCCTCGACGAGCTGGCCAAAGAATGGCGCCTCGCCAAAGTGCAGCCGCAGAACGCCCGCCAACCCGCGCCGGAACCGCAGGCCGCGCCCTGATTGCGTCCGTTGGACCAACGCGGTAGTTTGAAGCCCGGCATCGCTATGATTCAGTATCTCGACCTGTTGCGCCATGTACTGGAGCACGGGAAATTCAAGACTGACCGCACCGGCACCGGCACCTATTCGGTGTTCGGGGCCCAAGCGCGCTTTCCCCTCGCCGACGGATTCCCACTGCTCACGACCAAGAGGCTCCACCTCAAGTCCATCATCTACGAACTGCTCTGGTTCCTCCGCGGCGACACCAACACCCAATACCTGCACGACCACGGGGTGACCATCTGGGACGAGTGGGCGGACAAAGACGGCAACCTGGGCCGCATTTACGGCGCGCAATGGTGCGATTGGCGCACCCCGGATGGCCGATCCATCAACCAGATCGACCAGGTCATCCATCAAATCCAGAAGCAGCCCGACAGCCGCCGGCTGATCGTCAGCGCCTGGAACGCCGGCGAGCTTGACCAGATGGCGCTGGCGCCCTGCCATGCGTTGTTTCAATTCTTCGTGCTGGAGGGCGAACTGCACTGCCAGCTTTACCAGCGCAGCGCGGACCTGTTCCTGGGCGTGCCCTTCAACATCGCCTCCTACGCCCTGCTCACGATGATGGTCGCGCAGGTCTGCAAGCTCAAGCCCGGCACATTCGTCCACACCTTCGGCGACTTGCATCTCTACGCGAATCACCTCGACCAGGCCCGGCTGCAGCTCACCCGCCCGCCGCGCCCGCTGCCGCAGATGAAGCTGAATCCTGCCCTGAAGAATATCCACGATTTCCAATACGCCGACTTTGAGCTGACCGGCTACAACCCGCATCCCGGCATCAAAGCTCCCATCGCCGTGTGAACCCTTTCAAGGCCATCGCCGCCATGTCGCTCAATCGGGTGATTGGCGCCGGCAGCCGCATCCCGTGGCATCTGCCCGAGGATTTCAAGTGGTTTAAGCAAATGACCACCGGCCAGATCATCGTCATGGGGCGCAAGACCTTCGAGTCCATCGGCCAGCCGCTGCCGAACCGGACGACCATCGTCCTCACCCGCTCGCAGCGCCCGATACCAGGCGTGCGGACGCTTTCCGCTCTGAGCCAGCTTGATCCGGCCGATGCCGCCCTGGCCGAGCGCGAAATCTTTATTTGCGGCGGGGCGCAACTTTACCAACAGGCCTTGCCGCTGTGTTCGGATTTATACCTGACCCTCGTGCAGCGCGTCGTCGAAGGCGACACCCTGTTTCCGCCCTTCGAAGACCAATTCGAGCTGGTCGAAGAAGTTCTCCACCGCCCGGAATTCAAGATTCTGCACTATCGGAAACATGGCCGGTGATTGGTGATTAGTGATTAGTGATGGGTCAGCGGTGAGCGGGAGCTATTTGAGCTGAGCGGCTCGGTGCGAATCACCAATCACCAGTCATCGGTCACCAATCACCAATCACCAGTCACCAGTCACCAATCCCCACTTTAGACTTTAGACTTCTGACTTTAGACCTTGGACTTTAGACTCCCGGCCCGATGTCGCAGATGTTGAAATCCTCCGGGGCGATGGCCGCCGCGACGCTGACCAGCCGGGTGCTGGGCATGGTGCGCGAGATGGTCTATGCGGCGTTCATGGGCAACGGCGCGGTCGCTAGCGCCTTCGTCCTCGCCTTTCAGGTGCCCAACCTCTTCCGCCGGCTGCTGGGCGAAGGGGCGCTGACCGCGGCCTTCATCCCGATGTTCAAACAGAAGGAAGTCAAAGAGGGGGAAACCGAAATGTGGCGTTCTGCCAACGCGGTCATTTCCGGGCTGGCCATTGCCGCCGGAGCGGTGACGGTCGTGGCGGTTCTCGGCATTTCCCTCGCGCTGGCCGCCGGGCAGTTCGAGGACGAGACGCGGCTGATGCTCCAATTGTTGCGCCTGATGTTTCCCTATATGCTGTTGGTGTGCCTGGCAGCCGTGTTCATCGGCATGGCCAACGCGCGCGGCCATTTCTTTGTGCCCGCGCTGGGAGCGGTGGTTCTCAACCTCGTGATGATCGCCAGCGTGTTGTTTCTGGCCCCGCGCATGGGGCGCCGCCTGGAAGAACAAATCTTCGGCCTCGCCATCGGGGTATTGGTGGCCGGGCTGGCCCAGGCCTTCTTCCAGTTGCCGAGCCTGTCACGCGAAGGTTACCGCTACGAATGGGTTTCACCCTGGCGTGATCCCACCGTCCGCGAGGTCGTCCAAAAGATGCTGCCTGGATCCATCGGCGTCGCCGCCTTCCAGATCAACGTGCTCGTGACGCAGTGCTTCTCCTTCTGGTTCGGCAAATCCATCGTCGCCACTTTCAACTACTCCGTGCGCCTGATGGAGCTGCCGCAGGGCATGTTCGGCATTTCCCTGGCCACTTATCTGCTGCCGACCCTCGCCGGCTTGGCCGCGGCAAAGAAGCTCCCCGAATTCCGCCAGACCCTCAACCAGGGGTTGAGCTATCTGGCGTTCGCGAACCTGATCGCCTCCGCCATCGCCCTGACGCTGGCCGTGCCGATTGTCCGGCTCATCTTCGAGCGCGGCAGATTCGGGCCCGACGCCACGCAGCGGGTCGCCCTGACGCTGGCCTGGTTGGCGCCGGGACTCTTAATGTTCTCGATGAACAACATCCTCGCCCGCGCATTCTATGCGCTCAACGACATCAAGACCCCCATGAAAATCAGCATCGTCTGCCTCGGTTTGAACCTCCTGTTCGCGGTTTGGCTGGTGCAGCCCTACCGGGAAGCCGGGCTGGGCGTGGCCAACACCTTAAGCGCGTCATTGAACCTGGCGCTGCTGGTTTACGCCTTGCGCCGCAAACTCTCGCCCCTCGGCCTGACGGGCCTGGTCCACACGCTGCTGGTGCTGGTGCCTGATGCGGTCCTGGCGGGAGCGGTGGCCGCGGCGCTCGCCTGGCTCTGGGAGCAGAGGCTCGGCCATGCCACGCTGATGCTCAAAGCCGGGGTGGTCTTCGTGCCGGGCGCGGTCGCCGGCCTGGTTTATTGGCTGGTGGCGCTCTGGCTGAAAGTCCCCGCGGCCCGGGAGATGACGGCCCTGGCCCTGCAAAGGTTTCGGAAGGCGACCAAGGGTTAACCACATTCCCAATTGACTTGTCGTCAGGCGCCGATTTGTGAAAATATTCATGGCAATATGGCAAACAAGAAGGCTCGCATAACGTCCCAAGCTGCGCCCTCGAAGGCCAAACCGCCGGTCGGAATGGTGATCGTCAATCACAACCTGAAAGCTTCGCTGCGCGACACGTTGCAGTCCGTGCGCAAAGTCCATTATCCGTCGGTCACCGTAGTAGTTTCCGACAACGCCTCCTCCGACGGCGCCCCGGAAATGGTGCGCCAGGAATTCCCGGAGGTTCACCTGCTGGCGCACAAAGAAGAACAGGGCTACGCCCGCGCGGCCAACCTGGGCCTGGCCTTTCTGTCGGACAAGGTGAAGTACATCTTCAGCACAACCAATGACGTGATCTTCGACCCGGAGATCCTCAACGTTCTGGTGGACTACGCCGAGAGCCATCCCGAAGCGGGCGTTCTGGGCGCCAAAATCCTGTTCTTTGACCGGCCGGACGTGATCTGGCACGCGGGCGGCAGCATCCATCCCCTGCACGGCCACAGCCGCCACTTCGGGTGGAACCGGCGCGATCATTCGCGTTACGGCCAGGTGCGCGAGTGCGACTTCGTCACGGGCTGCGGCTTTCTTCTGCGCTGCGCGGCGCTCGACCAGGCCGGTTTTTTCAAGGAAGACCTGGTGTTCTACTCCGAGGATGCCGAACTGTGTTACCGCATCCGGGAAAGCGGCTATCGCGTGGTCTATGTGCCGGCGGCCAAAATGTGGCACAAGGTGGACACCACGCTGGCCAAGAACCGGCCGCTGCAACTCCGCTACAGCACGCGCAACGGCCTCTACCTGATCCAGCGTCACCGCGTCGGTTGGTACCCACTGTCGCTCTGGGTGCATCTGCTGGCGGTCTGTCCGTTCAAGATGCTGGTTTTCACCCTTATGTTGCGCGGGCAGAACTCCGTCGGCATCTGGCAAGGCATCAAGGATTGGCGCCAGGGCCGGTTCGGTTGGCTGCCTAACCCGGCCCCGCCCCAGGCGCGGGCGCCTTAGCGCAGCGCTGCAGAGATGGCGCTGCCCGGCCAAACCATCACACCAATTCAACCTATAACCCGTTGCATGTCCGAAGTAGCCTTGGTTTATCTCGCGCGAGCGCGCAGTGGACTGGAATCGCTGCGGCGCTTTCTTCGGAGTTACGAATGCCATCCGGGCGGCCTGGAGCATGACTTGCTGGTGGTGTTCAAGGGCTTCTCGCGGGAGGCCGAGTTGGCAGAGTGGCGCGCGGCCCTGACCCCCTTTCCTCACCGCGAGTTTCGGATGTCGGATTTTGGGTTCGATGTGCGCGCCTATTCGCTGGCGGCGCGGCGGCTTCCCCATCGTTACCTCTGCTTCCTGAATTCCTTCAGCGAACCCCTCGCCCCCGACTGGCTGCGGATACTCCACCGCTGGGTGGTTGAGCCGGGCGCAGGAGTGGTCGGCTGCACGGCGTCCTGGACCAGCATTGCTTCCATTGTGGAACATCAACTCGCTTCTGGCTCAGCTCTGCCGCCGCTCCAACGACTCGTGCTGCGGATCAAGGTTCCCATCAACCGCCGCGCTTTCGCGCCGTTCCCCAACCCCCACCTGCGCAGCAACGCCTTCATCATTCCCCGCGAGCTGATGAACCGCGTCTGGCCTGGCTTCGTCGCCACCAAGCGCGCGGCCTATCACTGGGAAAGCGGTCGAAAAGGGTTCACTCGGCTCGTCCAAGAGATGCGCCTGCGCGTGTTGGTTGCAGGAAAGGATGGCCACGCCTACGCCCCCGAACAATGGCCGCACAGTGGCACTTTCCTCCAAGGCAAACAGGGGAACCTGCTGGTCGCGGACAATCAAACCCGCGGCTACGACGCGGCGGACGCGGCGTCACGGCGCCGCTTATCAATCTACGCCTGGGGTGTGGACTTGACGTTGGCACAAGGGGAAAATCGCCGGAAACTCCCTGCGGCGGAGTGACCCTCTGCAAGGTAGGGCGCGCAGTCCTCTGCGCGCCGCCGCTCCCTGCGGCTACAGGCTGCGCCAAAGTTCCTTCAACCCCTGCTCCAGGCTGAATTGCTGCTGCCAGCCCAACTGCTTCAGCCGCGTCGCGTCCGCGACCACGAATCCCAGCGGGTCCTTTTCGACCGGGGAAACCTCCTCGACCAGTTCGGGCCGGCCCAGCATCTCCGCCACCGTATCGGCGATCTGACGGACGGAAATCCCGATGCCCGTGCCCCAATTGATCAAGCCGGTGTAGCGCTTTTCCACCGTCAGCAAGATCGCCGCGGCGAGGTCTTCGATGTAAATGTAATCCTTCGTGCTGTGGGGTGTCCTGAGCGCCAGCTTCTCGCCGCGGCGGAGCTTCTGGATGAGCGCGCTGCACAAGCGCGCCGGGTGCTCGCCCACGCCGTAGGGATAAAACACCCGCCCCCAGCAGAATTGCCAGCCGTCCCTGCGCGCTTCGGCTTCCAGCGTTTCGCGCAGCGCATTTTTGCAGCGCGAGTAGAGCGTCGTGGGCGCCACCGGCGTCCGCGCCTCGGACAGAGGCGCGTTGGTGATATGGTATTCGATGCAGGTGCCAACGCCGACGATTTGTTTTGTGCCCAGGCCGCCCAGCCGCCGCGCCAGCTCCAGGCTCCACCGCAAATAATCCTCGTTCTCCGGCGATTCGAGATAAACGCCCGGCGTCGCAATCCAGGCGAAGTGAACGCAGACCTCCGGCTGAAACCGTTCAATCGCCCGCCAGGGCAAATCGGCCAATGTGCCCGTTAGCCAGAGCATCCGCTCGCTGGCCGGCACGTGGGCCGGCGCCGTTTCCGTGGGCAGCATCAGACCGGCGAGCTCGTGACCGTGGCTCAACGCCAGTCGGCAAAAGGCCGACCCGATGAAACCCGTCGCGCCGGTGACCAGCATCTTCATTTCAAGCCAGCCAGCAAAGGCAGCTCGCGATCACGCTCCGAGAGTTTGGGATCGGCGACCGGCCAGTGAATGTTCACCGCGGGATCGTTCCAGCGCAGGCCGCGCGCGAGGGCGGGCACGTAGGACTCGGACATCATGTAAAAAACCTCGCAGTTGTCCGTGAGGCACTGGAAGCCGTGCGCAAGTCCGCCCGGAACATAAAGCTGGCGACGGTTCGCGGCGGACAACTCGAAGCCCTCCCACCGGCCGAAGGCCGGCGAGTCGCGCCGCGCGTCCACCAACACGTCGAAGATAGCGCCAGCGGCGCAGCGGATGAGTTTGATCTCCGGCTTCGGGTCGGCCTGGAAGTGCATCCCGCGAATCATGCCCCGTTCCCGCGTGAGTGTGAGATTACACTGGGGCCAGCGGGTGTTGAGGCCGTGCGCGGCGAATTCCTGCTCGCAATACGTCCGCGCCAGAAACCCGCGCGAGTCCTCGCGCAACTCGAGTTCCACGAGCCACACCCCGGGCAGGCTGCTGGGGGAGAACTTCATCTCACACCACCGTCACCCGCGGGATCGGCAGGATGAACTTCCCGCCGGCAGCGCGATAGGCCCGCTGCTGCGCGAGGATTTCGTCGGCAAAGTTCCACGTCAACAGCAGCGTGTAGTCGGGCCGGCGGGCCAGCAGCTCCTCCGGCGGCAGAATCGGCAGGTGCGTCCCGGGCGTCAGGCGGCCTTGCTTGTAGGTGCTGCGGTCCACCACAAAGTCCAGTTGCGCCGGGCCGAGGCCGTAGAAGTTGAGCAGCGTGCTGCCTTTGGCCGAGGCGCCGTAGGCCGCCATCGCGTGACCGGCGCGGCGCCAGTCGGTAATCCGGGTGTTGAGCGCGGTCTTGAGCTCCTGCGCGCGCGCCGCGAAGCTCTGGTAGTAAGGCAGCCCGGCGAGCCCTTTGCGCTGCTCCTCGTCCAGCATCACCGTCACGCTCGGCTGGACCGCCTGGCTGCCCGTTACCCCCGCGAAAAGCCGCAGCGAACCGCCGTGAATCGGGAGACGCTCGACGTGCCAGACCGTCAACCCGTGCCGCTCGAACAACGGCTTGAGTGCCGTCAGGCTGAAGTAAAACACGTGCTCGTGGTAGATCGTGTCGAACTCGGTCTTCTCGATCAACTCCGCGGCATAGGGAAACTCCAGCACCACCCGGCCTTTCGGCTTGAGCAGCGCGCGCAGGCCGGCCACGAAGTCGTTCGTATCCGGCGCGTGCGCAAAAACATTGTTGCCGAGAATCAAATCGGCCTGACGCCCGGCGCCGGCCAGACGGCCCGCCAGCTCTTGGCCGAAAAACTCAACCAGCGTCTCGATGCCCCGCTCGCGGGCGACCTTGGCGATGTTCGCCGCCGGCTCAATGCCCAGACACGGCACGCCTGCGGCCACGAAATTCCTCAAGAGGTAGCCGTCGTTGCTGGCGATCTCGACGACCAGGCTGTCCTTGCCGAGTTGGAACTCCGCGATGTAACGCTGCGCCGCTTCGCCGGCGTGGCGCAGCATCAGGTCGGAGAACGAGGAGAAATACAGATACTCGGAGAAGAGGTCCACCGGCGGCACCAGGTCGGTGATCTGCAAGAGCCAACAGTTGCGGCAGACCGCCAGGCGCAGCGGGAACTTCGGCTCCGGTTTGCCGAGGTCCTCGGGGCGGAGGAGGTTGTTCGCCAGCGGTTGCACGCCGAGGTCGAGGACGAGTTCGCCCTGCGCGCTGCCGCAGGAACGGCATTGGAAGGCCAGACTCATCATGCTTGCGCCCAGGCAACTCCCTGTCGGCGGGCGAATTCGGTGTAGGTCTCGATTTGCGAGACGGAAAACTCGACCAAGTCGTCCGCCTTCATGACATGGCGGCGGTGATACCAGACGGCTGTGTGCTGGACCGCTTCAGCGAAGGTCCAGACCGGCCGCCAGTCGAGCTGCGCGGCCGCCTTGTCAATCGAGAGCGTTAACAGCGTGGCCTCGTGCGGGGCCTTCGGGTCCGAGGCATCCACCCACGAGCCGGGCCAGTGGCGAAGAAACTCTTCCACCAACCGTCGCACGGGCTGCCGCGCCGCCGGGTCGGGGCCGAAATTGAAAGCCGAGTTCAGCGGCGATGATTTGCCTTCCGTGCCCAACCGCGCGGCCAGCCAGAGGTAACCGCTCAGACACTCGAGCGCATGTTGCCAGGGCCGCACCGCCTTGGGGTTGCGCACGGTCAGCGCCTGGCCCGCCAGCAAGGCGCGCACGCAATCCGGCACGATGCGCTCCGCCGCGTAATCTCCCCCCCCAATGACATTCCCGCCGCGGGCCGTCGCCAGCGGACCCAGCCGCGGGTCGGGCGCGAAAAACGACCGCCGCCACGACTGGGCGATGATCTCCGCCGCCGCCTTGCTGGCCGAATAGACATCGTGCCCGCCGAGCGCGTCGGTTTCGCGGTAGGCGAAGTCCCACTCGCGGTTCTCGTAGCACTTGTCGGTGGTGACGATCAGCACCGGGCAGCCCAGACCGAGCCGGCGCACCGCCTCCAGCAAATGCGCCGTGCCGATGGCGTTCGTGACCAGCGTCTCCAACGGCGCCGCGTAAGAACGGCGGACCAACGCCTGCGCGGCCAGATGCAGCGTCACCTCCGGCTGCGCGTCGGCCACGGCGGACTCCAACGCCCCGGCGTCGCGAATGTCGCAGATGATTTCCCGCTCGCAGGCCCGCGCGCCGACCAGTTCGTGCAGGCTTGGCTGGGTGGGCGCCGGCAGGCTCAGACCGATGACGTGTGCGCCCAGTTGCTTGAGCCACAGGGAAAGCCACGCCCCTTTGAAACCCGTGTGGCCCGTGACGAGGACGCGCTTGCCCCGGTAGTAATTGAGGAACATTACCAGACCTTCCAGGGCGCTTTGCCGCTGTTCCACAGGCCAGTCAGCAACTGCGCCTCGCGGTAGGTGTCCATGCACTGCCAGAAGCCGGTGTGCGCGTAGGCCGCGATCTGGCCTTCCTCGGCCAGGCGGCTCAGCGGGGCCTGCTCGAAGACACAGGCGTCGTCGGTCAGGTAGGCGCCAATCCGGCGGTTCAGCACGAAATAGCCGCCATTGATGTAATCCCTCTGGTGGTCGGCCTTCTCCTTGAATGAGGTCACCAGGCCATCCTTGATCTCCAGGTCGCCAAACCGGCCTGGCGCCTGGACGGCGGTGACCGTGGCGATTTTGCCGTGCTTCCGGTGGCAGGCGATGGATGCGGTGATGTCGCTGTTGGTCAGGCCGTCGCCGTAAGTCATCAGAAACATCTCCTCCTCGATGAACGGGAGCACGCGCTTGAGCCGGCCGCCGGTCATCGTCGCCTGGCCCGTGTCAATCAGCGTCACCGTCCAATCCTCCTCGTCGTGCCGATTGTGGTATTTGATTTCGGGTTTGGCCCCCAGACGCAGCGTGATGTCGCTCGTGTTCCAATGGTAATTGCGGAAATACTCCTTGATCGCCTCGCCCTTGTAGCCCAGGCACAGGATGAACTCCTTGTGCCCGTGGTGCGCGTAGGTCTTCATGATGTGCCAGAGGATGGGGCGCTCCCCCACCGGCACCATCGGCTTGGGCCGGTATTCGGTTTCCTCGCGCAGGCGTGTCCCCAGACCGCCGCATAAAATGACCACTTTCATTGTTTGCTTTGTATTGCAGCCCCGAAGGGACCGGGTCCATTTCGGGCCGCGCAGGTTATAGCCTCTCAGGCGCGCGAAAGCAATGCCGATTCGCTGCCGCATCCATTTCAGGGCGCTTCTTGGCCGTGCACCGGAGACTGGGCCTCAGAAACCGGTAGGGCGAGCGTCCCCGCGAGCCGTGACCCCGCCCCCGCAAAGTCCCCACTCGCCCCTCGGGTGGGGACCCCTTTTCCTGGACTGCGCCGCGCCAGCGGCCTTGGACTGCGGCGCGTCAGCGCCGCTTTCTCTGGCCCCCAAGCCGACTTCTGCCTTCTCGCCCGTCGTATAATACCACTTCGCAATGGAACTCGGTAGGAATCGGTGGCGACCCCTCACCCTGCCCTCTCCCCATCGGATGGGGAGAGGGTGGTCCCGCTCGCGAGACCGGGAGAGGGGAAAATACCGATTGTCTCCGTAAACTGGTATAACGACTCTCTACAACCGGCTGCGCCTCCCCACCCGCTTCGCACCACGCCAAACGCCTCCCGCCCCCCAAAGCCTCCACTCATGGAACCCATTAACTTCTTAGATTTCCTCCTTGCCCTCCTCCACTAAAAGCGTATAACCGCTCCAATGAAACCGAGCCTTATCAACCTGTTCCTCCTGCCCACACTGATCGCCGGGCTCGGCCTGATACTGGCGGGCCGGGCGGCAGCGCAGACCTTTACGACCCTCTATACTTTCAGCGCAGCCTCTGGCTCGTATCCAATTCTTACCAACAGCGACGGAGCTTCGCCGTATGGCGGTTTGACTTTATCGGGCAACACCCTATATGGCACGGCGCCGTACGGCGGCACCAATGCCCAGGGCACGGTGTTCGCCGTCAACACCGATGGCACCGGTTTCACGAACCTGCACACCTTCACCGGCAACTCTGGTTCTTCTCCTTACGTCGTTACCAACAGCGACGGAGCTAATCCGTGGGCCGGATTGATTCTGTCGGGCAACACCTTGTATGGAACGGCGGTGGGCGGCGGCACCAATGGCGAGGGCACGGTGTTCGCCGTCAACACCGATGGCTCGGCTTTTGCGAACCTGCATAGTTTCCCCGGTTATCCCAGCGACGGAGCTAATCCGTGGGCCGGATTGATTCTGTCGGGCAACACCCTCTATGGGACAGCCTTGGCCGGCGGCACCAATGGCAATGGCACGGTGTTCGCTGTCAATACCAATGGCACGGGCTTTACGACCCTCTATAGCTTCGCGGCAGGCTCCGGGTCTCTTCCTTACCAATATACCAACAGCGACGGAGCTTGGCCGCAAGCCGGTTTGATTTTATCGGGCAACACCCTGTATGGGACCACGCGCGGCGGAGGCACCAATGGCAATGGCACGGTGTTCGCCGTCAACACCGAGGGCACCGGTTTCACGAACCTGCACACTTTCACCGCCAACTCTGGTTCTTCTCCTTACGTCGTTACCAACAGCGACGGAGCTAATCCGTGGGCCGGATTGATTCTGTCGGGCAACACCCTATATGGCACGGCGCCGTACGGCAGCACCAATGCCCAGGGCACGGTGTTCGCCGTCAACACCGACGGCACGGGCTTTACGAACCTGCATATTTTCAGCGCACTCTCTGGTTCTAATCAAACCAACAGCGACGGAGCGTCGCCATTCGCCGGATTGACCTTGTGGGGCAACACCCTGTACGGGACGGCGGTGGGCGGCGGCGCCAATGGCCAGGGCACCCTGTTCGCCGTCAACACCGACGGCACGGGCTTTACGAACCTGCATACTTTCAGCGCACTCTCTGGTTCTAATCAAACCAACAGCGACGGAGCGTCGCCATTCGCCGGATTGACCTTGTGGGGCAACACCCTCTATGGA
>Ga0187872_10000358_pt1 | contig 54441 bp, 41 predicted proteins | sample June2016WEW_16_4_FD_132973 | JGI IMG/M metagenome (GOLD analysis project Ga0187872, IMG submission 132973) | Peatland microbial communities from SPRUCE experiment site at the Marcell Experimental Forest, Minnesota, USA - June2016WEW_16_40 | ecosystem: Environmental > Terrestrial > Soil >...
CGCTATCAGGAGCACAGTGGTTCCTGCAGCACGTTCAGATCGTCCGGCTCTATGATGACTTCTGAGTATCGGTAGTGAATGATAGGTCGGGTTTTCACCCGCAGTCAAGACGAATCTCGAAACTGCGTTACAGTCAAATGCCTCCAGCAGAGCCTGAATCGAACTAAAGCGGTGCTAAACGGACAGAATGGCCCGAGCGACAGCCGCCGGGTAAGGGAAACGCCTTGGTCCAGAGCGAAAGGCGAAACGCGAAAAAGCACGGGGAAAACAAAACCGGCCACGGAATCGCGGCCGGTGAGTTTGCTCCTGGCGTTATAGAAGGCTTTCCGATCTGCTAGTCGCCTGCTTTGGATGCGGGCTTGGCCAGCGGGAATTTGGCGAGAATATTCTCAAAGTCGCGCAACGTCAGCACCCCTTTCTTCTCCAGGGCGCGCGACTTGACCTTGAGCAATATCTCCATTTGGACTTCTTCGCTAGGCAGCGGATGACCGATCCGTTCCAGCCATATCTTGATTGAATCCGCGCCGCTGTTCTTGCCCAGCACGATCTCCGGTGCATCGTGGCCGACAAGGTCCCAACGGTATGGGCAGAGCTCAAGTGCATGCTCGTCGCCGCAGTTCCTGACCCAGCCGGAGATGATGCCGGACTCGACCTTGAAGATATCGTCGCCGAAGATGCCGCGATTCGGGCGCACCCGAACCCCCGCCATGGCAAGCACCTCCTTGGAAATCGCGTAGAGCTTCTCGGTCTTGATTCCCAGATCGATGCCGTACATTGTCAGCAGTGTCATGACCACGTCTTCGTAAGCGGCGTTGCCGGCCCGCTCGCCGAGCGCGGAAATGGTCGTGTGCGCCACGTTGGCACCGGAGGCCAGGCCGAGCACCGTGTTGGCCGAGCCCATGCCGAAATCGTCGTGGAAATGGGTCTCGAGTGGCTTATTGATGCGCTCCTTGATCTTCTTGATCAGGTAAGGGATGGCGTGCGGCGAGCAACCGCCGAAGGTGTCAACCACCGCCAGCGCGTCCATGTGGCCTTCCTTGGCGATGCGCTGGATCAGGTCCAGAAACCAGTTGATATCGGCGCGCGAGGCATCGATGGGAAAGAAGACCGTGTAAAGGCCGTTTTTCTTGGCGTACTGTGTGGCCTCGATCGACAGATTGACGGCTTTTTCCAGAGGCCACTTGTAGGCATACTTGATGATGTGATCGCTCGACGGCACTTCCATGACTATGCCATCGACGCCGCAATCAACGGCCCGCTGGACGTCTTCCTTCATGCAGCGGCCAAAAGCGAAAATCTTGGGGCCGAGCTTGCGCTTGACGATTTCCTTGATGGCCAGCTCGTCTTCTTTGGAAACCGCCGGCATGCCGGCTTCGATGCGGTGCACGCCCGCCTCGGCCAGCAGTTCGGCGATGCGAACCTTATCGTCCTTGCGGAAGGTCACGCCGGCTTGCTGCTCGCCGTCGCGCAACGTGACGTCGTGCAACTCGATCTTGGGAGCAAATTTGAGTTGCGACCTTACTTCCTCGGCAAAATTCCAAGGGCTGGTAAACCACTTTTTCGTTTTGTTGCTCATAAGGACCTCACTCCTGCCGCAAGAATGTATTTGGTATCCGTTCCGGAACGGTAGCGCTGTCTGAGATACACCGAGGCAGAGCCCGGGGACCATGGATCGAGACAAATCGTTACCTGGCGGCCCTTGTGAATTCTACGCTGGCCGGTTCTGCACGGTCAATTTGCATTTGCGTCGCGAGTGTGGTGTCCCTAAATACTTGCGCATGATTAAAACATCTCGTGAGTGTCATCCTGAGTGTCTGCTTGGGAGCTACTGCCGGCTGAATCCAGAACTCGCCTTGAGGCAGTGGACATGGGAGTGCGATACGTGGCATAAAGTCATGCACCTGCCCGCCGTCGGCAACCCTGGCAGGCTGCTGAAAAACGCGCCGAAGCACCAAGCGAGGCGCTACGAAATGTTTAAGCCAAAGGGCTACAGCGCAATTGTTTATATGCTCACGTCAGAGCAGGCCTGTTTTTCAGCATCCTGGTATAGCGAGGAATCACATGGCAAGTCAGAATCCTTACGAAGTTGGCCTCGACAAGAACATTGCGAATTATGCGCCGCTATCGCCGCTCTCGTTCATCCGGCGTACGGCGGCCGTGTACCCGGAGCGAATCGCGGTAGTGCACGGAGATCTCAGGCGCACGTGGCGCGAGACCTATGAGCGCTGCGTTCGGCTCGCCTCGGCGCTGCACCGGCGCGGCATGAGCATCGGCGATACGGTGGCGGTGATGACCCCGAACATTCCCGAGGGCCTGGAAGTGCATTTCGGGGTGCCCATGAGTGGAGCGGTCTTGAACGCGCTCAACATCCGCCTCGACGCCGAGTCAATCGCTTTCATTCTGCAGCACAGCGAAGCCAAAGTGCTGATTACCGACACCGAGTTTTCGGGCGTGATCGGCAAAGCCCTCGCTCTGCTGCCGAACAAGCCCCTGGTCATCGACGTTGACGATCCGCGCGGCAAAGGCGGAGCGCTGCTGGGGGAATTGAACTACGAGCAGCTACTGGCCGAGGGAGATCCCAGGTTCGACTGGCAGATGCCCGCCGACGAATGGCAGGCAATCTCGCTGAACTACACTTCGGGAACGACGGGAAACCCCAAGGGCGTGGTCTATCACCATCGCGGGGCTCACTTGAACGCCGTCGGGAACGCTCTTACCTGGGCGATGCCGCACCATCCTAATTATCTGTGGACGCTGCCGATGTTCCACTGCAATGGCTGGTGTTTTCCGTGGACCATCACGGCCATGGCGGGCACTCATGTGTGTCTGCGGCAGGTAACGGCCAAAGCAATGTACGACGCAATCGCCGATCACAAAGTGACGCATCTTTGCGGTGCGCCGATCGTCATGGGAACCCTGGTCAACGCTCCGCCGGAGAGCAGGCGCGAGATTCCAAAAGGGGTGCGGATGATGACTGCCGGCGCGGCTCCTCCGGCGGCAATCATTGAAAAAATGCAGCACCTCGGCTTCGAGGTGACGCATGTATATGGCCTGACGGAAGTTTATGGTCCGGTCACGGTCTGCGCCTGGCGGAAGGAGTGTAATGCGCTGCCGGTACGGGAACAGGCGGCGTGCAATGCGCGTCAAGGCGTGCCGTACATAACGCTGGAAAGGTTGATGGTGGGCGATCCGCACAGCCTGAACCCGGTGCCGGGCGACGGCACGACCATGGGCGAGATCTTCATGCGCGGCAACACCATCATGCGTGGGTACCTGAAGAATCCGCGCGCCACGCAAGAGGCGTTTGCCGGAGGATGGTTCCACACGGGCGACCTGGGCGTGATGCATCCGAACGGCTACATAGAGGTGAAGGACCGGCTGAAGGACATCATTATTTCCGGCGGTGAAAACATCTCCACCATCGAGGTCGAAGCCGTGCTGTACCGTCATCCGGAGGTGCTGGAGGCGGGCGTGGTGGCGCGTCCGGACGAGAAGTGGGGCGAGACCCCGTGCGCCTTCATAACCCTGAAGGACGGTGCGCAGGCGACTGAGGCGGATATCATTGCCTTCTGCCGGGAAAACCTGGCGCACTTCAAGGTTCCGAAGACGGTGATTTTCGGGCCGCTGCCCAAGACCTCGACGGGTAAGCTGCAGAAGTTCAAGCTGCGCGAGAGTGTCAAGACGTTTCCGACGGTGGCGCAGAAGGAAGGACGGTAGCTCGACCAACTGTTCACGGGTGCCCCATTCTACGCCGCTTTTGCGTAGGGTGGGGCAGTTCCGGCGAAACTCCAAGAAACTGATGCTACTTCGCGCTTAGCAAATCGTTCACCTTGCGCATGACCTCGAACGCGTCGGCCACGTAGAGCACGTCGGCCTTGCCGCGCGCCCATCCACAGTTGGGGTCGAGATTGACGGCGCGGCGTTCGTTGATGAACCGCCAGCCCACAACGTGAGGCTCTTCGCCGTGGCAGCAGGTGGAAAGGCCCTTGGGATGGCGCGGAGTCGCGCCGGTCTGGCCCACCTGGTTCATGTGACTCATGAAGCCGAGCACGGACTCTCCTTCGCCGCTCAGGTCGACCAGCGACTTGCTGCCGCCGAGCGAAGCCTGCGAGCAATCAAGGAACCCAAGGATGATTTGCTCGGCTTCCTTGGCGTGCGTCTGTCCGTCCTTTTGCTTCTTGGTCCATCCCGCGCCGGCGACGAACAGCAGCTTGGCGTCCGGACGGATGGTTTGCTGTGTGGTGCCTGGAGAGCGAACTCCGGTGACCGTCGTGCGCACGTGGCTGTCGCCGAGCGCGACCGGAATCAACTCCGCCGCAGCCTGTCCCGGCGCCCCCTGGTATGCGGCGTGGCAGCCCGTGTCCAGCGCGAGCAGCCATGGGCGCTGCGTGCGCGCCAGTTCGGCAACCATACGCTGACGGTAGAACCAGCGCGTAATGCGCAATGCGCCGCCTTCCACCTGGATGCTGTTGACATGCGTGTCGACGCGTCCGCCGAGGCGGTGCGAGACGCCAGGCAGCACGCGCGCTACCCGCGAGGTTCCGGCGCTGACGACAATGGTGGCTTGCGCCGCACGGACCAGCATCTCGACTGCGGCGGCGTCGGTTGCGTAGCGCGCCTGCGCGAATTCAGTGCCGGTCACGCCCAGAAATCTCGCCGCGCCGCAGTTGGCGACCTGATCCGCCGCCGAAGCTACCTGCGCTCCGTATAATCCCACGACAAACGACGAGCCGGGAAGCGCGGCTGCCAGCTCAATGGCGGCGCCAAGCGCTTCCAGCGCGGGCTTTGCCAGCAGGCCATCCGCTTCCGTGTGAGCAACAAAAAGAATCGTTTCCATCAATTCCCGTTCCTTCCATGAACTCTCTCGGCCACTGCATCCGCGGTGCGTGAGCCAGAGCGGTTTCAGAATACAAGCTGTTGCATGACCACCTATTCTCCGGCTTCAGAGGCTGCTGAAAAACTCGTAGTGGTGTCATCCTGAGGTCGCGCCGGTTTTGCGCGACCGAAGGATCTGCTTTATTTAGCACGCGCAAACAGCAGATCCTTCGCTCCTCCACCCCAGCAACGGCAAAAGTGGCCGTTGCCGGGGACCCCGGCTGCGCTCAGGATGACACCTCGCAGAACAGCCTTTCAGCAGCCTGTTCAGCCGCCTAGGGACCCTTTCGCAAAACTGGTCTACTCTTGCGCGATCCAGGCGACGATTTCCTTGGCGATCTCGTCGGCCGGCACATCCTTCACAATGCGCGTAGTGCGCTGCTGCTTTGGCAACTCGACTTTGGCATATGCGAGACCTTCGTTCGCCAGCTTTGCCGGTTTTGCACGTTGCAGCGCGGGCATGACGGTGCGCATGTTAGCCATGCCGACCTGCGGATCGTTGCGTGGCTCGCCGAGGTTGCCGGTTGCCCAGCCCAGGACGGCGGGCGCTCTGGCGCATACGGAAACCTGGTGCTGGCCGCCTTCCACGCGCTCCAGCACTTCAAACGATCCGTCGGCGTTGAAGGTGATCTGGTCGACGCCCTGAAACTGGTCGGTGATCCCGAGCCGTTCGCCGACGATTTGCAGCGTCGCGCCGGCGCCGCGTGAAGCTGACTCCCAGCCGCCGAACAGCAGCAGACGCGCTTTGTCGAGACCGGGAATCGCCTGGATAGCGGCCGCCAACAGCGACGCCACCTCGCTCGAATCGGCAAAGCCGGCGGTAGGCCCGTCGATGGCGACCAGCTCGAACGGAACCTTCTGCGCCACCGTCATCATCACCTGCTGAAGCTTTGCCTTCGGCCCGAGGCTCACCAAGTAGACCTTGCTGCCGGGCACTTTCTTGGCCAGGTTGGCGGCTTCGTAAAGTGCGTGGCTGGCCCACGGATCAAGCACCGCAGGCAGCATCATTTCGTTCTTCAGGGCGGGCAAACCCGCGCCGGCCACCGGCTCCAGGGTTTGCAGCGGGTCGGGCACAATGCCGCCGCATACGATGATTTGCAAGGGATCGCTCATAATCTTCCTGACTGAGTTCCAGGTTTGATCGTCTGGACATTTCGCAAAAGGTATATCTTAAAGGAATTCCATGAAAGACGTAACCCGCCGCAGGGTGCAGGCAATGCGGCGCTTTGTGTGTGCCCCATTCAAACGAAGTTTGGGTGGGTGGTGGGTGGCCCACATTTGCCGTAGTTGGCGAATGTGGGGCTCGAAGCGACGGTCGCTTAGTTCTCGGCGGAATGCAATCCGCCCGCGCCGGCGCGGAATTCTATGTTGCTCTTTTCTCCGTTCGTCGTCTGCGAGCAGTTCCAGAGGCACGCGCCGCAGTGGATGCATTTCTCGCGGTCGAACGCGGGAACCGCTTGCTCGCCCGTGGTGATCGCCTGTCCCGAGCACATTTCGATGCAGGTGCGGGCTCCGCAACGCTTGCACAACTGGGCGTCGATAAAGACGACGTGGTCGGCGTAACCGGCGGCGGCTTGCACTTTTCCGCCCACCAGCAACGCGTCCTGGTGGGTGATCAGGAGCTTGCCGTCGAAGGGGACCGCGGGCCACCCGCAGGCATCCATAAACACATCGTGAAGCGACCTGTTTTCGGCGGCGGCCTGCTGCTTCAACTCGGCGATCTTCGCCGGGCTGAGCTTGCCGGAAAAATACTCTTCGGGAGAGCGCAGATGTTCGTGCGGCGGCTTGGGATCGTTCGACAGCACGATTTTGCCGCCGGTCAATCCGGCAACCCCCATGCCAATCAGGCCGGAGATAAACCCGGTCTGGAAACCATCGCGGGCGTGCTCGGCAACGAGTCCTTCCTTCTGCACCCAACTCTGGCGGCGGCGCCGGACGTAGCAGGCTTCAAGATTCTCCCTGCTGAACGGTTTCGCTTCTTTCAGCAACTCGAGAACGCCTTCGGCAAGCTGCACGCCTGTCGTCCAAGCCTCGTCGACGCCCGATCCGGTGAGAACATTCGTGCTGCCGGAGCCCTCGCCGATGCGCGCATAGCCATTGCCGGCCAGATAGGGCTCGCCGCGCTTGCCCGATTCCTGCAATGATTTTGCGCCCCACGAACGCAGCGTTCCGCCTTCCAGGTAGCGCCATAGGTACGGGTGCATCATGAAATGCTGGAGATAGCGGTACGAGGTGCGCAAGGGGCTCTCAAACCACGAGGGAACAAAAATTCCAACCGATGCGACGCGCTCGGGATGAACGTAGAAGAAGCCGAAAATCTCCGGCTCGGGGAATCCCATGGTGTGAATGACCGTTCCCGGTCCAAGCGTGACGTGCTCGGGAAGATCGACGACCGCCTTCATGCCCACGGCCCACTCGCGTTTGTGGTGTCCCTCGGGCATGCCGAAGTGATCGTCGAGTTGGCGGCCAACCGGGCCGACCGGGCCGTCGCCGACCACGGTGAGCGCGGCCTTGATGTCCATGCCAGCCATGAAACCGGCATCGGGGTTGCCCGCTTTGTCCACGCCCTGGTCGACCATGCGCACGCCCGTGACACGTTCGCCTTCGATCAGGGCTTGCGAGACGGGCATGCCCGGCCATATCTGGACGCTGCCGGAGCCCAGTACTTGGCTGCCGACCCAGAGATTGAACTGCCCAAGCGAAAGCAGCAAGCCATCGTGCTTGTTGAGAAACTCCGGCGTGTAAGGCAGCTCGATAGCCTGGTGTTTCAGCCGCAGAGCGAAGCCCAGGGACCTCACAATCTTGTCGACCAGCCGCAACGCTCGCGAGCGACGGCTGGCGCCGATGGGGTCGAGCAGGTAAACCACTTTTTCCTGGCGGACGCGTGCAGCCATCGGAATCTGCGAGACGTCCAAGTCGGGGAAGCTCTGCGTGATGCCGCGAGCCCGCGACACCACGCCCGAGACGCCAAAACCAAGATCGTCGGCGCGCTCGTAGCAAATGACCTGCAAGGGCATCCCCGGCATCGCCTGGCTTTCCACGGCGGACGATCCGTCTTCCTTCACCAAGCCACGCGCCAGAGTGGTTAGAAATCCTCCCATGGCCGGGCCAAAGCCTACGCAAGCGATGTCCACTTCGAGACTTTGCCGCTCCAGATCGACGTGTTGTTCTTCAGTGCTCAAAAAGTTCTTCCTTGAAGGGGCGCCCATGTTAGCCGCGCCGTTTCCTGACCGCATACTTCTCGGCATTACAGGCTGCTGGAAAACTGTTCTCCGAGGTGTCATCCTGAGCGCAGCCGGGGTCCCCGGCAACGGCCACTTTTGCCGTTGCTGGGGTGGAGGAGCGAAGGATCTGCTGTTTGCGCGTGCTGGAAATAAAGCAGATCCTTCGGTCGCGCAAAACCGGCGCAACCTCAGGATGACACTGCTACGAGTTTTTCAGCAGCCTCTTCAGCCGCTGAGGGACCGCCTTTGACTTCAGTCCGAAGTCGATACAAACAGCCTGCAAGGTTACATCGGGTAGTCGAGCGCTTCGGGAATCATGACTTTGGTAAGCGCTTCAGCCGCCCGGTCCTTCGCCAGCATGGACCCGGTCAGGCAGCTATCGAGCCGGCTGCGCAAACGTCTGAATTCGTCGAGCCCTTTGCCGCTGACGCACGGGCCAGCCTTCTGCGGATGCGAGCCGTCGGCGCCCACGACATCGATCGCGACAGCCGCGATGCCGGGAATGAGATTCTCCAAGCCATCCATCTCTTCCGCCCGGAAACAACCCTTGTATCCCTCGTCGTCCCACGCCGGATGCCGGTTGTAGCCGTTGACCAACTCGGCGCAAACCCGGCCCGCCTCGCCCGCGGCGCGAGCAACTTGAACGTGGCACAGGTCGCTGTAAAACTGGACAGTGCCTGCCAGGCCTTCGGCGACGAGCGGATTCTCCGGGCCCTTCTGCTCGAGTTCCAGCACGTCGAGCACCTGCTGACGAGCTGCCAACAACCAGCAAAGCGCGTCTGCCAATGCGAACGTCACGCCTTGGCGCGTGCCGTGGTACAGCTTGTTGCCATTGGCGTCGGTGGCGGATTGCAGATGTTCGAATGCCCACAGCCACAGTCTCATCGCGGTCGCCAGTGCGCAGGCTCCGGTTCCGGGGCGGGCGCTGGCGATCTGGCGCATCTCCACGATCCAATTGCGGAACTGGGCCAGGAACACCTCGCTGGTCATGGTGACCGTAAGATTGCGGCGCTGCACGGCCTCCGGGCCTTCGTAGGTCGCTTCCAGTTGCGAGTCCATCCACTTGTGGCCGAGGAAGCCGGGACAATCTTCGGTGATGCCATAGCCGCCCATCAGGCTCACGGCCTCGCGCATCATGACCGAACCCTGGCCGGTATTCCAAAGCTTGGACGCGGGGCAGAGCACGCTTGCCACCGAGTCGAGAATGGCATACTGCACCAGCGTGTTGTCGTGCAGCTCCTGTAGCCGTGGATTGTTCTTCGCGGCCTCGGGATCGCGGCAAAGTTGCAGGAATTCAATCGCGTCCTTGGCGATTCCGCGGAAGAACTTGATCTCCGTTTTGCCGCCGTTAATACCTTTTTCGGCGAGAAGCCGGTTCTTTTCTTTCTCCAGCGGGTCCAGCACGTCGAAGCAGCGCGCCGCGGCAAATCCCAACGAAGCGGTAGATTCGCCCATCGCCCACACATCCACCAGCCGATGCAGCACGTCTTCGCGTTGCTGCAGGCCGAGTTCGTAGCGCAGCGTGCCCGGCGTAGCCTGCTCGGCTCCGCGAAAACGCCCGCGCTGATAGCGGATGACCGGCTCGACGGCCGAGAGCAGCTTGGCTGCGGTCATCACCGCAACCGTGACCCGCGTGCGCTTGAATACGGCTTCAATGATTTCGCTGTGGTCGTAGTTGGGGACGATGACGCCGTCCTTAACGGTATAGCCTCCGACGATGCGGCTGGCGGGAACGCGCAGGCTGAAGATGGGGTCGCAAGTCGACGATAACTGGTGGACCATCTTGCGGGTCGGTGTGCCACGGTCAAAAGTCCCCGGATCGCCTTCTTCCAGGATGATGATGCAGCTTCCCTTGATCTTCTCGTCGGCCGTTTGCACGGCCGCGGTGACGAAGTTGGCGAACCCCATGTTGGTGATGAAGCGCCCGCGCTTGTCGACCTGTAGCATCGGCTCTTCACCCTCTTTCCACTCGGCAATCCGGACCTTGCCGTTGAGCATGCCAGTGTCGACGCCGACATAAGGGATGGGCTCGGTCAGGCAGAAGGCGCCGCGCCAGGGCGTGCGATTTTCGCCTGACTGCGCCGGAGCGCACAGCGACATGTAGCGCTGTTTCTGCTCGGGAGTGCCGCGTTCGTGAATGGGCGACAGCGCAAGGCAGCTCGCCAGGGCGCCGGTGGCGGCTCCGCCATCCACCCAGGCCAATTCGAAAGCGGTCAGCGCCAGCGCCAGGTTCTTCGGACCGGCGATGAATCCGCCTTCTTCAGGTTCCATGAAGGCCGCCGTAATGCCGGACTCGTCATAGGCTTTCAGCAACTCGTTTTTGCGCGCGGTCCATTCATGCGTATTGCGTTCGCCTTCGGCCACCAGGCGAGCGACGACCGTGCGTGCAACCGAGCGGGAGGATTGCACCAGCATCTGCAGGTCATAGCGGTCGGAGAAGCGCCAGAGAATCTGGCGAATATCGTCGCCGGGCAGGGTACGCAGAGTTTCGGCTTCAGGCTTCGCGGCGGTGCTGGACATATTGGGTTTCCAGGTTTCCTTTCCGGGGTCCCCGGCACGCGCTGTGGTTGCGCGTGTTGGGGTAGTCGGGCTGTGCAAATATTCTTCAGGGCCTTGTCCGGCCGGTCTGTGATATGCGTCATAAAAAACGGGTGACGCCAAAATTTTTCCAGGGCTCGAACGCCTTAGTACTCCACTCCGAAGGCGAAGCAGGCTACTACGAAAGTAGCTGCCCGGCCGTCTCGATCAGCGCGGCGGGTGCCCCCGACAGCAAGAGCGTGGCGCTTGCGAACACGTCTTTCACCTTCTCGCCTTCGCAGAAAAGCACGATTCTGATGTTCTGGTTGCGCCGTTTCGCTTCCGCTTCCATGCGCCTGCGGTCGCCAACCGGAATGTCGGGGGAGAGCACCATAAGATCTGTCTTTCCCGGTCCGACCGCGCCCAGAGCGGCGGAAAGCGAATCGCACTCCCGCACTTCATAACCGGCTTCGGTCAAGGCCTGCTTATGCGGCGAAAGCAGTTCAGGGTTGTAGCTGACGATCAGAACCGTCTTGCTCATTGTTTCGAATCGAACACTTACATTAAATCTACACGAAATGGCCACGCGCCGGGGACGCGAAATAGGGAAATGCCACTAAATGGGAGCACGGCGCGAGCCGGAATTCTGGATGCTCGGTCCGGGTGTCGCCCCTTGCCCGAACCCTTTTTCGTGCAGGCGGATGCGCCGCCTTTAGCGCACATCGACCTGTGATCTAGTGGTGCGATCTCCAGGGATTTCAAGGCATTGGACAAGGGCAATGTGACGATGTCACACGCGAATGTGATGAATGTACTTGTTCTTGGTACATGGATACGCGACCTTAGCGATAAGGCGAGTTAGATGTGCGCGCTTGATGTGTGTCCTGCCTTGACACGCTTCAGGCGGGCGCAATCAGGCCCGTCGCAAACAGCCGATCAACCTCGCGCTGAAGTCCGGCGCGGGGCTGCCCGCAAAGTCGCGGGAGCGATCGGGAGTTCGTCCGGGTGTTGGGAAGATTCCCGGACGGGGACTACAGGGGGTGCGTGGTGCTTTCACCGTATGGGTTAGACATCATCGAGAGCTGCCTGAGCTGCAAGATGAAGACGGATCATTTGTTCTGCGATCTGCCGGCATCGGCGCTCCAATCATTCGAAGCAATCAAATACGCTACTGCTTATCCGAAGGGCGCCGTCCTGTTTGTAGAAGGACAGGCTCCGCGCGGTATTTTCGTTCTCTGCAAGGGACGCGTAAAGTTGTCCATTTGCTCAACCGACGGCAAGACGCTCATTCTCAAGATCGCCGAATCAGGCGAGGTGCTGGGACTGAGCGCGACGATCTCCGGGAAACCTTACGAGCTGACTGCGGAGACCGTCGATCCTTGCCAGATCAATTTCGTCAAGCGCGAAGATTTCCTGCGCTTCCTGCGCGAACACAGTGAAGCCTGCCTGCGCGTCGCCGAGCAGTTGAGCGAGAAGTACAACACTGCCTGCCGCGAGATTCGTTCGCTCGGATTGTCGCACTCGGCCGCCGAAAAGCTGGCCCGGCTGCTGCTGGACTGGACTGCTCGCAACGGCGAGGCCAACAAACAGGAGCCGCGCGTGAAGTTGGCGCTCACGCACGAGGAAATCGCGCAGATGATCGGCACCTCGCGCGAGACCGTGACGCGGCTGTTCGCCGAATTGAAAAAGCGACAGATTGTGCAGGCCAAAGGTTCGACACTGGTGATCCGCAACAAGGCGGCTTTGAAATCCCTGGCCACCGTCTAAACGGTGTAGCGGAGCATCACCGGGAGAAGTTCCGGCTTTTTCGTAATTTGCCCCGCGAAACTGCGGGGCATTTTTCTTTTACGCGCCGATGCCGGCGGATGCAGGTCGCGATTTCCCCGCCATTTATGCGGGTTTTGTAACAGGGGTCACGGTAACGGGTGATAGTTATCACTGCGGGTCGATTCCGACTCCTGTAAATCAGAGTCTCATGGAGAGCGCAACTCAGCCGAGCTGTTACTACTGTGAATTCCGGCCCGACCGGCTTTTCTGCGACATGCCGGTCGATGCGCTGCAATTGCTGGACACCGTCAAGTCACTAGCCATTCACCCGAAGGGCTCCGTATTGTTTGCCGAAGGACGGCCGGCGAGAGGGATATTCGTCCTCTGTGACGGACGCGCAAAACTCTCCATCTGCTCGGAGACGGGCAAGCGCCTTATGCTGCGCATCGCCGGCCCCGGCGAGGTTCTCGGCCTCGGCGCGGCGATGTCGGGCACGCCTTATGAAATCTCAGCCGAATTGTTGGATACTTCGCAAGTGATGTTCATCCGCCGCAAAGACCTGTTGAAGTTCCTGCGGGAGCACAGCGATCTTTGCATCCGGGTTGTGCAAATGCTAAGTCAGGATTTGCATGCGGCTTACGAGCGTGTGCGTTCGATTGGCCTGGCCAGAACGCGTCGGCCGCGCGCGGCGTCGGCGTCGGCTGATTAGACCAGATTCGCGTAGGGTATATCCAGCGAGGGAGCCGGGCGTCCAGCCCGGCGTTGTTATTTTGGGGGCATACCGACTATGGAATCGCGCTAAAGCAAGGGCGGGAAGTCCCGGCGGGCGATCCGTTCAACGGATCGTTTTTTTTGTTTCCGGCAGACGTTGGTTGCTTGGCTTTTCGATCCGCATCGTCGGCGCCTCTCCCATTCCCTGGTGCCTGCAACGGCGTTTCTGCTGGCACACGCCCATGTGATCCCTGGCACAAGCAGCTATGCGTCTCCCATGGTGAACATTTTCAAGGTGATAGGGGTCACACCTGCACGTGAGCACTCTCACTGCGAGTGCGGGCATGTGAATGCGAAAAACGAAGAGCCCCCTTAGTTTATTAGAGGTGTTGTGAATCGCTACAGCAAATTTTTACTGATGTTCGCGCTGCTGTCCGGCTTAGCCCAGGCCAAGTCACCGCAGAAAGCGGAGAAGTTCACCAATGCGGATTGCCTGGCGTGCCATAACGACGCATCGTTGACCAAGGAAGAAAACGGCAAGCAGGTGAGCCTGCAAGTGAAGGAAGAGCAGTTCAAAAATTCCATTCACGGCAGCATGTTCAGTTGCACGGATTGCCACAAGGATGTCACTTCGGTTCCGCATGAATCAACGCCCGCCAAGCCATCCTGCGCGCAATGCCATGGCGACGAGCAGAAGGCGTACGATAACGGGCTGCATGCCAAGGCGCGTGCGGCCGGCGACCAGCAAGCCGCGCGCTGTGTCGACTGCCATGGCGACATTCATGCGATTCTTCCCGCAAGCGATCCCGCTTCCAAGGTAAGCCACAAGAACATCGCCGCCACCTGCGGCAGCTGTCATGGGCAGCAATCGGTGATGCAGCAGGCTGGAGAGACCACGCGGCCTTTCACTTCCTACCAGGACAGCGTTCACGCCAAGCTGGTGGCCGCCGGCAACGAGAAGGCCGCGGTTTGCAGCGACTGCCACGGCACCCACGACATGCGGCGCATTTCCGATCCGCAGTCGCCCGTCTACAAGACCAGCGTTCCCGCCACCTGCGCCAAGTGTCACGAAGCGCAAAGGGCGGAGTTCATGAAGAGCATTCACGGGCAGGCGATCAGCAAGGGCAACCTGCATGCGCCGGTCTGTACCGACTGTCATAGCTCGCACATGATCAAGGACCCCAAGGATCCGAGTTCGACAGTCTCGTCGGAAAACCTGGCAACCAACACCTGCGCGCAGTGTCACGAGAACGTGAAGATGTCGCGGGATTTCGGAATCGTAGGCGGCCGCGAGAGCAGCTATCTGGCCAGCTATCACGGGCTGGCCACGGCCCGCGGATCGAAGGTCGCGGCCAACTGCGCCAGTTGCCACGGCGTGCACAACATCCTGCCTTCGAGCGATCCGAACTCGACGATCAACAAGGCGCATCTCGTCCAGACCTGCGGAAAGTGCCATCCCGGCGCCAACGCCAACTTCGCGGCCAGCAAGATGCACCTGGATGCGCACGCGGCCGATATCGGCAGCAAGGCCGTTGCCTTGATCCGCCGGTTCTACCTGCTGATGATCATCGCCACCATCGGCGGCATGCTGTTGCACAATGCCCTGGTCATGCGGCGCAAGCTGGTCGACATTCGCAATGGGCACGCGCACCTCTCGGGTGGTCCCAGAATCGTGCTGCGCATGACCTTCAACCAGCGCATGCAACACATGACCTTGTTCGTCAGCTTCTTTGTACTGGTGGCTACGGGCTTTGCGCTGAAGTACCCGGAATCCTGGCTCGGATTGCTATTCCTGGGCGAGACCGTGCGCAGCGTGCTGCACCGGAGCGCCGGCGTGGTCCTGATCATGGTCGGCATTTATCACGCCTGGTACGTCGCGGCAACCAGGGAAGGCCGCAAGCTGGTGGTTGATTTCCTGCCCGAGTGGAAGGACGTCACCGATGTCAAGGACGTGTTGTTCTACTACCTGCGCCTGAGCGGAGACAAGCCGCAGTTCAAGCGCTTCAACTACGCCGAGAAGATGGAGTACTGGGCGCTGGTGTGGGGAACGATCGTCATGGCCGTGACCGGCGTCACGATCTGGGCCAAGGTGGGGATCGGCAATCACCTGCCGCGCTGGGTCATCGATGCGGCCACCGCCGTTCACTTCTACGAAGCCATCCTGGCCTCGTTGGCGATTCTGGTGTGGCACTTCTACATGATCATCTTCGATCCGGAGGTCTATCCCATGAACTGGGCGTGGTACGACGGCAAGGTGACCTACGAGCTCTATCAGTCAGAGCACGCGCTCGATGTGGAGACGCTGAATCAGGCAGTGGAGGCGGAGGAGCGCGAGCAAGAGCAACGGGAAGTTCCGCCCGAACAGAACTCGGAAGAGAATGTCCCGGATCGTAAGTGATCGGGAAAGCTATTAAGTTCTCCGGAAGAAATTTTGGTGGAATTCTGTAATGATGTGAGCACGATGTGAGCTGATCCTGGTGGGGAATCAGCGGTTTTGGACGGCACTTATTTTTGGATGGCACTAATAATGAAGAGCAAGGATCAGGATAGCCGCGCTTGTGGTTCAAGGATGGCGCGCGCAACGGAGTGGGCGGTCTGCCGCTACCGCGCAGTGGCACGTGCGGTAGTAATGGCGGCAATTCTCCTGGCGCTCGGCGTGTGTCTGCCGGTGAGTCGCGTGCAGGCCGGCGAAGCCTCGGGTCAGAACGATCTCTGTTTCGGCTGCCACAGCGAGAAGAGCATGACTGCCAAGCGGGCAGGGCGGACCATCTCGCTTTTCGTGGACGGGAAAAAGTTTTCCGCCTCGGTGCACAACAGCCTGTCGTGCACGTCGTGCCATGCCGACCTGGAGGGAGTGGATTTGCCGCACTCCACGCCCAAGAAGGTGCAGTGCGGCACCTGCCATGCGCAAGAGCAGGAGCTGCATGCCAAGTCGCTGCACGGCAAAGCCAGTGCGCGCGGCGATGCGCTGGCCCCCCGCTGCGTCAATTGCCACGGCAATCACGATATCCTGCCGGTGAAGGACAAGAACTCGGCCGTAGCGCCGATGAAGGTGCCGTTCGTCTGCGGACGCTGTCATCGCGAGGGCACGCCGGTTCAGTCGCAACGTCATATTGATCAGCACAACATCATCGAGAATTACACGGAGAGTATCCACGGCGAAGGATTGCTGAAGAAGGGCTTGGTAGTCTCCGCTAACTGCGCTTCCTGTCACACGGCGCACTCGATTCTGCCGCACACCGATCCCAACTCCTCGATTGCCCGGCGTAACATCGCGGCGACCTGTACCAAGTGCCACGCCCAGATCGAAGCCGTGCACCGCAAGACCATCCGCGGCGAATTGTGGGAGAAGGAAGCGAACGTCCTGCCCGCCTGCGTGGACTGCCACCAACCGCACAAGGTGCGGAAAGTCTTCTACAGCCAGGGCATGGCTGATGCCGATTGCATGCGTTGCCACGACAATCAGGCTTTGAAGTCGGCGGACGGCCGCTCTATGTTCGTCAGGGCGGCGGAGGTCTCCGGGTCGCGTCATGCGAAGGTCGCTTGCAGCCAGTGCCACTCGGAAGTGAACGCCTCGAAGGTTCGTCCCTGCGAAACCATTACGAAGCACGTGGATTGCAGCAAGTGTCACGAAGCCGTTGGGCAACAGTACCAACGGAGCACTCACGGGCAACTGTTTGCGAAGCAGGACCATAACGCTCCGACCTGCCGGGAGTGCCATGGTACACACGGCATTCTTGGCAAGCAGGATCCGCAGTCGCGGACATTCCCGCCTAACGTTCCAAATCTATGTGCGCAGTGCCACCGCGAAGGCCAGCGCGCCGCCGTACGCTACACCGGCCAGCAGCATGAAATTACCACGCACTACAGTGAAAGCATTCACGGCAAGGGGCTGCTGAAGAGCGGCTTGACCGTAACCGCCACTTGCACCAGTTGCCACACCGCGCACGGTGAACTGCCGAGCAAAGATCCCGAGTCGACGGTCAATAGCAAGAACCTGCCGGCAACCTGCGGCAAGTGCCATCACGGCATCGAAGAGCAGTTTGTGCAGAGCGTGCACTCCGCGACGGTCAACAAGACCGACAAGAAATTGCCGGTGTGCAGCGACTGCCACAGCGCCCACTCCATTCGTCGAGCCGATGAAGATGGATTCAAGCTCGAAATCATGGACAGGTGTGGCCGGTGTCATGGCGAAATCGCCAAAACGTACTTCGACACCTATCACGGAAAGGTATCGAAGCTCGGCTACACGAAGACCGCCAAGTGTTACGACTGCCACGGCGCGCACGATATCCAGAAGGTGACGGACCCGAGGTCGCACCTGAGCCGTGCCAATGTGGTCGCCACCTGCCAGAAGTGCCACGCCGATGCGACCCGTCGTTTTGCCGGATATCTGACGCACGCGACGCATCACGACCCTAAGAGGTATCCATTCTTGTTCTGGGTGTTTTGGGGCATGACCTCGTTGCTGATTGGGACCTTTGTCGTCGGCGGCGTGCATACGCTGTTGTGGCTGCCGCGTGCAATCGAGATGCGCCGCCAGTTGCGCGCGGAGGAAGCCGCGCTCGAGGGCAAGCCGGAAAGTCCTGCCGCGGAGGATAAGTAGAATGGTGATAAGTATTATGGACAAGCGCACACCAGGGCCGCAGGGGCCCGACGATTCGCGCCAAGACGCAACCGCGGAAGAACGCGCCAGATATATGAAGCCAGCCGCCGCGGTGCAGCGTGAATTCGTGCGCTTCACCCGCCTGCAGCGCACGCTGCACGGTTGCATTGTCCTCAGCTTTCTCAGCCTGGCTATGACCGGCTTGACGCTGAAGTTCTCTTACACCGGGTGGGCGGTTTTCTTGTCGCGACTGCTGGGTGGATTCCAGACTGCCGGCTATATCCACCGCTTCGCGGCGCTGGTGATGTTTGCGGCTTTCATCACCCATCTCGTGGATCTCTGCAAGCTGAAAAAGAGGAAGTACGGCTCATGGCGCTCGATGCTGCTGGGGCCGAACTCGATGATCCCGATGAAGCGCGATCTGGATGAGTTTATCGTCACGCTGAAGTGGTTCTTGCACCTTGGTCCGAAGCCGGAGTACGGGCGCTGGACATACTGGGAAAAATTCGATTATTTTGCCGTGTTCTGGGGAGTTTTCATCATCGGGTCTACCGGCCTGACTCTCTGGTTTCCCGTTTTCTTCACTCGTTTTCTGCCGGGAGCGTTCATCAATGTGGCCACCATTATCCACAGCGACGAAGCTCTGCTTGCCACGGGATTTATTTTTACCGTCCACTTCTTCAATACGCACTTGCGGCCGGAGAAGTTCCCGATGGATACGACGGTCTTCACCGGCCGCATGGCGCTCCCCGAGCTGAAGCGGGACAAGCGCAAGGAATACGACGCGCTAGTTGCGAGCGGCGAACTGGAGCAGCATCTGGCTGAGCCGCACCCGGAAATCGTGGTCAGGACAATCCGGGCCTTTGCGTGGATTGCGCTGAGCATCGGTTTCAGCATCGTTGTTTGGATTGTGTACGCAATGTTGTTTGCGTACCGGTAGATCCGTTTCGCCAAGAGTATATTCCGTGAAGCTGCCGGACCGCCGTTTTTGCCGCATGCGGCGTACGAGTTATACTTGCGCTTTGATCCGTGTGGGGTCTTTGTTCCAGGGCGGTTAGCCAAAATGTATCGGCACTGAGTTGTTTCAGCAGCCGATTAGGGTCGCAGGAGACAACTTACGATGAGTGATGCGGGAACGCCCCTTCCGCCGAATCCTCCGGGGGAAGGTTTTTCGCTGAAGAGTCTGCTTCGCAATTACATCAGCTTGATTGGACTCGCCTTGGCGGCCGTATCGCTGGCGAACATCATCTTTTTGTTTCTCGTCGATGTTGTTTCGAACCAACCGAGCCCCTACATTGGCATTTTTGCCTACATGGTGATGCCCGCATTCCTGGTAATGGGCTTGTTCCTGGTGCCTGCCGGGATGTGGATAGAGCGTCAGCGGCTCCGCCGGAAAATTGCAACTCTGTCGCGTTTCCCGATACTGGATCTGAATAGCGCCACACAACGCGGCACGATCGCATTCTTTCTGTCCTCCGTGATCCTGTTCATCCTTCTCAGTGCCGGAGGCAGTTATCGCGCCTACGAGTACACCGATTCCGTCCAGTTCTGCGGTCAACTCTGCCATGCGGTGATGCATCCGGAGTTCACCGCGCACCAGGCCTCCCCCCACGCTCGCGTCACGTGCGTCGAGTGTCACGTGGGAGCGGGGGCGAGCTGGTACGTCCGCTCGAAGCTGTCCGGAGCCCGGCAGGTCGTCAAGACCGTGATGAACACCTATCCCCGCCCGATTGAGACGCCGGTAGCAAACCTGCGCCCGGCTCCGGAAACCTGCGAGCAGTGTCACTGGCCGAGAAAGTTCTGGGGAGCGCAATTAAAGGTCATCAATCATTTCGCCAGCGACGAGCACAACACTCCACGGCAGTTGCAGTTGCTGATCAAAACCGGTGGCGGCGATGCCAATGCCGGCCAGGCAAGTGGGATTCACTGGCACATGAACATCGCCAACATCGTTACCTACGCCTCCGATCCCAATAGGCAGAACATACCCTACGTGCAGATTCAGGATGCGAAGGGCAACATAACGGAGTATTTCGCCAACGGCGCCAAACCCGAAGAGATCGCCAAAATGGGCCGCCGGCGTATGGATTGCGTCGACTGTCACAACCGCCCAACCCACATTTATCTCCCCCCTGACCGCTCAGTGGATGACTCGCTCGCGGCAAATCGGATTGATCCGAGCTTGCCATACGTGAAGCAGCAGTCAGTACAGGTGCTGACGGCGGAGTACAAAACTACCCCGGATGCAATGCAGGCTATCGCCACCGCCATTCCGGCGTTCTATCGCGAGAAATATCCACAAGTAGCCGGCACGAAACAGACGCAGATTAAGGCAGCCGTCGCCGACTTGCAGCGTATTTTCCGCACCACCATCTTTCCGGAGATGAAGGTCGATTGGCGCACCCATCCGAACAACGTCGGCCACTTCTATTTTCAGGGATGCTTCCGCTGTCACGATGGCAACCACGTAAGCAAAGATGGAAGGACCATCAGCAAGGATTGCGATTCCTGCCACACCATGCTGGCGCAACAGGAAGGCGTGAAGTCGCTGGTTGCCTCCACCGCCGGCGTCCCCTTCAAGCATCCGGTGGACCTGGGCGATCTTACGGCTGTCAACTGCTCCGATTGTCACTCCGGTGGCGTCGGACCGTAGCTTCTGGCGGGGGTTTTCCGTTTCGCTTTACAGTGGAGGGGTGATTCTGCGAAATTAGACAGTGGAACATCCCGCGATTGAATCCATCGTTATCCTTGATTTCGGCTCGCAATATACGCAGCTGATTGCGCGCCGTGTCCGCGAGCAGAACGTTTTCTCTGCCGTTCTGCCGTGTACCGCTCCACTGCAGGAAATCCAGAATTACAACCCGGTGGGCATCATTCTCTCCGGCGGGCCATGCTCGGTTTACGACGCTGACGCGCCGCCAGCCGACGGCCGCGTGCTTGCCCTGGGAGTGCCCGTGCTGGGCATTTGCTATGGGCTGCAATTCATTGCTCACAAACTCGGCGGCAAAGTGAGTGCGGGGGTAAAGCGGGAATACGGCCACGCGGAGGTAAGCCTCCTGGGCAAGTCTCCCTTGTTTGAGAATCTACCGTCGCAGATGAGCGTATGGATGTCGCATGGAGACGAAGCGCTGGAGTTGCCGGCGGGTTTCGAACTTGTCGCCAGATCAGCCACTGCGGTGGCCGCCATCGAAAACCGTGCCACGCGTATCTTCGCCGTGCAATTTCACCCCGAGGTTCACCACACCAGCCACGGCACGGACATCTTGCGCAATTTTGTTTTCCGAATCTGCGGAGCCAAGCCGAACTGGACGGCGCAACGTTTTATCGAATCGACGGTCGAAAATGTCCGGCAGACCGTCGGCCCGTCGGGACGGGCCATCTGCGCGATTTCCGGCGGCGTCGACTCATCCGTGGCGGCAACGCTGGTTTCCCGTGCGCTGGGCGAACGCCTGACCTGCATTTTCGTCAACAATGGGGTGCTTCGCAAGCACGAGTTCGAGAAGGTACAGCAGAATCTGCGCAGCAATCTCGGACTTAACGTGGATGCCGTGGACGCGAGCGAGCGCTTTTTATCGAAGCTTGCCGGTGTTTCGGACCCCGAGCGCAAGCGCAAGATTATTGGCAACGAGTTTATCGAGGTGTTCGAGCGCGAAGCGCTCCGCCTCAAGCAGGTTTCGGGTCAAGTTGAGTGGTTGGTGCAGGGAACGCTCTACCCGGATGTGATTGAGTCGCGTTCCGTGCGTGGCCCGTCGCAAACCATCAAGAGCCATCACAACGTGGGCGGACTTCCCGAAAAGATGAACCTCAAGCTCATCGAACCCTTGAAGGATCTCTTCAAGGATGAGGTGCGCCGCATCGGCCGCGACCTCGGCATGCCCGAGGAAATGGTGCAACGGCAGCCATTCCCCGGCCCTGGATTGGCGGTCCGCATCCTGGGCGAAGTCACCCCCGAGCGTATTTCGCTGTTGCAGGATGCCGATGAGATCGTGGTAGCCGAGATTAAGCGGGCGGGCCTGTACACGCAGATCTGGCAGTCATTTGCCGTCCTGCTCCCGGTGATGTCTGTCGGCGTGATGGGCGACCAGCGCACCTACGCTTATACCTGCGCCATCCGCGCCGTAAATTCCGAAGATGGCATGACCGCCGACTGGGTTCCGCTCCCTCACGAGGTGCTGAAGACGATCTCCAGCCGCATCGTGAACGAAATCCGGGGCATCAACCGCGTCGTCTACGACGTGACCTCGAAGCCGCCGGGGACCATCGAGTGGGAGTAGGTTAGTTTCCGACCAGGGTTCGATGGTGCCTCATGTTCGCCTGGGTTCTCGCTCGTCCGCAACTCACCCACCACCTGCAATGGTGCCCCATGTTCGCCCGTTTTTGGCTAACGTGGGGTAGTTTCTTCCCGCCCCGAAATTGACCCACCACTGCTTTCCGCAAGGATTGTCGGCCGGCCATCTTACTTCGGACGTACTACTTAGGTTATCTCCTAAATATGTGTGCGGCCCGGTACTCTTCCGCGAAGCAATGTACCGGGATGTCAAAATCGTTCCGCCGGAGGATGGCTATCCGGCATTGCGCCGCTGGGCGCGCTATCGAGCGCACATGCTCACCTGCCTCATCGCGCAGAAGCCAAAGAAAGTGGTCATCGTTCCAGGCCGTGGATCGGAGCTGAACCACGGCGGGATGACCGTTTATGCCGGCATCGAACTGGCGGTCAATGAGCAAGTCAGGGTCACATTCACCCCGCCCCACTGTGGAGAGTCAATGACAGTCCAGTGTGTCGTTCGCGATCGGAACGGCTATACCTATGGAGTCGAGTTCATCCACGACGAAACCGCCAGCGGCCATATCGAGCAGATGCAACGCATCCTGAACGCCATCGAAGATATGAACAGCAAGTGAGCTACTGTAGCCCCGCGCGCTAAAGCGGTGCCTTTGTTGGTGTATTCAAAATCCCAAGAGGATGTCATGGCGACCGGAGCGCCGAGCGCCTGTTGCCGGAGCAGGCCAAGCTGATTACCCGACATTACATTCGACTAGCAAGAATCTATTCGGGCGCGGAGTGGAGCCACCCTTTGTTTTCGGCAGCAGAAACAAAAGATGGCTCGACTTCGCTCGCCATGACAGTCTGACATGTAGGGATTTACCTACTGGGGAACCGGCCGAACTTCGGTCCTCCACGATGGCGTTTCACGTCAACTCAATCTGGCAGCCAATCCTACGACTGCCGCGCCGAGGATGACCCAGAGAGTCGTACGCTTGGTGAGCACCAGGAAGAGAAAGCTTCCAATCGCGATCAGAATCGGAACGATTCCTGTCAAGGAGTCCCGGGCGAGTGGAACGATGGCGCTAACCAGCAAGCCTGCCGCCGAAAAAGTTACGGCGCGGATCGCACTCCTCACCGCCGGCTTGTCGGCCCTGCGGCCCAGGTATTGCAGCAATGGGATGATCAGGAATGCCGGCGTGATTACCGCCAGCAATCCGACGAAGCCCCCGGCAACACCGCCGACGAAGTATCCAACGCTCACAACGAACAGGCCATTTGGTCCCGGAGCAGTTTGCCCGGCAGCCACGGACGCGTTCAGTTGCCGGTCCGTCAGCACGTGACGTTGCTCGATCAGGTCGTGCCGGATCACCGGAATCGAGGTCACTCCGCTGAAAGACGTCAGCGTTGCCTTGGCAAGCAGCAGGTAAAGCAGCAGGAGATTCATTCCGGAACCCGCCAGACGGAACCGACCGCGGCCGCCAGGCCGAGAATCGCGATCGGCGCCAAATCGAGTTTGAGAGAGAGCAATACCGAGCCCCCGGCAAGCACCACAACGTGAATCCAACGTTTGCGGTCGAGGTAAGGCTGAAGTAGTTGCCAGGAAGCCATTCCCATGATTCCAACCGCGGCCGCCAGGGTGCCGGCGACAGCGGCCATGGCGTTGGAATTCGATCGCACCACGTCATAGCTGCCGGTGATCAGCATTACGATGATGCCGGTCGGGACGCTGGCCGCCGCTACGCTGGCGATGGCTCCGGGCCAACCGAGCAGTTCCCAGGCGGTTCCGGCGCAGAAGGCAAGCATGTTCGTGCCCGGCGTAATGCGCGCCAGCGCATAAACGGTGGCGTACTGTTCCTGGGTCAGCCACTTGCGCAGCGACACCAGTTCCGTGTGCAGAGCGGCCATGGTGATGGTGCCGCCGCCGAAGGTCAGATTCGTCACTCGCAGATACGACAAGAAAAGCTTCAGAAGAGACGGGCGTTCACGTTCCACATTTTTAATGTAACACTAGCGTTTTAGCCGGCTGGGTGGCCCACTCAAGCTTTCTTTGCTTGAGTGGGGTAGTTTTTTGGGCGGTGGCCCGCACTTCACTCCGTATGTTTCTTGGCGTCTTCCAGGATGCGCTGCGCCCGGCTCGGATTGTAAACGCCACAAGAGCAGAAATGCGTCAGATACTTCGCCGCCTGTTCGGGCGTGCGGCGGCCTTCCTTCACCCAATCGATCATCTTGTGGGCCAGATTGACGCTGACCATACTGTGACCGCACATCGTCGTCAGCATCAACACCTGCGTATTCGGCAGCTTTTCGGTCTCGCCCTCGAAGCCAAGCGAGTAGGAGAGACTGTGCCGCGGTTGACCGGCGGCGCAGGAGCATGCCATTGCATTCTCCAACGAGGTCGACATGTTTACGCACAGCCCAAGGTCGGCTTCCTTGACCTCCTTGAGAAACTTCTCGGCTGCTTCGAGGTTGTTGAGAACCACCACGGCATTGGTCGGCGTATCGATTCCGTCGATCACGGTGCGGAAATCCAGTTCCAGGTTACGGCTCCAGTGCGCGCTGGGCGTGAGTTCCTTTGGCCGCAGCGCGCCGCCATGAGCGGAATCGCCCAGGTTCACGGGATTGTACTTGAGCGCCATCTCCAGGAAGCGCTTCAGTTTCGGCACGCAGTCCTTGTCGTTCTTGCCTCTGCTGGTACGGGCGAAGATGACGATATCGTCGCGGAAACTTTCAGTAGTGCCAAAGCGATGAAGTGTATTAGTCATGGCCTGCTCCTGCTCCTGCTCCTGCCTTTATTGCTTCGGGGTTGGTGATGCGGCCGAGGCCGAAGTTTGTCTTGGCGCGGACCAGTTTGAAGCCCAACCGCTGCACGATGGGCGCTACGTCATTCTCTTCGCCGTTTTCGTCGCAGCGCACCCCTGTAGCGATCGCGACCACGGTCTTCACCTGCTTCTCGACCTCGCGAACCACCCCGAGAATCTCTTCAAGACGGTCGATCTTAACCAGAACCTCAATGATTGCCGAAAGGATCTTCTCGTTGAGAACCTCCGGCTGAAGAGCGCCGGTGCCGGGGTCGGGCATGAGCGTGGTGATGGGATTGTTCTTCTCGAAAGCCACGCCAATCTTGGCCAGCGCCATCGTCATCTTCTGGATGTCGTACATGCGAACGCCGACACCAGGGCGGCCAAGCTCGATAGTGAAGTTGACCTCACCGCGTTTCACCCGTCCGGTCAAGTCGTTGGTCTTGACTTCTTCGGTGCCGCGGCCGCGCACGCCGGTGGACTCGTGCGGCACCAGCGGGTCGGAGAACGCGCGCCGTATCACGCGCGGCCATGTCAACTCGTCGGGCGTGAGGGCAGAGGTTGGGCAAACATCCGGTTCGGGATCGAAGCGCAGCCGCGCCATCTTGAACAAGCGGCGCAGCAGCCTCACTACCGTGGGGTTGAGGTGCTCCTTGCTCATGCCGTTGTAGCAGCTATAGCATTCCACACATTCGTCACGCTCGACGGTCGCCCGGTTGATCACCGGGTCGACGTAGATCGCGCCCATTGGACAAACATAAGTGCAGTTGCCGCAGGCCACGCACTTTACCTGGTCTATGATCACAATCAGCCTCACACACTGCCACCAACTTGCTCCGTGGCACTTTGGTATCCACGATAATTTAGGCCGGATTCGCGGAAGGTACACCCCGCGAAGAAGCCGGGCCTCAAGCCCGGCGGTGCAAGCACAGGGTACATCAACCTCGAAACCGCTCTATAAGGTGGGAATCTAAGAAAATTGTCGCAAATACCGTACCAAAGTACAAGCTGAAAGCCGCCTCCGCGTGATCGTGGATCACTCACAGATGTGACGTCAGTCACCGACCAGATGTATCAGGCCCCAGCCGAGTATTCGGCCCCGGATATAGCTTTCGAAAAACTGGGCTAGGCCGAATTAGCGGAAGGTATTTCCCGCGAAAAAGCCGGGCTTCCGAGCCCGGCGATGATACCTCGGGCATACTGCCTGTGGAATTGCTTTAGAATCATTCCATGCCGCCAAGCAGGCGCGATTTCGAAAAAGCGCTGAGAGCCACTCCGCTGTTTGCGGGGCTTACGGATACGCAGTTCAGTCTACTGGCTTCGCGACTCGTCGAGCGTAACTTCGACGCCGGAGAGATGATCTTTCAAGAGGGCCAGCCTTGCGCCGGACTGTTTATCATCCAGTCGGGGAGCGTGAGGATCTATAAAAATTCTTCCAGTGGGCGCGAACAAGTGCTCTCGATCGAAGGTGCGGGCGCGTCAATTGCCGAGCTTCCGGTGTTCGACGGCGGCGCCTATCCGGCTTCGTCGCAGGCGCTCGCCAAGAGCAGCCTGCTCTTTCTCAGCAAGCAGGATTTTCACGCCCTCTGCATGCGGCACCCGGAAGTGTCGCTCAAGGTTTTGCAGAAGGTGGGCGCAAGGCTGCGGCAGTTGGTCGGCATCATCGAGGATCTCTCGTTCACCACCGTGCGGCATCGCCTGGCCGCGCTGCTGTTGCGGATGGCGCGCGCCGATGGCAGGAAGACGCCGGGCGGAACCGAAATCGTTCTTACCGCTACGAACCAGGATATCGCCGCGCAGATCGGAACCGTTCGCGAGCTTGTCTCGCGCAATCTCAGCCGCTTCCAAAGTGAGGGATTGCTGAGCCTGGACGGAAGAACGGTGCTCATTCCCAGCCTGGACCGGCTTGAACAGGAGGTCGGCGAACCGTAGCCGCCTCGATGGTGGCCCACATCTGCCGCGTCGGGTGGCCCATTCAAGCCATCTGCTGGCTTGAGTGGGGTAGTTCCCGCTCGCTGGGGTAATTAGGGCTGACCTGGGATTGTTTCTTGCGAAATAGGATGCGGGGCCCTCGATGTGCGGAGCCGTGCGGGGTGTACAATCCGGCTGTTGAAGCACTCTCGATATGAGCGACTCACCCAGTTTGCCGCCCGACTTGACGCCGCCGAATGCGGCTGAAGCAACGCCAGCTCCCGTGCCATTGCCGGAGCCTACACGCGATGAATGCACCTTGGGCATGCTGGCTCACGTCCTGCAGATTGTTTCCTGGCTCATCGCCCCGCTGATCATCTTCGTGGTGCGCAAGGATTCCAGGTTTGTGCGCTATCACGCGCTGCAGGTGGTGTTTTTTCAGTTGCTGGTTATGATGGCCTGGGGCGCAACCATGCTGGCTCTTTTCGCCGGATTCTTTACCGCTATTGCCCGCCATAAAGTTGTGGTGGGGCCGGCTGCCCTCGCCTTTCCAGTTCTCTTTTTTGTTATCTTCTGGGGCGGTGGCGCGCTCACCTGGCTGCTGAACCTGGTGCTCGGCATTGTCTACGGCTTGCGGGCGAACAACGGCGAGTGGGCGGGCTATCCCGGCATCAAGTATCTGGCGGCCAAGGTTGCCGGCGTGGAACTGCCTCACTGACCGTTGCAATTAACCCGAGCGGTTGCCGGGGCTGGCGCCTGAAACAGCGACAACTGTGTAGCGGGTGCGCCGTTCACTTGCGGAGCGGCGGTGCGCGGCTCTCTTTCGAAGTTGATTGCATACTTCTCCCGCAGCTTCGCCATGAGCTTCGAAATGTTGCGGTGGTAAGCCTCTGAGACGAAAGCGCGGCTGGCATAACGTTCCTGATATTGCTTGACCAGGGCAGGGAACTCCTTTTCCAAAAAGGGCAGAAAAACCGCGGCTGAGCATGGCTTAAGGAAGAGCGGATTGGCGAAGATGTTCTTTCCGCCCGCCTCTTTGGTAGCCGCCACCAGCGCTTCCAGCGATTCCTCCGAATCGGTAATGCCCGGCAGCACCGGCGCGCAAATCACGCCTGCGTCGATTCCTGCCCGGTTCAGCTCCTCGACGGCGTTCATGCGCAGGTCGGGCCTCGGGGCGCGCGGTTCGAGGAGGCGGGCCAGCCGGGCATCGAGCGTCGTGACCGTTACATTTACATAGAGGCGGTTCTGCTCCGCGACGCGCTGCAGAACGTCGCGATCGCGCAGAATCAGGTCCGACTTGGTGACGATGCCGATCTCGAATCCGCAGTGCTGGGCCAGCTCCTCCAGGATGTCCCGCGTAATGCGATGCTGACGCTCGGCGGGTTGGTAGGGATCGGTTGCGGTGCCGAGAGCGATCGGTTCGCCTCGCTTCACCTTGCGCAGGTCCCGGCGCAGCAGCCACGCTGCCTGCTGCTTAATGTAGATCTTGCGCTCGAAGTCGAGCCCGTCCCGCATCTCCATGAACTCGTGGGTGTAGCGCGCGTAACAGTATTTGCAGGCGAATTCGCAGCCCCTGTAGGGATTGATCGTCCACTTGAACGGCATGCGCGGCGCGTTGCAACGGTTCAGCAGAGTGCGCGCCTCAAGCGTGAAATATTGCACGTTGTGGCCGGGACGGACGAACTCACCCTGGGCGGCAAGCTTGGCGATTCCAACCAGACGGAGCGGCTCTTCTTCCGGCTCGGCAAGATGGAAGAGATAAGAATTGTGGAGGGCTGGCATTGGGAACACCACTTTCGCCTTTTATTCGCTTCGTAAGATTAGCCTCAGCGGATGGCCGTGTCAAGCGACGGGAGGTAATGGATCGGGTTCCGGGGTAGGCCCATGACAGAGGGCTCGGTGCCCCAGGTTCGCCCGCATTTGGCTAACCTGGGGTAGTTCCTTCGCGGGGTGGCGCACATTTAGGGTGGTGGCCCATATCTGCTTCTGTTGCAGATGTGGGGCAGTTCAGCGTTTGAGTAGAACCCTTCCGAAGCCCCCCACATTCGCCGAAAAACGGCGGATGTGGGCCACCAGCGATTGATGGCGTCATTGCATTTATGCTGGCGCGGGCTACTATAAACCAGAAGGGATCAGGTTGGCTCTTGTCAACGTTTTCAAGTTCATGCCCACAATCAAGAAAATTGCTCCAAAGGACATTGTTGAAGCAGTCGAACGGATCGAGACGCAAGCAGATCGCTGCTATACCTCTCTTTCGATTCTGAAGATACCAGCGAATGTCGCTTCCTGTGCGCTCCTTGCGGGCGGCATCCAGATGGTCGAGCGTGAGATTGCTAAACGAGGAGACAATACATCCCATCTGACTGCGACGCTAATCAATACTGGTCGCTTTCTCGCAGTCGCGTTGAAATGGGTGAGAATGTATGGGAAGCGAGCCTCAAGGTTGTGGTCTCTTCGCTGGAATAAACAGATAGAAGCAAGTGTCAAACAGGCTCTCACCGTGGCACACAACTATGACGTATTCTTGACTTGTCTGCCGCTATGGCACAAAGACAGGTATGCCGTCGAAGTAGCCTCGCAAACCTGGGCGCGATTCACAGTGCCCGGGACGGAACGCAACCGCCAGGTAGCCGCTTATCAAAAGGGGTTTCGGCCAAAGTGCGGAAGACACAAAGGCCACCGTGCTGAGAAAACGCCGCAGACGCCGCGTATGGAGGAACTGTTCGCAAGCGTGTTCCAAGGTTGCCGGAAGACTGGAGGCCGGAGTTTTCGATACGCAGATCCTTGGGAACTCTGGAAAGAACTTCTGCCTGAATACCAAGCCAGGGTCGATGGAATCGTTCGCCGGTCAGGTTCTCTGGTTATTGGTGATTATTCGCTCACCGAGTTCAAATTGTTCTACGCGTCCTTCCTGGCTGTCTGTGCGGCTCATGAGTTCCTGTGCTTTGCCTGGGGAAAAAACTACGGCTGGTATCCTCTTGATTCAGCTCTCCTCATCCGATCAAGGTCGAATTGGGCAACAACGCTGGCTAGGCTGAGCGGGATACCCCGGAACAAGATTGATTCGATCCTCCGGGACCTAACCTTCGATCCCGCTAGCTCGCTTGATCTCCACATCCATCCATTCGTTCCTCTAGATAACGCAGGCTTCCAGCTGGCTGTTGCACCGCAGTTTCCGCTTCACAGTCGACCGGATGAGAACATCTTGCGCGTCTGTTCTCTCTTGAGGCCATCCGTGTTCGACGCAACTTCGCTTGAAAAAGAGCCAGAAATGTTGTCGGTTGTGCAGAAAGTTTGTGCTCGGTTCAAGCCCTGCGGCCCTATCTCTCTCCCCGCCCCTGTTCCCGATATTGATCTACTCCTTGAGGACGAGAGCTGTTCAACCGTCGCATTTGTTGAGGCAAAGTGGATCAGGAAGACGGCGAGATCGGTCGAGCACGTTGCCAGAGATGCGGAGGTCTTGAAGGGAGTCGGACAGCTCACTCAAATCGCAACGTTTCTCTCGGAAAATCCAAGCTACCTCGTTTCGCGGGGCATCCTTTCCCGACCGATTGCGAATTATCAGAATGTTTTTTATGTTCTACTAGCACGAGATCATTGGTTGTGGATAGAACCAACAGACGCTATGGGAGTTGTCGAATTCGAAGCATTTGTCCGAATCATCGCGGAATCAATTGATCTCAAGTCTGCAGTGGAGGAGTTTTTTCGTTACAACTGGTTACCGCAGGAGGGCCGCGACTTTACCGTTCAACATGATCGGGCCACAGCCAACGGCGTAACCATCGAGTCAGAAGTATTTTATCCGGTTTAGACGGGCAACAAATACTGGCTGGTGGCCCATATCTGCTTCTGTTGCAGATGTGGGGCAGTTCGACCGTTAGAGCAGAACCCTTCCCAAGCCTCCACGGCGGATGGAGCCACCAGTCCAAGAAACTACCCCATGTTAGCCAAAAGCAGGCGAACATGGGGCACCATCGAACTTCATCGAGGCAAGCGCGGTTTCTCGCACTTGTCAGGCCTAATCATCGGGCCGCAGCCGCGGCAGCGTCCGGAATCGAGATGTCGATTTTGGTTACCGGGCCAAGCGGCGCGAGCGGCTTTCCGAATTGGCTCGTATTGCCCACAACCAGCACGGCAAATTGTTCGGGGTGAACGTATTTCTGCACCACGCGGTTGACATCGGCGGCGGTGACCTTTTCGATGCCTGCCCGAAACTTTTCCAGGAAATCGAGCGGGTACCCGTGGAACTCGTAGGTCATGCGCTCGTGCAGAACTTTTGCCGGCGTATCGAAGCGGAAGATGAATGAATTCAGGATTGCGTCCTTGGCGAATTTCAATTCCTCCGGCGTGGGAGGGTCGGCCTTGAATTTCGCCAAGTCTTCGCGCATGCCCTCGATGGCGTCGACCGTCGAGGCGCTCTTGGTGGCAATGGTCAGCCAGAACATTCCGCGATGATCCCATCCCGCGCCGAGGCCGCCGCCGACCGAATAAGCCAGGCCGCGCTTGGTGCGCAGGTCAGCCATGAGCCGCGACGCGAATCCGCCGCTCAAGACATGGTTCATCACCTGCACGGCGAAATAGTCCGGGTTACTGCGCTCGATTCCGAGAGTGACGAAGCGGATTTGGCTCTGGTTCACGTCAGGCTTATCCACGGCGTAGAGGCCGGGTTTGGCGGGCGTGAGCGGAATGTCGGGCTTGGCGGCCTGCGGTCCGCGCGGCCAGCCTTCGAAGGCGGTCCGCAGCCGCTTCTCCATCTCGGCGGAATTAAAGTCGCCGACGATGCCGAAAATGATGTTGTTGGGAGCAACGTGCTGTTTGAACCAGGCGAGCAGATCGTCGCGCGTCACCGCCGCCACGGTGGCAAACTCGGGACTGCGGGCGTAAGGACTGTTCTTGCCATAGACAAGCTTTGCGGCTTCGCGGTCGGCGATGCCTTGGCTGCTGTCATTGCGGCGCGCAATGTTCGTGTTCATTTCATTTTGGGCGAGTTCGATTTTGTCCTGGCGGAATGCGGGGTCGCGTAGCAGTTCGAGGAAGAGGCGAAAGACGTCGTCGAAGTCTCCCTTAAGACAATCGAAGGCGATCGTGGTGCTCTCCTTGTGGTCATCGGTTTCAAGCTTGGCGGCGCGCACTTCGAGAAAGTCGTCCATCTGGTCGCCGGTCATTTTGCTGGTTCCGCCGGTTCGCCACACGTCGCCATAGATGTCGAGCATCCCGACCTTGTTCGCCGGCTCCGATTGCGAACCTCCGCGAATCGTTGCCTGCCCGCTGATCAGCGGAAGCTCGGGGTCTTCCTGCAAAAAAATAATCATGCCGTTGGCCAGCTCGATTCGCTTGGGCTGCGCGGCGGTCCACTGGGGCAATGGCGGAATGGGAATCTGCTGCCAACTGGAAGAGACTCCATCCGCGGCGCTGGGAGTGCTCGCCGATGCGGCAGGTTGCTGAGCGATTGCCGTGGAAACCACGGCGGAAACAAAGAACAGCAATGTCAGCGAGAGAAGCAACCGCCCGGGGCCCCCACTACGCGGCTTTGCACGTAGTGGGGTGGAACTGATGCTGTTCATTGTTCGTTCTCCTTGCCACCCTGTGCGGGCTGTATCGTTTCAATGGAGCCGACGGTGCGGTTAGCCTCTACAAAGGTCTTGTTCGCAACCCGGCGGATGTCTTGCTTCGTCACCTTGTCGATGCGGTCCACCTGGCGGAAGAGTTCGCGCCAGTCGCCGTAACGGGTCTGCGCAACTGCCAGTTGCTGCGCCAAGCCGGAATTGCTGGCCAGCCCTCGAATCAGAGTGGCCTTGGCCCGTGTCTTTACCATTTTCAATTCGTCGTCGGAGACGTCCTCTGTCTTGAGGCGTTCGATCTCGCCGTGAATAGCCTTCTCCATTTCCTCGGGAGTGTGTCCAGGCAGCGGCACGGCATAGAAGGCGAAGAGGTGCGGATATTTTTCTCCGGGAAAGGGCGAGAAACCGCCGGCCGCGGCCGCGATCTTCTGGTCGCGCACCATGGAGCGGAAGAGCCGCGACGTGCGTCCGCTGGAAAGCATATCGCTGATCGTGTCGTAGACTGCGTCATCGGGATCGCGGTAGCTTGGCCGGTGATATCCCTCGAGGTAAATCGGCTGCGAAGGGTCTTTCACCAGGATCGAGCGCTCCGAATCCTGCGGGGGTTGCGTGCTGACGAACTCCTCGGGCTTGCTGCCGGAGGGAATGCGGCCAAAGTACTTCGAAATAACCGGCATGGCGGTTGCGGGGTCGAGATCACCCACGACGGCCACTACGAGATTGCTGGGGACATAGTACGACTTGAAGAAGCTCATCGCATCCGTCGCCGAGAAATACTGCAAATCGCTCATGTACCCAATAGTCGGGCGATGGTAGGGATTGGCGTCGAAAGCAATCGACAGAAATTGCTCGATCATCCGCTGGGTCGGGTCGGAATCCGTCCGCATGCGGCGCTCTTCCATCACCACGTCGCGCTCCTTGTAAAACTCGCGCATCACGGGATGAGTGAAGCGTTCGGACTCGAGATAAGCCCACAGTTCAAGGCGGTTGACCGGCATGGAGTAAAAATAAACCGTCTCATCGTAGGTGGTGAACGCGTTCAGCCCGACACCGCCCTCGCGCTGCACAATCTCGTCGAAAGCGCCCTTGACGACATATTTGTCAGCCCGGGCGATTGCGTCTTTCCACGCCTTTTCCAGTTCCGCGACCTTCTTGGGATCGGCGGCGGCCTTGATCCGTTCGGAGCGATAGGCGGCATAGGCGCTTTCGACCTCGGCCAAAGCCAACCGCTCAGCCGAATAGTCGGCGGTACCAATCTTGTCGGTTCCTTTGAACGCCATGTGCTCCATCATGTGGGCCAGGCCTGTCATGTGAAGCGGGTCTTGCGACGAACCGGAATCGACCCACGTAGCAAACGAAAAAACTGGCGCCTCCGGCCGCCTGCAGAGGACGACCGTCAGCCCGTTAGGGAGCTTGTTTACCGTCACCCGCTTCTCGAATGAGGCCAGATCCTGGGCGAACGCCGGAATCCAGCAGAGCACGAGCAGCAACAAGGGGAAGCCAGTCTTTATGCGCTTCATCCTGCCTCCGTCGGGCGCTTCATCGGCAATAGGAATGGTGGATACCAAGCATCCCCACGCGATTCGCCCGAACTTGTCGAAGTTACAGATGCGAGATAGCTGTGTCAAATGCACCAGATTTGAGCCGGCGCGTTTCTCCACCGTCTATTAGACGTCGAATATGCGATAAGGCATCGGTGGATTCAGGCGCTGCAAAATGGACAGTGCGACGTTGTAGACCGGAATGCCGGACGTGGTTTTGCCATCGGCTGCCCCGTGGTGGGCATGGCCGTGTACGATAATGCTGGCGCCATGCCGGTCCACCACCTCAGCAAGGCGCGAGTTGCCAAGATAGGGATAAATCTCCATCGGCTCGCCCTTCACGGTGTCGGCGATCGGAGAGTAATGGACGACGATGACCCGCCTTTCCGTGCGCAGCAGCGACAGGGCGCGCTCCAGCTTGAGCGCTTCGTCGATGGAACTCTGGACAAAGGCTTTCACCTCGGGCTCGCCGAAAGCGGTCAGCATTCCGCGGCCGAATCCGCCCAGGAAGCCTTTCGTTCCGGCGAAGCCAACCCCGTCGCGCTCGTAAGCGGTACCATCCAGAACCTTGACGCCTTCAGCCGTCATCATGTTGATCAGCTCTTCTTGCTTGCCGCTTTCGTAATCGTGATTACCCAACACCGCGACAATCGGAATGCGCAGCCGCACCAGCGCATTCAGCAGAGACTCCATTTCCGCAGGCCGGCCGTAATTCGTCAGGTCGCCGGCGAGGACGAGCACGTCGGCTTCGTCGCGCACCCGGTTCATCTGATCGCGAATCTTGTCATACATCTGGGGCGTGAAATGAAGGTCCGCGGTGGCGGCGATTCTCATCCCTGTTTTCCCCCAATGGTTACAATCACCATGCTGATTGGTCAGGCAGCGGTGTCTTTCCGGGCAATCGGAATTATCTTCTCGCGCATAAGACGGAATTGTTTCACCAAGTTGTCGAGACCCCATTCACCGGCATCAATGGCGAACATATTCTCGTCGATGAGGCTGCCGCGAAATTGCGCATTTGGGTCGGGGTGTTCCACTTCCGAGCGGAAACGCGCCAGCAAATCGTCCCAGACCGCTCGCGGGATGTAGCCGGCTTGAGCGGGATAGACGTACTGGAAAAGTACGATCGCCCAGAGCACGACTCCCCAGTGCTTGCCGGCAAGAGCCAGAATGCGGCTCCAGTCGAGATTGCCGCGAGTGCCGTGGATGACGTGAACGATGTCGGCTCCGTCGAAGCGTTCGCGGCGAGTTACGAACAACTTCGACGCGATCAGCTCCTCCGGCGCCAGAACACGGGTCGGCACGCCAAATACTTCAGAAAGGCTAGCATGCGAGATCCAGGAACGATCGACCGTGATCACGGCATTGCTCATCCCCGTGATCAGGTCTACGAAGTACTCGCCGCGATGCGCCTTCGCGAGCCAGACCGGATCGCAGACCTCCGTCTGGAAGCCCGCGTCATGCAGGCCGCGCAAGGCTGAGGGCACATCGTCGGCGGGAAGGAACAGATCGAGATCCTTGGTGTCGCGCCATATGCCCGTGTGTTTCTGCAAGGCGAAGGCGCCGGAGACCGCGTAGGGAACGCAATGACGGTTGAACAGCTCCAGCACTTCGCGGAACAGTTGCCGCTGCTCTTCGGGAAACGGCGGCGGCTGCGATGAACTGACTGGAAGCGGTTTTTGCTGATCGTTCGCCACATGCGCTTGGATGGCCGCTGGATCGGGCGAGTTGCGAAAATCGCGGGGCAATTGCCTGGCATGCGCTTCGCTGCCAGAACAGAGTGGCAGCCCATCTCTGGTTTTGGCCTAGCCCGATTGGCAAACGCGCATCTGCGATCGCATCTAACCTGTCGTGGCAAAAGACGAAACAGTGGTCGATATCGAAGGACGCGCGCTGCGGCTTTCAAACCTCGGCAAGGTGCTTTATCCCGAGGCCGGCTTCACAAAGGGGCAGATGATTGACTATTACGTGCGCATTGCGCCCGTGCTTCTGCCGCACCTGGAGGCGCGCCCGCTGACGCTCAAACGCTACCCGAATGGCGTCACGGGAATGCACTTCTACGAAAAAACTGTCCGGACCATCGCCCCGAGTGGGTGCAGACGGCGCCCGTTTGGCGCGCGGGAAACAACAAGTGGATGAAATACTGCCTGGTCCAGGATCTCGCGACGCTGGTGTGGTGCGCGAACCTGGCGGACATCGAGCTGCACACGTCGTTGTCACGGGCCGTCGACATCTTGCGACCCACGATGATTGTGTTCGATCTCGATCCGGGAGAACCAGCCGACATCGTGCAGTGCTGCCAGGTGGGGCTGTGGGTCCGCGCGGTTTTTGACCGGCTTGGGCTGGAGAGCTTTCCCAAGACTTCGGGCTCCAAGGGATTGCAGGTCTACGTTCCGCTAAACAGCACTATCACCTACGATGAAACCAAGCCCTTTGCGCATGAGTTGGCGAGCGCGCTGGAACGGCAGCACCCGGACCTGGTCGTAAGCGAAATGAAAAAAAACGTCCGGGGTGGAAAGGTCTTTGTCGACTGGAGCCAGAACGACGATCACAAGACCACGGTTTGCGTCTATTCCTTGCGCGCCAAAGCGCGGCCCACCGTATCGGCTCCCGTGAAATGGGACGAAGTGGAGCGCTGCTTGCAAAAGGGCGATCCGGAGCTTCTCGTCTTTGACTCTGACGAGGTACTTTCGCGGAGCAAGAAGATGGGAGACTTATTTGCGCCGGTGTTGGAGCTGCGGCAGAAGCTTCCCGCGCTCGAAGAGCTGCGAAAACTGTTTGCGGCCGGCGATGCCGTTCGGCTTGGCCCAAACTTGAGAGCTGCATCGAAAAGAAGCGCGACGGCGGGCGAGCGACGCAGCGTTGTCTCTGAGCAACTAACGCAATCAGGGCGGCCGGCGAGCAAGGGCAGGAAGGGCGCGAAGCCGCCAAGCGACTCGACCACACGCAAGCGTCGTCCCGCGTGAGCGCCGAGGGTATGCGGCGAATCTCAATCGGAGGTGAATGAAATCATGAAGGAGATTTACGTTGGTACTTCCGGTTGGGCTTACAAGGCCTGGCAGCCCGATTTTTTTCCTCCAAAGCTGCCGCAGAAGCAGTTCCTGCACTATTACGCGACGAAGCTGAATGCGGTTGAGGTCAATTACACCTTCCGCCATCTGCTTTCGGAAAAGACCATCGCGAACTGGCTGGCTGAAACGCCCGAAAGCTTCCGTTTCGTGCTCAAGGCGCACCAGTCGATCACGCACTTCCATCGCCTGCGCAACGTAGATGAGCCGCTACTGCGCTTTCTCTCATCGATTCAGCCACTTGCGGCCTTGCACCGACTGGGGCCGGTGCTCTTTCAGCTTCCCGGGCTCTGCAAGGCAGATGCGGAGACGCTCGACTCGTTCCTGGCAATGCTGCCGCGAAGCTTAAAGGCCGCCTTTGAGTTTCGAGACGAATCCTGGTTCCAACAAAGCACTTACGAGGTTCTGCGCAAACATCGAGCGGCCCTTTGCATCGCCGAAAGCGAGGCGTTTTCCACACCGCAAGTGATCACCGCGGATTTTGTCTACTTTCGTTACCGGAAACCCGATTACCAGGCCGGCGAGCGCGCCTCGATTGCCACGAACGTAACCCGGATTTCCGAGCGAGTGCAGGAAATCTACTGCTTTTTCAAACACTTAGAGAGTCCGGAAAGCCCGCTGCATGCGCTGGATGTGCTTCACAAACTGAGCCTGGCAGCGCAAAAAGTGAGCTAGGAACCTGGCTCTCCGACCACTCCACGAGGCCGATTTCGATCATTTTTTGGCGGCTAAAACGCGTCTAAAACACGTTAAAAACACCTATTGGTTATTGCATCAGTGTCCGATAATGCGCAGGGTCGTCGTCTCTATGTCCGATAATGCGCACCCAATTGGTTATCGCGTCTATGTCCGATAATGCGCATACTCAAACGCATGAGCCGCGCGCGGGAAGACCTACATCTGCTGTCGTCATTCTGTGAATACCTCAAGGTGGAGCGCGGACTCGCCCGACTCTCGATTCAGTCTTATGCCGGCGATCTGAAAAAGTGGATTGGCTTTCTCGAAAAACGTAAACGCGGGCTGGTGCAGGCGCGGCGTCAGGATGTCCGGGACTTTCTCGACTGGCTGTTTGCCGAGGGGGCCGATGGCCGGACGGTGGCGCGCAAACTTTCCAGCTTGCGGCAGTGCTACAGGTTTCTGCTGCTGGACCGGCACACCAAGCACGACCCGACGCTCGACATCGATTCGCCCCGGCAGTGGAAGGTTCTGCCCAAGTCGCTGGGACGCGCGGAGGTTGAGCATCTGCTGGAACGCTCCGATATCACCGCTCCGAAGGCGAAGTGCGGGCACGAACTGAATGTGCGCAATCGCGCCATGCTGGAAGTGCTCTACGCGGGCGGCCTGCGCGTCTCCGAAGTGGTGGGCCTGCGCATGGAGGACGTGAAACGCGATCTCGGCTACGTTCTGGTGCGCGGCAAGGGAGACAAGGAACGCATTGTGCCGCTGGGCCAGGCCGCACTCGGCGCGATCTCCGGCTATCTGGCCGTGCGCGCGGCGCTGGCTGGCGAGAAGCAGTCGGCATGCCTGTTTATCGGCAGGGGTGCGCGCAAGCTGACGCGGGAGCGCGTCTGGCAGATTGTCTCCGCCAGCTCGGCGCAGACCGGACCGCATGCCAGTCCGCACATGCTGAGACACAGCGCCGCCACCCACATGGTCGAGAACGGAGCGGACCTGCGTACGGTGCAGACGATTCTGGGACACGCAGACATTTCGACGACGCAGGTTTATACGCACCTGGCGCTCGACCGCCTGAAGAGTGTGTACCGTGAGTATCATCCGCGGGCGAAGGACCGCGGGGTGAAGTAAGAACGGCTAGAATCCCACATCTGCTAACTGCGGCAGATGTGGGGCACCGTCGGGGTCGTTGCGAGATATGGGCCACCAGCCTCCTCTACCCCAGCAACGGCAAAAGCGGCCGTCGCCGGGGACCCCGAGCGCTCAGGATGACACTTCAGGAGGTTCTTTGGTTTCGCTACGCTCAGGGCGACATTCGGGAGAGTTTTTGGTTAGTGCAAGGTATTTCCGGGACACCTACTAGTGAAGGATGGAATGACTAAACCACGAGGCACTTCCGGCGCGCCGGGGAAAGGATCGGCGAAAGAATCGCCGGCGAAAGAATCAAAGGTAGCGCGCGACGTGGCGCAGTTTCTGCGGTCACTGCGCGAGAAGAATGCCTCGCCGCACACGATCAAGGCGTACAAGACCGATCTGGAGCAATTCTCAGCCTACCTTTCTGCCCCAACACGCGCAGCGGCGGCGCGCGCTGGGGACCCCAGCGAGAGCGCATGGGAGGCGGTCGATCACGTGCGGATTCGCGGTTTCCTCTCTCATCTTTACGACCACGGGTTGACCAAGCCCTCGGTGGCGCGGGCGCTGGCCGCTGTGCGTTCGCTGTTCAAGTTTCTGGCGCGCGAAAAGCTGGTGAAGCAGAATCCGGCTCTGCTGGTGTCTACCCCGAAGCTTCCCAAGAAATTGCCGCGCGTGCCCAGCATCGAAGAGATGAACCGCGTGCTCGATGCGGCGCAGCCCGAGCAGGCGGCGTTTCCCGAGCGCGATCGTCTGATCTTCGAACTGCTTTACGGGTGCGGAATCCGCAACTCGGAGCTGACCGGCATCAACGTCGACCACATCTATTGGAGCCAGCAGGGAATCATGGTGCGCGGCAAAGGCAAGAAAGAGCGCCTGGTGCCGTTCGGAGATAAGGCCGATTGGGCGCTGCGCAATTATCTGCACGCGCGTCAGCGGGTGCTTGCGGAGCAGCGGAAAACGTCGACGGCACTGATCATCAATCATCGCGGCACGCGACTGACGACGCGCAGCGTGGGACGCATCGTCAAGTCCGTAGCGGTCGCCAATGGCTTGTCGCCGGAAGTGCATCCGCATACGCTGCGGCACGCGTTTGGGACGCATCTGCTCGAGGAAGGCGCGGACTTGCGCTCGATTCAGGAGTTGCTTGGACACGAGCGCCTGGCCACCACGCAACGTTATACGCAGCTCTCCACGCGCAAAGTGATGGAGGTGTACGACAAAACGCATCCCCGGGCACGCCCGAAAGGAACTACTCCAGGTTAGAAGTCCCACATCTGCTAACCGCGGCAGATGTGGGGCACCGTCGGTTCTTACGCCCGCTACGCGGGCTGGGGTGTGCGGGTTTCGTGCGTACCCCAGGCTTGCGCCTGGGGCTATCGTCTTATGCCCGCTACGCGGGCTCACGCGGTGGACGTATAAACTACCACAGGTTAGCCAAAAAGAGGAACGGAACGCGGGGCACTCGGCGGCCGAACACGGTGAGTGTATAAACTACCCCAGGTTAGCGCCGAACGACCAAAGGAGCTTTTGCTACGGGCGGCACAGCCAGCCAGGTGGCGCGGATAGTCTCAATGGAGTTTCTTGGCGGCGCGGAACCTGGGGCACCCGCACAGAAACAAAAGGAGAAACAAAAGGAGAAACAAAAGGAGAAACAAAAGGAGAAACAAAAAGAGAAACAAAAAGAGAAACAAAAAGAGAAACAAAAAGAGAAACAAAAGGAGAAACAAAAGGTGGCTCGACTTCGCTCGCCATGACAGTCTGATACGTCATGATGGTCTGAGATTGCAACATACCTACCATGGAAGCACCCGCGCCATGACAGGCTGAGATTATGTCGGGATGTAGCTACTGTGGGTGCGTGGCTTGATGCTTTTCGGCGGGGCTGCCGGAGCCAGGGTGATTGGCCTGTGGTTGCGCGGAGCGTTGTGCCCGCAGGTGTTCCCACATGGATACGATCTGCCGGCGCGCCTCGGCCGTGAGCCGGTTGTAGGCCGCGTCGGGCGCTTCGGCGGGATCGGGATAAATTGGATCTCCGATTTGGATGCGCAGCGGGGCGAAGCGCTGGAAGTTACGGTCGCGCGGCCATGCCTCGAAAAAGCCATCCTGGGCGACGGGCACAATCGGCACATTCAGGTGGTGCGCGAGAATTGCGGCTCCCTTCTTGAAGCTCTTCGGCACGCCATCGATGCTGCGCTCGCCTTCCGGATAGAGAACCAGAATTTTGCCGTGGCGCAAGCCGTAGGCGCCGGCTTGCATGGCGGGCACAAGGTTCGCGTCCGGGTCGACCGGAATGAGGCGCAGGAAGCGCGCCATGGTCCGCGCCGGCCCGGAGCCGAATTTCTCGCTGTCTCCGACGTAGAAGACATCGCGGAAGATGTGCCAGGGCATCGCCGCGGTGAGCACGGGCGCATCAAGATAGCTCTGATGATTGGCGCAGAGGATGAAAGGTCCCTTGGGAGGAAGTTTTTCGAGTCCGGTGAGTTTGAGGTGAAACATGTCCTTGGTGAACAGATTGACGGTTCTGCCGAAGAGGTACCAGAGGCGGCTGGCGATGGGCCGCTCCCTGGTGAGCGCCACAACCTCGGGATCGGTCGCTTCCGTGGCGAGCAGCGTCTCCCAGCCGACCGTCTGGCTCGCGCCCTTGCCCATGTTGCCGCGGACAAGGTCGATCAACTCGCGGACGGTGTAGACCTCGGAGGCGGCGGAATCGTCGACATCGGCGGCGAGATGGTGCTCGAGCTGAACCAGCAGTTCGACCCGCTCCATGGAATCGAGGCCGAGATCGAGTTCGAGATTGTCGCGCGGATGCACCCGGGCGACCGAATTCTTCGCCGCCGCGCGAACGATGGCGATGGCCTGTTGGACCTCGGGCTGGGAGATCCAGTCGCTTTCCTCGTCCGTCAATTCGCGGGCAAGCTGTCCCTCGGAATTGCGCGCGCCGCTGGCCTGCATCCGGCGGACACGGGCCTCGATCTCGAAGCGGCGCAGCTTGCGCGTGGTGGTGCGCGGCAGGTCTTCCTGCCAGATGTCATAGCTCAGGATGCGCTTGGTGGCCGGCAGGTGCGACGAGATGTTCTCCACGTCGTAGCGGATGACCTCGCGCATGTTCACGACCTTCTTCTGTCGCAGCACGTCGAGATTGGGGACGATGACCGCGTGCAGGCGCTCGGAAACCGGATCGCCCGGCGCGCCCTCCAGTCCCATGACGCAGGCTTCCTTGATCCAGGGACTCTTCAGGTAGTAGCTCTCGATTTCTTCGGGATAAATGTTCTTGCCGGAGCTGAGGACGATGATTTCCTTCTGCCGGCCGGTGATGAAGAAATTGCCGCCGGCATCGGTGTAGGCAAGATCGCCGGTGTGCAGCCAGCCGTCGCGAATGACTTCGGCGGTGGCGTCGGGGCGGTTGTAATAGCCCTTCATGACAATGGGCCCGCGAATCGCGATCTCACCGACGCTGTGACCAGAGCCATCTTCCGCCGGCTTGGCGTCGACGATCTTGGCTTCGTTGCCGGGCAGCGGCTTGCCGACCGAACCGATCACGTTCGCGTCGGTCGGCGTGACCATCGCTCCGCCCGTGGTCTCGGTGAGCCCGTAGGCTTGCAGAAAATCGAAGCCAAGGGTATGGAAGTCACGGCCGATCGCCACGTCGAAGCGCGAACCGCCGGTGACCAGGTAGCGCATCCTGGGGCCGAGCAGGGTGTGAACTTTCTTGAATAATATCTTGCCCGGGTTCAGCCCTACTTGGCGGCCGGCGCGCGACAGCGCCAGCATTGCCCGAAACGCGGCCCAGATAAGCGTCCCTCGCTTGCGCGCTTCCTGAAAGACACGTTCGTGAATGAGGTAAAAGAACTGCGGCACGCAGCAGAATAACGTTATGTTTCGCTCGGTGAGGGCGCGCAGAAGTTCGGTGGTGTTTAACGACTCGAGGAAAACCACGCGCGCGCCGCAGGCCAGCGGCAGCATCAGGTTTGCCATCTGCGCCAGGGCGTGGAAGAGCGGCAGCACGCCAAGAATCGCGTCCGTGTAGTCGAAGCGCACGAAGCGAAAGACCGCTTCCATCTCGCCGCGCAGGTTGGCGTGCGAGAGCATAACGCCCTTGGGATCGCTGGTGGTTCCGGAGGTGTAGAGGATGCAGGCAACGTCATTGGGCCTGGCAGAGGACGGGGTGAATCCGTCGGCTGCGGTGCGGTACATCTCTCGCAGGGCGGGCTGTTCGGGTGGCGGCGGAAGATCAGGGTCGTCGAGCAGCGCGATTTTCAGTTGGTGGCCGGTGCCGGCGTGGCGGGCGATAGGGAGGTGCTTGGCGTCGGCAAAAATGAGGGTTGCGCCGCAGTCGCGCAGCAACTTTTCGACCTGCTCGCAGTTGAAGGCGGTGTCCAGCGGAACGGCTGTGTGTCCGGCGGCGACAATGCCCAGGTAAACCGCAACCCAGTCAGGACTATTATTGGCAAGAATCGCGCAACGCGCGCCCGGCTGGAGTCCGGAGCGTTGCAACCAGGCGCCAACCGACTCGGCACGCTGCCGAAGCTGGCGGTAGGTGTAACTGTCCCGCGAATCGTCGGGACAGTCTGGAACGCTCGACGGTTTCTGGCTGGAGACCGGAGCAGGCTGGCGCTGAATCTCCACGGCGACAGCATCCGGCCACAGCTCTACTGATTGCAGGAATCGGCTATAGAACATAACTTCTCGCGATGATATCAGGGCTAAAGGGGGATTCGCATCGTTTTCCCGTGGGGCACCCGCGCATCTTACGCCCGCTACGCGGGCTGGGGGTGTACGGATTCCATGGCTACCCCAGGCTTGCGCCTGGGGCTACCGTCTTATGCCCGCTACGCGGGCTCACGCGGCGAACGCGTATAAGCTGTCTCACGTTAGCCAACGGCGGGCGAATGTGGGGCACCAGATAAAATATCAGTTTGTCATGGCGAGCGAAGTCGAGCCACCTTTTGTTTCTGTTGTCGAAAACCAAAAGGTCAGGTGACTTGACTACCCCAGGTTAGCGCCGAACAATCACCCCAGCGAGCAGGGCTCGCCGGTGACCCCGAACAGCCAAGTGAGCCGTTTGCTACGAATGGCGCAGCTTGACCAGATGGCGCGGCGCGTCTCAAAGGAGTGCTTGGCGGCGCGGAACCTGGGGCACCCGCAAGAAAAGCAGATCCTTCGCTGCGCTCAGGATGACACTCAGATGTGGGGCACCGTCGGCAAACTACCCCACGTTAGCCAACAACGGGCGAACGTGGGGTGCCAAGCAGATGTTGAACCCCCGAGTGAATCGAAATTAAAGTCCCACATCTGCTAACTACGGCAGATGTGGGGCACCGTCGGCAAACTACCCACGTTAGCCGACAACGGGCGAACGTGGGGCACCCGAGCACCAGCGGGCTCGATGAGAGATATGGGGCTTCCGGCAACTACCCCACGTTAGCCCAAAAGCGGGGCGGAACGTGGGGCACCCGAGGGATTCGGTCTAAAATAGGTTAGACAGGTCCGGAGGCGAAGTTTGCCTCGGCCACGGAGCTTGGGAATTACGCTCCCGGGGCGCTGCGGAAGGGCACTGCCCGCGATTCGGTAAGTTGCGGCTTGTCATAAAGGAATACTGGCTTGATCAATAAGCTGATGGCGAAGGTATTTGGGACTGCCAATGAGCGCGAAGTCAAGCGCATGCAGCCAAGGGTGGAGCGCATCAATGCGCTCGAAGCGGAAATACGCAAGCTGAGTGACGCGGAGCTGGTTGCCAAGACGGAAGTATTTCGCGCTCGCATCCAGGAGAGGATGGCTAAGGTTGACGCCGAGAATCCGAACGGCGAAGGCGAGCCCGCCAAAGAGGAAGACGCCGCTCGCGACCGCGCCAAAGAGTTAGAGGCCGCTCGCGACCGCGCGCTGGCCGAAGTGCTGGACGAGATTCTGGAAGAGGCCTTCGCCGTGGTCCGCGAGGCGGGCCGGCGCGTGCTCGACATGCGCCACTTCGACGTGCAGTTGATCGGTGGAGTGGTGCTGCACCAGGGCAAGATCGCCGAGATGAAAACCGGCGAGGGCAAAACCCTGGTGGCGACCTTGCCGGTGTATCTGAATGCGCTCTCCGGCCGCGGCGTACACGTGGTCACGGTGAACGACTACCTGGCCAAGCGCGACTCCGAGTGGATGGGGAAACTGTACAGCTTCCTGGGGCTCTCGGTCGGGGTAATCGTTCACGACCTCGACGACGAGCAGCGGCGGGCGGCCTACGCCTCCGATGTAACTTACGGCACGAATAACGAGTTCGGATTCGACTACCTGCGCGACAACATGAAGTTCGACGTACGCGACTGCGTGCAGCGCGCGCACAGCTTCGCGATCGTCGACGAAGTGGATTCGATCCTGATCGACGAAGCGCGTACGCCGCTGATCATCAGCGGGGCCAGCGAGGAGTCGACCGACAAGTATTACAGGGTGAACGGGATCATTCCCAAGCTGACGAGAGGCGAAGAGCTGCCTGGACCGGAACCGGGAATCAAGATCTACACCGGCGACTACACCATCGACGAAAAGCATAAGACGATCACCGTCACCGAAGATGGCTGGGAAAAAGTCGAAAAAATGCTGGGGATAGGTAACATCGCCGATCCCGAGAATTGGGATCTCAAGCACCACGTGGAGACCGCGCTCAAGGCACACAATCATTACCGGCGAGACGTGGAATACGTGGTGAAGGACGGCGAGGTGCTGATCGTCGACGAGTTTACCGGACGGCTGATGCCGGGGCGGCGCTGGTCCGATGGTTTGCACCAGGCAGTCGAGGCGAAGGAAGGGGTGAAGATCGAGCGCGAAAACCAGACGCTGGCGACCATCACCTTCCAGAATTACTTCCGCATGTTCAAGAAGCTGGCCGGCATGACCGGCACGGCGGAGACAGAGGCGGCCGAGTTCTACAAGATTTACAAACTGGAAGTGGTTGTCATCCCGACGAACCGGGACTTGATCAGGATCGAGAATGCCGACACCGTCTACCGCACCGAGAAGGAAAAGTACTTTGCGGCCGCCGACGAGGTGCAGCGTCTGCACGACACCGGACAGCCGGTGCTGGTGGGTACGACTTCCATCGAGAAATCCGAGCGGCTCTCCGATCTGCTGAAGAAAAAGGGCATCAAGCATGTCGTCTTGAACGCCAAACATCACGAGCAGGAAGCCGAGATCGTGGCGCAGGCCGGACGATTTGGCAGGGTGACGATCGCCACCAACATGGCAGGCCGCGGCACGGACATTCTGTTGGGCGGCAACGCCGAGTTTATCGCCAAGCAGGAATGCCTGAAGAAAGGCCTGGCCCAGCCGGTGCAAATTACCGCGGGCGCCGTGCAGGCGAGGCCGGACGATCCGACGACAACGTACTGGTACTACCAGGGGGCCGAGTATCGCGTGTCCACCGAGCAGTGGCAGGAGCTAGTCAGCAGATACAAGTCCGAGACCGAGGCCGAGCACAAACAAGTGATCGCTAGCGGAGGGCTGTTCATCCTCGGCACCGAGCGCCATGAGGCGCGGCGTATCGATAACCAGCTTCGCGGACGCGCCGGCCGCCAGGGCGATCCGGGTGCATCGCGTTTCTATCTTTCGCTGGAAGACGACTTGATGCGAATCTTCGCGAAAGAGTGGGTGAGCACGCTGCTGCAGCGCTTGGGCATGGAAGAGGGCGTGCCCATCGAGTCGCGCATGATTACGCGGCGGATCGAAGCGGCGCAGAAGGCGGTGGAGGCACAGCACTTCGAGGCCCGCAAACACCTGCTGGAATACGACGACGTAATGAACAAGCAGCGCGAGGCGGTCTACGGATTGCGCCGCCAACTGCTCGAAGGGCTGGAGCAGAAAGAACTCATCCAGCAGGATTACGTGCGCGACATTCTCGGCGGCTTGCTCGACAAGTACGCGGCAGAGAATATGCATCCCGAAGATTGGGACATCGCCGGCCTGAAGAACGAAGTGTTCACCCGTTTTGGAGTGGACATACTGGCCGAAGGGATGCGGCCGGATAAGCTGAACCGGCAGGAATTGGGCGACGCCATTTTCGCCAAGCTGCTGGAGCGATACGACGCCAAAGAGCAGCTCATAGGCCCCGATGCCATGCGCCATCACGAGCGCATCGTCATGCTCAGCGTGCTCGACCAACTGTGGAAAGATCATCTGCTGGGCATGGATCACCTGAAGGAGGGGATCGGTCTCCGCGGGTACGGACAGAAAGATCCCCTGGTGGAATACAAGCGCGAGTCATTCGATATGTTCGAGGCGATGATGGAGCGCTTCGAGGAAGAGACCGTCCGTTTCCTCTACTTGATGCAGGTGGTGGATGCCGACGAGGCGGAGCGCGTGCGCCAGCAGCAGGAGGCGGCCCAGTTCTCGGCGGCAGCCGATGCGCGCGGCGGCAACGGCGATCATCCCCGAAAGCGCCGGGCACAAACTTCGATTGACGATATGGAAGAGGCCTTCCAGCGCAAAAAGAAGCGGGAACTGGAACAGGCGCGGATGGCCGGCTCCGGCGACTCGCAGCAGGTGCAGCAGGTGGTGCGCTCGGGAGAGAAGATCGGGCGCAATGATCCGTGTCCGTGTGGGTCGGGCAAGAAGTACAAGAAGTGCTGCGGCGCGTAGGTGTAACTGCTTCACTTGCTCAAGCGAAGAAACTACCCCAGGTTAGCCCAGTCACCCCAGCGAGCCGAGCCTCGCCGGGGACCCCGACTCGGGCGAACCTGGGGCACCCATCAGTGAATCGAAATCAGAATCCCACATCTGCCAACTACAGCAGATGTGGGGCACCGGCGGCAGGTCCTTCGCTTGGCTAAGAATGACACGACTTGGGCGAACCTGGGGTAGCAAGAAACTACCCCACGTTAGCCAAAAACGGGCGAACGTGGGGCACCAAGCAAGTAGATAAAGGCGCTGCGAGCGGTGTCTTTTCGATCTACACTCTAGGGCGGAACGACCCCAGGTTAGCGCCGAACTGCGCGGCGCGGAACCTGGGGCACCCGGCGCCCGCTGCACCGCGCGCCAGTGAATCGAAATCAAAGTCCCACATCTGCTAACCGCGACAGATGTGGGGCACCAGCAAGAAACTACCCCACGTTTTAGCCAAAAACGGGCGAACGTGGGGCACCAAGCAAGTAGATAAAGGCGCTGCGAGCGGTGTCTTTTCGATCTACACTCTAGGGCGGAACTACCGCAGGCTAGCGGAGCGGAACCTGGGGCACCCGGCACTTGGCAGATCAGAATCCCACATCTGCTAACTACAGCAGATGTGGGGCACCAAGCCAAGAAACTACCCCACGTTAGCCAACAGCGGGCGAACCTGGGGCACCAAGAAGTTTGAGCGCGGCGAAACAGGCTTGTAAGGGCAGGGTTAATAAGGATCGAAAGCCTGCGGTGTAAGTGCTTTTCAGGATCGGAAGTAGTCGGCGGATATCGGCTGCGGCATTGGCCGGAACCCCGGGGAAAGTGGTACAGGAGGCCCAAGGTTATGAAGCGACAGGAGCTGTTGAAAGCGGTTTTGTCAGCGACGTTGGTTGTCATGTTGTGCATCGGCGTGGAACTGGCGCAGGGGCCACCGCCGCCGAGTCCGGCTTCGGGTGTCGGGGAAGTGCAAGGGCCACCGCCGAGTCCATCTTCTGATGGGCAAGCACAGACGCCAGAGCAAGGGCAGGCACCGGACCCGCCTGGGCGGGTGGCGCGTTTGCAGTACATGAGCGGCGAGGTTTCGATTCAGCCGGGAGGCGTAAATGAGTGGATCGCGGCCCCGCAGAACCGGCCTCTGACATCGGCCGACCGGGTGTGGACCGACAAGGAGTCGCGCTCGGAGCTGAGTCTTGGGACCGCCTCCATTCGCATGAACTCCGAAACCAGCCTGACGCTTACCAACGTAAGCGACGGGTCTGTGCAACTGCAGTTGGACCAGGGCACATTGAGCGTGACGGTGTTCCGGCTTTTCAAGGGCGAGATTTACGAAGTGGATACGCCGAACATCGCCTTCACCATCATGAAGGCGGGCGAATACCGCTTCGATGTGCTGCCGGATGCGGACACGACCTGGGTGACGGTTCGCAAGGGCCACGGCGAAGCGACCGGCGAGGGCACGGCCGTGCGGGTGAATGACGGCGAGCGAGTCAAATTCGCGGGCGGCGCTTCGCTGGCGCACACCGCGGAATCGGCTCCCGATAGAGATGGGTTTGAAGACTGGGTAAAGATTCGCAATCAGCGCGAAGACAACTCTGTTTCCGCGCGCTACGTTGCCCCGGGCGTCATCGGGTATGAGGACCTCGACACCTACGGCACATGGCGAGTGGCGCCGGACTACGGTTACGTGTGGTATCCGTCGGCAACGGCGATTGGTCCCGGATGGGCGCCTTACCGCTATGGTCACTGGGCCTGGGTGGAGCCTTGGGGTTGGACGTGGGTGGACGACGCGGTTTGGGGCTTTGCGCCATACCATTATGGCCGCTGGGTATGGTGGGGCGGAGCCTGGGGATGGGCTCCCGGACCGGTTGGTTATGTGCGTCCGATCTATGCTCCGGCGCTGGTGGGCTGGTACGGTGGTCCGCGCTTCGGGGTGGGTCTGTCGTTTGGGGTCGGCCTGGGCGTGGGATGGTTCCCCTTGGGATTCGGCGAGCCGTTTGTCCCCTGGTATCACGTGGGGATTGGCTATTTCCGCGCCGTGAACGTGAGCAATACCCGCATCACGAATGTCACCGTCATTAACAATATCTACGTTAATCGGACGCAGGTCACGACTATCCAATACGCCAATCGAGGCGTGGCTGGAGCGGTGACGGCAACTTCGACGGCGTCGTTTGCAGCGGGGCACAACTTGGCGACTGCTGGCGTGGCCGTGCCGGCGTCAGCTCTGCAACACGGAGAGGTGATACGGACGGCGCAGGTTGCTCCGGTCAAGGCAAGCGTGCTCGGCGGGCATGCCCCGTTGACGAATGGGGCGCCTCCGGCGCGGGCGTTCTCGCGGACGGTGGTGACGAATCAGACGCCGCCAGCCAGGCCTGTCAGCTTCGAAGCGAAGCAAGCGGCGCTTGCCAAAAACAACGGCATGCCGCTGGATCACGCTACTCTTAATAACCTGAGGGTGCAGCAGCAGACGGCAACGCATGGCCCGACTGGCACGGGCACAAACGTGAACGCGGGTGGCGGGACGGGCAATACGGGCGGGCACACCGTTCCTCGTCCGCCGGGTCCTGGCACCAAGGGAACAGTGTATGAGAATAGCGGGGGCGGCAACGTCACCGGGAATACGGTTCCGCGTCCGCCGAGTACAACCACTACCGGGACGCCTTCGACGAACACCAACACTTCGACGAACACCAACACGAGCGGCAAGAACAGCGCCACGCCGGAGCTGAAGCGGACTCCGACGACGCAGGAGCCGAAACCACCAAAGCCGCCAAGTGAGCCGAAGCCGCCAAAGGAGGCGAAACCGAAGCCGGAGCATCATGATGAAGGCCACAAGAGTAGAGACAGTGCGACGGTTCACTCGGGCGGCCATGTTGGGGGCAGAGGATAGGCTCAAAGCGGATTCGAAAGGAGAGATGCGGATTCAAGGACAGGGGCGGCCATGCTGCCCCTTTTGCCGTTATGCTCCAACATGCGCAACTGCGACCTCTTCCGAGATGTACAACGCGCAGGCATGGCAGTCCAGGTCGCCGTAGCCAATGGCGTTGTCGGCGGCGCGTGCGGGGGCCGGCGGCGCATGCGGCCGACGCACTCGGCTTTTGACAGGGACTCGAAACTCCTGAACAGATATACGCATCTTGTTGTTCAGGACCGTGAGGGAGACAGATATGCTGGGAATCAAATTCGCGCGGCTGGTCGAGAAGCATAGTGAAACGCTGGGCAAAACCCTGGTCGACAAACTCAGGAATTCAGGCCGGACGGATTCTTTCCGGGCAATTTCAGAGCACGAATTGCTGCACGATGTACAAGTGCTCTACCACAACCTGAGCGATTGGCTGATGACCAGGACCGAGCTCGACGTGCAGCAGTATTACACCAAAATCGGGATACGCCGGGCTGAACAAGGTGTTCCGATTGTCCAGTTCGTGTGGGCGCTGGTGCTCGCCAAGGAACAGTTATGGCTGTTCATGCAGCGCGAGGCGATGGCCGAAGGCGCGCTGGAGCTGGTGAGCGAACTGGAGTTCGTGCTGGCGCTGGAGCAGTTCTTCGATCGCGCCCTGTACTACGCGGTGATGGGCTACACGCAAGGCAAGAAGAGCATCGTAGCGGCGTGAGCGGGGGCTGAACGGGGTTACACAGTTTTCGGGGACGACACCCCGGCGATCAGAGGAGGAAACTACCCCACGTTAGCCCCCAATCACCCCAGCGAGCGGTGCTCGCCGGGGACCCCGACGCGGGGCGGAACGTAAGGAACCCGGCAAACGATTGCGCAAGGGGCGGCTACTTCGCGTCGCAGAAGTTTGAGGAATAACCCTATGAAGTGTCATTCTGAGCGACCGAAGGGGAGCGAAGAATCTGCTTTTGTTTTGAGGTGCGAGGGAAAAGCAGATCCTTCGCTTCGCTCAGGATGACACTCCTGAAGATATGTGGGCACCCGGGCCGCACTGCAAACAAATACATAGATTCTTCGCTCGCTACGCTCGCTCAGGATGACACGGCAAAGGGATCAGAAGCGAGGGCGTCTGCTGCCGCATTCGCGGAAGGTCATGTTGGCGGCGGAGCTTCCGGTGGCTTTCTTCCACTCCAGAAAAAGTTCGCCGTAGGATTTGGTGATGTAGTCGCGAGAATCGACGCCGAGCGCGCGGGCGGTGCGGTCGATCCAGCGCGGCGCGCCCTCGATCTCGGCGACAACCCCTATGGGCGTGTGGTCGACGACAACCTCGCCCTCGCCATCGCTCCATTCGGAGCGGAATTTTTCGTAGACAAAGCTCGGGACATAGCCCAGCGCGCGCAGAATGGCGTCGAGCTCTGGGCCGTTCTCGACGGCGGTCTCGTGCTCCTCGCGAGTTTTGTATTTTCCGGGCACGCCCTTTGCCTTATGGGTGAGCCGCCAGCGCTCTCCATACTTGCGCAGACGCAGAATGGCGCCCTGACGGCGCAAGGGATTGCCTGGGCGGTCGTAAAGTGAATTCATCTCGTGCGTCGGAGGAGTCTTTAACTGAAAGCCGGCGTCCGTCAAGGACTGCTCAATCCGGCGGACGTCGGCGACACGAAACTTGATTTCGACTTCCGAGTTCTTGGGCAACGTATTCTCCTTGCTACCCCGCAGTGTACTCCGCTATAGCGCGACCGAACTACTCAACGTTAACCCAGTCACCCCAGCGAGCCGAGCCTCGCCGGGGACCCCGACGAGCGAACGTGGGGCACCAAGTCTCAGTGAATCGAAATCAAAGTCCCACATCTGCTAACTACGGCAGATGTGGGGCACCAGAGAAGTGCGCTTCGTGCGATTTCATCCGTCTCCACGTTAGAATAAACGCGTGTCCCTGTTACGCAACATAGGAACCACGCTGGAGATGATCAAGTGGGAGCACTCCGTGCTGACGCTCCCGTTCGGCCTTACAGGCGCGGTGCTGGCGGCGCGTGGGCTGCCCAGCGTGCGGCAGGCGGTGTGGCTGGTGGTGGCGCTGGTCTCCGCCCGGTCGGCGGCCATGGCCTTCAACCGGCTGGCAGACGCGGCCATCGACGCCGGCAATCCGCGCACGGCAACGCGCGCCATTCCCGCCGGACTGCTCTCGTGGCAATTTGTGTTCTGGTTCGTGGTGGTGTTCTCGCTGATCCTGATTTTCGCCGCGAGAATGCTGAGCCAGCTCGCATTCTATCTTTCGCCGGTGGCGCTGATCATCATCTTCGGCTACTCGTATACCAAACGCTTCACCCGCTGGGCGCATGTGTTCCTGGGTCTGGCCATGGGGATCGCTCCGGCCGCCGCGTGGGTGGCGATACGGGGCACGCTGGACCCTAGAATCTTCATCGTGACCGGCGCGGTCATGTTCTGGGGAGGCGGCTTCGATATTCTGTATAGCTGCCAGGATTACGAGCACGACTGCCGCGCCAAGTTGTACTCCGTCCCCCGGGCCTTCGGCATCGCCAAGTCGCTGGTGCTGGCGCGCCTGTTCCATGTGGTTGCCTTTGGGCTGTTTCTGTGGATGGTGTTCGCGTTTGCGCTCGGGCCGGTGGCGCTGGCGGGAGTGCTGCTGGTGGGAGCACTGCTGATTTACGAGCACTCGCTGGTGCGGGCGAACGACCTGAGCCGGCTCAACGCGGCGTTCTTCACCATGAACGGCTTGATTTCCATGCTGCTGCTGGGCTTTGTTGCCGGCGATCTGCTGATCCGGCACACCGGTCCGTAGAGGGGTGGTCATTGAAATCAGAATCCCACATCTGCTAACTGCGGCAGATGTGGGGCACCCGGCACCAGGCATTGCGGAACACCGGTTCTGACGTGGCTCTGTGATGGGCGCGCTTTGTGCGATATCATCAAAAAGATGTTCGCCCCGGAAAGTAAGCACCGCCCATTTCAGACAGACGATCCCAGGCTGCCCGCAATCGCCGACAAGGTGATGCGGCAGGAGCGGCTGACGGCCGAAGATGGTCTTGCCCTCTACCAGACGAGCGATATTCTGGCCGTCGGCTGGCTGGCCAACCAGGTGCGCGAGCGCATGCACGGCGATGTCGCGTACTTCAACGTCAACCGGCACATCAACCCGACCAACGTTTGCGTAGCGGCTTGCCGGCTGTGTGCCTTCGGCCGCAGAAAAGACGTTCCCGGGGCCTACACAATGGCTTTGGAGGAGGCGTGGCGCGCGGCGGCTTCAGGTTACACGGAAGCGGTGACGGAGTTCCACATAGTGGGCGGCCTGCACCCGGATTTGCCGCTGGAATATTTTCTCGACCTGGTTCGCGGGCTCAGGGAGCGGTTTCCGAAGGTGCACCTCAAGGCGTTCACCATGGTGGAGATTGCGTTTTTTGCCAAGCGCGCCAAGCTCTCCATCCGCGACACGCTGCTGAAAATGAAAGAGGCGGGAGTGCAATCGATGCCCGGCGGAGGCGCGGAAATTTTCTCCGAACGGGTGCGCTCGATCATCTGCGACCACAAGATCGACGGCGGCGAGTGGCTGGAAACAGCGCGGATCGCTCACGAAATCGGACTGAAGTCGAACGCCACGATGCTCTATGGGCACATCGAGAACGACGAGGATCGGGTGGATCACCTGGTGAAGCTGCGAGCCCTGCAGGACGAGACCCATGGGTTCCAATGTTTTATTCCGCTCTCGTTCCATCCCGCCAATACCATGCTGGAACATCTGCCCACCACCACCGGTATGCAGGACATCAAGCAGATAGCGGTCTCGCGGCTGGTGCTGGACAACTTTCCGCACGTCAAGTCCTACTGGCAGATGATGACTCCCAAGGTGGCGCAGATTTCGCTGCGCTTTGGAGCCGACGACATCGACGGCACGGTGGTGGAGGAAAAAATCTATCACGATGCGGGAGCGACGACGCCTCAGGGGCTGCGCCGTCATGATTTGATCAGGCTGATCAAGGAAGCGGGACGGGAACCGCTGGAGCGCGACACGCTGTATCGGCGGGTGACTCGGGACGAGACTTCGTTCACGGTTGCTGTCTAGCAGGGCGGACGCTTGGACGCCCTTCATCCCCCACGCGACATCCGGATAACGTACGATTCAGAAAGAAACTACCCCACGTTAGCCAAAGACGGGCGAACGTGGGGCACCAGCGCGGACGCTTGGACGCCCTTCATCCCCCACGCGACATCCGGATAACGTTACGATTCAGAAAGAAACTACCCCA
>Ga0187872_10000361_pt1 | contig 54272 bp, 54 predicted proteins | sample June2016WEW_16_4_FD_132973 | JGI IMG/M metagenome (GOLD analysis project Ga0187872, IMG submission 132973) | Peatland microbial communities from SPRUCE experiment site at the Marcell Experimental Forest, Minnesota, USA - June2016WEW_16_40 | ecosystem: Environmental > Terrestrial > Soil >...
AAGGTTAAGGAAAGGCTTGTTCTGACATCTCTCCGATCCCGCGCTATACTCGGATCACTCGACATTCTTGTCGACATCGGCGTTCCTGCCGAGAAGGAGGTGATCCAGTGAGGTACGGTTTACTTTGAAGCCGAAAGATGAGTGACGGAGTTCAGCAATCGTGGCTAGTAATACTACTTCCCGAGAAGGCGAGAAAAGCTGCACGCTGTATAGAGGCTGTGTCAACTGCCTCACCGACTGCTACCAGAAACACATCGACGAATTGAAAAAGCGCTCTGCAGACGGCCGATGAAATGCCCGGCACCATCACTCCGCGGTCCCTTGAACCAAACTACTTGTCAGTGACGCTCCTGTGGGAGCATGATGTCCGCAAGAGTAACGTATGCGCCTTGCGATCCGAGCGAAGTTTGCGCTGGCCGCGATTCTCGTTCTGGTCGTGACTCCCCGGTTCGCGACCGCCGATACAAAGGCTTCGCCCGCCAATCAGCAGTCTGCCAAAGCCAGTGACAAAACCTCGCAGGAAGAGATTCCTAAAATGTGAGACCGGGAGAAGGCCGGGCTGCGGGGTCCGGTGGAAAGCTACACTGTAGAGAACACCACTCCGGCAGGACCAAGTACCCACGCGTGGCGCATGGTGACGATGACCAAGTACGACCCCGATGGAAGGGCGTACGAAAATGGCTACATCAATAACGACGGCACGAAAGGCGTGCAATCGCTGACGTACGACAGTGAAGGTCACCTCTTGCGAGCAGCATGGAACACCCAGGCAGGCGAACGGAGCACGATCTACAATTACGACAGCCAAGGCAGGGTGACGAGTATTACGGGAGAGGGCGACTGGACGACGACTTTCGAGTACGACGATCAAGGGCGCAAGACACGGATCGTAAAATCTGCGCGGAAGGCGTCCGGCGGTACTCAAGGACCCGGTGTTTTCCTCGATAGCGAGGATCTTTTCGTAGTCCCGCCCGCCGGCGGCATGGTGAAAACTTCTTACAACGAGCGCGATCAGGCGGTCGAATCTCGAGTGTACACGTCCAACGGAGAGCTCATGAGCCGGCTAAATAGCGCTTACGACGCCAAGGGGCGCGTGACTGAATTAAGCTATGTGATCGAAGATGTGGGGCTGATGCTCTCGCCCGAAACGCGCGAACGCGCCGCGGCAGAGCCCGGAGCCGCCGAAGAACTGGCGCGGCCGACGGTGATGGTTCGGCTTTCCTACGGTTATGACGATCAAAACCGCGTGGCAGAAAAACACGATCACACGGGGTTCGCTCGGGAAACGGTGACGAAAATCACCTACAACGATCACGGAGACAAGATGGAGGAAATCTCCACGGCGACTGGCCATCTGAATCCCCCTGAAAATGAAGAGGGCGGTGGAGGCAGCGCTTCCTCGGACGCGCAGCGGCCGAGGCCCCTGCCGGACGAGCACAACGAGCTGCACTTTGATTATCAGTACGACAGCTTCGGCAATTGGACGGAGAGGATAGTCAGCTCCCCCGCTGACGGGGACAAGCCCGCAACAACTTGGAGTGTCACCCACCGAACGATCACGTATTACTGACGTTGATCCCGTTCCAACTTGGATAGGTCGGCGTAGCGAAGATCGAAAATCGACTATTACGGAAAAGTGAAGTTCGTCTTGAAGATTCTACTACCGCATTCCATCCGCTGCTTCATCCGCCGCTGATTCAGCCGCCTCTTGACTGGTGCTCGCCGACTTCTTCAGTTCTTCCAACTTCTTCATCGCGTCGAGCCGGTTCTGGTCCATCACCTGCGCATACCTCGGAACGATCTGTGTTGATGAATGTCCCAGCATCTGCGCGATCGTGAGCGGTGACACATTCGCTGTCAGGAATCTCTCTGCCGGAACCCATTTCGGGCTCAGGCACTGTAGTAAAAATGTAGTAGTTCTTCGTCTACCGTGCGGCTATGACAGCCCGGAGTACGACCTTATCGCAATGAAGTAACCCGCATCCGAGCGGTTTCGTTTGTCGCGAGTCGGATTTATGCGGACGCGTTCGAGGGCGAAACAATTCGTCGCTGTAAATTCGTTGTAGTTATCCGTTCAGAACGGATCAGAACGCGTACAAACGACTCAACTGGCGTTCGTTGTAACTGCTTCAGCAATATAGTAGAGTCCGAAAGTTTCAGAACGGCTCAACTCAGTCGCCTGTGTTATGAGTCCGCTGCTCTAACCAGCTGAGCTACGGGCCTCACGCAGCTAACGCGATGATTTTATATCTATTTACGAGAATTCAGTACGGGATTCGGATGCCCCAAAATGGTGCACTGATGTAAATTCGTAGTAACTTTGAAGCAGTTCTGTCAAATTTTCGCTACCGAGAAACTCAGAAAGCGCCAGCCAGAGTGAGCTGGCATCTGACATTCCTTTGCAGCATCCTCATAGTAAATTCGTAGTACATTTTTGTCGGCGTCCGATTTATGCGACGACCCTAGCCGACAAACCGCCCGGAACCTGCTGGGTGACAACAGCTGTACTACGGGGGCTCGAGCAATCCTTAACTTCAACGTCCCGGCCTCTCCGCGTGCGATAACCACTATGCGACTCCCGCCGCCACACGGGCCGGCTTTGTAAATCGCACCTCAAACCCGATCGGAGCAAGATTGATCTGGCATGTGCCGAACCGGCTCTGTTCCGCCATCCCGATGAATTCCTCTTTTGTGTAAGCCCGCTTGAGCAGCACGTGCCGGAAGGTCCACTTTGTCATCCACCCGTCGATCCGGTTCCGCCCGCTCTGCTTCACATATCTGTCAATCTCGTCGAGCGAGGCGTCCTTGCAAAGGTCCACAACCACCGCCTCACCACCGAGACGCAGAACGCGATGCATTTCGTCCAGAGCCTTGACTGGCTCCGAGAAATTCTTAAAGGCCGCCGAGCAATAAATGAAGTCAAAGGACTCGTCGGCAAACGGCATCGCCGACGCGTTCCCCACGCGAAAGTCGATCTTCACGCCGGCGTTTCGGGCATTTTCTTTCGCAATCTCGACCAATGTCCGGCTGATGTCCAAACCCGTGATCTCGAAGTCTCCCAGCTTTGCCAGTTCTTGGCAAAAAACCCCGGGCCCGGTGCAACCTCCAGCACATTGCACTCGCTGCGCAAATGCTCCGCCACGGCCTTGGCCTCTCGGCGGAAATCCTCCATATCGTTCCGCCTAGTGCGCGTGTACCATCGGGCAGCCCATCCCTCCATTCCTTTCCCCCTCCAAGCTTTCTGACCAGCCGCGTGCATAACTTGCTCCTTTGTAAGAATTTCGTTATCATCCCAACATTACAGCATCTTCCTCCCTTGCTTTTCCACCAGCGAGTAAGATTTCGGAACTTTTTCGCGGATTTCGAGCAAATGCAATCAAGACAGCCAGTTCCTAAGAGCTTATCCCAAATGGGCGTTTAGGAACTGGAACACACGCTGGAGGCGGCTCCACCCCAGCCGCCTTCTATTATTCAGAGGGTTCCCACGCAAAAGCGCAAGGTTGCGTCCTCAAGTCGGACTCGTACCGCTACCTGATTCTCGCCGTCGCGAGTCTCGGTAATTCGCAGCCCTTCTTCGGCGCGTAGCCAGGACGAATCCAGCGCCTTTCTTAGGAACGAAACAGATTTGAAAAAAACATGCAACGGAAAAGTGCCGCCGCCGTAAGATCGGCGCATGGCCAAGGGATGGGAAAGCAAGTCAGTCGAAGCTCAGGTAGAGGATTCTCAGGCGAAGGGCAGCGAACAACATAGAAAGCAGTTGACGCCCGCGCAACTCGAAGAATATCGCCGCAGGGAAGTGTTGCTACTTTCCAGAACGCGAGTGCAGCGCGATCTAGCGGCGAGCCAGAACCCGCGTTACACGGATCAGCTCAACCGCGCCCTCGCCGACATCGAAGCGCAGCTCGCTGCGCTCGGAAACACCAATTAAAAAAGTCTCAGGGCCGCCCGGCGATCAGTCGCGCGGCGGTTCGAGTCCGCCGTCTTCCACGAAGACGACGCCGACGCCGTTCCGGTTTTTTTCGCGCCCGGCCTCGCAATAGACGACGGCCCCCCGCAGCGAAAGCACGCTCGAGCGGTTTTGTTCCCCTGCCGTTTCGATCACGACGCGCAACTCCGATTGCAGGCGTGGCCGGCTGTTCAAGCACAGATAGGCGCCTTGCAGGCTCAAATCGCGCACGGTCGCCTTCTCCTCGAACGCGGAGCCGTCCTCGCGCTGACCGCTAACCGTCGCGGCGAAACGCAGCCGACGCCGCGGTCCCAGCCGCGATTCAGGCAGACGGACGTCCACGCGGCGATCGCTTAGCGTGATGCTCATTCCCTCCATCGCCGCCCACGTCGCCGGAAATTCCTGACGCGCGGCAGAGAGGAATCCATCGACCACCCTGCTCGACGAGTCAGGGTCGTGGTGGAAAAGAACGAGGTGGCTCACTTTTGATTCGCGTGCGACCTTCACTCCCTCGAGCCAACTCGAATGGCCCCAGCCTTTGCGGCTCGTCGCCAGTTGTTCGGGCGAGTACTGTGCGTCGTATATGAGTACATCCGCTCCCTGAGCGAGCGCCCGCAAATTGTCGTCGAACTCGCCAACGCCCGGCTCGTTGTCCGTGGCATAGACGACGGAGCCTACGGGCGTATCCAGCCGGTATCCCAGGCAGCCCTGGGGATGGTTGAGCCAGGCCGTCGTGATTTCCGTTCCTTCGACTTCCCATTTTTCCCCGCCGGAGACTTCGCGGAACGAGCGCTTCGACTTCATCGTGCTGACGTCCACTGGAAAGTAGGGGCTGGCAAGTTGCGCCTCGAGCACCTGGCGCAGGCTGTTGCGGCCGAGATATTTGGATTGGAAACTGCAAAAGTGGAAACGGTTCTGCGCTTCGAAGAACGGATGGAAAAAGGGAATTCCCTGGATGTGGTCCCAGTGGTAGTGGGTCACGAGCACGTGGGCTTCGACACTGCCTTCGTGCCCCTCCCCCCAGCGGCCGTTGTGCCCACGCAGGCGGTTCCCGAGCATCCGCAGACCGGTACCGCAGTCGAGGATAAAGTGCCCGCCGCCCGGCGCCGTCAGCTCGAGGCAGGAGGTATTCCCGCCGTAGCGCCACGTATCGCGCTCAAGCGTCGGCGTCGAACCGCGCACTCCCCAGAAGACCAGCTTGGCAGTATTTTGCGTCATCTTGGACGAATTCCGGCGTGCGCGCCTGACGTCTTCCCCTCACATGCCCCCAAAAAGACAGCACTAATTCGATGGTAGGCGGGCGCCATGGGCGAGTCAATTGTGTTTCCCGTCCGCGAGACCTAAGCCGTACTTCCCGTTGCGCTATCGCGCTCCGAGCAGTGGCCGGACTGTGCGCGGTCGCTTCTGCGAGGTAGAATTCAGTCGATGAATTTTCACGCCCACGGCGATTCCGGGCACGACCATGGCCGCGACCACGGCTCGCATCACCACGGTCACGGCCTTGGTGGGAGCCTGACCTGCATCTTAGGCGCGTCCGTCGTTGCCACGTTCGTTCTGGTCGTCGCCGAGCTGATCGCCGGTTATGCTGGGCACTCGATGGCGCTTCTCAGCGACGCCGTCCACAATCTCACGGACGTGCCTACGCTCGTGATTTCCTGGCTGGCCACCCGCTGGGCACAGCGCCCTCCGACGGCTGAGAAAACATACGGCTACCATCGCGCGGGCATTCTCGCGGCGTTTGTGAACGCGATGGTGCTCGCGCTCGCGGCGCTGTTCGTGATCGGCGAGTCCGTCGCGCGCCTGCGCAGCCCCGTCGAGGTGCACGCCGGCCTCATGTTGTGGATCTCGCTCCTGGCCCTGGCCATCAACGGCGGCATCACGCTTGCGGTGCATCGCAGCCGGCGCGATTTGAACGTCCGCACAATCTGGATTCACAATCTCGGCGACGCGCTTTCCAACATCGCCATTCTCATCGGCGCGCTGGCGATCCGCGCGACCGGCGCGCAATGGGTGGACCCGGTGCTCGGCATCGGAATCGGCCTCATGGTTCTCTGGTCGGGGACGGGGATTCTCCGCGAGAGCGGCCATATCTTGCTGGAGGGTCTGCCGCGCGAAATTCGTCTGAAGGAAGTCGCCGCGGCGGTGTTGGGCGTGCCCGGAGTTCAGGAAGTTCACGACATCCACATCTGGACTCTCGGCACGGACCTCCACGCGCTCTCCTGCCACGTTCGCATCCCGGACATGCACATGGACGAAAGCGAGAAAATCCTCGTGAACATCCGCGAAGTCCTTGAGCGCGATTTTCACATCACGCACACCACGATTCAGTTCGAGCGCGCCGGGCTGCCGGCGGAGGCGGGCCTCTACATGCCCAAACCGATCCAGGGGTCCAGCAAATAGGTTTTCTGCGAAAGGGAAGGCGTCAGCCTATCGCGGAGCGATGGCGGCGTGGCCGCGGCGCCGGTTGGCACCGAGGACAAAAGTAACTGCTTCGCCCAGCGACCGCCGCGCGACGGATCGACGCGCCGCAGCGGAAGCACCGTTTTCCCTCGCGCTGATAGACGCGATGCCGTCGCTGGAATTCACCCGGCTGCCCCTCGGAGTCCACGTAATCCGAGATCGAAGAACCGCGCAGGCGGATCGCCTCCGTCAGCACGCCGCGAACCGTGCGATGGAGGCGTCGGAGTTCGCCGAGTGTGAGGTTCGCGCCGAGCCGCATCGGGTGGATTCGCGCGCGCCACAAGCTCTCGTCCGTGTAGATGTTCCCCATCCCACGTAGGACGTGCTGGTCGAGCAGCAGCGTTTTGATCCGTGCGCGCCGCCCGTGCACTTGGGCGCAAAATTCGTCCTCGGTCGCTTCCAGGGGATCGAGGCCGAGAGGGCCGAGAATCTTTTCTCGTGAGCCATGCGCCAGGACCGCGATGCGGCCGAAGCGCCGGATGTCCGTGTAGCGCAGCTCGCTGCCATCGTCGAGCGCCAGAAACACGTGCGTGTGCGGCGCCACGCGCGCTTCCGGCGGGCACGTCACGATCTGCCCCGTCATTCCCAGGTGAATCAGCAGCGCGAAACTTTGTGCGCCTTCATTGGAAGATTCGAGATCGAGAACCAGGAATTTTCCGTGGCGCCGCACTTCGTTGATCCGCATGCCCGGCAGATGTTGTTCGACGGCCGCTGGGTCGTCGATGAAATCTGTCTTACCGAGGCGCACGCTCAAAATGCGCCTTCCCGGCAGGACGGCCTGCAGGCCGCGCGCGACAATCTCGACTTCTGGAAGCTCGGGCATGTCTCATCCGAGGGAGTTGAAGACACCTCTCCCCAGCCGCCATTCTACGCGAGTTTCGATTTTTCCGATTTCGAGCTTCGTCTTTACGGCAGGGGAATGCCCGGCGACGCCACGATCCCCGCCATCTTCAGGATTTCCGCGTACTCTTCATCCGTCAGCGGGCAGATCGTGAGCCGGGTGTTTTTCAGGAACTTGATCTTGCGCAGCGGGCGATTGTCGCGCATTTCGGCCAACGTCACGAGGCGCGGCAGCCGCTCGATCGCGCGCAGGTCCATCACGAGCTTCTTGGCTTCGGGGTCCTGCGGGTCCGGGTAGGGGTCCCGGCTGACTTCCGCGAGCGCGTAGATCGAATGCTCGGGCTTGCCGTGATAGCAGAGTGTACGGTCGCCCTTGTGGACTTGTTTGAGCTGCCGCAGCGCGTCCGGACGGTTCCCGGCGTGCCGCCACATCTCCTTGCCTTTTACAAAGAGGGTGTCCCAATGGTAGACACGGGGGTCAACGGCCAGCAGCCAGCGTCTCGGTCTTGGTTTGGGTGGAGCCTGCGTCATCCGTCAAAAAGTGCCGCGCGCACTATACACGGAAGCGCAAAACAAAGGGAAGCTTTCTGTGCAAAATTTTCGCAGAAAGTGAGACTAAACCCGGCTTAAATGCCAATTTTGGCCCTGCTGAGGCCTGCGAAAAAGCCTACCCGGCGTCTACGAAGATGTCGTCCCCCCGGACCTCGACGGGATAGGTCTCGACCCCGGCCGTCGGGCTTCCGACGACTTTGCCCGTCGTGACGTCGAATTGCCAGCCGTGCCAAGGGCACGTCACGACCTGGCCTTCGAGTTCGCCCTCGCCTAGGGGGCCCGCGTGGTGGAGACATATCCCACTGATGGCGCAGAACTTACCGGAGACATTCGCCAACGCGACGGCCTTGTCGCCCACCTGCACCTCGCAGATCTTCCCGGCTGGGAGATCGCTCTTCCTCGCCGCTCGCACAAATCCCATCCCGCGCTCCTTTGCAGTCTGGACGGAAAAGGGGACTAGCCCCGGCCAACCTCGGGGGCGCCTGCCCCCTCTGCTACTTTCCCCAGAAGTTCGGCGAACTTCGCTTCGCGGTCCTTCTGGTCGAAGCCTTGGTAGATTTCGGCGATCTGCGTTGCGTTCATCGAGCAGAATTTCGGCCCGCACATCGAGCAGAACTTCGCTTCCTTGTAGAAATCGTCCGGCAGAGTTTCGTCGTGCATCGCGCGGGCAGTTTCCGGGTCGAGCGAGAGCTCGAACTGTTTGTTCCAGTCGAAGAGGAAGCGCGCATAGCTGAGCGCGTCATCGCGATCGCGCGCGCCGGGGCGGTGCCGCGCCACATCCGCCGCGTGCGCCGCAATCTTGTACGCGATCACGCCCTGGCGTACGTCGTCCGCGTTCGGCAGCCCGAGGTGCTCCTTCGGAGTGACGTAGCAGAGCATCGACGCTCCGTGCCATCCGATCATCGCCGCGCCGATCGCGCTCGTGATGTGGTCGTATCCCGGCGCAATGTCCGTGACGAGCGGCCCGAGCGTGTAAAACGGCGCTTCGTGACACAGGTTGTTTTCCATCTTCACCTGTAGCTCGATCTGGTCCATCGGGATGTGCCCCGGCCCTTCGATCATCACCTGCACGTCGTATTCCCAGGCTTTTTTCGTCAGCTCGCCAAGCACCCGCAATTCCGCGAACTGCGCCTCGTCGCTCGCGTCGGCCAGGCAGCCGGGACGCAGCCCGTCGCCGAGCGAAAAGCTCACGTCGTGTTTCTGGAAAATCTTGCAGATGGCGTCGAAATTCTCGTAGAGAAAATTCTGCGCCTTGTGGAAACTCATCCACTGCGCGAGCAGCGCCCCGCCGCGGCTGACGATTCCCGTGATGCGATTGCGCACGAGCGGCAGGAACTCGCGCAGCACGCCCGCATGGATCGTCATGTAATCGACGCCCTGCTCGGCCTGCTCCTCGATGACTTCGAGCATCACGTCGATAGTCAGGTCTTCTGCCCGCCGCACGCGCGAAAGCGCTTCGTAAATCGGCACCGTGCCGATGGGCACAGGCGAAGCGTCGATGATCGCCTTGCGAATCATCGGGATGTCACCGCCGGTCGAAAGGTCCATCACGGTGTCCGAGCCGTAGTGCACGGCGCGATGGAGCTTTTCCAGTTCCTCGGTGATGTTCGACGTCGTGGCCGAATTGCCGATATTCGCATTGATCTTGCAACCGAACGCGACGCCGATTCCCATCGGTTCGAGATTCCTGTGGTGGATGTTGGCAGGAATAATTGCGCGGCCGCGCGCCACTTCGTCGCGCACCAGCTCCGGCGAAAGCTTTTCGCGCAACGCAACGTACGCCGTCTCTTCGGTGACGACTCCCGCGCGCGCAAAGTGCATCTGCGAGAAATTCCTCGCCCCTCCGTTCATCGCCGCTGTCCGGTTTTCAATCCACATATCCCTCAGTGCCATAAAGCCCTCACTTACACTCGCGGCTGCTCCGCAGCTCGCTGCAACCGGCCACATTATCACACTGGCTCGCGCACGCTGCAACACGGGTTCCCTTCTGGCCAAGGCGGCGGGGAAAGTACTCAAGAAATGGAGAGCCCCGCGCAAAGTAGGTATCGAAGCTAACGTGCGCGGTGCTCGACAGCAATTAAACGATAGGAATGCACCCCGTCTCAGCGGGGCGCAGTTTTGTCGTTGTGCTTTTCGTTGTATATCTGCTTGCTTGCGTTGTTCTGCCTCTGGTTGATGTTCTTCTTTTCCTGCGGCGTCAGCTTCCCGCCGTTCGCCTTGCGGTCGGCTGCTATGTGGCCGTTGATGTTCTCTTCGTGTTGCTCGGCTTTCGCGGCTTCCGAAGGTGACATCTGCCCGCTGCGAATACCGTTGGCGATCCGTTGCTGTTGCAAGTCGCGGCGCGCGCCCACTTCGTTGTTGCCGTAGTGCTCGGTTGCGGCGTTGTGCTTGTCGTCGTAGATAGAGTGGCTCAGGTTATTCTGCTGCCCGTTGACCTGCTGGCGCTCCTGTGGTGTCAACGTGCCTCCGTTCGCCGCCCGGTCGTTGTGAATTTCGCGGTTCAGGCCTGCTTCCCGGTTTTCCAGGTTCCTGGTTTCCGCCGGCGTCAGTTGTCCCGATGCCACTCCGTTGGCGATTCGCCCCTGCTGGTTGTAGCGGCGCCCATTGACGGAGTCCATCGCCGCCGTCCCGGGCGCCCCGTGATTCACGGACGCGAGCTGGTTGTGATCACCTCCCGCCCACTGCTCGTGCGAGAGCTGATTCGATGTAGGTTGGAAGTGCTGCTCGTGCTGGTAGGCCTGTTCCTGAGCCGTAGGCTGGGCCGTCACTCCTCCCACGCCGTTGAAGCTTGTATGGTTGTTCACAACGGTCGTGTTGTTGATCACCGTCCGGTTCACGTAGACGTTTCGGACGACGCTCGTGTTCACGTTCATCACGGCCGTGTTGTAGGCGAATTGTCCGCCCGCCCAGTGACCGCCGAAGAAGCCGACACCGCCATAACCGTAGCCGTAGTTGATGCCACCGTAGAATCCGACGTGCGGCCCCCAGTAGCCCGCATGCCAGGCATACGCACCGCCCACAAAGCCCCAGTAGCCCGGTGTCCACAGCACGCCAGGTCGTGGCGGAGCCACCCACACCCCTGGAACCCAGTAATAGCCCGCCGGTCCGTAGGCCCAGTATCCCGGCGTCCATAGGTAACCCTCTGTGGGACACGGCGGTTGCGCGTAGACCGGCAGGGCCGGCGGTCCAATGTGGACCGAGATGGCTACCTGTGCAGACGCCGCCGCCGGCGCCAAACATACTGCGAGAAAAAGCAGGAAGGTTCTCAATCTTAAGAACATGTGCATGGATCAGTCCCCTTATGATCAGTCTAGTTCTAATAATATATGGACCAACTGCTGCAGCGAATCGAAAATGCTCCCCGTATGTTCAATCGATTAAACACCGGGGCCGGCAAAAAGTCTCTCGGGAAAATGCTGGAGGAATCGCCCGCGTGCCTGGCCTCGACACACCTCTCATCGCGACCGGGTTAAGCGCTGGAGACGAATTTCCCGGCCTACTTGTGCTGAAGCGAGCCGTGGCCGTTTCCGTTCGGATGGCTTGAGCGATGGGCAGCGGCCGTCTGGAACAGCAGATTCAGCTCCCTGGTGCTGTCTTCGCGCGGCGTGGCCGCCGCCATCGCCGGCTCGATTTTCTGCGGCGCAGTCGCCGGGCGCTCGTGCAGCTTCGAAATATACGCCTTTCGAGAATCGCTCTCGAGAATGCTCAGGATTTTGTGCTTAAGCTGCGCGAAGACGACCTTGGGATCGGCGGACGCGTCGATTGTCTCGAAGTTGAATTCCGCGCCGAGCCGGTCGAACTCCGCCAGCAGCGCCGCCTGGTAGTTTCGAAAGCTCTCGTACATGTCGTGGCCGGGAAAGACGTCCATCCCCGACTCCCAGTAATCGAATCCGCGCGAAAACACCACGCGCGGTATCAGTTCGTCGACACCGAGGCGCAGGTAAAACACCACATCTGGCACCAGCGCGACGCTGAAGATGCTGCGAGTCCACGCCGCGTCCATGCCGCGCACGATCGCTCGCGCCATCAGCGAATAGATGTACCGGTCCGTCAGCACGACAAACCCGGCGCGCAGCGCGGGCACGATCTGGTTCTCGAGTCGGTCGACAAAATCGGTCGCATAGAACAAACTTTGCGTCACGCGCCCGAGGTTGTTTCCTTCTTTCGCGCGGCGGATGCCTTCGCCAGCCAAGGCCGAGCGCGTCATTCCCGTATCGAGCACCGCATGCGCCAATTCCTCGAGCCACGGTTTCAGCAGGTTGATCTGCGTCGTGCGTCCGGCGCCGTCCGTCCCTTCGACAACGATCAGCTTGCCCGCAAGATCCGAAAGCTTCATGCCCGGCAAAAGCTTTCCGTAGGTCTTTCTCATGGTCTCACCCTCAGATTCTTCGCTCTCTCGAGATGTGTTTTTGCGATCTGGCGCACCTGCGCCTGCTGGATCTCGACCGGCAGCGTGGCATCCACCACGGTCAGCCCGAACTCCGGAATCATTTTTTCGTACTCGTCGATAATTCGCCCCTGGAAGAAGCGGAAGCTCTCTTCGGGGTCGTCGCTCAGTCCCAGGTCCATGCCAGCCTCGTAGAATTTGAGGCCCTCGCGCGCGGCGGTGATGCGCCCGACGGCCGTCTCGAGCGGCACGTGGAAGTAGAACGCCACCGCCGGCTTTACCGCGAATCCGTAAAGATCACGCACCCAGGCGCGGTCCATCCCGCGCGCCACGTCGCGCGCAAATGCCGTATAGACGTACCGGTCGCACAGCACGACTGCGCCCGCTTTCAGCAGTGGAAGAATGCTCCGCTCTGTCCGGTCGGCAAAATCCGTCGCGTGGATCAGGGAGAAGGTGGCGGGCGTCAGCATCTTCTTTTTCTTGCCCAGCTTCGTCGTGTCCTTCACCAGCGGCGACGAGTTCCACTGGCTGAAGACCACGCCGTAGCCCTTCGACTCGAGCCACTTGTGCAGCAGCATGAGTTGTGTGGACTTGCCTGAGCCGTCGATGCCCTCCACGACGAACAGCCGCCCCGGAATCTCGCCGTCGCCGTTTTGCCGCACCGGAGGGACCGCCTGCTGCGTGGGATAGAAAACCTCGAATGGGCCGATGCGTCCGATCCCCATGTTGCCAGTATCCATAGTCCTCTCTTTTGCCCTGAAGCCCGCCGTAGCGGGGTGAAAGTCAGTCTTCCGCGATGGAAGAGGTCAACACGTGCGGATAGCGATGCTGTTCTTCGGGGTTTCTGGCGTGCGGCGTTCCCGGCGGACGCCCCTATCGTACCGAAAAGCGAAGCGTCTTTGCAGCAGGAATCAAAGCCCTTGTTATCAAAATGTGTAGAATCTATCGAACCTCCCGTGGCCCTTCTGTGTCATGATTGCCGCAAAGAGCTGCATCGTGCAGAGGCGACCAATCAATTTCGCGCTTGCCGCGCTGGCCGCGGGCCTGTTGCTCGTGTGGGCTGCACCCGTGGGGGCGCATCACTCGGGCGCCATGTTCGACATGCAGCATCCGATCACGGTCACGGGCGTGGTGACAAAGGTCGAGTGGACGAATCCGCACACCTACTTCTATCTCAACGTTACGGACGAAAAGGGCGAGATCCACGAGTGGGCCGTCGAAGCCAACAGCCCGAACTTCTTGAAGCACAACGGCTGGACCAGCACGACCGTGAACCCTGGCGACCAGATTGTTTGCACCGGCGCGCCCGCCAGGAACGGTTCGAGGTTCATGCACACCACGATGGTCCAACTCCCCAGCGGTTTGCAGCTCAGGTCATAAGGGCGCGTCGCCTCCGCGTTCCCTCGCCTGTTCACCCAAACGGAACCCAGTGGTATCATCGGCGCCGCCATGCTCAGGCAGCTTGGGTCCCGGAGGGCCAGCCAGGCGAGCCGTGCGCTGGGAAGCTTCATCCGGTAGCTTTCCAATGAGACAGTGATGATTGCATCCGGAAAGGCCCCGGGTTCAGCCTGTCGGCCGGCTTCGCTTCGAACGAGTATGCAGCGCACTCACCCGGGGGCTATTCGCTGACGGCGTGCCTGGTAGCGGAGATCGTCCTGACGCTCTTCTTTCTTCTGATTATCATGGGGGCAAACGATCGCCGGGCGCTCAGGGCTTTGCGCCGATTGCCATCGGTCTGGGCCTGACGTTGATCCACTTGATCGGCATTCCCGTCACCAATCTCTCCGTGAACCCGGCACAGAGCACGGGGCCGGCAGTGTTCGTCGGTGGCTGGGCTATCCGGCAGCTCTGGCTTTTCTAGGTCGCTCCGTTGATCGGCGGATCGCTCGGCGGCGGGATTTATAGGGGGCTGGACGGCGAATAGCGGCTAGGCTGGCGACGGCCGGCCGCCTACTGGACTTCCACAAGTCCGCTCGTGTAGGATAGTCTCCCTTCGATAACTCCTATTCCCGATGTGAGGACAAGCGAAAATGGTTCAAGAGCCGCAAACGCAGCACTATTCCGCAGTTCTTTGCCGGTCTTGCCGGCAACCGATCCCGCTCCCTGCGATCGTCGTCAGTATGACGCATGAATCGGGCTCCCAGGACAGTTCTGGCTGCGTGTTCACGCTCCGGTGCCGGACCTGCGACAAGGAAAAGCCGTACCGCGTCACCGACATTGTCGAGTTCGAGGGAGCGCCGAAGCCGCGGCTCGTGCGCGCCCGGCGGAAGTCCGGGCATTCGGACCAGGGCGGCGAACTGGCTCGCGCCGCCCACATCTGAAAACGCGGCCAGCGGGCTCCGTTCGCCGCGGCGATACGTCAATCTGAGCCCGCGGGCGCCCCACACCGCGCATTCGTAAGCGCGGGACTCTTCGCAACGAGGAATATCCATGCACAAAGTTCTAGCTCTGTACCCGCAGCCCAAGGATCCCGCTCATTTCAAAAAGTACTACGAGGAGACGCATCTCCCTCTTGCCTCGCAGATGCCGGGCCTGCTATCCAGCCGCTACACGTTCTCGACCGAGGGCGTGGGCGCGCCGTCGCCCTACTTCTGCATCTGGGAAGGCGAATTCGCGAACGAGGCGGCGATGGGAGCGGCCATGCAGTCCGCGATCGGCCAGAAAGTGGCGGCGGACGTGGCGAACTACGCTACCGGCGGCGTCACCATCCTGCACTATGACCTGAGGGCGCCGTCGCACGCCTCAAGCGCCGCAAAGGGCGCCACGCCCACCAAGCCGATGACGGCGGAGACCTTCGCGGCGGGCTTGCAGATTCGGCGCGAGATGTTTGGCCCGGCGCTTGCCGACCAGGTGATCGACTCGGCGACGGGGTTCACGTACCCGCTGCAAGAAATCGTGACGCGCTACTGCTTCGGCGAAATCTGGACCCGCCCGCCGCTCGACCGCAAGACGCGCAGCATGCTGACGCTCGCGATCCTCGTCGCGCTCGGCAAGCCCGTGCAGTTGAAAGGGCATGTCCGCGGCGCGGTGGCCAACGGCGCCACCAAGGACGAAATCCGCGAAGTTCTGCTCCACGCCATGATCTATTGCGGCGTTCCCGCCGGCGTCGATAGTTTCAATCACGCAACGGAAGTGCTGAAAGACCTCGGCCTCGAGTAGAGGAGCGTCATGCGCGTCGGTTTCATCGGCATCGGAAACATGGGCTGGCCCATGGCCGCCAACATCGCCAAGGCGGGCCACGATCTCACCGTCTTCGACCTCGATCCGGAGCGCAGTGCCCGCTTCGCGCGCGAGCATAAGGCTCGCGCGGCCGCCAGCCTCGCCGAAATCGCGCCAAACGAAGTCACCATCACGATGTTGCCGACTGGCCAGATCGTCCGCCAGGTGCTGCTCGGGCAGGAAAACGGCGCGTTCGCGAAAAATCTGCGCCCGGGCGCGCTCGTCATCGACATGAGCTCGTCCGAGCCGGTCGGCACGCGCGAGCTGGGGAAGGCTCTCGACCGCGACGGAGCCGTCCTGATCGACGCCCCGGTGTCGGGCGCCGTGCCTCGCGCCAAGACCGGCACGCTCGCCATCATGATCGGCGGAAACGATAAAGCCGCCGTCGAGCGCGCCAAGCCGCTGCTTCTGGCAATGGGCAATCAACTGTTCGAAACCGGCCCGCTTGGCACCGGCCACGCCATGAAGGCGCTCAACAACTACATCGCGGCGGCGGGATACACGGCGGTCGCGGAGGCGCTGCTGATCGGCGAACGGTTCGGCCTGAACCAGGAAGCGATGGTGGACATCTTGAACGCTTCGACGGGCCGCAATTTCACGACGGAAGTTATGGTGAAAGAGCACGTACTCGGCGGCAAATTCGCCACTGGCTTCGCCGTCGGCCTCATGGCCAAGGACGTGAGGATCGCCGCGGATTTGGGCGAGGCCGTCAAACTCGACGCGCCGCTCTCGCGCCTGATTCGCGAACGCTGGGCCGTCGCCCGCGACCGCCTCGGCCCCACGAGCGACACCTCCGCCGCGATTCTCAGCTGGAAAGACAACCTCCCGGAATAAGCTCGCGGTTGCGGGCAATGGCGACGCGGCCGATCACCGGCCTCGGTCGAGTGAGTTCGACCCACCTATTCTGAAAAAGGTTTCCAATGTGATGGGACTGTCCCAAAGGTCAATTGCGCTGCCCGGAGGCTCCGCTATGCTGGTTGCAGTGGGAGAAGGTACTTTGCCGGTGTCTCCGTGAAACTGGATCGCAAAAGGGTCGCCAAAGCGCTCGCCGCCGTTGCTTGCATTTTGTGGCCCTTGGCAATGCATGCAGTGTCCGGCATGCCCGCAGACGATGCGCTGTTGTCGGCTGCCGTTTGCCCGATTGTCTATCCCGTGGATCAAACTCCTTCCGAGAGGGGCTATCACTACCTTTTCTACGGGAACGGCTTCTTCATCAACGAACAGGGCTACTTCATCACCGCGGCGCACGTCCTTAGCTCGCTTCACGGAGGCCAGCCTTACGTTCTGCTTCGCCAACCTACGGGGCCACCCCGGTTTGTTCTGGCTACGCTGGTGGTTGTAGATCGGGATCACGATGTGGCCGTACTGCGAGCGACGCCGAATCCATTCGAAGGCAACTATCAAGTTGGATTCCTGCCGTTGGCCTACGACTGGCCAACGCGAGGTCACGCTGTGCTTGCCGCATCTCAGCGTCCTTCGATGCCTCGCGATGCTTACACCCTGGACGCATCAGTGGACGACCGCTCATCCGGCGAGGTGTTCGATTTCCAATTTTTTCAACTAGCCAAAGGACGGAGCGACACCGATTTGTTTCTCTTCAACCATCAAGTGCGGCGAGGCCAAAGCGGCTCTCCGGTAGTTTCAGGCGAGTCCCAGGAGGTGGTTGGTCTTGTGGAAGGACAATGGCTGCGATCGAGCCTCGCCCCGCTTGAGGCAGCCACGGACCAGGATACGCCGGGGGTGGGAGCGGCCGTGCCCATCCATTACGCGATCGCACTCTTGCAGCAGAGGGGTATACCCTGGCACACAGCTTCGGGAGCTCTATGGCCCTTTGACAACCCCGCGGGACCAGCCCAAGGGTTTTCGGCGCCCACTCCGCTTTCGTTGGTCGCATCGCCCTACCCTTCGCAAGAGCTTTTCGGCGGCGAAGTCGTGCTGGATGCCCTGATCGACAGTCGAGGTAGACTCGCAGAAATAGAGGTGGTGCGCGGACCGTCCCCTTTTCTCGAAAAAGTTCTTAGCGCGGTGCGAACCTGGAGTTTTTTCCCGGCACGCTTGGACGGTCAGGCGGTTGCGGCAAGAATCGGGATCACGTTCCAATTCTCGCAATCGTATGAGCTCCTGCGGGCCACGCCGGTACACAAGTACGATGAACCCTTGGCAGGTTCGGCCGACCGGGGGGGCGCTGGCGGTTGTGACCGTCGAGCCTCAGTACCCAGCCACCGGCGTGGAGGATGGCAGCGTGATCTTGTACGACCTTGTCGACCGGCAGGGCCAGCTCACTTCCGTGCAAATCTTGCGCGACTCGGAATCGTCGACTTCGGCAGCTGTCGCCGCCGTGCATCAGTGGCGTTTTGTCCCGGGAAGGCGCGCAGGAACAGATACCGATTCGGCAGCGATCGTGGTGGTCGCATTTCGGCACTTCGGGAGCACGCAATCCATCGCGCAGCCGAAATAGCACGGCACATCACCCATTCCCGGTCTCGCAGAAGCGCGTCGATTCTGGGAACCTCATGTCTCTGCGTTCGAGGGCATGATTGTAGCCACATCGCCGACTTTACGGCGACATCCAGCTTAAGTAATGGGATGCGTTAATCTTCCTAGGGGCTATAATCCACCCCCAAACGGTCGGCCGGCTTACCGGAATCTGAGTTCTCGCGGTTCTTTACACCAACAACCCCTTGCGCTCGGACGCTTGTTTCCCTACGATGGTTGATGTGAATTGTTGTTTGAAAAAATGAAGTCCGGGGGCGGCGCGCAACACCCCGGGCGACGAGGAGGCAGATTGAACGCGGCAGCGTGCCGGGGCGCAAGACGGCCCCATGAAAGCGGTTTTAGCCCTCTGCTTCCAGCCTCCCGCTTCGAAATTCTAGTCGCCAATTCCCAACATTAGAATATGACCCAACATACTGAAAACAAAGGACAGCGAGTCGTTCTAATCGCAAATTTTCGCGGGCCCCTTGGCCTCTCGAGGGTCTTCTCGGTCGCGATACTGGTTGCGGTTCTATGGCTCACGGCAGGCGACCGCGGATCGGCGAAAGCCGCCGCGCGCGAATCGGCTGGCACCTCCATGGCGCAGGTTCAGGAAAGCTACTTCGACACCACGCAGGACAAGGGCTACCGCTTCAACCATGGCGGCTGGATCTACGTCCACCTCGAAGGATCGCCCCACGATATCGGCTACCAGCACGGCTACCTGCTCGCGACGGAAATTACCGACGCCTTCGCCGTCATCCGACTCGAAGCGACGCACAACACTGGGCGCGATTGGGACTTCTTCCGCCGCGCGGCGCGCGAAATGCTCTGGCCCAAGATCGATCCCGAATATCAGGCCGAGCTGCAAGGGATCGTCGACGGCCTCCAGGCCCAGAAAGTGAAGCTCGATCTGGATGACGTCGTGGCGCTCAACGCGTTCGCGGAGCTGCCCGATTACTACGTGCCGTGGCTCGACGCGCAAACCCACGCCGACAATTCGGCGAGTCGCGAAGCATTCGAGCATTGCAGCGCGTTCGTCGCCACCGGAAGCTGGACGAAGGATCACCAGATCGTGATGGCGCACAACAACTGGACCACGTATATGGAGGGTGTGCGCTGGAACATCATCTTCGATATCGTGCCGCAGCAAGGTTATCGCATCTTGATGGACGGCATCCCGGGCGTGATTGCGAGCGACGACGATTTCGGCGTCAATGCGGCCGGGCTCATGGTCACCGAGACGACCATCGCGAATTTCAAAGGCTGGAATCCGAACGGCAAGGCGGAGTTCGTGCGCGCCCGCAAGGCGATGCAGTACGCGGACTCGATCGACAGCTACGCGAAAATCATGCTCGACGGAAACAACGGCGGCTATGCGAACGACTGGCTGATCGGCGACCGCAAAACCGGAGAGATCGCGCGGCTGGAGCTTGGCCTGAAGCACACGAATCTCTGGCGCACCAAGGACGGCTACTTCTCGGGAGCGAATTTCCCGAGCGATCCCGACGTCATCAAGGACGAGACGACATTTGACTCGGTCAATCCGGCCAGTTCGATGAACGCGCGCCGCCTCCGCTGGGAGCAGCTTCTGAACGGCAACAAAGGCAAGATCGACACCACTCTTGCCGAGGTTTTCCTCTCCGACCACTACGATACGTTCACGAGAAAGACCGGCGCGAATCGCCGCACGCTCTGCGGCCACGGCGATATGCAGCCGGATACGCTGCCTGGCTCAACCTCGGTGCCTTTTACGCCCAGCGGTGCCGTGCAGGGAAAGGTGATGGACAGCAATATGGCGCAGCGGATGGACTTCCTCGCGCGCATCGGGCATCCCTGCGGGATCAATTTCGACGCGGCGAAGTTTCTCGCGGACCATTCGGAATTTTCGTGGGAATCGCCGGTGCTGCGCGACATGAACGCCGGTCCGTGGAGCGAGTTCCATACCGGCGAGCACGCCGCGCAGCCCGCACAATAATACGGGGCCAGTGATTCGCGTTTCCGCGTCAGCTTTTCTCGACGCGCGGGTTGTTCGTGACCGAGAAGACGCCCGGAACGGTGTTCGCCCTCAGACCAGCCGCGTCCTTATCGGCCTGGGTCGCCACGACGCCTTCGAGCGTGACGTGACCGTTCTTCACGATGATGTGAATCGGCGGGATGGCCCGCAGCTCATACATCTGGAGCGACGGGAACGAGTAGATCGCGCGATACTCGGCGCGGCGGATGCCGTCGTCCATAGGCGAGAGCGGCAGAACTTCGATCTGGTTATCCACCGCCTCGACGCCTTCGATTTGCTTTACGGCCTTTTCCGCGTCGTCCTTGAGTACTGGGCGGACGACCTGCTCCATGAGAGTTGCCTTGCTGCCTTCCACTTTGTATTCGAGATTGTCGAATACGGAGTAGAAGGGAAGCATCACCAGCTCGTGCCGCACCTCTTTGGTCAGCCAGGCCTCGAAGGTGGCTGAACCGCGCGCCGGGGCCTGCTTGGCACCGGCCGCGGCAAACACTCCGTTTGCTAAAGCCATCACCATCACCAGGGACAGCAAGAAGGGGGTCACTCTTCGAAACGAACGTGAACTTGAATGGATCATGTTCAACCTCCGTTTTGCATTCTTACCAAGGGCCCATGAGTTTTGATGCGGACGGCGAAGAAATAGTGACAAGTCCTCGGATGCTATCTGATTGGACGCAGCGCAGCGGGACGAACCTAGAAACCAGGCATGGAAGATGTTACAAAATAAAGGCTTGCCAGGATTGGCTTCCGTGCCGGATTCGTGCTCTGCCAAAGGATGTAAGGCTCCTGTCCCCGCGGGACTCTCCGCGGAGAGCATGTGCCTTTTACACTTCACTCTTTTTATCGAACAGGAATGCGCCGAGATGCGCCGCGAGACGGCGCTCGGCAAAGCGAACCACGACCGGCAGGTGGAATTCATTCAGCAGATTGCCGGGCGCGGCGAAGCGCTCGTCCATGTGGCGACCAGCGGGTTTCCGATGACGGACGAAATCAAGGCGCGCGTCCTGAGCACGCTCCTCACGCTGATGAACTGCCGCGAAAACATCGACCGGGCCGCCATGCGTCAATCGGCTCTCCGCCGATTCGCCGGCTAACAGCGAATCACACTACATTTCAGTCTTGCGTTTGGACGCGCTTACGCGCCGATGTAGCGGGCGTAAAGGGAGCGCGCGACGGCGGGATCCTTCGTGCCCTTGATAATGGCGCGGCCGTCGGCGAAAACGGTCATCTCGTACGGAGGGACACGGAAGCGCAGGAGAAAATCGTTGTTGCGGACTTCGGCTGCGGCGGCAGCGGCGAGGCGGCGGCCGAGTTCGCCAAGATCGAGACGGCGGTGGCGCTCGTGGATCTGCACGGAATCGCGCCCGCAGAGCGTGATGTGCGGCTGCGCCTCGCCAGCGAGAAAGACAAAATCGCGGCGTGCACAGGCGCGACAATGGGGATTGCGGGCCACGCGGATGGATTGAAACTTTCCTGTCCACACGTCGCAGGTAATAAGGCGTCCATTCAGAGCCTCCGGCTTATCGGTCAGCAGCTTGATCGCTTCGGCCGTTTCGATCGACCCAATTATACTGACGGCGGCATTGAGCACGCCCGCTGTGTCGCACGTAGCCTCGACGGACGGGGCATCAGTGGAGCCGCCGATAGCGGCGGACGTCTCGCCGGACTCGAGGAGACAGGCGAGGCACGCGGATTCGCCGGGACGAATGGTCATCGTCACGCCGTAGCTTCCCACGGCCGCCGCGTAGATCCACGGTATTCCGCGCGAGATCGCCGCGTCGTTCACGAGCAGGCGCGTTTCGAAATTGTCGGTTCCGTCGAGGATCAGAGGGAATCCCGAAAGAAGTTCGACAGCATTCTTCGGCGTGACATCGGCGACGACGCCTTCGACCTGCACGTCGGAATTGATGGCCCGGAGGCGGCGCTCGGCGGCGACGGCCTTGGGCAGAGCGTCGCGCGCGTCCGCTTCCTCGAAAAGCGTCTGGCGTTGTAAATTAGAAAGCTCGACGAAGTCTCGGTCGATAATCCGTAGCCTCCCCACCCCAGCACGGACAAGCAGGTTCGCCACCATGGTACCAATAGCGCCGCAGCCCACCACCACGGCGCTCGCACCGAGGAGCTTTTCCTGACCCGCTTCGCCGATGCCTCGAAAGAGGATCTGGCGGGAGTATTTTTCGTATTGTCCGGGTTTCATACAGCGTTGCCCAGACTCATGATAGCGCCTTTTCGCGGCGGGCAGGCAACGCGGCTGTGCTAACCTTCCTTCTCATCCTAGAGCGAATGCGCACCCCGCGAACATCACCGCTCTCGACAACCGGCCCGGTTTGTTGGATTTCCCGCTTCCTCGCGGGGTGGCTTGCATTCTTGGCCCTTTCGGTTGCGGCGAGCCGCGCTCAGCAGGTTACGATCGAAGGCCAGCCGGTGGCCGAGGTTCGTGTGGTGGACGAATCGGGCAAGGCGGTCTTGGAAAAGATCCCGCCCCTTCCGCTCGAGGCAGGGAAGCCGTTTGATTTTGTCGCCGAGCGCGAAAGCGTGCGGGGTCTCTACCGCATGGGCGACTATTCCAACATTCGCACCACGGCCACGCTGGGCGAAGCGGGGTTGCGCGTGGACTTTGTCGTCGAGCGGAATTTCTACAACAACGTGATCTGGATCGAAGGGCTGAAGCCGCCTCCCACCGACCCTTCGGCGCTAGCGGCACTGCGCTTGAATCTAGGGGAACCGTTCCGGGAGAGTGCCCTGCGCGAAGCCGTCGAGCGGCTCCAGAGCGCACTCCGCGAGGATGGGCTTTACATGGCGAAAGTCACGTGGGCACTCGACCCCCACGAGGACACGCGACAGATGGACGTGACCTTCACGGTCGATCCGGGCCCGCGCGCCCGCGTGGACGGAATCACGATCGAGAATAAGACCCCCTACCCCGATCAGCAGCTCCTGCGCCGCGCGAAGCTCTTGGAAAATGGCGAGGTGACGTCCGCGCGGTTTTCGCAGGCCTCGGAAAGGCTGAGGAAGTTCCTGGTAAACCAGGGATATCTGGGCGCGGGCGTTGTGATCGAGCGTGGAACATATGATCCACGAGAGAATCGCGTGCCGCTGAAGTTTTCGGCGACCGCAGGGTCGCGCGTGCGCATCGAGATCAGCGGCCCGCACATCAGCAAAAGCGAGAAAAAGAAGCTGCTGCCGATGTACGCCGAGGGCGCTGTCGATGAAGACCTGCTGCAAGAGGGACGGCGGAACGTCCGCGATTATCTCCAGAGGCAGGGCTACTTCAATGCGGACGTCCAGGTCAGGTCGTATCAGGACGACAAAGGCGAGCAGGTGATCAGCTACGACATCGCGCGCGGAGATAAGTTCCGCCTGGCAGGAGTCTCCTTCGACGGCAACAAGTATTTTGAAACCGGGCTCCTTTCGCGCCGATTGCAGCTCCAGCCGGCCGCGTTTGCCTCGAGCGGCCGGTTCAGCCAGCAGCTGCTGCGCGCGGACACGGATTCGATCCGCGCCGTCTACCTTTCGAACGGCTTTCGCGACGTTCAGGTTTCGCCGACCGTGGACGACCGCTATAACGACAAGAAGGACAACCTGTTCGTTTCATTCCACATCGTCGAAGGAGCGCAAACTCTAGTCTCGAACCTGCAAATCGAAGGCAATCATGCGATCGGCACCGATACGCTGCTCAACGTCACGGGGTCAACTCCCGGAGAGCCCTATTCGGAATCGAGCGTGGCGAGCGACCGGAACAACATCCTCGCGTTGTACTACAACGAAGGTTTTCCCTCGGCGGCGTTTCACGAGGAAATCGCGCCGGGAGATAAACTCACCGAGATGCATCTCGTCTACCACATCTCGGAGGGGCCGAGAATAGACGTCGCCAAGGTCTTCCTCACCGGCTATCAGTTCACGCGTCCAGGAATCATCAGGCGGCAGGTGGACATCAAGGCGGGCGGGCCGCTGCGCGAGACGGACGTGGCGAACACGCAGCGGCAACTCTACAACCTCGGGGTGTTCGACCGGGTGCAGATCGCGACGCAAAATCCGGCAGGCACCGATCCGAACAAGTCCGTGGTGGTCGAGACCCTGGAAGGGCATCGGTACACTCTCGGCTACGGTTTCGGATTCGAAGTACAGCGAATCAGCAGCACGTCGAATCCCAGTGGAACCGCGCTCGCGGCCAGCCCGCGCGGCATCTTCGAGATTGCGCGCGCCAACATGTTCGGCAGGGCGCAGACGCTTTCGTTCCGGGCGCGGGCCAGCACGCTCGAATACCGCGCGGCGTTGAGCTACACGGCGGACAACTTTCTTACGAAGCGGAGTCTGAGCCTCCAGTTCATCACGTTTGCCGAGAAGACGCAGGACATCAACACGTTTACGTCGACGCGTTTTGAAGGCGGGATGCAGCTCGTGGAGAAGCTTTCGCCCTCGAGCTCGTTGCTCTACCGATATTTCTATCGCCGGGTGAAGGCTTCAAATCTTAAGGTCAGCTTTGAGGAGATACCGCTGCTCAGCGAGCCGACGCTGGTCTCTGGCTTTGGCCTCACCTACGCGCGAGACCGGCGTGACAATCCGGGCGATGCAACGCGCGGGAACTTCAACACCGCCGACGTGAGCTATGCCTCGACAACGATCGGTTCAAGCGCCAGCTTCTTCCGGGGATTCTTTCAGAATTCGTCGTTTTATTCGCTCGGACGAGGTTTTGTGATCGCGCGATCGGTGCGCTTTGGCGTCGAGGTGCCGACGGGGAAGACGGTCGAGGGCAATGTGCCGTTCAATCCCGCGCAGTGCAGCGCGACGCCGTCTCCGTCCACCGAGGAGGTCATTCCGTTGCCGGAGCGGTTTTACGCGGGAGGCGCGACTTCACTGCGAGGTTTTGGTTTTAACCAGGCAGGCCCACGCGATCCCTGCACGGGGTTTCCCGTTGGCGGCTTGGGCTTGCTGATCTTCAATCAGGAGCTCCACTTTCCGATGAAGCTGCCTTGGGTCGGAAACCGGCTGGGCGGGACACTTTTTTACGACGGCGGCAACGTCTACACCGACGTGAACCACATTTCGCTCGCATGGAAGGCACCCTCGCTCACCGATCTCAACTACTTTTCGCACACGGTCGGCTTCGGGTTCCGTTATCCCACGCCGATCGGGCCGGTGCGAGTGGACTTCGGGTATCAGCTCAACCCAGCGCAGTACCAGGTGTTCAATCAGACGACGCAACAATTGCAAACGTTCCGGCTCTCGCACTTCGGATTTTCGTTCAACATAGGACCGGTCTTCTGATGCGCCGAGCGATTCTCATTTTCGTCTGCCTTGCGTGGCTCTTGTGGCCTGGGGTGCGGAGTGCGAGCGCGCAGGCACAACAGCCGGCCACGTCGCCTGCCAGTCCCGCCGCGCAGGGCGGTACGCAAGTGGTGGATGGAGTGGCCGCGCGCATCGAGGACGACATCATCACGGACAGCGAGGTGCGGGAGCTCGCCGCGTTTCAGCAACTCGTCGATGGCCGGTCCAAACCGCGCGGAGAACTGATCCGCGAGCTCGCAGACCAGTGGATCGTGCGGGGCGAAGCGGATGCGGCGAAATATCCGCAGCCCTCGGCGGATGACGTGGAACGCGCCTACGCGCAGCTCGCAGGACAGTTCTCGTCGGCAGAAGAGTTCAAGAAACGCTGCGCAGCGGCGGGACTGGGCGAGGCGGCCGTTCGCCGGATACTGGCCCAGCAGCTCTATCTTTCGCGTTTTCTCGATTACCGATTCCGTCCCGCGGCGCAGGTGGACCAAGGGCAGTTGCAGAAGTATTACGACGATGAGTTTGCGCCGCAACTGAAGGGCGGGCAGGCCGTTCCGCCGCTCGAAGACGTGGAGGACACGATCCGCGAAGTGCTCGTCCAGCGCCAGATCAACGAGCGCGCCCAGCAGTGGCTGGACAACACGCGCGATCGGCTGAAGATCGACATCATGTCCAACGGAGATCAGCCGTGAGCGCGCGTTGGAAACGCTGGGCGGGGCGTGTGCTGATCGCGTTCGCCCTGATCGCGATCGTCACCGCCGCCATCTTCGAAACAGGTTTGGCCGAGCGGTGGATGCGCCGCGCGATCGTCACCCAACTCGAGCAGAGGGCCGGGGGACGGGTCGAGCTCGGCGGCTTTCATTTCAGCGTGTGGCGCCTGCAAGCCGAGATCGACGATTTGACGCTGCACGGGCTCGAGGGTGCGGACGCGCCGCCGTTGTTCCACGCCGATCGCGTGGACGTGGGCATTCGGATTCTTTCATTCTTCGGGCGCGAGTTCGCTCTCGATGAGTTGATCGTGGAGCGGCCGCAGGTCGCGGTTCGAATCGACGAGAAGGGCCATAGCAATCTGCCCACTCCGAAGGTTCAGGCGAGCAAGCGCCCGTGGCGTGAGACGCTCTTCCGGTTGCGCATCGGGCGGCTCGAACTGCGCGACGGCAGCGCCAACTACAACAACCGGAGCGTGCCGCTCGCGGTCCAGGGCCAGAACTTCGAATTCACGCTGCGCTACGACGCGCCGGCGAACGCAGCGGACTCCTACGTCGGCAACATGAAATGGCAACAGGTGGAACTCGCGGCACGGCGCTACCGGCCGTTTCGTTTCGACGTTTCCGCGAAGTTTGCGCTGCATCGCGACTTCTTCGAGCTGGACGAGCTGGTCTGGAAAGGGCCGCATTCGGAGTTGAACCTGCGCGCCGAACTTTCAAGCTTCGCGCAGCCGGATTGGGACTTGAAGTATCGCAGCAGGCTCTCGCTCGCGGATATCCGCACGATCTTCCGCAAGCCAACCACGCCCGACGGCATCGTGGAATTCTCAGGGTCGGCGCGCTATGCGTCGAACGCGGGAGCCGAATCGTCAAAGGGAGGCGAATGGACCGCCGGCGGGTATTTCAGGGCGCACGACGTTCGCATGCCGTATGAGTGGTTCCACGCGGGCGGATTCGAGACGTCAGGCAACTACGAAGTGGCGAAGCGGCGGCTGGTGGTCCCGAATCTGAGCGCGCAGGCGCTCGGGGGAACGATGGACGGCCGGCTCGAAATGGACTTCAAAGGGCTGGCGTTCCGAACGGAGACGAAGCTGCGCGGAACGAGCCTTGCCGCTATTCTTGCGGCAATCGATCACGAAGACTTCCCCGTGAACGCGTTGCGCTGGGATGCGTCGGTCGAGGTCGACTCGGTGAACACGTGGAACGCGGCATTCAAGCATTTCCGGACGGCGGGCGAGATGCAATGGCTTCCGCCGGCGAGCCTCGCTGCGGGGGCGATTCCGGCGACGGCGCACTTCCAGTACGACTACGGCATGGACAAGCAAGTCGTCACGATTACGCAAAGCCAGATCACGACACCAAATGCGCAAATCGAGGTGGACGGCACGCTTGGCAAAACGGACTCGGCACTCGAAGCGACGTTTCGCGGCGACGAGCTGCTCGATTGGGACGATTTCATCAATGCGATTCGCGGTCCCGAAGCCGAGCCACGCCGGATCGCCGGCCGGGTCGCGTGGGGCGGGCGCGTGCTGGGACCCATCGTCGGGCCCACGTTCGTCGGCCATTTGAACGCCGCCGAAGCGAGCTACGACAAACTCATGTGGGACGAATTGAACGGCGATTTCGAGTACTCGCCGGACGGTTTCCACCTGACGAACACGGTCGCGCGGCGCGGCCAGAGTTCGGCGACGCTCGACCTTTCGCTCCAGTTCGACGGAGATTGGAGCTTTCTCGACTCGAGTCCGTGGAGCCTGCAAGCCAGCGTCGAGCGCGCTTCCAGTGATGATCTACAGGGCCTCCTCGGCACGAACTATCCGGTCACCGGCACCCTGAACGGAGACCTGCGCGGCGGGGGCACGCGGGCCGCTCCGGCACTCGACACCCATTTTACTTGCACGGACATTGAAACGAAGGGCTGGCGCTTCGACAGCCTGAGCGGCCAGTTGCACTGGGAACACGGAGAAGTGCGATTGTCACACGCCGAACTGCGGCAGGGTGCCGGGCTGGTGGCGGGCGGCCTGCTCTACAGGCCGGACGAGGAGCGAACGGAATTCAATTTCACGGGCACAGGAATTGCGCTCGAAAAAATCCGGCAACTGCAAAGCGCGTCGCTGCCGATTGCGGGGCAGCTCAGCTTTCACCTTCATGGCAGCGGGCCGGTCCGCGCACTGGCCGGGCAGGGCGACGTGCGGCTGATGAAGCTGCGGCTGGGCATCGGAGACGAGGGCGACTTCAGCGGCCAGCTCACGTCGGACGGCCGGACCGCGCGCATCACGCTCGCCTCTGAACCGGAAGGCGACAGGCTCCAAGGACAGGTCACTATCGGACTGGCGGGCGACCAGTCTATCTCCGGGCGGCTTTCCGTTTTGCAGTTCGACCTCAACCCGCTCATCATCGCCGGGCTGCACGTGAAGCAACTGACGGGCCACAGCAGCGCCGACGGCGTCTTCACGATTTCCGGAGCGCTGCGCCAGCCGGATTCGATCGAGATGGGCGCGGATATCGCGCGAATTTCGTTCGACTACGAGTTGGTGCAACTCACGAACAACCAGAACATCCGCCTGACGTACCGGCGTAACGAGGTGCGCATCGATCAGGCTCACTTGCATGGACCCGACACGGATTTCCAGTTCAGTGGGTCGGCGCGGTTCGACCGGGATCGCCCGCTCCGCTTTACGCTCTCGGGCGGCGTGAACCTGCGCTTGGTCAAGGGCCTGCTGCCCGACCTGGACGCGCAAGGACGCGCGGACGTAAATGTGTCGGTCGAGGGAACGATGGCGCGGCCCACCATTACGGGGCGCGCGAGCGTGCGAAACGCGTCGGCGACGTACGGAGACTTTCCGGTGGGGCTCAGCAAGCTGAACGGCGACTTCGTGTTCGACAAGAGCCGGCTGCTGTTCGATCGCGTCACGGGAGAGGCCGGAGGCGGACAACTCGCGCTCAGCGGCAACGTAAGCTACGGCGAGGGCCCGCTGCGCTATGAAATCACCGCGACAACCTCGACCGTCCGCATCCGGTATCCGGCGGGAATGAGCTGGCTCGCGGGTGGCACGCTTCAACTCGCCGGAACGAGCGAGGCGGGGCTGATCAGCGGGAACGTGCAGGTGCAGCGGCTGCTGTTTGCGCAGGGTGTTGATGTGGCCTCATTCTTCGCCGCAGCCGCGGAGAACTCGCCCGGCCTGCCTTCCACTTCGCCGCTCCTCCAGAACCTGGCGTTCGACGTGGATGCGCAGACGAGTCCCGGGGCGCGGATCGAATGGAGCGGCGCGCACGTCGACATCGATGGCAACGTGCGCTTGCGCGGCACCTTTGACCGGCCGGTGCTGCTCGGCAACGTTCACCTGCTCGGCGGGGAAATGCCGTTCCGCGGCAACGTATTTGAGATTACGCGCGGCGACATCAACTTCGCGAACCCTTTCCGGCTCGACCCGGAACTCGACGTCGAGGCGACGTCTACGATCAGCCAGTATCAGGTAACGATCGACTTCTCGGGAAAGGCAAGCCATCTCGCGCTGAACTACCGCTCCGATCCGCCGCTGCCGGATTCGGACATCGTCGCATTGCTCGCGCTCGGCAGCCCGGGGGAGGAAAGCGCCCTCCGCTCGCAGCCAGGCGCGGCGCAAAACTACGGAGCGACGGCGCTGCTTTCCGAAGCGATCTCGAGCGGCGTCGGAGGGCGGATTGAGCACCTATTCGGCATCAGCTCGTTCCGCGTGGATCCGTTCGTGGCCGGCACGGCCACGGAGTCAAACGCCGCCGCGCGCGTCACGATCCAGCAGCAGGTCAAGCACGACCTGACGATTACTTACTCCACGAATGCGGCCACGTCAAGCCAGTATCAGTTGATCCAGGTGGAATATGCCCTCAAGCGCTCGCTCTCAGTGATCTTCCTGCGGGACATCAACGGGACGTACGGCCTCGACATCAAATTCGTCAAGCACTTCAAATAGCGCCCCCACAACTACTCGGGCAACAGAAACAGCGAGTCGGGCGAAAGCCGCACGTGCCAGGGCAACGAGCGGTGGCGAAATCTCTCCCACTTCTCCTTGAACACCTCGGCCTGCAAAAGGTATTCGCCGGAAGCTCCAGGCGGCCGATGGAGATTCAGATATAGCGTGATCCGGAAGGGCGTTTCGGAAGAGCGCACCAGCCAGCAGGGAAAGACATTCTCATCCGAAGTGCCGGCGCTCGAAGATTCCGCGAAATCGATGTGGTGTGCGCGAATCCCAGCATGCGCGGGCGGTTGCGGAAGCGAATGCGCGACACGGAGCTGGCAACCCCAATCGAGCGCTTCGACCGTGTTGTCGGAAATCCGCCGGGCGCGCGAGAAATTCTTGCAGCCCGTGAGCCGCGCGACTTCAAGGCTCGGTGGGCGCTGAAGAATCTCGTCCTTTGCGCCGAACGCGGCCACGCGCCCAGCCGACAGCACCAGCAACTGCTGGCCGAGACGGTAGGCTTCTTCGATGTTGTGCGTGACGATCAGCACCGGCCGGCGGTAGGCCGCGAATGTCTCCAGAAGCTGCGCTTCGATTTGGCTTCGAAGGTGCGTGTCGAGCGCGGAGAGCGGTTCGTCGAGCAACAGAGCCTCCGGTTCGATCGAGAGGGCGCGCGCCAGGGCGACGCGTTGCTGCTCACCCCCGGAAAGCTCGCGAGGATATCGCTGTTCGAGTCCGCGCGCGCGTGTGCGGTCCATTAGGGCATTCAGCAATCTGGTCCGTTCCTCGCGGGGTAAATGATGCAAGCCGAAGGCGATATTTTCCGCGACGGTGCGATTGGGGAAGAGTGCATAGTGCTGGAACAGCATTCCCACGCGCCGGTCGCGCGCTGGAATGCGAATGCGCCGTTCGGTGTCCAGCAAAACTCGGTCGTTTAGCCTGATGAGGCCCCGGTCCGGCCGCTCCAGCCCGGCGATGCATCGCAGGAGCATCGTCTTGCCGGCGCCGGAAGGACCGAGAATCGCGAGCGGTTCGTCGCCCGCCGTGAAAGAGACGTCCAGAGCGAAGTTCGGAAGTTTCTTCGCAACCTGTATTTGAAGCGGCATGTCAGCGTCGCGCCCACTGATCGCGTCCTTGTGCGTGGGTCCAATAGTAGAGGCCGCCAAGCAGCGCGAGCGAAATCACGACGTCGATGAAACACCAGGCGAAAGCGCGATGGAGGTCGTCGGCTTCGACGGCGAAGTAGATTGCGATGGGGATCGTGGCGGTTTTCCCCGGGATGTTGCCTGCAAGCATCAGAGTGGCCCCAAATTCACCGAGAGCGCGAGCGAAAGAAAGAATCGTCCCGGCGAGCACGCCAGGCCAGGCGAGCGGTAGAGCGATTTCCCGAAAGACGCGCCATTCCGAGGCGCCCAGCGTCCGCGCGGCTTCGAGAAAGCGCGAATCGACCTGCTCCAGCGCCGCGCGCGCCGTGAGGTACATCAGCGGAAACGAAACCACGGCCGCTGCGATCACGGTTGCGGGCCAGGAGAAGACCACTGTGGCGCCAAGCTGCAACAGAAGCTTCCCGAGCGGTCCGCTGCGTCCGAACAACAGCAAGAGGAGAAAACCGACCACGGTGGGCGGCAACACGAGCGGAAGAAGAAAAATACCGTCAACGAGCGCTGCCATGGGACCCCTGCGCCGCTCGCGCCAGGCCGCGGCGGCGAGTCCGACGGCCAGCGTGAGCAGCGTCGCCGTCGCGCTCGTTTCGAGCGATATCCAGACCGGAGACCAGTCCATTGGGGTGATCGCGGCCATCGGGGCGGAATTGTAGCTGAATTAGTTTGTTTCGGCCCGTGTTCCTGCTATGTAATCCGCTGCTTCGTCGCCGTCGGCCCTAATTCTGCGGCGGTGAAGGTGGCTTCGGTGTGGGCGACGACTGCGGAGTGGGAGCTGGCGCAGACGCGCCGCCGGGAGCCTGGGGTGTTCCTTGCGCCGGACCTTGCGGCTGGAGCATCGGCTTGAGTTCCGGATACTCGTCCTGCATCGATTCGAGGGTGCTCATGGCGGCCTTCTGCTCGATCTGCGCGCCGGTGGTCTGCGATTCCTCGGCGACCTGCGGAAGCGTTTTGACGACGCGCTGGCCGAGCGGGGACTCATAGAACTGGATCAGCCCCTGAATGTCTTCCATCGAAAAACCGCGCGCGTAAATAGCCACGGTCGCAGTCGTAACAGCCGCGGAAGGGGCGCCCGCGGCAAATTTCTGGCTGAAGGCGTCCATGAATTTCGGCAAGCGGTCGGCCGTGAGGCTCCTGCTCATGACGGCGCGAACCTGGTTCGTGAGGTACGTGCCGATGTTATCGCCAAGTTTCGCGGTTTGCGTGATGTCCATCAAATGACGAATTGCCGCGTCCTTTGCGGGATCGGCTTTTTCGGCGGACGGCGCCGCCGCCGGCTTTGTCGCCTGTGCCGGCTGCGCGGGCGTGCCCGGCTGGTGCTGCGCGGGTGGCTTCTGTTGCGTCCCGCTCGCGGGCGCTTGCGCGAGCGCGGGTCCTGCCACAAAACACAGCGTAGCTATGATTGCGATCAACAATTTCATGGATTCTCCTCGAGGACTGCCCGTCCAAGATGCGGGAACCATCATAGCGAAGGCTGGATTCGGGGTCACGGGAGATTTCGATGGAAGCCGCGCTCGTTCGGGCTCCGATCACGTTCGCAACGACCGCACACCCGCCGCCATTTGTGGTGTATCTTTCTCGCGGGGTGTTTCGGAGATCCTCGCTTCCCAGGGCACATCATTCGGATGAGCGATAACGGCAATCGCATCGCGAATACAAGCGAAGGTTTTGAAACCGCGCGCCGGGAGATAGTGGCGCGCCAGATCCACGACCGCGGCATCCGCTCCGTCCGAGTGCTCGATGCGATGGAGTCTGTTCCGCGACACCTGTTCGTTCCGGCGGAGCATCTCCCTGAAGCGTATGTGGACGAACCGCTCCCGATCGGGGAAGGGCAGACGATCTCGCGGCCATTTATGGTGGCGGCGATGGCGGAGGCGCTTTCGCTCGACGGGCACGAGCGCGTGCTGGAAATCGGAGCCGGATGTGGTTATCAGGCGGCTGTGCTTTCGCGGCTTGCTTGCGAGGTGATCGCCGTGGAATCGCAGGATGTGCTGGCGGCTTCGGCGCGAGAACGGCTCCGGCGGTTGGGCTACACAAACGTGCGCGTCGAAGAAGGCGACGGCCCGGCGGGCTGGCCCGCGGCTGCGCCCTACGACGCGATTCTGGTGACGGCGGCCGCGCCGTCCGTTCCGCCGCCGCTTATCGAACAGTTGTCGGAGGGCGGGCGTTTGGTAATCCCCGTGGGACAGCCGGAACGCCAGGAACTGCTTCGCATTGTGAAACGCGATCGGCGAACCACCGAGCAATCGCTTTGTGCGTGCCGGTTCGTGCCTCTCCTTGGGCGCTATGGCTGGCGGCCGGATACCGGGGGAATCAACCGCGGATGAACGGCCGATGAGCGAAGGGGCGCCCGAACTCTCCATCGTTATCCCCGCCTACAACGAAGAGAAGCGGCTCGGCCGCGCGCTCGCGCGCATTCGCGAATACTTTGGCGCTCATTCAGTGGGCCCGGGAGGAATCGAGATTGTCGTCGTGGACGACGGCTCCGGCGACGGCACGGCTCGGGTCGCCGAGGACTGGGCGCGCGACATGGGAAACCTGCGGGTTGTGTCGAACAGGGAGAATCGCGGAAAGGGATATAGCGTCCGGAAGGGAATGCTCGAGGCGCGCGGGCGCATCGCGTTGTTCACGGACGCCGATCTTTCTTCCCCGATCGAGGAGTCGGGGAAACTGCTCAGCGCAATTCGCGCAGGTAGCGACGTGGCGATCGGATCGCGCGCGATCGACCGGTCGCTGATCGCCGTGCATCAGTCGCGCCTTCGCGAAATCGCCGGCATGATCTTCAACGGCTTCGTCCGGTTATTCACGGGACTGCCGTTCCACGATACGCAGTGCGGCTTCAAGGCGTTCGTGCGCGAGCGGTGCCTGGTCATCTTCGAACAGCAGCGAATCGAACGGTTCGGCTTCGATCCCGAGATACTGTTTCTCGCGCGCCGCCACGGCCTGCTTACCGTTGAAGTCCCGGTCCGCTGGGCGCACGATCCCGGGACAAAGGTTCACGTGCTCCGCGATAGCCTGATGATGTTCTTTGACCTGATCTACATCCGCTGGAACGCGCTGCTCGGCCGGTATCCGAGAAAACGCGCCTTATAGCCAAAGCCCGTCGGGGTATACGTTTCGATACTTTGTTCTGCAAAGTACTTGACGGAAAAGCAGGGCGTGCGCTACTCTGTTGTTATGGCCCCGTCCGAATTCCGTCAGCCGCGCCCTGCCGATCCCGTGGCGCTCGATGACCGCGCCCGCGACAACCTCCGTTTCATCCGCGAGACCATGGAGCGCGCGGCATCATTCACGGCGGTGCCGGGCTGGGGCGGCGTGGCCATGGGCATCACCGCGCTCGGCGCGGCAGTCATCGCTTCGCGGCAAACCTCATCGTCGGCCTGGCTGCTGACCTGGGTCGTCGAGGCAGTTGTGGCGATCGCGATCGCGGTTTGGACGACCCTGTCGAAGGCTCGCGCCGCGGGGAGTTCGCTTCTCTCGGGGCCGGGCAGGCGATTTGTTTATAGCTTTGCGCCACCGCTTTTCGCAGGCGCACTGCTGACGCTAGTGATCGCGCGCATTGGGGACACGGGCGCCACTGCGGGCGTCTGGCTTCTATTGTACGGGACCGGAGTCGTTACGGGTGGCGCCTTTTCGATTCGCGTGGTTCCCCTGATGGGGCTCTGCTTCATGGTGCTCGGAACGGTGGCGCTGTTCTGCCCATCGGCCTGGAGCGATGCGTTCCTGGCTGCTGGGTTCGGCGGTCTGCACGTTGTTTTCGGCGCCGTAATTGCCAGGAAATATGGCGGCTAAATCTGGGGCCTTCCGCGGCGCGCGGGAGGAAAAAACGAAGCGAGGCTTGCCGGGCCCGCGAACGGCGGAAATGCCGGCGGCGAATCTCGATCGTGTGATCCACGAGCGAACGCGCCTCGGGATCGTGAGCGCGCTCGCCGTGAACGCATCGCTCTCGTTCAGCGAACTCAAGGGACTCCTGCAGGTCACCGACGGCAACCTGAGCGTCCACGCGCGAAGGCTCGAGGATGCCGGCTACGTCGGGTGCACGAAATCGTTTGCGGGACGCGTTCCGAAGACGGAATACCGGCTGATGCCTGCGGGCCGCCGGGCGCTCGAGAAGTATCTCGAGCACATGGAAGCCCTGATCCGCGCGACGCGGGAAGGCTAGGGATTCAACTATGAAAACACCGTGGTTCAAACAATGGGGCTGGATTCATCGTCCGATCTCGTGGCAGGGCTGGATGGCAGTTGCAGTCACGGTGGTTCTTTGCGTGCAGGTATTTGGTGCAGTCGACCGGCACTCTCATTCCGCGATCGACACTTTTTGCGGAATCTTTCCTTATGTTGTGCCCGCTGTCATGCTGTTGAACTGGCTGGCATCCAGGACCCTCGGTCAAGCCGGTCAAAGGTGATACAAGTTCATGGTCGCACAAACGATCACTGAGTTTCCGCACCGGGTCACGAAACTTCACATTGCAATTCTGCTCGACGGCAACGGCCGATGGGCCGCTGCGCGCGGCCTGCCGCGTTCGGAAGGCCATCGCGCGGGGGTGGCGGCGGTCCGGTGCATTGTGCGCGCCGCTCCATCCCTGGGTATCGGAACGCTCAGTCTCTATGCTTTTTCGGCGAATAATTGGGAGCGCCCTTCCGGAGAAGTGATTTCGCTGCTCGGTTTGCTCGAGAACTATCTTCGCGCCGATGCGGCCGAGTGCGCGGCGCACGGCGTGCGCCTACTCGTGATCGGCCGGCGCGACCGGATTCCGCGGTCGCTGCTGGACGCGATCGAAGCGGCCGAACAGATCACAGCCGGGGGCCGCACGCTCGAATTGCGCATCGCGCTCGACTATTCTTCGCGGGAGGCGATCCTCCAGGCATCCTGTTGGATGCTTTCGAGCCTCGAAGTCTCCGACCGGGAATTCGCGCGGCGGCTTGGCCAGGTGACTCACGCGGGCGGTCCGGCGCCGGACGTCGATCTTTTGATCCGCACGGGCGGCGAGCGGCGGCTGAGCGATTTTCTTTTATGGGAATGCGCGTACGCCGAACTGCTGTTCACACCGAGGATGTGGCCGGAATTCGAAGCGGCCGATCTCGCCGCGGCCGTCGAGGACTTTCGCGGACGCGAGCGCCGCTTCGGGCGTCTGCCGGAAACAGCCGCCGCGAGCTAGCTGAGATTACTGCCCCAGGGGTCACACACCCGAAGACCGGCCATGTTCGCCGGCAATTTCGAAGGCCTTCAAGATCACGCGCGTGGCGGTTTCGGTGAGCGCATACTGCCCGAGTTCCGACGGCGCCGCCCATGCGACGTCGGTAACGTCGCTCCCGGCGCGCGGCTCGCCGCGGACCACCTCACACAGATAATCGAGAACCACGAAGTGGTATCGTGCCTTGCCCTCGCCGTCGAGATTGATTCGCTCGAACACTTCGATGAGATCCAGAACGCGCACCTCCATCTCGGTTTCTTCGAGTAATTCACGCCGGACTCCTTCGAGCAGCGTCTCTCCCACCTCGAGCATCCCACCCGGTATGGACCACTGGCGTTCGAGCGGCGGGCTACCGCGCCGTATCAGAAGAGCGCGCCCATCTGAAATGACGACTCCGCCCACTCCCACGAGAGGGTGCTCGGGGTATTCTCGATTGCCGGCCATTCTTACACCATCCTCACGAGAAAGCTTGACACGGGCGTTATATAATACGCCGTCCGTTGGAAGACCGCCGCAGAGGAGAAATGGCCGTGACCAGATGCCCGGAATGCGACGCTGAGATCGACTTGGACGAAGACGAAGTGGAAGAAGGCGAAATTCTGAGCTGCCCGGAATGCGATGCGGAGCTCGAGGTGACGCAAACGCATCCCGTGCATTTCGTCGTCCTCTCCGACGATGAAGATGAGGAAGAGGACGAAGATTCCGAAGACGGCCCTGGCTCCGAAGAAGAAGAGGAGGAAGAAGAGGAAACCGAGGAGACGGAGTGAAACTGATTCGAAACTCTCGCGGACCTTTGCAAGCGGCTCTCGTCATCACGCTTGGGTTAGCCGTCGGGCTGCCAGCCGCGCAGGCCCAGAAGGGCGAACCGGAGCTCCGCACAATTCATGGCAGCGTGGTGGACAAGAGCGAGAATCCGGTTCCCGCCAGCGTGGTCTATCTGCTCGACGTGAAAACGCAGGCCGTGAAGAGCTACTTCGCCGATGAAGCGGGTAACTATCGCTTCAGCGGGCTCGACCCCAACGCTGATTACGAAGTGCACGCCGAGCACGGCGACCTGGTATCTTCAACCCGCACGGTTTCCAGCTTCGATTCCCGCCGCGATATAGAAGTCGTCCTCAAACTATCCCACGCCAAGAACGCGCACTAGCTCTGTTCGAGCGTTTTCGCACGAGCTGTTTGCTTATGGCAAACTGAAAACGAACAGCGTGTTTCCAGCCGAGTCGACGATGTATTGCTTGCCGTCCACCGCATAGGACACGGGATTGGACCGCACCGACGAGCCCAGCAGGAGATGCCAGAGCGGCTCGCCCGTGTCGGCGTTGAGCGCGAAGAAATTGCCGGCCGCATCCGCCGAAAATACGAGGCCGCCCGCAGTCACCAGAGTGCCCGTCCACGAATCGCCGACCATCTTGTACTCCCACTTCTTCTGGCCGGTAGTGGCTTCGATGGCGCGAATCGACGTGGTGGTGTCGTCGGCAGGACCCCAACGCGCGCCGCCTCCTCCTCCGCCGACGATTCCCACGGAATTGCCCGGCGCCATCTTGGGCTCGCCCTTGATGTAATAAGCGCCGGCGTCACGCGCGTTCACGTAGAAAAGACGGGTCAGCGGGCTGTAGCAGGGGCTGGTCCAGTTGATCGCGCCGGTGAGCGTGGGATACACGAGAGTTCCTTCGACGCTCGGCTCGATTTTGGCGGCGTCCTCTTTGATAGGACGGCCTTTCGCGTCCAGGCCCTTCGCCCACGTCTGTTTTGCGAACGGCACACCCGTGATGAACTCGCCGGTTGCGCGGTCGAGCACGTAGTAGAAGGCGTTGCGATTCGCGAGCGCCACGAGCTTGCGCGGCCTTCCGTCGATCGTCGCGTTGAACAGAATCGGCGGCTCGGACGAATCCCAATCGTGCGTCTCGTGCGGCGAGAACTGGAAATACCACTTCATTTTCCCGGTCTCGGCGTCGAGGGCGACGATCGAGCACGTAAACAGGTTGTCGCCCATGCGACCCTCGCCGTTCCAGTCCGGCGCCGGATTTCCGGTGCCCCAATAGACCAGATTCAGCTCCGGATCGTAGGAGCCGGTGTTCCACGTCGTACCGCCGCCGTTCGACCAGCTTCCATTCGCCCATGTGTCCGCGCCGGGGTCGCTGTCGCTTCGCGGGACCGTGTAGGTGCGCCAGATCAGCTTGCCGTCCTTGGCGTCGAAGCAGCTTAGAAAACCGTGAGCGCCCGCTTCGCCCCCGCCGACTCCGACGACGATTTTTCCGTTGATCGCGAGGGGCGCTTGCGTGATGGCGTAGCCGTCGTCCTTATTAGCGATGAGGGAGTTCCAGCGCACCACGCCGCTCTTCGCATCGAGCGCGATCAGATGATCATCGATCGTCGCGAGGTAGACCTTATCGTCGAGCACCGCGACTCCGCGGTTCGTCGGGAAAAGCCCGATCGGGACGAAGTCCCGAGGCACCACCGGCACGTAGTGCCAGAGCGGCTTTCCCGTGCGCGCGTCGAGAGCCGTGACGTTGCTCGGCGGCTCCGTCACGTACATGATGCCGTCCACGATGAGGGGAGACGACTCCATCACCCCGCCTCCGCGCATCTGGTAAGCCCAAGCTACCCGCAGGCTTGCGGCATTCTTCGGCGTGATCTCTTTCAAACCCGAAAAACGCTGCGAGCCGTAATTGCCTCCGTACATCAGCCAATTGTTCGGTTCGGAATCCGAGTTCCGGAGACGTTCGTAGGAGACTTGCGCGAAGCTCGGCAGCGCGAAACATAACGCGAGGAGAAAGACGGAATATCTGGCGGTTCTCATTGGGTCCCTTTCAAGCTGGAGAGGTATGCGACGAGGTCGTCAAGATCGGTTGCGGAAAGATTGCTGTAGCTCGGCATTACGCTCTTCCCCGGCTGTTTTTCAATTGTCTTCAGGTCGCTTTTGTCGAATGAGTAGAAGCGGCCGCTCACATCCTTCAGCACGACCGTGTATGTATCTTCATTCACGCGAATCCCGGTCACATCGCGGCCGTCCTTCGTCACGACATGCACGAGCAGATACCCCGTGTTCGCCCCGCGCCCGGGGAGCGACATATCCGCCGGGGGATTCTTGCCGGGATCGAGGAGGAAGTCATGCAGGTATTTCGGCGCGCGGGACCTTCCGATCGCGGTCAACTGAGGACCGATCCCCCCGCCTTGCCCGCCAATCGCGTGGCACAGCGCGCAGCCGTTCGCGTCGTAGACGGCTTTCCCTTTTGCCGGATCGCCCTTCGCAACCTCGGCCGCGCCCGAGTCGCCGAGCGTGCGAACGTAACCGATCACTTGCCATGCTCGTTGGTCGTTGAGTGACATCACGCCCGGCATCCCGCCGGTCCCATTTCGGATGATTCCGAAAATCGCCTGGTCACCCTTTCTCTGGGCGACACCGTGAAGATTTGGACCGAGCTGGCCGCTCCCGTCGAACCCGTGGCAACCGGCGCATTGCGCCGCAAAGAGCTGCTTGCCCATCGCGATGTCGTCGGGCGTGAGCTTGACCGCGGGGGATTCCTGCGCGTTGCCCGGCGGGGTGTTTTGCGCCTGTTGGGAAGATGCTTGGCACGGATTGTGTCCGAGTCCCCAGAGGGAAGCCAGCACAATGATACAGAATCGACGGATGACGATCATGTCTGCTCCTGGGCCGAATTTTGATTTGTGTTATCTAATACAACCGCAACAATTCTTTCAAGACATAATCACGCCGAACGTTTTCACTGTATTTAGACGCGAAATCGCGTAGGCAGGAATGGAGAAACGCGCAACCTATCCTGCTTGACGGTCGAACTCAATCCGCGCGCTTCGGGAATAGCGAACAAGCAGCAGTTGGTGCCGGCGGGGGGAATCGAACCCACGGCCTAGGGATTATGAGACCCTCGCTCTTCCACTGAGCTACGCCGGCACGCAAACGACGAACGATAATTGATGCTACGGTTTCGCTCCGCGAAGTGTCAAGATGTGAAAGCAACCACGAATATTGTCGAGTGCGGTCTATCACGGCTGTGGCTGGGCGCGTCCCTCGGCCATGATTTTTTCGATTTCGTCGGCGGTGCGGGGAAGGCGCGCGGTGAGCAGTTGGTAGCCGTCTTTGGTGACGAGGACGTCGTCCTCGATGCGCACGCCGAGATTTTCTTCAGGGATGTAGATTCCCGGCTCGACAGTGACGACCATGCCAGGCTCGAGCGACCGCGTGCGGTCGCCAGGATCGTGTACGTCGAGGCCAAGATGATGGCTGACGCCGTGGATGTAGTAGCGGCCGAGCGTGCGGCCTTCCTTGTCGTGACCGTGCGAATCGATGTAGTCCGTGACGATCTGTTGCAGACTGTCTTTCTTGCCGTAGAGAACGGCGTCGGGCTTGACGGCCGCGATCGCGGCGTTCTGCGCGCCGAGGACGATGTCGTAAATTTCGCGCTGGCGCGGCGTGAACTTGCCGTTGGCCGGGAGCGTGCGCGTGATGTCAGCAGCGTAGCCGCCATACTCGCCGCCGACGTCGATCACCACGACGTCGCCGTCCTTGATTTCGTCGTTCAATCCGCTGTAGTGCAGAATGGTCGAGTTGAATCCGGCGCCCACGATCGGCGCGTAGGCCTCGCGTTCGCAGCCGCCCCACTCGTGAATCTCCTTCATTCGCGCCGCGATTTGGTACTCGAAAAGTCCCGGGCGCATCGTCTTCATCGCAGCGAGGTGCGCGTCAATGGAAGCGTCGATGGCTTTCTGCATCAGTGCGAGCTCGCCCGCGGATTTCACCTGCCGCATGGCATCGAGTACCGCCGTGATGTCCTTCAGATTCGATTGCGGCAGAATCGCGCGCAACTGATTGGTTGAGTTCGTGAAGTGCGGATATCCCTCCTCATCGCCCGGCGGAAGGAGCGTGTAGAGATTGGGGAAAATCTTCGCGAGCTTCTTTAGGTCCGCTGGCAGGCTCGCGAGCAGCTCGACGGCCTCAAAGCCGGTTTTCTGCGCCATGCCTGCGTCATCCGGACCCATCTTTGGCCCTTCCCATTTTTCCTCCGCCGGATCGCGCGGCGGGAGATACAGAATCTCGTGGGGACCTTCGATTGATTTCCCTGCGGGCGAATCGGGGATCAAGAGCAGCGCCGCGCCGGGCTCGTCGTGGCCCGTGAAGTAATAGAAGTATGGCTCTTGAAAAAAGACAGCGAATTCGGAAGCGTCCTCGTGGCCTGTGTAGCCGAAGATTACGACGGGTCCATCGACAGCTGCGCGCAGCTTGCCCCGGCGCGCTTGATACTCCTCGTTCGGCTGACGGAAACGCGCTTGCGCGAGTTGGACAACACAGAAAACCGCGAGCAGCGCCAGCGCAGCGCAAAATACACACCGAAAGGCCCCCGGTTCCAGTGACGGAGAAGAAGCACCGCCATCGAGTGTTTTCAATGAGTTGCGCGCCATTCTACTCAACAGCAGTGACGGGTAGAAAAACGGTGAATCGTGTTCCGGCATCGCGCATGAACCACGCGCCGGGATCCCGGTTCGTGACCCGAACCGGGAACTGGTGACTTGCGACTGGTGACTCGTGATTCGTGAAGCGTCCAAGACAGATCCCTCGGCTCCTGATGGTCGCTCGGGATTGCGATCCTAGTCGGATCGCAAAATTGGCGATTAGGCGTGACCGCGGTCGTTTGTTTGCAATGAGTTGGGCGTGATTCTAATAACTGGAGTTGGCGATTAGAAAATGGAATTCGTGCGCTCAAGGTCTTGGCCGCCCTGGGGCGCCCTTCGCACCAGGTCCGAGTTTTTCTTCGCGTTGCATCTTCACTCTTGTACGCTATCACACGATGCAAATCCGGTGTGCACTGAGGGGTTTGCAAGCGCTTTGTGCAGTTCAGGTTAACGAGGTCTTTAATCGCTACACGAGTTGCGATTAGGAAGGCGTTCTGATTTCATCCCCGTGATGCGTCCGGCCTCTCAGCTTTCCCGCGTGCGGCCGCTTGTTTGCGACGGCTCTACCGCGTGGACGGCGGAAAAAGCTTGCTGCGAGAACCAGAGCAAAGGAAGGTTCCATTCGGATCTCCGGTATGTTGGAGCCCCGGCCAACGCCGGAGGCTCCGACCCCTAAGGCCGCGTGATAAGTAGGCTTGCTTCCCTGCTGCGGTCCAAAGTAAGCTTGCGCCTCGCCCAACTGCTTGCCCGGAGGTCAGGCATGCCCAAATTCGTCATCGAGCGCGAAATTCCCGGCGCGGGAAAACTTACCGGGGAGCAAATTCACGCCGTCTCGCAAAAATCCTGCGGCGTGCTGCGAAACATGGGCCCGCAAATCCAATGGCTGCACAGTTACGTCACCGACGACAAGATCTATTGCATTTACATCGCTCCAAACGAAGAAGCTGTCCGCGAACACGCCAAGCCGGGCGGCTTCCCCGCTAACCGGGTCTCCGTTATCCGCCGCGTCATCGATCCCACCTCCGCGGAAGGCTGACGTGTTCTACCGCGTCAAAGCGCGCTGCAAAGAAGACAGGCTAGCCGAGCTCTATCGCCCGTAGTAACTCATTGGGGCAGTACTGGCTACTTACCCGGCTACACATGCGGCGCCGCGTTTTATCCTGAACGAACCAGCTGATAGAGGGGACCGTGTCAAACAGCTCGCTTGCCATTGATTCAGGCCGGCCGGCGCGGCGGAGCACGCGCGTCAATCGGGCCATCGTGCTCGCGGTCGCAGGAGTGGACTCGTTCCGAGGGCCGTATCAAGAAGAAGTTTCCACCATCACCATTAGCGCCCACGGCTGCAAGTACGAATCGAAGCACGAGGTGCTGCCCAACGCCTCCGTGCTGCTGGAAATGAACGGAAAAGGGCCGGATTCCAAGCCTGTTTCCGCCCGCGGACACGTGAAGTGGACTAAGCGTCCCGTCGAGGCGGGCGGGTTGTATCAGACGGCGATCGAACTCGACGCCCCTGGCAACATCTGGGGCATTGACTCGCCGCCCAGCGATTGGGCGCAGTTCAACGCGGCCCGCAATTCTGGAGCCGATGCACAGAGGGCGAAGCCGGTCGCGGTTCTGCGGCCGGAGAAAAGTCCCGCGACAACGAATGAGGAGAGCGGCAAGGCCGCGAGTCCTCGCACAACCGAGCCTGCGCCGCGAGCATCGAGCGGGACGCCGCCCGTCGGCCAGTTGATCGGCGGTTTCCAGCAACAGATGGAAAAGATGCTGGCCGAAGTGGCCGACGCAGCCGTGCGAGAGAAAGCAGGGGCACTCCTCGACGACTTCCGCGCCGGACTGCGGGACGAGGCCAGGCAAATTCTTGCCGACGCATCCTCCTCGCAGACCGATCGCTGGATAGAAGAATCGCTGAAGCGAATGAACCACGTCGGGGAGGAAAGCGCACGAGCGCGTCACGCCCAGTGGACGAAAAAGATCGAAGGGGAGCTTCAGCAGGCCCTCGCGCGAATGGAAGCGCGCCAGCGCGAGCTCGAAGCGCTTTCCGAGAAGCTGACCGCGAGCGCGCGGGAGCGTCTCGAGGGCGCGGTCGAAACAGCCCGCAAAGACAGTGTGGGCCGGATCGTCGCGCGTTTGAAGGAGCAATCGGCGCCGGTGATCGACGAGGCCCGCAAAGTGGCGGCGGATTTGACGAAGCGCGAACAGGAACTGGGAAAGATCTGCGAACAGCTCGTTGAGAAATCCTCGGTTGACATCGAAGCGGCGTGTACGCGGATCGACCGGCAATTCGAAATGATCCTACGGGAGAGGCTCGATAGCGCCCGCGAAGAACTCGAGCGTACGGCCAAAGAGGCCGCGAAAGTCGCGCTCAACGGGATTCGCGTTTCCTCCGTGCAGCAGGAGGCCGAATCGCAGGCTCGCTTGCGCAATGCGCTGGAGCCAATCACGGAAGGCGCTCTTACGTCCCTGAAGGAAAAGGCAGCGGAAATATCGCGCCAGTTCGCCAGCGAGATGAGTCATTACAGCCGCAGCCATCTCGAATTCGTCAGCGGCGCCATTTCGGAGCTGGCCAAAGGTATCGGGAAACTGTCCAAGGATTAGGCGGGCCCCGCCAGGGGCATCCAGGACGGAGCGATGGAAGGTCAAATCGAATCGGTCGACGTTTATCAGGCGGTCGAGGAGCATCGGTGCGGCGTTGGGTCCTGCGGCGAACGCGCAGCGGCAAAGGTCGACATGCGCGAGTTCTGCCTCGCGCATCTCCTTTCGGTTTCTTTCGAGGAACTTCGGGCGAGCCACGAACGGCTAAGAAGCGGGGCCTACGACGCGACGGCCATGGCGTCCTTCCGTGAACTTTCGTCCATCTGGGCGCGAGAGGCCGAGCGGCTCGTCGAAGAGGCGGCGTTCACCGATCCGCAAACGAAGGCGCGCCTGATGGAAGCTTTGCGATGGATCTCCCAGGCGGGGAAATCTCTGCGCCGAAGCCCGCGAGTTGCGAACGCGGTGCCGGTCTGGCTGCGGCGAGAGGACCCGCGGCGAACCTGGGAAGAAGATACCTGGACCACAACGTTGAGCCGCCACGGCGCGGGCTTCGTCTGCCGCCATCCGGTCGAAACAGGCGGAATGGTCGTCCTGACGCGGAAGGACAAAGGAGGCCGCGCGGAGGCTCGCGTGGTCTACTCGCGTCTGGATTCGGAAGGGCGCCGGCAGATCGGCGTCGAACTGATCGATCGTGACGATTTCTGGGATTAGGAAAGAGAACTTCGTTCTGCCACGTGTTGTTCCCTCACTCGAAAAAGCAAAAGCAGATCCCTCGAACTGTTCTCCCGGGCTCGACTGGCCGTCGACCCGGGAGCCCTTCATTGTCCCACGCCCGCGACACCGCGGGAAAAGCAGAGGCGCGCGGGACTTCGCTCCCTTCCTGCGTCAGGGCAGGCGGGATGACAGAGTCGGCTTTCATAGGCTAAAAGCCGGGAATGCCGGTGGAGGCGGGGCGGACTTCAGCGGTGGCGCCCTCCGTGCCGAACCGCAGGCGTTCGACGTAGGTCTGCGCGAGCGACATCAGGCCCGTATAGAGGTAACCCCACACGAAGAGTAGGAAGAAGGGAACCGTGGCGTAGTTTTCGTTTTGAATCGCGTAGAAGACCGCGAAAGTGAAATAGATTCCGAGCAGCACCTCGGCGAAAGGCATGAAGCCGGCACGCTTGTGGTAGGTCTTCTTGGCCCACGCGCCCTCGCGCTCGCCTTTTGCTTCCACGCGATACTTCGGCGTGCGCACGAATTCCGATTTCACGCCGAAGATCGCTTCGACGACCGCGAAGGCATTGCGGACCGAAAGGCCGATGCCGATGGCCATCACGAACGGCAGGTAGAGGAATGTCCGCCTCCACGTCTTGGGGTAGAGCGCGCGCTCGGCGGCCAGATAGAACGACGAAATCGAACACGTCGAGGCCAGGAAGAGAGGCAGGTCGATCACGAGCACCTGGAACCATCCCTGGTAGAACCGCACGATCATCGCGGGAAGCAAAATGATGGAGAGGAACACCATCAGCGGATAGCTGATGTTGGCCGTGAGATGGAAGAAGGCCTCGGCCTTCACCGATCGCGGGACGTCGGCGCGGAACACGCGGGGCAGAATCTTCTTCGCTGTCTGCATCAGACCCTTGGCCCAGCGCGCCTGTTGCGATTTGAACGCGTTCATCTCGACCGGCAATTCGGAGGGGCAATCGATTTCGGGCAAATAGAGGAAGCGCCAGCCGCGGATTTGCGCGCGGTAGGAGAGATCGGTGTCCTCGGTAAGGGTGTCGTGCTCCCAGCCGCCGGCGTCTTCGATCGCGGTGCGCCGCCAGATGCCTGCCGTGCCGTTGAAATTGAAAAACAGTCCGCAACGGAAACGCGAGGAGTGTTCGATGGCGAAATGACCGTCGAGCAGGATCGCTTCGACTTCCGTCAGCGTCGAGTAGTCGCGATTCACGTAGCTCCAGCGCGTCTGGACCATGGCGATCTGCGAATCGACGAAATACGGAACCGTGCGGCGGAGAAAATCGGCGGGTGGAATAAAATCGGCGTCGAAGATGGCGACAAATTCGCCCGCGGCGGTCTTCAGGCCCTCCTGCAAAGCGCCCGCTTTGAATCCGTCACGATTGCCGCGATGGATGTAGGTGATCGGCACGCCGAGAGCGCGGTGGCGCTCGACGGAGTCGCGCGCGACGACCTGCGTCTCATCGGTCGAATCGTCGAGCACCTGAATGTCGAGCAACTCGCGCGGGTAATCGAACTGCGCGACGGTCTCGATCAGCCGCTCGATGACGTAACGCTCGTTGTAGATCGGCAGCTGCACCGTCACCCGCGGCCACATTTCGATTTCCGGCGGCGGGCCGGGAACGTTCTTGCGGTGCTTGAAAAAATTGTAAACGAGAACGTAGCGATGAATGCCGTACGTCGCCAGAATCACCATCACGAAGAAATACGGCAGCATGATGGCGAGATCGAAAGCGTTGGTCTGGTAGAGGCCCCGGAACGTCGGATCGACGAGCCGCTGCCAGTAGCCCGGGAAGCCATTGCCACCCAGAGCGACCCACACGGCTAAATTGTCTGGCAACATCAGGTGTGTCTGCCTTCAGCTTGAACTGCTGCTTGAACTGCCTGGACTTACCTCGGGCTGGCCAGCCAAGCACATAATTATACGGCTAACCGGTTGCGTGTCAATGCTTTCCCGGGAGCTTTCGCGGCGCTACTTCTGCGGCGCTGTGGGCGCGGACGGCGCTGGATTGACGAACGGCTTCAGGAAACTCGCGAATTCCATCGGAAAGATGAACTTCGTCGCGGGGCCGGCGCCCAGATTCTTCAACGTCTCCAGGTATTGCAGGCTCATCGTATTTGTGTCGAGACCTTTGGCGATTTCGAAGATCTTCTGCAGCGCGAGCGCGTAGCCTTCGGCGCGAAGAATGGCGGATTGCTTGTCGCCCTCGGCCTTCAGGATCGCGGACTGCCGTTCGCCATCGGCAACCGTGATCTTCGCGGTGCGATCTCCTTCGGCGGCGGTGACCATCGCGCGGCGGCTGCGCTCGGCGCTCATCTGCTTGGTCATGGCGTCCTGAACGTCCTTGGGCGGATCGATTTCGCGAATTTCGACGGAGGTTACCTTGCCGCCCCACCGCTCGGTAACTTCGTCGAGTTTTCCGCGAAGGACGCTGTTGATTTCCTCGCGCTTGGCGAGCACGTCGTCGAGCGGAATATCGCCGACGACCGCGCGCAGCGTGGTCATGGCGATGCCGCGCGTGGCGCCGCCGAAATCCTGTACCTGGACCACGCTTTGGACCGGGTCGGTGACCTTCCAATAGACGAGAAAGTCGATGGAGATCGAGGCGTTGTCCTTCGTGATGCAGGTCTGCCGCGGGACTTCGAGGTACTGCTCGCGCAGATCCACGCGGCTGGCTATGTCGACGACTGGAATCAGGAAAATGATCCCGGGGCCTTTTTGCCCGATGCACCGGCCGAAGCGGAATACGACGAGGCGCTCGTATTCGCGGACCACGCGGATCATGTTCGCGATGAGAAACACGAAGGCGAGGACGACGAGCACGAACAAAACCAGGGCCACCGTGGAGAGATCCATTCTCGTTTCTCCCTTAAGAAGTCTTGCGAACGTGCAACGTCAGGCCTTCGATTGAAACGACCGTCACTCGCTCGCCCCGCGCGATGGGCGGCGCATCCGCCAGCCCTTCCCAATCCTCGCCGTTCACGAGCACGACGCCCCGCGGCACTAGGTCCGTCTTCGCGACGCCCGTGCAACCCGCGACGCGTTCGACGCCGGTCAGCACTGGCTGATGCCGCGAGCGCAGGACGAGCCGCACGGCGAAGCTCAGCATGAATGCCCATAGCAGTGCAACTGCGGCGATCGCGAAGGGCGAAATTCCATAGCCGGGAATGCGGGGCAGCAGCAGAATCGAGCCGAACACGAATGCGGCGAGCCCGAGCAGCGTGAGCGCGCCGTGCGACGTGATCTTCAGCTCGAGCCCGAGCAGCACCATTCCCAGCACCAACAGCGCCGCGCCGGAGATCTGCACCGGCAGGTTCACGAGCCCCACGAGAGCGAACAGGACGGCCACAAAGCCGAGCGTGCCGGTAACGAATCCGTGCGGCGCAGTGATTTCGACGACGATCGCGAGCAGTCCGAGAAGCAGGAATAGGTACGCCACCGTCGGCTCGGTCAGCGCGGCGAGCAGCTTCTCACGCGCGTCCATTTCGATCGTTGTCGATTGCGCCCCGGAAATCGCGAGCGTCGGGTCGCCGCCGGCACGATGCACCGTCCAGCCGTTCAGCTTGGCGAGAAGGTCGGGGAGGTCGTTCGCGGTCAGATCGATCACGCCGAGGGATAGCGCCTCCTCGGCCGTCGCCGAGACGCTCTCGCGCACCGCGCGCTCGGGCCATTCGGTGTTGCGTTTGTGGGCTGCGGAAAGGGAACGCGCGTAGGCGGCCGCGTCGTTCACGATCTTCTCGGAGACCGTGCCGCCGGTCGAATAGGTCGGATGAGCGGCGCCGATATTCGTCCCCGGCGCCATGGCGGCGACGTCCGCGCCCAGCACGATGAGGCATCCCGCCGAAGCGGCTCTTGCTCCGCCGGGCGCGACGAAGACCACCACCGGCGCGCGCGAGTTCATTTCGCGCTGGATGATCTCCCGCATCGAAGAGTCGAGGCCGCCGGGAGTATCCAGTTCGATGACGACGGCGGCGGCGTTGCGTGCCTCGGCATCCGCGATGCCTCGGGTCAGGTACTCGGCGCTCGCGGGGCTGATCGGTCCGGCGTAGGGCAGAACCACGATCTCGCGTTGAGCGGGTGTAGCCGGCGCGAGAAAAGCGAGTGCGCCGAACAGGGCCGTGGCAATGAGGGCGGGTTTCATGCCTCGCACACTGGGAAGCGCCGGGATTATAGCAGAGGAAGTTGCCGCAGAACTAAATGCCGCGTCAAGCTGTTCAGGTTTTTCACGGAATGCGCGTGCCGGTTTGCGCACAGGTTTCGAACACGGAAAGCAGGTTGGTGAGTCCGAGGAGATCCTTGATCGACTTGTTGTAGTTGATCAGCAGAAACTCGCAGTTTCCTTTTCTGGCGGAGATGTAAATGGCGACGATCGCGCCGAGCCCCGAACTGTCCATGCGATCGGTTTCCTTCAGGTCGAGGATGATCCGCTTCGTGGTCGGGATCACGCTGCGCACGTGGGTCTTCAGAGCTTCGGAATGCTCGGCCGTCAGCCTGCCGGAGCACCGCACCACCTGCGCTTCTTCCCACGCATATGTGTGCAGTTTCAGGCTCGTTGTCGGAATAGCTGCCGGGTCGGGTGACATAGGACACTCCTGCTGCCCGGCACTATACACCGGAATTAGCAGGTTCGCGACGTGCCCCCCGGTTCGATCGCGGCGTTATCGAGCGTACTGATCGTGCCGCCGCACCCAGAATTGCCCGCGACCACCTTCATCCCGGCTTTTGGGCGTCAGGCCCAAATAGTTGTAAGCCGTATTCAAAATGTCGATGCCCCGCGCATGAGTCGAAATACGTGTGAAAGACGCTGCCCGCCGCGTCCTTATAAAACACGACACCCACCTGAAGCTCCACCCCATGCGCTTCTCGGACGCGGCTAATTTGCCGTAGGGCGCGCGCGACACGGCGATCATAGTCACATCGCGCTGATTCAAGTGCACGATTACCGGATTGAAGTTATGCGCCCAAAACGAGCAGTGCGGGCATCCTGCCTCCCAGTTGGGGTCGAACATGAAGTGATAAATGACGAGCTGGCTTCTACCGTCAAACAGCTCCTGCAAAGTCTGTTTCCCGTCCGGTCCCTCGAAGACGTATCTTTCGTCCACGGCCTCCCACGGCAGGTTGCGGCGCTGCTCGTTCAGCTCGTCCCGGAGCCGCGTGAACTCCCTCTCCTTGGCAAGGAACGCCTTTCTCGCGGCAAACCACTGCTCATGCGAAAGCACCGGATGGCCCTCGATACTGCCGGCGTTGTCCTAGCTCACTACTCCTCGAAATGTGTGATTGCTTTTCTTGGCCGCTGTGTACGACGGTTCCCAACCGAACGCAAGCGCTTTTCAATTGTGCCGCAGATCTCACAAAATATTCACGGCTCGGGCGGCAAGCAGCACGACGATCGTCAGGGAAACCAACGACTGTAGCATCATGCCCAGCTTTGCCCAGCGCGATAACACGGCGGTGTCGGTCGGTGAGAAGGCCGTGCTCGTGTTGAAGGCCAGGAAGAGATAGTCCACGAAGTTCGGCGACCACGATTCGTCCCGGCCATCCCGCATCAGCATCTGCGGAAACAGAAACGAGCTCTCCAGATGGTCGCGCCTCCGGTCGCGCCCCGTCGGACCGCCCCCGTCGAGCTTCCAGTACCATAGCGCGAACACCAGCACGTTCGTGATCCAAAGCGCGGTCGCGGAGCGCAGCAGCACGCGCGGGGCTTCGCGGTGCTGCGGGATGCCCTGGATCAGAATGGCCAACGACGCAATCATGGCCAGCGTGATCGCGCCGGTGGCGATGAAAGTGAGAATCCGGGTGATGTCGTAGCGGCCACGGCGGTACGTCACAACCATCGGGATCAGTAGAAGGAAGATGACGACCAGCAGCAGCCAGCTCGGACCCAGGGAAAGCGGTTCCGGCAAGGCCCAGTAGACGCACGCCGCGGCCAGCATCGCCACGAACGCCGGCCACCGCAGTTCTCGGATCGTTTGGCTGCTCATCGGCTCGCAGAAAGACAGTGGTTTGGGCGCCCATATTACGCCATCGCTCGCCGTTGAGCCACGCCCGATTCATGTACCTCAGGTCTTTAGACCTGAGGTCTTCGTCTCCGAGTAGATTCGCTGTACACCCCGAGATCGGCCCCGGTTAGACTATGCGGGCAAGCCGCTGACCGCCCGCAGCAGGAGACCTACGAGACCATGATTAAGCTCGTGTATTGCATCACAAAGAAGGCGGGACTCACCGACGAAGAATTCTTTCACTACTGGCAAAATGTCCACGGACCCATCGGCGCTCGCATTCCTCACCTTCGCGGATTGGTCCAGAGCCACCGCATCGCCGTGCCCGGAGACAAACGCCGGCCTGATTACGACGGCATGGCCGAACTCTGGTTCGACGACGAAGCAGCTTTGTCGGCTGCTCGCCAGTCGCCCGAATGGAAGCCCTCCAGCGAGGACGAGTCGAATTTCATCGACCACACCAAGGTTGCATACTTTGCCGCCAGGGAGCACACGATCATTTGAAGATTTGTGTGCGGCTCAGCTTCCCGCTCTTGTCTTCACGGGTCTTTCTGCTGGATGTCAGGCCTGTTGCTGCGACGCGTCTCGGGGCTTCCTTCTCCGTTCGATTTGCACCGTGCCTTTGAAATAGGCGCCTTCTTCGATCCGGATTCGCGGAGTGGTCACATCGCCGATCACCCAGCCGTGCTTCTTGATCTCGATCCGGTCGGCCGCCTGAAGATGACCTGTGAGTTTACCGTAGACGATGACTTCGCGGGCGACGACGTCGGCCTTGGCCTTCGCTGTTTCTCCGATGGTGAGCCGCCGGCAGTTCACGGAAATTGCGCCCTCCATGACGGCATCAAGACGCAGGTCGTCTCTTGGCGTCGCGTCTCGCCGCGGGATGCTATCGGATCCGGTATCGGTCGGTTGGCTCGCCGGCGCTTCGATCGGTGAGTCGATCACGCCTGTCGAGCTGAACGCGGGAGAAAACGAAGGTGTTGCTGGTTGTGCCTGCTTGCTCCACCACATGGACTCCTCCTCATAGAGTCACTGGCGCAAGCGGACCGCTCAGAAATGTATTCCGGCGCTGAAATCTAGGCAAGTACGAATAGCGGGGATTTGTCTCTTCGTATAACGAGGTAACAAGCGCCCCCAAGTGGGACGACCGAGTCTTAACGCTCCGGTCCCTAGCTCCGAACCGTTCGTACTAGGGCCACCGGACGATCGTTCCCACCTATTGGGTACCTTTGCACCATTCCAAGGCGCCCAATGTCAAGGCATGCTGGAGGTAGAGTCCAAGCCTGAGGAAAGGAGCGGAAATGAACTCTCCTGAACCTCTCAAGGCAGCCGAACAAAAGATGCACGTCGCCTTTCTCGCGTACACCGAGCGGAACCGCTACGACTCTGAACTTCACGAACATTTGGTCGACGATCTGAGAACGGCGACGGCTGAGTTCTTGGAAGCGCGTAGCCAGTTCGCACTTGGGCGGCCGACAACCTCCGATTGAACGTTCGGCCACCTTGGGTGATTTTCTCCTGCGCCGCTGTTTCTACTGCACTCGAAAGCCGGATCACGACCATATCCAACGGAAGCGCTGGCGGGATGGGCTGCGACGTGCTCATGCAAAACGAATGGTGGGGCTGGGGAGAGTCGAACTCCCGACACGCAGTTTAGGAAACCTAGGGACTAAGTTGAGCCGTTCTGAAAATGTTGGACTCTACTATATTCCTGAAGCAGTTACAACGAACGCCAGTTGAACCGTTCGTACCCGTTTTGATCCGTTCTGAACGAATAACTACTACGAATTTACTACGACGAATCGTTTCGCCCTCCAACGCGTCCGCATAAATCTGACTCGCGACGAACGAAACCGCTCGGATGCGGGTTACTTCATTGCGAAGCCGAGGAAGATATACATTCCCATGGAGTTGGCATAACGTTGTCGAGATCCCAGACCCAAGTGACATCGGCGGTTCTAAGGAGCGTGCTGATTCTTCTGTTCTTTCCGAAATTGCGGCCCCAAGTTGAGGTGGGCATATGAAATCCTATTGGGTGGTATCGCCAAACATAGCCTCCGAATTGAAAGGGGCCCTCGATAAGTGGAAACAAATAATCTTCAAGAAGCATGTCGCGATCATGGGATGGGGACCGGACAAGGAGATTGGCCGAAGGTTTGTTCGGGAAATAGCGCCTGAGGATTTAGTTCTCATCGCGAGACGCCATAAAGGTGAGCCGGAATTGGTGGGGTTCGGTGTGGTTCGAGGTCCTGCCGAGTTGGGCACTGTCGAAGGCAAAACCGTATCAGCAATGGGCTGGCGTAACCGAAATTAGATGGCACGGAGTAAGGAACTGGCGATCTCGAAAAGTGTTTGTTGATGCCCTTATCCGCGCACGGACAGACGGGGCCCCTAAGGAATTGTTGCACGCGTTAGTGGATGAGGCTTTTCGTCCTAAAGGCGGGTATAAAATTTGAATGAGGAGAAAGCAATGCGCGAAGATCCGTATGCACCAAAGTCTGACGCCGAGGTCAATCGGTTATACGCAGAAGCTTTAGCGGAATTCCGTTTTATTTTCGAGGAGTCGCCCCGTTTAGTCAGATGGTTATATTTTGCATCGGACCCTTCCGATTATCGTCGGTCGCAGGGTTATCAAAGGGGCGGCGATCAGCTAGTTTCAATTCAATTTCCCGTTTCGAAGAGCATCGGCGAAAACTCCATACAGCTGGTAGTGAAATCATGGCTTCGTGACGGATTCCTATTTCGAGGCACGAGTCGAGATCCGTTCGGGAAGAGTAAACCGAAGGCGTCCGCGTGACTTCCGCTCTCATTGTCGCCCCGATCGTGCAGCCGTGACACGTAGAACTACAAGCCCGCATCTGTTGATGGCTCCGTGTTTGTGTTGTGGTGTGCCTTTCCTTCGGGGTGCTCGTAAACCGTGGCATTATCCAAAAAATAAGGTACATGTCTTATACTCAAATGAAATGCCCAATTTCTTCTTGCGGGCTCGAGGAGCAATCACAGTCGGATGAGAATCCGTGAGATAGAAGTCGGGCAGGTAGCGGCCATAGCCGCTTGATACGTATTTGAGCGTTTCCAACTCTACGTGTTTGATGCTTGATCCCGAAGTTTTTACGCGGTTACCGGCGCTGGCAATGACCACTTCGCCCCTACCCGTAAGGCGTGGGATGACCGCGCCAATGGGATAGTCGCCTCGGTCACTGGCGCGTTTGGCCTCGGAGACAGCCAGCTCCATGAACTTCTTTCGCGGTTTGTAGGAAGGAGGGATCATGTAGATAGATTATATCCGTTTGTCGCGAGTGTTTCTCAGGATAGCCGTCGTTAATCGGGCATCTCTAACAATGTCGGCTCTGTCAAAGGTTTTGTGAGCAGACTTCTCCCTTCACTCGGAAGAGCGTCTTCGTTCGTCGTGTTCTTTGGCCCAGCGTCGATGACCACGGCTCGTCTGTAATC
>Ga0187872_10000365_pt1 | contig 54060 bp, 43 predicted proteins | sample June2016WEW_16_4_FD_132973 | JGI IMG/M metagenome (GOLD analysis project Ga0187872, IMG submission 132973) | Peatland microbial communities from SPRUCE experiment site at the Marcell Experimental Forest, Minnesota, USA - June2016WEW_16_40 | ecosystem: Environmental > Terrestrial > Soil >...
ACGGGTTCCGCCGTCTCAATCGCTTTCTCCCATTCCTCAATCTGACGTTGCTTGGCGACGGCGAGTTCCTGAACCCGCCAGTGCGTCTTCGACGGGAATTGTTCACTCTTGCGGGTAAGCAGAACGGATTGCTGAACACGGAGGGGGCTTCCGTCAGCCTTCAACTTCTGAAGGGGTTCACCAGTCTTGAAGGACACGCTAGAGTAGCCCTTCAGGTGGAACCCGCCATTCGCTTCGATAACGACCATATACCCCTCCCCTCGACGAACCCAGTATCCCACGAACAAAGATACAAGTCGAGGAAAACAGAGAACGAACCATTGAAAATAAATGTACTTAGGTAATCTCATGCTGGTCGGCCAGACGATCTCGCACTATTGCATCGTCGAGAAGCTCGGCGGTGGCGGGATGGGCGTAGTCTACAAGGCCGAGGACGTGAAACTCGGCCGCTTTGTCGCCCTCAAGTTCCTCCCGGGCGAGGTGGCCCGAGACCCACAAGCCCTGGCTCGCTTCCAACGCGAAGCCAAGGCCGCCTCTGCCCTGAACCATTCGAACATCTGCACCATCTACGAAATCGACGATCAGCTTCCCGCTGATGTCGTCAAATTGACATCCGTTGCACTTGTCTCCGCGATGACGCCCAAATTCACGTCTTGTGACAGCGAAAACTCATCGAAGAGTGACGGTCCACTTTTCCGTCGCTCAAAATCGTGCAGAGTAAAATGAGTCGCAAGCGAGGGGCGAATGAGCAGCGAATCTTAGACCGAAAAACGCCGTTGCATATTTGTTGCATCGAACGACCCGACTACCCCCGAATACCCCCGAAAATGCAACTTCCGCCCGACTGTAACTTATTGAAAATAAAGGTACCAGTCGAAGGAAGTCCGATTATGAGACCGTCGCTCTAACCACCTGAGCTACACCGCCACTCTTTGTTTTCAACAACTTAGAACTTGACGCCGGGAAGAGACGCTGTGCGGACGTCGCACAGTCCGCCCCCTCAGCTTGTCTAGCCTCATTGCGGGAAGCGCCCCCGAGCACCATGGGCCATCTTTTTCGAGGCCCGACGACGCGCCACAGTCCGTTGTTAAGTCAGGAAGATTGTAAACGGCCAACCGACCATGGTGCAACGGTGTCAACGCCTTTGCACCAACTTGCTGCGACGTTGTTGGTACAGCCCAGGCAAAGCAGTAGACGCTCAGTACGTCCTCAGGCACAAAAATCTGTCGACGAGAGCGTTCTACGTCATGCCTGCCCGGACGGCTGTCGAAGACACGAAGCTGGTCGAGGAGACTCTGGCAAAGAGGACAGAGCTCGCCAGCAATACTTAAGTGTCCACAATCTTATTTCACGGCAAGCAGCTGCACGTCGAAGATCAACGTGGCGTTCGCCGGGATGACGCCGGGATAACCACTCGCACCATAACCTAACTCAGGGGGAATGCGCAGTTGCCGCTTGCCGCCGACCTTCATTCCCGTCACGCCTTCGTCCCATCCCTTGATGACTTCACCCTTGCCGACGGTGAATTCGAACGGCCGGTGCGCGTCCACGGAACTGTCGAACTTCTTGCCCGTGGTCAGCCATCCGGTGTAGTGCACCTTCACGTGGCTGCGTTCCTTGGCGACTTCGCCGGTGCCGATCGTGATGTCCCAATACTGCAGGCCGGAGGCGGTTTTGACGCTGTCGCCAGTGACTTTGGTGGGAGCGTTGGTGTTGGGGCGGGCAGCAGCCGGCGTTTGCGCAGACTGGGCGAGCAGGACTGCAGCGCTGAGAACAAGAATTGCGGTAATGACGAGTTGATCCCTCATGATCAATGCCCTTTCACCATGATTCTACAACCGCCGAGGGCGCTGAGTACGTCGAGAAAACACGCGCTGATCGGAACCGCCGGCAATCTTCGAAGCCGAAATCCTTCTGTTCCTCTGTGCCCTCTACGTTCCCTGCGGTTCTGGTTTCTATTCCAGCGCGATCACGTCAATTTCGACCAAGACGTCTTTCGGCAGGCGCGCGACCTCGACGGTGGAGCGAACCGGGGGCGCCGAACTGAAGTACTTGCCGTAGACAGCGTTCATGGCGGTGAAGTCGCTCATGTTCTTGAGGAACACGGTCGAGCGCACGACTTTCCCCAGGCCACTGCCAGCCGCTTCCAGAATCTCAGAGAGATTGCGCAAGACGCGGTCGGTTTGCGCGGCCACGTCACCGGCGATGACTTGCTGCGTCGCCGGATCGATGGCGATTTGACCGGAGGTGAAGATAAATCCGTTAGCTTTGATGGCCTGCGAGTATGGGCCGATGGCTTGCGGGGCGTGTTTGGTAGAGATGATTTCGCGCATAGGAACCAGTTGTCAGTCGCCAGAAGAACAAAACCACAGAGCGCACAGGGTAACACAGAAAAGATGCCCTCAGAACTTCCCACGGTAGCCGTCGAGCATCTGTTTCGCTCCCCAGGTGAGGACGGCGAGCATAAGAAACAGACTTACGGCGTTTCGGGTGGTAATCCTGGGGGTCGCGAAGGCGTATATGATTATCGAACTCCAGATGCACGCAGCAATGCAGGCCGCAATGAAACAGGTCATGAAGTACGACTTCGACCAAGATATTTTCAAGTCCGCCGCCTCTTAATAGTTCGGCACTTTCAGGGTAACACCGGTTCCCTCAGGGGCTAAAGCCCGTTTCTTTTTCCCGGCCTGGTCGGCACGGCTGAAGCCGTGCCCTTCCCAAAGCATTTCGGGGAAGCCAACCCGGGCAGTGCGTAGGTGCTTCGCTTCGCTCAGAATGACAAGACGCTGTTCTTGCTGGCCCCTGACCACTGACCACTGGCAACTGTTTTCAGATTTTCTGCAGCCTCTGCACTTCGTGCACGCCGGGGATTTTCCGAAGTCCGGCGATGATCTGCTCAAGATGTTTCAGGTCAGCAATGTCGAGCACAACTTCCACGCTGGCCTGGCTATTCGACGTACGGGCGGCAATGTTGCGGATGTTGCTTTGGGCGTCGCCGATCACCCCGGTAATACTTTTCAGCATGCCGAAGCGGTCGTCGCAGTAGACGGTGAGCTTTACTGGATAAGCTGTCGGGGTACTTTCATCACGGGCCCACTCGACATCAATGCGGCGCTCGGGTTCGTAGAGGAGATTGGTGACGTTCGGGCAATTGACCGAATGCACGGCCACGCCTTTGCCGCGCGTGATGTAACCGACGATGCCCTCCCCGCGGATAGGATTGCAACATCGAGCGCGATAGACGAGCATGTCCCCCTGACCGCGGACGGTAATGGCATTGTGGTCTCCGAAAACGCGCCGGACGACGTTGGCGATGGCGCCGGGCTGCGAAGTCAAGCCCTCGGCTTCGATTTCGCCCGCAATCGATGGCGTGGCGCCGGCGGGCAGAAGCTTCGCCAGCACCTGACGCGCCGAATACTTGCCATAGCCGATTCCGGACATGAGGTCGTCGGCCTTGCCCAGCCCGTAGCTGTTGGCTACCCTCAGCAGATCTTCATCTTTGATCTCCTTCAGGGCGATGCGGTACTTTCGCGCTTCTTTTTCGATCAGCTTGCGGCCGATTTCAATGGCGCGCTCGCGCTGGTGCAGGTTGAGCCAGTGCTTGATCTTGTTGCGCGAACGCGAAGAGCGGACCAGGCCGAGCCAGTCGCGGCTGGGCTTGTGGCCGGGCTGAGTCAGGATCTCGACGATGTCTCCCGAATGCAGTTTGTGGCGCAGCGGCACCATGCGTCCGTTGACTTTGGCGCCGACGCAGGTGTGCCCGACTTCGGTATGAATCGTGTATGCGAAGTCGATGGGCGTGGCGTCGCGCGGCAGCACAACGACTTTACCTTTGGGCGTGAAGGTATAGACCTCTTCGGGGTAAAGATCCACCTTCAGCGTGGAAAGAAATTCGGCGGGATCGCTGACGTCCTGCTGCCATTCCACCACCTGCCGCAACCAGGCGAGGCGCTGTTCGTCCTGAGCGGAGACCGGGCCATCCTTGTATTTCCAGTGGGCGGCGATGCCCTCTTCCGCCATCTTGTGCATGTCTTCGGTGCGGATTTGGATTTCAAAGGGCGTGCCATCCTCGGTGATAACCGATGTGTGCAGGGACTGGTAGAAGTTGGGGCGCGGCATGGCGATGAAATCCTTGATGCGCCCCGGGACCGGCCGCCACAAATTGTGAATGATGCCGAGGACGGCGTAGCAATCCTGCAGCGAGCGGGTGATTACGCGCATGGCGCAGAGGTCGTAGACCTGGTCCACGGAGATGTGCTGCCGCTGCAATTTCCTGTGGATGCTGAACAGGCGCTTGATGCGGCTTTCGACGCGGGCCTGGATGCCGGCCTCTTTGAGCTTATGGGTGATGATTTGCTCCATCTTGGCCAGAAAAGCCTCGCCCTGCTTGCGCCGCGCATTGACTGATTTTTCTACCTGCTCGTAGCCGACGGGGTCGAGGAAGCGGAATCCAAGGTCTTCCAGTTCACCGCGAATCTTGCCCATGCCCAGGCGGTGGGCGATGGGAGCGTAGATTTCCAGCGTCTCTTCGGCGATCTTGTGCTGGCGGTCGGGCGGCAAATGCTCCAGCGTGCGCATGTTGTGCAGGCGGTCGGCCAGTTTGATAAGGACGACGCGGATATCGTCGACCATGGCCAGCATCATCTTGCGCAGATTTTCGGCCTGCTGCTCTTCGCGGGTGGCGAAATCAATCTTGCTGATTTTGGTGACGCCCTCGACGATGTGGGCGACCTGTTCTCCGAATTCCTTACGAATGTCGACGATGGTGACCGACGTATCTTCGACCGAATCGTGCAACAGGCCGGCGGAAATGGCGATCGGGTCCATCTTCATTTCGGCCAGCACGAGGGCGACTTCGAGGGGATGGATGAGATAGGGATCGCCCGAGGCGCGGGTCTGGCCTTCGTGGTTCTTCAGGGAATAATCGTAGGCTTTCTTGACGATGGTGAGATCGTCCTGCGGACGGTTCTCCTGCATCCGCTTCATCAGTTCGCGGAACTTGGTCAGGGTGAGAGCCGTGGTAGCGATCTGTTGGCGCAAGCTCGCCATGCAGGATTATAGCCCGCGAACAGCCCGGAAAACGCGGGGGAGAACAGGCGTGAGAACGGGCTCCTGGCTTGATTATAGCGGTTGCGGCAGACCTGCAGGAAAGCGGGAGGTGCGGGAATAGAACCAAAGTTCGAGGTCAAAATCAGCCTCTTCAAAACCTGTGAAGCAGATTTTTCCACGGAAGGATCCGGAGTGGCCGAATTATGGAGAAGGCCGTCACGGCCGCTTCAAGTCTGGTACATTACGCACTTATGGACCGCATGGCGAAGATTCTGGTGAGCGGAGTATCGGGACCGATCGGGGCCGCACTTTTGCCGTCGCTCCAATCGAGTGGAGCAAAAATCGTGCGGCTGATGCGGGCGCGTTCCGGTGTGGGTCCGACAACGGCAACGGGAGTCGTTCCTTGGGATCCCGAAAAGCACATCGCCCCGGAGGCAGTCTCCGGTTTCGATGCGGTCATTCATCTGGCTGGGGAAAGCATTGTCGGACGGTGGAGCGCCGCAAAGAAGGCGAAGATTCGCGATAGCCGGGTGGTGGGAACGCGCAACCTGGCCGAGGCTCTGGCGCAGGCGAAAAGCAAGCCGCAGGTGTTTGTGTGCAGCTCAGCCATCGGCTATTACGGCGACCGCGGCGACGAAGTGCTGAACGAGAAGACCACCGCAGGTGCCGGATTTCTTGCCGAGGTTTGCCGGGACTGGGAAGCGGCGACCCAGCCCGCATCCGCTGCGGGAATTCGCACCGTGCAGATTCGTACCGGTGTTGTGCTCAGCCCCAAAGGAGGCGCGCTCGGAAAAATGCTTACCCCCTTCAAGATGGGCGTGGGCGGCCGGATCGGAAGCGGCCGGCAGTGGATGAGCTGGATTGATATCGCAGACATGGTGGGCGCGATTCAACACATCCTGAAAAGCGATGCGCTGCAAGGGCCGGTGAACCTGGTTGCGCCCCGGCCGGTAACCAATGCGGAATTCACCAAGACTCTGGCTAGTGTGTTATCCCGCCCGGCGATTTTTCCCGTGCCGGCATTCGCGGTCAAGCTGGCCTTTGGCGAAATGGGGAAGACGGTCTTGCTAGCCGGCCAGCGAGTCGAACCGGCTCAGCTCGTCGCCAGCGGATACCCGTTTCGCGTCAGCGAGTTACGAGCGTCGCTCGAGAACGCGCTGAAGCCTTAGCAGGCTGCTGAAAGCTCGATCTTTGGGTGGCGCAGCGCTTTCAGCGCTGCGGTAAGCCCCACTTTTCTGTGAGGGCTTCAGCCCCTGAGGTCACCAGAGCGAGTTTTTCTGCAGCGTCTTACGGCGGCGCACGCCTAGCTGTGACCGCAATCACAGATCACCAATCCCGCCCGTGTCAGTCTATTCACCTAGGCTTGCCGGAATGTCGAGGAGATTCATCGCCGCCGCTGTACTGGCCTCGCTGCTTGGCTGGAATGTCCCCCTGGCTCAAGCTTGGTCGTGGCTCGATGCTCGGATGGCGCAGAAGGCGGTACCCTCCTCCACTTCCGTCGCGCATGATCACTCCTGTTGCCCGGGAGTCCACTCTCAGTTTGTACCTCCGATCTTCGTGAAGCCGGCACCGGCTGGCATGCCGTGCAGCCAGCATCCGTGCTGCGCCAAACAAGCGCCGGACAATCCCGCATCTCTACCCGCGGTGACCAGGATTCTACGTTCTCACCCGGAAGGTTCGCCGGTGGCTCTTCTGGGCAAAAGCAGCCCGGGGCGAGCCCGGATTCCGGTCGAGACTTTGGCAAGCGATCCCTTCCAAGCCTACTTCGTGCGAAGCATGGTCCTTCGCATCTGAGTTCTTCGCCCGCGCCAGAGGCGCAATCCCGTTCCACAAGCAGACAGGCGAGTCCTCGGGTTTGCCTGTATCCCACTGGGCGTAAGCCCGCAGAGCGAATTCACGAATTACGGAGACTTGAAATCATGAAATACAAAATGTTAGCCCTGATCCTGGCCCTGACCGTCGCGTCCTGGGCCCAAACCGCAACTCAGAACACGCCTGCCGCCCCACCGCAGAGCACCGCGCCGGCAGAGAAGGGTAAGTGTCCGTGCTGTGACAAGATGACTGGCGCCAAGGAGGGACAATCGTGCTGTCACCACGAGATGGCTGGAAAGGACGAGAAAACCATGTCGTGCTGCGCGGGCAAGGACGAGAAATCATGCTGCGGCGGCACCGATGCCAAGTCCTGCAAGAAGAGTGACAAAGACAAGGGAGCATGCTGCGCCGACTACGGCAAGGACAAGACTGCCGCCGGGTGCTGCGGGGGCCAATGCGGCAAGGACCACGAGAAGGGCTGCTGCTGCTCGGCGCACAAGACCGAGAAGACAGCTTAACTGCTGTGGTCACGATTTGCGCAGTTGAACTCTTTCACGCGCTTGCCGTAGCTCGGAAAACAGTGGCCAAGCGCTACAAGCCCCAGCCGTTCAGGCTGGGGCTTCTTTCCTGACCTTCTATGTTGATCAGGGAATCCCTGCCCGCCCCCTTCACTGCGGGTTGGGATCGTTCATTTCTTCTTGCAGCTTTTCGAGCAGTTGGTCGCGCTGCTCGGTGCCCAGTTCGCGCTGCAATTCTTCCAGGGCCAGAGCGACGATGTGGTAGTGGTGCGCGGCGGCATACTTGGGATCAGTGGTGATATCGAGCCAAAGCTTGTGCATGAGTTCGACGTCCTGCGCGCGCATGCGGGGCGTGTGCGGGCCGAGTGCGTATTCGCGGACGGATCCGTCGGGACCGCAGACGTCCAGGGCCAAGCGCGGACGCGGCTCAGGCAAACGCTCCCAGGCATCGCCCGTGAGTTTGGCCTGCTCGTCGGAAGTGAGCTTGTTGGAAAGGCCGCACATGACCCGGCTGGAATCCAGACGCTGCGCTGTCACCATGATGGCTTCAAAGACGTTGGTCGCGGGCACAACCAGCAGCGAAATCGGCTTGCCTTCCTTTTCCGCTACAGCGACGGCCGCAGTAAAGAGCTCCTGCTCGTAGTGATCAAACACCTGGGCCGCATCGAAAACGGCGTTGCCGCTGAACGCGTGCTCACGGTGGTAGAGGCGGGCGCTCATGACAACAACGTCCTGCTTAACCGTGTTGGTGTGACTCAGCACGTGACGCAGGTAATACAGATTGCGGGGATCGCGCACCGCCACCAGGATGTTGCCGGGCCGAACGCCCATAGCGCCGCTGCCCAGTTCCTGATTACCATAGACCCGGAACTGATCGAGTTGTTCCGGTTTGCCGCGCCGCTCTGCTGCCACATGGCGTTCGGACAGCGTGAAGATGGTGAAAAACGCACCACTGAAAATCAGCCCGGCAATGGTGGCTTCATACTTCGTGAACAGATTGACCACTGCGGTAATGAATAGGACCGTCGAAATCGCAATCAGCCCGATGGGAATCTCGGTCCGGCCGATACGCAGGTTGCCGGGAACCTTCCATTCGCGATTGCCCGGCTCGGTGAAACGAAGCACCAGCACGGCCAGCGACTTCGTGGCGAAGCTCCAGATCACGCCGAAAGCATAGAGCGCGGCCAGCACATACACGTTGCCCAGGCTGAGGAAGATCGTGAGCAGCTGCATGCCAACGATCAGATTGATGATGCGATAGCTGGTACCGAAACGGTGGTGCGGCTTCTGGAACCAGGCGGTGAGAACACCGTCCTCGGCCACCCGGTTCAAGACGCCGTTCGCGCCCACGATCGAGGTATTCTGGGCGCCTGCCAAAATCAACACACCCACCAGCACCACAAAGCCGTGAAACAGCAGCTTTATGCTGGTCGGCCCGACCAGATACATGGCGATGCCGCCAATCAGGTTGGCGAAGAAGCTGGGCCGGATATTGTCGGGAATGATCATGACCGCAAAGAAAGAAACCAGCGAAGTAAACAGCAGGCTGTAGATGAAGATCACCAGCCCGGTCTTCTCCAGGTTCTTCAATTTGGGATGCTCGATTTCGCGATTGACCTGGGCCAGGGTCTCTTCGCCGCTCATGGCCAGCACCGAGTGCCCGAAACCGACAAAAAGAAGAATCCAGGTCAGATGGGCAAACCAGGTTCCGTTCAGCCAGCCCAGGGAATCTTTATTCAGCGGAATCGCCCCCGCGGAACTCAGTGGACTGGGAGGCAACTGCACCGGCGTGCGCAGAATCGTAATGGTGCACCACACGATCAGGATGACCACCATGACCGTTGTGATCACCATGATCTGCAGCGCCCGGCTGCTCGATTCATGGATGCCCTGGGTGTTTTTCCACCAGAAATAGGCCACGACGACAACGGCCAGCCCGGCCGCAAAGTGGTCGTCGTTAAAGGTCATCGGGTGGTGCGTATAAATTCCAATGTCCTTGACGAAACCGGCAAGGTATTGCCCCGCTGATACGGCGCTGATGGGACCGGTCAGAACGTAATCAAAGAGCAGCGCCGAGACGGAGAACTTCGCCAGCGTGCCGCCCATGGCCTCTTTGACCACGCGGTAGACACCGCCGCGCACAAACATGCTGCTCGATTCGATATAGAGTGCCCGCACGGCATAGCTGAAGAGCATGACCGCGAGAATGAACCAGGGGGCACTCTTGCCGATGACCTTTTCCGCGTCGCCGCCCGCGTAGTAGGCAGACGACGCCAGATCGGCAAGAACAATGGCAGACGCACGCCAGAAGGAGATGAAGGTCAACATCACCGTGGTGGCGACGAAGACCCTTACCGCAGGTTTGGAACCCTCAACTGATGTGGCCATTCTTCACGAAATGAGTGCACACAAAGATGTACGACGGTAAACTTATTGAAGATAGCACAGGGGCAGCGATAAAGGCGCGGCATAGGAGGTGGTCCAAAACAGCAGCGTCCGGACGTGCCTGCATTACCCCATGGTGGCTTCACCTGGCCTTTTGTTGCGCGATCCACTTGTCGGTGCGTGCCTCGAGCATGTCAAGAGGCAGAGTTCCACCGTTCAGCATTTCGTCGTGGAACGTGCGCAGATCGAACTTCGACCCCAGCTCCCGCTGGGCGCGTTCACGCAACTCCCGGAACTTCAACTGGCCGAGTTTGTAACTGAGAGCCTGGGCCGGCCACGAAATGTAGCGGTCGGTCTCGGATTGGATCGTAGGCTCGTCTACCGCCCCGGATTTACGCATGAAGTCCACGACCTGATCGCGGCTCCATCCTTTGGCGTGAATGCCGGTGTCCACCACCAGACGCACCGCACGGAAGAGCTCTGAGGAAAGCCGTCCGTAGTCGGAGACGGGATCCTGATAGAAGCCGACCTCTTTACCCAGTTGCTCGGCATAGAGCGCCCATCCTTCGATATAGGCATTGAAGCCGAGACCGTGTCGCCGGAACTTCGGCAAGCCCTCAAGCTGCTGCTGAACAGAAAGCTGCATGTGATGTCCGGGGACACCTTCGTGGTAGGCAACCGCCTCGTCGTCAATGAGCGAACGCTCAGCAAACTTCGACGTGGCTACGACGACTCGGCCGGGCCGCTTGCCGTCCGGCGTGCCGATCATGTAGTGGGTCGCGGCGGCCGCGTTGAACTCCGGTATCGCTTCGACCGTGACCGGGGACTTGGGAAGCAAGGTAAACAGCTCGGGCAGCTTCGGCTCCATCTGCGAAATGTAATGGCGAAAATCGTCGAGGATCTGCTCGGCGGAAGTTGGAATGTACTTGGGATTGGTCTTGAGCGAGGCGCGGAAGGAAGCGAGGTCGGCAAAGCCTTCTTTCCTGGCGATCGCCGTCATCTCGGCCGTGATGCGATCGATCTCGCGCAGACCAAGCTGGTGGATTTCGTCCGGCGTCATGTGGGTCGTGGTCCGGGCATAGATGTCGTTCTCATAGCGCCTCTGGCCGTCGGGCAGGGAAGTGATGGAAAGGGTCGTGCGGCCCTGCGGGGCATACTCGGTCCGGATAAAGTCGGCGAATTTCTTGTAAGCGGGGAGGACGTCGCTGTTGGCCGCCTCAGTGATCTCCTGGGTCAGGCGCTTTTGATCTTCTGGAGAAATGCCGGCCGGATATTTCTTCGTCGGCTGGAGAAATGGATCGGCAGTGACGATGCCCTCACACTGCACCGGGATCTTTTCCGCCAGGAACCGCACCGGCATCAGCTTGTCCTTCATGCCAACACGCAGGACTTCCGTGATCTGGCCGAAGGCGCGTGGAATCTGGTGCAGCCGCGAGATGTAGTCCTCGTAGTGCTTGACCGAGTCGAGGGGAACCGCCAGCGGCAGATCGGCGAGATTGGTGTGGATGCCGTTCTGCTGGTTGATGGGCATTTCGTATTCTTTGAGGTCGAAGTCGGCGATGCGCTGCTGGAGGACGCGAATGAGGAGATCGTGGGAAGTCTGGTCCTGGTCTGGAAAATCGGTCGTCGGAATCGCCTCCAGGCGCTCGAGAAATGCTTGGTCGGTCTCATGGCGCCGCAGGATGGCCGCGAGCGAGTAGTCGTTGAGCTGGTCGTTGTAACGGTAATCACCGAAAGCAGTCGCGCGCTCGGGAAAATTGCGGAGATCCGCTTCGTATTGCTCGTCGAAAACCGCATCCTGCGCAGCAAGACGCTCGGCCATCGGCTTGAGGCTCTGGGCGCGAACGGAAACAGAAAGGGCAGCCACGATAACGAATACCAGATATGCACGCATAGCGTAGGTAGCGTATCAGAGGAATGGGTCCGCAAAGAAGAATTCCTGACTGCGGGGAGAAAGCGACAACTGCTCGGACGCCATCAAAGATCTGCCTCGATCGGGCGCACTACTGTGGAGGTCGGGGCGCAGACTCCTGGCCGGCACGTCTTCCAACTGTGAGATAGGTGTGGGTGATCCGGTCGTGCCAGCACAACCCATCTTCATCCAGAAAGGCCCAGGCAAAACCCATACCGAGAGAGGCTCCGGAAAGGCACGAAGCCAGCACGCGCCAGCGGCGCAGCGAGCGGCTGGCAGAGGTGCCGTCGAAGCAGGAGAGTTTGAGCCCGGCCAGGCGCAAACCCGGGGTGCTGGCAGCGTAGACGATCAGCAGATACTGGTAGGCCGCCCAGAATAGGCATGGGATTCCGGCTGCGAGCGAGAGCATCTGAACCAGCGGTGGACGAACCGCGGCCACCTTCCAGAAAATACCGCCAAACAGGGCGGCAGCAACGGCCACGAATAACCCGTCGATGGCAGCAGCGAAGATCCTCCGGGGCAGCGATCCGGCTTGTAGAGGAGCGTCGATGCCGGGCTGCTTGGCGGATTCCTGGCGCACAGATGCGTCCATCGTGATTCCACCAAGGGCCGGGGGGTCGGGCGCAACCTCGGGGACCTCCAGGATTCGCGGCCGGGTCACGACGGGTTCGGCGAGTTGATCGGGCGGAGGCGCGGGCGGCGCCCAGCCAAGTCTAGGAAACTCCAGAATTTTGGCACCGGAGTGGCCGAAATAGGAACTGACCGCCCGCGGCGCGGTATCCCTTGAAGAATCCTGCGGCGGCAGCGAAGCGGATTCCGCAGCGAAGGGCTCGGCCGACATTCCGTCGAGGGCCAGAGCCTGGTCTGAGACGGGACCAAAGGCAGGCGGCGAAGCGGCGGGCGAAACCGTGGTTTCTGAAGATTCCTCCGCTCCGAATTGCAGATGCAGCGAAGGGTAGCGCGGCGGACGCAGTCTGCGGCGCGAACGATAACGGCTCAGTCGCGCGGAAATCTCATGGCGCCAGGCGGAGCCGTCGGGTTCTGCGGAAGCAGGCCGGTCTAGCGGAGTGGCGGAAACGGATTCCGCCGTAAGACTTAAACTCGCACGAGCGGGCAAGGTCTCGGGTGGCTCGGAGAAGCCGGACTCCTCGGTGGCGTCCGGCCGCGCGTATTCTGCGGGGGCTTCGCAGAGCGCGGCGTCCAGGCTGGCCGCGAACCTCTCCTCGCTCAGGTCGGGAGCCTCGGCATCGACCAGCTGCCTTTCCGACGCGACTTGCGGGCCTGAGGCCGCCGGGAACCGGAGCGCGGCGGTAGTGCGCGCCTCAGGTCTTGACCCCGGGGAAGCGGAGGGAGAAGACTCGGAATGGCAGCGGCAAATCTCGCCACACAGCGGACAATTCATGGAATCCAGTTTTCAAAAATCGAACGAGGTCGCGCGAAGTGGACAACCGGAAGCGGACCAACCGGAATCCTAGCCTTTTTCGCTACTTTGCCTCGCGGCCAGCGCCGTGCTAAGTTTCACGGTGTCGCGACCATTAAGCGAAAAATGACAGGTTCGCTGCCAACGAGCGATCTTAATTCCGTTGATTTTTTCCAATGACCCTTCGCTCTAAGTTCCTTATCACGGCGCTGTTTCTTTGTCACCAGCTTCCGGCCTCGGCGCTAGTAACCAGGCAGTTGCTCGTAGAAGATTCGAATAACGCCAGTGAGGTTGCGGCTCAAGCCGACGCGCCAAGAAACGCAGCGGGGAAGACCCCGTCGCCGGTATCAAACACTCCTTGCGCCAGTGCGGCAGCAACCGAGCAACAGAACGCAACCACCATCTGTGCGGTGCAGCAGGAGAAGGAAGGCGCTATCTACAAATTGCACGGTGACGCTGAGATCCACTATCGCGGCTATGTCTTGCGGGCCGATGAGGTGACCTACGACTCCGACAGTGGCGAAGCCTCCGGCTCGGGCCACTTCACCCTCGACGGCGGGCCCAACGATGACCACATCAAGGCGAGTCACGGAACGTACAACCTGACCACCGAGACGGGCCGCTTCTACGATGTGACGGCGACCACGGGATTTCGCGTCCAAGGTAAGGAGGTGGTTCTGACCTCCACCGCCCCCTTCGCCTTCACCGGCAAGATGGTGGAAAAAACCAGTTCCGATCATTACCTCGTCTATGACGGTACTATCACCACCTGCGAACTGCCGCATCCCGGTTGGCGGTTCGACGCAAACAAAGTGGTGGTCGACGTGGGCGGCAACGCCAGCATTTTCCACAGCTGGTTCCTGCTGCATGGCTTCCCAGTCTTCTATTTTCCGTATGCGACCTATCCGGTGGAACGGGAGACGCGGCACACGGGATTTCTGGTTCCGACGGCGGGCCAATCTTCGATCAAAGGCACCATTCTCGGCGAAGGCTTTTATTGGGACATGAACCGGAGCATGGATGCCGAGATCGGAGCGGAATACTTTTCCAAGCGCGGATGGTCGCAGAAGGGAGAATTTCGCGCCCGCCCCAGCGACACTTCCTATGTGGACCTGAACTATTTCGGTGTAATCGATCGCGGTATCGAGGTGGGGACCAGCACCGGCCCGCAACTGTTGCGCGAGGGCGGCGAGGAAGCACGCCTGGCCGGGCAAGGCAGCTTCTACGGGTTTCGCAGCGTGGCCAACATCGACTACTTGAGCTCATTTCTATTCCGGCTGGCCTTCAACGAAGTCTTTACCCAGGCGGTGAATTCCGAGGTCAAATCACAGGCTTTTCTGTCCCGACCGGTCAACGGATTCTTTCTGAGCGGAATGGTCGATCGTTATCAGAATTTTTTCCAAACGACGGTTAGTGGCGTACTCTCGAACCCGCCGAGCTTCGATTCCATCCGGATTCTGCACGTTCCCAGCTTTGATGCCTCCAGTGTGGATCATGAACTGGGCCGGTCCCCATTTTTCTGGTCATTCGATGCCTCGCTGGCGGGGCTGACCCGCGGTGAGCCCGGCTTCACGGGCACGCTGCTGGGGCGCTTCGACTTCAGCCCGGAGCTTTCCTTGCCCTTGTATTTCGGGGGATGGTCCCTGCGCCCGGCACTGGCCCTGCATGAGACTTACTACACCGAGCGTTTCGTGAACGGGAGTGCGGTGAATGATCCTACTAATCGCCAGGCTCTGGACGCGTCGGTGGAGCTGCGGCCGCCAGCACTGGAGAAGATCTTCGACCAAGAGTTTCTCGGACGGAAGTGGAAGCATGTCATCGAGCCGCGCGTGGTCTATCGCATGGTGACGGGGGTGAATGACTTTGCCAATGTTCTCCACTTCGATGAGCGTGACATCCTGAGTAACACGGATGAGGTCGAGTACGGATTGGTGACCCGCCTCTATGCCAAGCGCATCGCCCCTCAAACTCAGGAGTGTGCGACGCCCATGACTGGGCTGGCCGTCGGGGCTGCCGCGCCGGAACAGATCGTGCCCTGGCAGCGAGCCGACAACCTGGAGAATCAGCCGTGTAATCAGGGGCCCGAAGTGAAGGAGATCGTTACCTGGGAGCTGGCACAAAAATATTTTCTCGACCCGACTTTCGGCGGTGCACTGGTTTCCGGTCAGCGCAACGTTTTCACAAGCTCGGAGGATCTGACGGGCATTGCCTTTCTTATCGAGCCGCGGCATCTTTCTCCCCTGGTGTCGCGCCTGCGGGCTGCTACCAGCAGTCACACCGACACAGAGTGGGATCTCGATTATGACTTTCAGTTGGGCCGCATCAATGCCAGCACGCTACTGGTGAACTACAACGTCGGACCATTCACGGTGGGCGGCGGAGATGCTTTCCTGCAGATTCCGCAAACGGCCACGAGCCCTCCCGCCCAGAGCGAGGGCACCTGCGGACCGACAGAGAGCGGTCAGGTGACGTGCAAGTTTCAACAATTTCGCGTGGCGCTCGGCTATGGCGGGCTAAACCGTCGGGGATTCAGCGCCGCCACCAGCATCGGCTTTGACTCTGAAATCCGGCAACTGCAGTTCGCCACCGCGCAGACTACCTACAACTGGAATTGCTGCGGGTTGACTCTGGAATACCGCCGCTACGCGATCGCCAACGTGCGCAACGAAAACCTGTTCCGCTTCACCTTCACCCTGGCGAACATCGCAACCTTCGGGAATTTGAGGCGGCAAGAGCGGCTGTATTAACCCCCGGTACTGCCCAAAACACGAGTGAAGCCGGCTGAGGGCGTGGCTCCCGCGGTCCGGGACTGCTACCATAGTGCCTATGCCGTCGGGCGAGAACAGCACTGCCGCCAAGCAGTTCCGTCTCAGCGCGAATCTGCGTGAACTGGGCCGGGTGTTGGTCGCCTACTCCGGCGGCGTCGATTCCGCGTATCTGGCCTGGGCCGCGTACCGGGCGCTGGGCGAGAACATGCTGGCTGTGATTGCCGACTCCCCCAGCCTGGCTCGTACTCATCTGGCGGATGCTATCGCTTTTGCCACCGAGCAGAAGATTCCGCTCGAAGTGATTTCGACTTCCGAACTGGACCGTCCCGAGTACGCACGCAACGACGGTCAGCGTTGCTTTTACTGCAAAGACGAGCTTTTCGCAGTGATGGAAAAGTTGCGTGCGGCCCGCGGGTTCGACATGATCGCCTACGGCGTGAACCTGGAGGACCAGAGCGACTTTCGCCCGGGCCAGGAGGCCGCCCGGCAACATCACGTCGCTGCCCCGCTGCTGCTGGCGGAACTTACTAAACAGGAAATCCGGGAACTCGCGCGCCAAGCCGGACTGCGAATCTGGGACAAGCCCGCATCGGCCTGTCTTTCCTCGCGAATCGAATACGGCCGTCCGGTGACGCGGGAAGCTCTCGATGCAGTCGAACGCGGTGAAGATGCGCTGCGCGCTCTCGGTTTCCGCCAGTTCCGCGTCCGGCATCACGGCGAAATGGTTCGCATCGAAATCGCCAGGGAGGAATTCGATCGGGCCCTGAATCCAGCCATGGCCGCGGAGTTCACCGCTATTTTCAAGGCGCTCGGCTTCCGCTTCGTCACCCTCGATCTGGAAGGCTTCCGTTCCGGGTCGATGAACTCGTTGCTGCCTGCAGAACAACTTCGGCGTAGCGGTTAAGGGACCTAGCCGCTCAATGGCGGCCACTCGGCCCGTATCGGCTGTGAGATAATCGGATGTTCAACTCGTGATGCTGAGGCGGTTCCTGGTGACCACAATTCGCCGCTCGTTCCTGATCCTGCTTCTGATTTGCCTAGGCTGTGTCGCCCAATCTACGCCCCCGGACCTGGTTCGCAGGGTCGAGCGTCAGGTACGCGCTCATTACACCGTTCCGCCGGAGGTCAAGGTGACCGTAGGCACCATCACGCCCGGCAGCGACTGGCCTGGCTACGACACGGTCTCGGTTACCCTCGACGGCGGCGGTGACAGCAACAAGCAGGAGTTGAAGTTTCTGCTCTCCAAAGACCGCACCACCATGCTGCGAGTCACGAAGTTCGACCTGAGCAAGGATCCGTTTGCCGAGGTGATGAGCAAGATTGACCTCACCGGCCGTCCGTCGCGCGGGGCCAAGTCGGCCAAGGTGGTAGTAGTTAATTTTGACGACTTCGAGTGCCCGTACTGCGCGGGCATGCACCAGACGCTGTTCCCCCAGATCTTCAAGGAGTACGGAGACCGGGTGACATTCATCTACAAAGACTATCCCCTGGCGGAGATTCATCCCTGGGCGATCCATGCCGCCGTCGACGCGAACTGCCTGGCAGCCCAAAACACTGATTCCTATTGGGATTTCGCCGACTATATCCACGCCAACAAGCGCGAAGTGGACAACGAAAAAACACCCGGAGCACGCCTCGATGCCATTGACAAGCTTGCGATGCTGCAGGGGCAGAAGCATAACGTGGACGTGGCCAAGTTGCAGTCGTGCATCAAGGCGCAAAACGAGGATGCGGTGAGGGCATCGACGAAGGAAGCCGATGCCCTTGGCGTGACCGGGACGCCCACTCTCTTCATCAACGGGCAGAAGATCGACGGTGCCGTTGCAGGCAGCGAAATCCGCGCCGCCCTCGACAGCGCCTTGAGAGACGCAGGGCAGCCCGTGCCGGAGCCTCTGCCTACGGTTCCCGCACCAGCTTCCAAGTAGTGTCGGGCGGTAGACCGCCGGTTCAGTCGAGTTTGGTGATGGTTATGACGGGAGAAATAGCCTTGAAAAGAATCTCATTCTCTGCCCAAGCCGCCGCAGCGTTTTCCGCCGCCGCGCTGCTGGCAATTTTGATTGGGTGCAGTTCGCCGGTAGGTGGCGATGTAATGGCTACGGTAGATGGGCGGAAGATTTTTCGCTCCGACGTGGACAAGTACTATGATAATTATCAGGCTTCTTCCACGCAGCAGGCGCCCTCCGGCGAACAGGCTACCGCTCTTCGTCTCCAGATTCTGAATCAGATGATCGAAGACGAAATCCTCATGCGCCGCGCCGAGAAACTCGGGCTTCTGGCCACCGACGAAGAGGTTGACCGCAAATTCAACGAATACAAAGCCCCATTTGCCCAGGAGGAATTCGACCAGCGGCTCAAAGACAAGAAAATCACGCTGGCCGATTTTAAGCGCGACATCCGCCGCTCCATTACGCGGGACAAAGTGCTGAACAAGGAAGTGTCGTCCAAGATCAACGTGACGGATCAGGACATCACTGAGTACTACAATGCGCACAAGGGCGATTTCAACCTGATCGAGCCGCAGTACCATCTGGCCCTGATCACGGTGACTACGGCTCCGAACCCGCAGGTCCAGAACCAGAACGACAAAGCACAGAACGAAGCCGATGCGCGCAAGAAAATCCAGATGATCGCTAACCGCCTGGACAGCGGAGACGACTTTGCGACGCTTGCGATGAAGTACTCTGAAAATCCGGAAACGTCTGGTAATGGCGGGGACCTGGGCACTTTTCCTGAATCGGGCCTCAAAGGAATAAACGATCTCGCAACCCGCGAAGCGATAGCCAAGCTCAAACCCGGCCAGTACAGCCCCATCATCAGCGTGATCGATCCTGCGTCGAGAAGGGCGATGGAATTCCGCATCGTAAAGCTGGTATCCAAGGAACCGGCGGGCCAGCGTGACCTGTCGGATCCGCGGGTGCAGCAGGCCATCCGCTCGCAGCTGCACGACCGCCGCGAGCAGTTGCTGAAAGAGGCCTACTACGAGGTTTTGCGGGATTCCGCCAAAGTGGAGAATTACTACGCCCAGAAGGTGCTTGAGAGCAACGGCGTGGAGAAGTAGTTACTCTACAATCGCCAGTACATCTCCGGCGTTTACGGCTGCGCCTTCAGTGACCAGGATCTTCTGAATCGTCCCTTTCTTGGGCGATTTGATCTCGTTCTGCATTTTCATTGCCTCCACGACTAGAACGCCTGCGCCAGCCTCGACCTCACTTCCCTGGTCAGCTAGCACACGAACGACCTTGCCCGGCATGGGAGCCGTCAGTTTCCTTGGCCCAAGCTCATCCACCGCGTCCGCGCGCCCGCGTAACGAGCGCGGATCACGAACTTCGACGGCAAAGCGCTCGCTGCCCACCCAAAGATGCAGATCACTGGCCACGCGTTCGCATTTCACTTCGTAGGCCTGGTTGCCGATGCGAAGCGAGAGCACGTCCGGGCGCGCCACAACCGCGTCCACCTCGACTTCGCGACCGTCGAGGCGGCACAGCCAGTGGCCGTCGGCGCGATTGAGCTCGAGTCGATGGTGTTTCCCGTCGATGGTGATGTCGTAAGTCACGAAAACCAGTTGTCGGTGATCAATGGCCAGTTGCCAGTCAGTCGAATCCTACTGAAATGGAGACGACTGCTTTTCTTGGTTTCATTCATCGCAGCGCCTCCCGGTGAGCCGCACTTTTCCATTGCGAAGCCGTCTTCGAATTGCCGCCGGGGAAGCCGTTCAGCAGGGCACGTTCACCCGCCCCTGTCGCCGACAGGCCCAGCGCGGCGAACATGCCTGCGGCGATCACCGCGACTTCGGCCGCTTTGGAATCAGTCTGGGAATCTGGCCGGTTGTCCGGCTTCTCCTTTAACATTCGATCGAGGAATCCAGTGTCCAGTTTCGCGGCGCGGAAATCGGGATGACGCAAGATGCGCCGGAACAGCGAAATGTTGGTCTTGATCCCGCCCACAAAGTACTCGCTGAGAGCGCGAGTCAGCCGACCGATGGCCTGCTCGCGGTCGGTGCCGTAGCCGATCAGCTTGGCCAGCAGCGGATCGTAGTCCATGGGTACGGTCCAGCCCTCGTACATGCCGCTGTCGCGGCGAATGCCCGGCCCCGAAGGCGCCAGCAGAAGAGTGATTCTTCCCGGGCTGGGAAAATAGTTGTTGTCGGGATCCTCGGCGTAGATGCGGCACTCGATGGCATGGCCACGAATCTTGATGTCATCCTGGGTGAAGGGAAGTCGCTGGCCGTTGGCGATGCGAATCTGCAAGTGCACCAGATCGAGCCCGGTGACTAATTCAGTGACCGGATGTTCCACCTGCAGGCGCGTGTTCATCTCGAGGAAGTAGAAATTCTTCTGCTGGTCCACCAGGAACTCGACCGTGCCGGCATTGGTATATGCGGCGGCTTGGGCCACACGAACGGCGACTTCACCCATCCTGCGCCGCATGTCGTCGTCGACAATCGGCGAGGGGGCTTCTTCGACAACTTTTTGATGCCGCCTCTGGAGCGAGCATTCGCGCTCACCGAGATACACGGTATTTCCGTGCTCGTCGGCCAGGATCTGCATTTCGATGTGGCGGGGATTGACGATCGCCTTTTCAATGTAAACCTCGCCGTCGCCAAACGAGCGCTCGGCCTCGCTGCGCGCGCCTTCCAGCGCAGACTTGAGATCCTGCGGCGCCTGCACCAGACGCATGCCCTTGCCCCCACCACCCGCCGCCGCCTTCAGCATGATGGGATAGCCGATGCGCGCCGCTACCTGTTCGGCCTGTTCGAGCGATTCCAGGCCGCGCGAAGTCCCGGGCACAAAGGGAACGCCGGCACGCTCCATCGCCTGCCGGGCACGGGTTTTCGATCCCATTGTCTCCATGGCTGCCGCCGTGGGGCCTATGAATTTCACCCCTGCATCGGCACACGCCCGGGCGAATTTTGCATTTTCGGAAAGAAAGCCGTAGCCGGGATGAATGGCCTCAGCGCCGGAGCGGTGGGCGACGTCGAGAATTTTCGCAATGTTGAGATAAGACTCGGCAGCGGCGGGCGCACCGATCGGGTAAGCCTCGTCAGCCTTGCGCACGTGCAAGGACGCGCGATCCACGTCGGAGTAAACGGCAACCGCGGCGATCCCCATCTCGTGGCAAGCGCGGATCACGCGCACGGCAATTTCGCCCCGGTTCGCGATCAGGATCTTCTTGAACATGGAAAGGCACTGGGCGGAGCGGGATTCGGAAGCAGCAAGCTCCGGCCAGTCCGAATATTGTAACGGAGACCCAGAGGCTGGGCAGCGGTTTGTGATCGCAGGTGGCCGCCGACTACCTTGATGGCCGCCGCGAGAAACTGACGCTGAATGGTGCTTCTTGCTCGCCGGGTCCACGCTGCAGCCAGCTTTTTCGAGGCATAAAGCGGTAGCGGATCAGCGTCCAGATCGCCAGCCAGCCATCGGAGTGACGGATTTTCTTCCCCTCCACAGCGGAACGGGGATTATACGAGATGGGAATTTCCGCGATCTTCTCGCCCATGCGGCAGAGCTTGGCCGTCACCTCCGGGCAGAACTCAAAGCGATGGCACTGCAGTTCGATGCGAGTCAGGAGCGAGCGTCGGATGACCTTGTAACAGGTAGCCTCGTCGTGAATGCCCGCGCCGTAAAGCAGGTTGGTCAGGTGCGTCAGCAGCTTCGCGCCGAGAAAGAAGCGCAGCCCGCGTTCCGGACGATCCGGACGCACACCATAGACGACATTCGCCTTGCCTTCCTCGAGTGGCCGCAACAATGCGGAATAATCCTGCGGATCGTATTCCAGGTCGGAGTCCTGAATCAGTACGTACTCGCCCCTCGCATAGGCGAGGGCAGTACGAATGGCCGCTCCCTTGCCGCAGTTTCTCGCGTGGAAAACCACGGTGACGTCGTCCATCGGCGGCAGAGCCTGCAGCTTCTCCCGCGTGCCGTCGGTCGAACCGTCGTCTACGACGATGATTTCCTTCCTCACAGGCGAGCCGTGGATGGCCTGCAACAACTCGTCAACATGGGCTACCTCGTTGTAGACCGGCACGATCACCGACACGCATCCCTTCCAGGGATCGTTGGCCACGGCCGGAATTTCTCCCGGCGCGGTATAGAGAGATGTCACAATCGGGGCTCCGCTCGCGCACATCGGCAATTTTGAGGATTCTGTAGCATAGTATCATCTAGTTTTGTCTGGATCTCCCACGTTCCGCATGTCTCCGCCTGAACTCGCGACGAAGCAAAGCGCAGGCACTTTACCTCTGCCTTCCAAACCTGCGCGATTTGCACACCGGCTCACGATTCTGCTGCTACTGGGCGCGGGCACAGCCTTGCGGTTCGTCTGCCTGACCTCAAAACCGTTCTGGTTTGACGAATGTTTCAGCGCGGAAGCCGCCCGCATCGGCTGGCCGAGTTTCCTCCACTTGCTGTGGTGGCGGGAAGCCAACATGTCGCTGTACTACTTGTTGCTGCGGATCTGGCTGCATTTTGGACAGAGCGAGTTCTTCATTCGCAGCTTGTCAGTCCTGATTGCTGCGGCGACGATCCCCGCCGTCTACTGGCTGGCTGAGCTGTTATACGACCGGCGAGCGGCATTGATCGCAGCCGCACTGCTGACGTTCAACGCCTACAGCGTTCGCTATGCCCAGGAAGCGCGCAGTTACGAGCTTTTCCTGCTGCTGGCGACTCTCTCTTCCGGGTTCTTCATTGCCCACATCCGACAGCCGGGCAGGCGCAACCGGCTGGGCTACATCCTGATCAGCATTCTGGCGACGTACGCTCATCTTTACGCGCTGCTGCTGGTGGCAGCACACTGGCTGGCGCTTCGTGGGCTGGGCCGCGCGCCGGAGAGCGCGGATCAGCCCAGCGCGCCAGCCGACCTGCGGCGCGCCTGGAGGACGATCGGGCTGGCGGTGCTGCCACTGCTGATTTTTGTGGCCAAGACAGGCGCTGGCCCCATCCGTTGGATACCCCGGCCCGGAATTCACGATTTGCTTCGATTTTTCGAAAATCTGGCGGGCAGCGCTAGTTGGCCGCTCCCGGCGACCTATGCGGTATGCTGCCTTGCCGCCGTGGCTCCGCTCGGAAGCCGTCTGTGGGCAAGGAATCAGCGGTGGCAGGTCTGGCGCGTGCAGTTCCTGCTCGTCTGGCTGTTGTTTCCAGTGCTGCTGACAGTTTTGCTGTCGTTCTTGAGGCCAGTTTTTCTGGCGCGCTACATGATCTTCTGCCTGCCCGCGCTGCTCATCCTGGTCGCTGCGGGGCTGGCTCGGTTGGGGAAAGCCTGGATGCTCGCGGCAGTACTGGCCGGAATACTGCTCTGTTGCTCGCAGGGAATCTTATTCGTCTACGGTCACGATTTCGACCATGAACGCGACGCTTCAGGGTCGGCGACTTACTATATTCTGGATCATAGCAAGGCCGGAGACGGGATTATCTTTCACATTGCTGAGACGCGCGTGCCTTATGAGTTTTTCCGCTTGGTCCGCGCCGGGGATAACACCGCCAGCCCTGACTTTGCTGCTCCACTGGGGCCTGAGATTCTCTTCCCGCGTCACGGTGCAGGCCTCGACTACCGCGACTTCACGGGCAAGCCTACGGAGGACTTCCTGCGCTCGGTCGCTCCCACTCACGCCCGTCTGTGGGTCATGCTGATGTACAACGAGACGGCGGCAGCAGTTCCCGATCCCATCACGGCGATGATGAATCGAGCGCTCCCGGAGTTTTTCCAGAAGGTGCAGCGCTGGCAGTTCGCCAGGGTCGAAGTCCGCCTTTACAGCAGGTAGTTCGGCGGTCTCAAGATCGGCGTGCCCAAGGGCGTAGAAAAGCCTCTCACACATGGCGGGAGAGGCTTCGAGTTCTTGACAGCAGCTCGGCCGAGATTACTTGGCCTGAGCTTATTTAGGTTGATCCACCGTGATGCCGCCGCCGGCTTTTTGCGCTTCCTTCGCGGCTCGGGCTTGTTTAGCCTGCATGGCCTGGTCCACCCAACTGTCCGCGGTCTTCAGATCCTGGGTGCGCGCGTCAAGGTCGTCGCACTCCACGTCTGCCTTCTCGCGATACATCAGGTTCAGGTAGGCCATGGCATCATCGTAATCTGGACGGAGTTCGATCGCCTTCTTGAGCGTGTCGATGCCTTCCTGGATGGCGGGCGAGTTCTTCACCTTCAGTTCGGCACAGACTCTGTTCTGGTCCTTGTTCTTAGGATTCAGATGCTCGTCCGGCTTCAGGCCCAGCTTGGCCCGCTCTTCCATGCGCGGCGCGTAGCAGGCTGTCCAGTCAATCACGCCTACCGAGTAGTAGGGCTCGGGATCGTTGGGATCGAGATCGGACGCCATGCGGTAATACTTCTTGGCATCGTCAAACCTCTTCATGTTCAGATAAAGATAGGCGATGCCTTTGGCGCTGTTGACCTTCTGATCACGGGCAGGATTGGCGTCAATCACTTTCTGATATTCATCAATGGCCTGTTGCGCCGTGCGCAGATTATCCGGCGCGTCCACGCCGGGAATATATTGCGAGACATAAGCCGTGGCCAGATACATGCGCGCGTTGATGAGGCTCGGGTCCAGTTCCACGGCCTGTTGGAAATGATCGATAGCCTGCTCGTAATGAGAGTTCTTGTAGGCTTCGACACCCTTATTGAGCTGGTCGCGGGCTCGCAGCTTGTTGCAGCCCACCGAAGAGAAAAGGGCCAGCGCTACCGCCGCCAGCGTGAGTATTCTTAGATGATTATTCATTGCGGTATAAGTCTCCCTCGCCACAGCATCCTAGGCCCAGGGACAGCGGTTTGCAAGAGCGGGCTGCGGCAGCACGGGAGCGGTACGCTCCCGCGCCGTGGGCCGGATGCGCAGACGCACTCCAAAAACCTACTCAGCGGGCAATATCAGTTGCCCGCCTCGATCTTGGCGGTGATCAGGCCAACCTTGTCCACACCGGCTGCGTGCGCGATATCAATCACGTTGGCGGCATTCGCGAAGGGAATCGCGTCGTCTCCTTTGATAAACATGACCTTTTCCGCGCGTTGCTTGTAGATGTCGGAGAGACGTCCTTCCAGGTTGTCCCAAGTTGCGTCTTCGTTGTTGATTTTCAGACCCGGCTCCTGGCCCGGGCCACGGTCAATCAACTGCACGACGATAGTGCGGTCCGGAGTGGTGTTCTTAGGCGCGTTCGGTGGAGGCGGCTGCGGCACCAGCGCATCCAACCCTTTCGGTGTTACCGGCGAGATCACCATGAAGATGATCAACAGCACCAGCAGCACGTCAATGAGCGGGGTGACGTTGATGTTCGCGTTCTGTCCACCCTTCGTGCCAACTGCCATTGACATAGTCGTTCTCCTCTATTGCCCGCCCGCAGCAGGCGGAGCCGGCGGGGGCGTGGTTGTCTTCTTCTGATCGGTGAGCAAGCCAAGATCGTCCACCCCGGCAGCCCGGACGGCATCCACGACCTGCACAAAGCCGCCGTAACGGGCCCGCATGTCCGACTTCACGTAGACACGCTTGTTCTGCGCGTTGGTGAGGCGGTCCTTCACCTTGGTCGTCAGAGCGTCTACCGTAATCCGGTCGCTGCCGAGATACACCTGCCCATCCCGCGTGATGGAAACCAGCAAGGCGTCTTCCTTGTCGGCGTCCTCCATGGGAGTCGGGTTGTTCACCTTCACCATGTCCACGCTGACACCCTTCTGCAACATGGGCGTGACCACCATGAAGATGATCAGCAGCACCAGCATCACGTCCACCATGGGCGTGACGTTGATGTCGGAACTGATTTTGGATCCTTCGTCTCGCTTTGAAAGTGCCATAGCTTTCGTATCTCCCCTACTGCGGCCGGAACAGCGCACCGCGTCAAGTTGGGAAGGTCCGGCGCCGGAGTCCTCCAGCGCCGGACAAGCAACTCAATGCGGAAAGCAGGCCGCGCCCTTTACCGGCGATCGCCGCGCTTCTTGAGGAAGTAGTCGATCAGTTCGCTCGACGAATTGTCCATTTCCACGTCGAACGCTTCCACGCGGCCGGTCAGGTAGTTGAACATCATCACGGCCGGGATGGCGACGAGCAGCCCGATGGCCGTCGTGACCAGCGCTTCCGCGATACCGCCGGCGACTGCTGCCAGACCGGTGGCCTTGGTGTTGGCGATGCCCGTGAACGCGTTCAGAATGCCCATCACCGTTCCGAACAATCCTACGAAGGGAGCGGTCGAGCCGATGGTGGCCAGGCCGCCCAGTCCGCGCTTCAGTTCGGCGTGGACAATGGCTTCGGTGCGCTCCAGAGCGCGCTTCGAGGCCTCAATGGTCTCGCCGGGAATCGCACCCGGGCTATCCTGGTGAGCCCTGAACTCCATCAGGCCAGCGGTGACCACCTTGGCCAGGTGGCTCTTCTTGTTGCGCTCGGCGACCTTGATGGCTTCGTCAATGCGGCCGTCGCGCAGAGCTCCCGCCACTGCGGGGGCAAAGGCGCGTGATTGCTTACGCGCCGCGCTGTAAGCCATCCACCGGTCAATCATCACTCCGATGGACCAGCCGGACATGACGAACAGAATCAGGACCACCGTCCGGGCCACCCATCCCATTGCCTTCCACAAGCCCAAGGGATCGGTTGCCATGCCACCGCCCTCCTGGATAACCCAGGTGGCTGCGGTGGAAACGTGACTGAGAATGACTCCTGTTACGTGAGCTGCAAGCATGAGTTGCTTTTCCCTCCTCGGAATTCTTCTTACTGGTTAAGACACTTTGATGCGTCGGTTCGGCCAACCGCTGGCTGGAAAGTGCATCGCCGGCGGGCGTACGGCTTTCGCCGCACAGGACCCGGGTCTACCCCGTGCCGAATCAGAACTCCGGCATGACAGCGGTCTGGCCCGAGCTCTCTTACCAAGCCGCTCCCGGCCACCGCGCTTTGGTGGGAAAAGGGAGGGCCCGATATCAACTAACTACCTTCTACTACTTTCTTCCGGTTCACGCCACACTTGGGAGTTTAGCCCCCGGAGAGCGTGAAGTTCACCTGCACCTGGGTTTCGACCTCGACCGGTTCGCCGTTCAGCAGATACGGCTTGTACTTCCACTGCTTCACGGCGTCGATCGCGGCCGGGGCCAACATCGGATGCCCGCTGATCAATTGCAGGTTCTCGATGTTGCCTTCTTTGCTGATCTGGGCCTGGAGAATCACCACGCCCTGAATGCGTGCCTGCCGCGCCAGCGGCGGGTAGGTGGGGTTCACCTTGCGGATCAGAAGACCCGACTGTACGCCTGACGAAACGCGGATGCGCTGCGGCGTGGCGATCTTGGGCACGGGCAAGTTGCTGGCGGCATTAACGATGCCACCAATGACGCCGCCCATCTGTCCACCCGGAACACCCCCGGGAACTCCTCCGATCACGCCGGCCGTAGACATGACCGGCGGGGGCGCTTCGTCTTCCTTAATCATCTGTACTTTCTGGGGAATCTTGGTCGGCGTGCGCAACTCGCCGTTTACGATGTCGGTCTGGATTACTTTCACGATCTTCACCGGCGCGGCGGCGGGCGGCGGCGGTGGCGGTGGAGGCGGAGGCGCCACCAGGAAAGTCATAAGCTGCGTTCTCGGTAAGGCCTCGGTGAAGATCAGCGGGATCAGGATCATCACAATGATAATCATGATCTCCAGCAAAAACGCGATTGCGGATGTGCGCCCCCGCTTGGTCTTTAACCTGCCCCCTGACTCAATGAGACTGTCTTCAAACATATGATTCTCCCCCTACTTCAGAGCCTACGGAAATTTAGACACCGTCCGTTCCCTTTTTGCTCCCGGGATCCGAGTCTTGCCCGCGAGTCCCCCGGCGGCTCGCCGAACTTCCCAGTCAACCCTTCTAACTGCTTACAATCAAAGGCCTAAACCGAACCACTTCCACGGCTTCGTAGCCCTTACTTGGTCTTGCCGGGCATGGTCACCGGACGCTTGCCTCTTTCCATCCGCCAATCCTGGTACGCCACCAGGATCGGAGCTGCGATCGCGATGGACGAATACGTTCCAATTAAGATGCCAATAACCAGGGCAAGGCTGAAACCATGCAGCACCTCGCCACCGAATAAAAAGAGTGCGAGTACGGTAAGGAAGGTAAGGCCCGCTGTCAAGATCGTTCTACTCAGGGTCTGATTGATGCTGCGGTTGACGATCTCCGACAGTTTCTCGCGCCGCATCAGTTTAACGTTTTCCCGGATACGGTCAAATACCACGATCGTGTCGTTATTCGAGTAACCGATCAGGGTCAGGATGGCCGCGATCACGGTCAGGGAAACCTCCTCCTTTTTCAGAGAAAAGAAACCCACCGTGATCAGCGTGTCATGAAATACCGTGATCACAGCCGCGACGCCGTAAATCCACTCGAAGCGGAAACCGAGATAAATCAGCATCCCCCCCAGCGAATAGAGAGTGGCCAGACCTGCCTGCTGGCGCAACTGTCCGCCGACCTCCGGGCCGACGATCTGGACGTTACGCACCCCGAAATCGGAGAGGAAGAAGCCATCCTGCAACGAAGCTACCACCGCTGGATCGGCCGCGCCCTTAAGCTGGTCAATTGAATTCAGCACCCCGCTCATGGTCTTGTCGCGATAATCCACGATCGCCTGAGCCTGCGCCGTGTATTTCTGTTCGGCGTCGGATCCCAGGCGTAGCGGGTCTTTATCCACCAGGTAATTCTTGATTGTCAAAGAACTGGCGTTGTTCAGGTCACATGCATCGGCGCTGGCTGCGCCGCATTGTTTCCCTGCTGGAACATTTTTCTCCAGCGCCCGGATGATCGTCAGCTTGCCCTGATCGAGCGCCTGCGCGCTGGTTTCGCGCACATCGAGGTCGATCAGAATCTCGTTGTTCGCGATCAGCCCATACGTTTGAATCTTAGGGTCGTGTAAGCCGACGCGATTCATGTCGGCGCGCACCACTCCCAGGTCTGGCGTGTGCGAGAACTTCACGTTTACCAGAGTCCCGCCACGAAACTCCACGCCCCAGGGAATGCCGTGCCAGAACAACATGGAGAACACGCCCGCGACGCTGAAGATCAGCGAAAACGCGAGAAAATACCACTTTTTGCCAAGAAAATCTATGTTTACGTCGCGAAAGAACTCCACCTTATTGTCTAGCCCCTTATCTTTCTATGACTTAGCAACGATCTAATAATTGGGAAATTTGGCAATTGGGCAATTTAAAACCCGGTGCTTGAATCCGCCCAAGGTTTTCAATCACTCAATTACTCAATCTCCCAATTACCCAATTCCTAAATGCTGAGCGCTTCGCCGCGCTGCTTGCGGCTCAGAATCCAGTCGAAGATCACGCGCGAGACGAACACAGCGGTAAACAGGTTCGCCAGCAGACCGAAAGTCAGCGTGGTGGCAAACCCGCGCACCGGACCTGTGCCGAATATAAACAGAATTGCTGCCGAGACAATCGTGGTGACGTGTGTATCCACGATCGTGACCCAGGCGTGGCTGAAACCCTGATCCACCGCCGAAGACGGCGTCTTGCCGTTGCGCAGTTCTTCGCGAATGCGCTCGAAGATCAGCACGTTGGAATCCACGCCCATGCCCACCGTCAGGATCACGCCCGCGATTCCGGGCAGCGTAAGCACGGCTTCAAAATAGCCCATGAAGCCGAGCAGGATGATGAGGTTCAAAATCAGGGCAACATCGGCGTTGATGCCCGCTCCGCGGTAATAGATCAGCATGAAAATCAGCACGGCCACCATGCCGACAACGGCGGCGCGAACACCGGCGCGAATCGAATCCGCGCCTAGCGACGGCCCCACGGTAATCTCTTGCAAGTACTTGATGCCGGCCGGCAGAGCACCGGAGCGCAGGATCATGGAGAGGTCTTTCGACTGCTGCTCGCTCATGCGGCCGCCGCTGATCTCGCCGCGATCACGGATGGCCTCGTGGATATTGGCAACTTCCTGCACCTTGTTGTCGAGCACCACGGCCAGCATGTCACCCACGTGCGCGGAAGTGAAGTTGTAAAACCGCTGCCCACCCTCGGTGGTGAGCGTGAAACTCACGCTGGGCTGGCCATTCTGATCGCGGCTGGGCTGCGCGTCGCGCAGGTCCTTGCCGCTGACGGCCGAGATGCGCGACACCAGATACCATGCGGGCCCTTCGCTTTCGGTCCCGGGCATGTTGTGTCCGGGAAGAAGCATCGCATCCGAGGGCAGAATGCCACCCTTATCCTGCAACGCCGCCTGCTCGCTCGGGTACGGTCCACCCAGAGATTGCTTGATCTCAAGCATGGCGGTGGACTGCATGATGTCCTTCACGCGCGCCGGATCGTCGACGCCCGGCAGTTGCACCAGAATCTGATATTGGCCCAATCCGTGAGGAGCGATGGTGGGCTCGCTGACGCCCAGCTGGTCAATCCGGTTGCGGATGGTCTCGATGGCCTGCGTCACCGCCTTGTTCTTGAGTTCGGTGAGGTTTTGCGTCTTCATGGAAAGGTCCCAGGAATTTTCCGCTCCCCCATTGATGCTGTACTCGGGCAGGTGGTCCTGCACGATGCTCAGCAGATCGGTGCGGGAACTGGCCTGCACACCTTTCAGAACGATGTGATCCGGATTGTTTTGCGGATCCGGCTGAGTGATATCGGCGTAGTCGATCTTGTGGCTGCGCATCTGCTGCTTCAGAATTTCGATCGCGTTCTGCGCATCCACATTGACGGCGTCGTTCACCTGAACCTGGAGAATCAGGTGAGTGCCGCCGCGCAGATCGAGACCGAGATGAATGCGCTCACCCATGGCCGCAAGCAGTCCCTGGGGAGAGAGGCTCTTGGGAATTCCAAAGATGCCTGCCAGGAAGAAGAGCAGCGTGCCCAGGATGATGCCGAGCTTGGTGAGAAGAGTCTTGTTCATAAAGAATCGGTCCCGAGTCGTGAGTCCCGAGTCCCGAGTTTCCGTCCGATCGCGCAAACGCGCCGCGCGACTCGGGACTCGCAACTCAGGACTTATTTTGCCTTCACTTCTTCCTCCGCCGTCGTCACCGATACCACGGAAGCCTTGGTCACTTCCACCCGCAGGTTGTCCGGCGGGACGCGCAGGTGGATCGCGTCATCTTTCAGCGCAATGATCGTGCCGCGCAGGCCTCCGCTGGTGGTGACTTTATCTCCGGTCTTAAGCTGCTCCAGCATGCCCTGCCATTTTTTCTGGCGGCGTTGCTGGGAATAGAACATATAGACAACCAGCAGAATGATGGGCAGGAACAGCACCAACCCGGGCAGCCCTCCGCCACCGGTTTGTACAGCCAAGCATAAGGGCATATTCATGAGGTCTAGTCTTTAACGGATGCGTCCGCGAAAAATCACCCGCGCCGTCTAGCGCCGCGGGAGCTGTCATTTCACCACGGGGTTTGGATCGACTTCGGCCGGGTTCCTTCAGCTTCAGGCTTGAATCCGGGGAGGTCTACGGTTTCGGTCGAGACCAGACGCTAGAAAGGAAACCGGACTTCCCCAAGTGAAATAGAATGCCGCACCCGCCTCATAGTGTCAAGGTAGAAACTCAGGTTGTGGATCGTGTTCAAGACCTGGGCCAGCACTTCGTTGGAAGCATAGAGATGCCGCAAATAGGCACGCGAATAGCGGCGGCACACCCGGCAGCCGCAGGTGGGGTCGAGCGGGCCCTGGTCCTGGGCATAGCGCGCCTGTTTGATGGAGATCTTACCTTCCGACGTGAACAGCAGCCCGTGGCGCGCCGCCCGCGTGGGCAGCACACAATCCATCATGTCCACGCCCAGGCTGGCGTATTCGACGATTTCTTCTGGCGTCCCGACTCCCATCAGATAACGCGGCCTGTCGGCCGGCAAGTGTTCGAGTGTGGATTCGACGATCTCACGGGTCAGGGCACGGGGCTCTCCGACGCTCAGCCCGCCGATGGCGTAGCCGGGGAAACCGATTTCGATTGTTCGCTCGGCGGATTCTTTCCTCAGTTCGCGATCCATGCCGCCCTGCACGATGCCGAATAAAGACTGCGTCTGCTCTGCACATGTGGGGACGGACGCATTCGTCCGTCCCGCGGAGCGTAGCTCCGCGGCTTCTTCAGCCGAGGCCCCCAATTCCGGATTCCCTATCGAGAGGGGAGCAAAACCGGACGGGTCACGAGACGGACCCTTCTCCGAACGGACGAATGCGTCCGTCCCTACGTGGGCATCGCCAGCCCACGGAACCTCGTTCTTATGTGCCTCAAAACATTTCTTGCTCCTTGCCGCCCAGCGCGCGGTCAGTTCCATCGAGGCTCGCATGCGATCGCGGTCCGCGGGATACTCCGTGCACTCGTCGAACGCCATGATGATGTCGGCACCCAGCCCGATCTGCGCGTCCATTGCGCTTTCCGGGCTGAAAAAATGAGAGGAGCCGTCCAGATGCGAACGGAAGTCGACGCCTTCTTCGGTCACTTTGCGCAGTTGGTTCAGACTGAAGACCTGGAACCCGCCCGAGTCCGTGAGGATGGCTCGCGGCCACGCCATGAACCCATGCAGCCCGCCCATCCGCCGGACAGTTTCGACGCCTGGCCGCAAGTAAAGATGATAGGTGTTGGCGAGAATGATCTGCGCGCCTAGTTCCTCCAGCGTGTCCTGCGGCACGCCTTTGACCGACGCGAGCGTGCCCACCGGCATGAACACTGGCGTTTCGATTTCACCATGCGGAGTGACGAGACGCCCGGCGCGGGCGCGGCCGCTGGCTTTTTCGATGTTGAACGAGAATGACACTGTTTGGGATTGTAGCAACCGTGGTCAGTGACCAGTGGTCAGTGGCCAGCAAATAAAAATGCGGGGGTGCCCCATGTCTCGCCGCTTTTGAGAGACATGGGAGCCAAGCGAGCCGCGTCAATCGCAAATCCGAACGATCTCTCCGCGAACTTCTCCTCGTTCAACGAACAGCCGTCCCATGCTGATCGGTGATTTAAACCGTCGCGGTCCCGCGCTGCCGGGATTGAAGTAGAGCACGCCGCCGCGCCTCTCCTGCATTGGCCTGTGGCTGTGCCCGAAGATCACCACATGGAACCCGGCGGCTTCCGGCTTGAGGTCAAGCCGCGCGAGATCGTGCAGGACATAGATAGACACGCCGCCGATTTCCACGATCTCGGTGTCTTGCAGTTTGCGAGCCCAAGCGCCCTTGTCGACGTTGCCGCGAACAGCCGTTACCGGGACGATGGCGCGAAGCTGGTCCAGAACCTCGGGCGCGCCCACGTCGCCAGCGTGAATGATATGCTGCGCTCCATGCAGGGCCGCGAGCGCTTCGGCCCGCAGCAAGCCGTGCGTGTCAGAAATGACGCCAATAAGAATGGCAGGTGTCAAGTTCAGGTCTTAGGCTTCTACTTCCGACTTCTGCATTCAGAGTTCTCGCATTCCAAAGGCCTCACTTCCCCTTCATCTTCTCGGCGAACTTTCCGATGCTGACGACGGCTCGCCCCACCGTACCGCGGCCAATCTCCTGCTTCTCATCCCGCGCCGTGACCCGCAGAGTGTAAAAGCGCCCGTCGAAAGATTCGAGCGCAGCTTCGGCTTTGACCCGGGTTCCGATGCGGCTGGCGGCGCGATGCTCGATGTTGATCGACGTCCCCACCGTAATCTCATCACCCTCGCAATAGGGCTGCAGGGCGTGAAACGCGGCCGTCTCCATCAGCCGGATCATGTCCGGCGTCGAATACACCGGCGGCAACTCCGGATGGTGCGAGGTCAACGTGTGCTTGAACTCGACTGTCTCCTCCGCTTCACCGCGCGCCCCAATGGGGATTCTTCTGGCCAAAATCGTTTTCCTCCAAAAAGAAATGAGCCAATGATTCTATCGAATCATTGGCCCGCATCTTGTCAGACACAGGTCTCGACTATACCACTGCGAGCGCCGCCCGCCGCGCTTCAATCCCGTCCAGCGCCTGCCACCGCATGCGCGGGGATCACCAGTCCCGCCAAGTTGCTAGAATGAAAGAAGAAAGAGTGCAGCGAATCTGGGGTGGCGCTAGTCCGGATGCAGTTCACGGAACAATTCGACGTAGTCGTTGTCGGCGCCGGTCATGCCGGCTGTGAGGCTGCGATGGCCGCCGCCCGCATGGGACTAAAGACCGCCCTCTACACGCTCAACGTGGACCTGATTGCGCAGATGTCGTGCAATCCAGCCATCGGCGGAATCGCCAAAGGGCACCTTGTCCGCGAAGTCGATGCCCTGGGCGGCATCATGGGCGAAATCACCGACGCCGTGGGCATCCAGTTCCGTCTGCTGAACACTTCGCGCGGTCCGGCGGTGTGGTCTCCGCGAGCACAGTGCGACAAGCAGGCGTATCGCCTGAAGATGCGCGAGGTGCTGGAATCGCAACCGAACCTGAAGATCAAGCAGGCGGAAGTGGCGGATTTGATCGTCGAAGACGGCCGTCAGCCGTCAGCCCCTTCGCCATTCGGCTCAGGGCAGGCTAAGAACAGCCCTCAGCAAAACCGGGAAGGGCACGACTTCAGTCGTGCCGAAAAGAATCCTTTTCAGGATGCGGCTTCAGCCGCTGGGGGCTCGGCCAACGACCAACGACCAACGACCAGCGATCGCAGCCGTGTTCTCGGCATCCAGTTGCGCGACGGCCGTACCGTCGGCGCGCAAGCGGTCATCATTACAACCGGAACCTTCCTCAACGGACTTATCCACTGCGGCGAGCAGCAGTATCCTGCGGGACGATCCGGTGAACCGCCCGCGGTCCTGCTGGGCGAGGCTCTGAAGAAACTGGGCCTGCGCGGCTGCCGGCTCAAGACCGGCACGCCGCCGCGACTCGACGGGCGCACCATCGACTGGTCGCGCTTTCCGGTGCAGCCCGGCGACCCCGACCCCACGCCGTTCAGCTTCCGCACGAAGCGCGTTGCCCACCACGATTCGCAGGTGCCCTGCTACATTGCCTGGACCACCGAAGAAACGCACCGCGTCATCCGCGAAAACGTGCACCGCTCGCCGATGTATAGCGGACAGATTCAGTCCATCGGCCCGCGCTATTGTCCCTCCATCGAAGACAAGATCGTGAAGTTCCCAGACAAGACGACACACCAGCTTTTCCTCGAGCCGGAAGGACTGAACACGCATGAAATCTACGTGAACGGCTTGAGCACATCGCTGCCCGTGGATGTGCAGCTTGCGATCCTGAAGTCGATCCCGGGCCTTGACGGCGCGGAAATGATGCGGCCAGGGTACGCCATCGAGTATGACTCGATTGATCCCACCGAGCTCGAACGCACGCTTGAAACCCGCAAGATTGCCGGCCTGTTTCTCGCCGGCCAGATCAACGGCACGTCGGGATATGAGGAAGCCGCGTGCCAGGGGATCATGGCGGGAATCAACGCCGCGCTCAAGGTGAAGCATCAGCCGCCGCTGATCCTCGACCGCACCGAGGCCTACACGGCGATTCTGATTGACGACCTGATCTCCAAGGGCACCAACGAGCCCTACCGCATGTTTACCTCGCGCGCCGAATTTCGCCTGCACCTGCGCATTGACAATGCTGACCGTCGCCTTACGCCGCACGGACGCCGCGTGGGCCTGATTTCTGATGAAGCCTGGGCAGATTTCCGGGCGAAGCAGGAGCGGCTGGAGAGACTGAAGAAGGTGCTCGAAAGCACGCGGCTCACGGCCGAAATGCTCGCGGAGATTGCAACGCCGTTCGTCGACGAAGACCATGTGGGGACAGCCGCCCCCGGCTGTCCGGCCGAGCAAAGCTCGGCAGGACTTGCTCCTTCCATCGGCCAGACGCTCGCGCAACTCCTGAAGCGTCCCGAAGTGACTGTCGAGCAACTCACCCCGATCTTGAGGGAACTCACGCCCGGCTTCTTTGAAAGAAATGGGATCCGTGCAAATCCGTGCGAATCCGTGGCCACGGTTTCTTCTGAGATTCGGAATGAGCTGAAGTCCGTCGAAACGGAGATCAAATACGAAGGCTACCTGCTGCAGCAGCAGCGCGCCATGGAGCGTCTAAAGAAGGCCGAGCAGCATACCATCCCCGAATGGTTCGACTATCGCTCGGTGAGCGGGCTTTCCCGCGAGATGCAGGAAAAGCTGACGAAGATTCAGCCACGCACTCTCGGACAGGCTTCGCGCATTCCCGGCGTGACCCCGGCGGCAGTGTCGCTAGTGAATGTCTACATCGAAATCCAGGCCCGCCGCAGGGAACAGGCCGCAACGCTCTGACGGCTGCGGAGCAGGTGTCCATCCGGGATTCAATCTGAACTCTCACCACGGAGGCACAGAGACACGGAGAGCAGCCGCAATGTCAAGCGTGCCACTCACGAACGGCATTTCTCCGTGACTCCGTGGTGGGAATTGCGGTTAAGCCTTCCTACGCAGTTCGCCGCTTCTGCCCTACAATGTCCTCAGCATGATTGCCCATCTGCGCGGAAAGCTGCTGGCCAAGCATCCCAACCAGGCCATTGTCGAAAGCGGCGGCGTCGGCTACGACGTGACCATCAGCGTGCCGACATTTTCTGATTTGCCTGCGGCCGGCGCCGAGGTTGCCCTGCACATCCATACCCATGTTCGCGAGGACGCGATCGCGCTTTACGGATTTCTCCGCCCCTCAGAGAAGTTGCTGTTTGAGAAGCTGATTACGGTAAGCGGGATCGGACCGACCCTGGCCGTTAAGATTCTCAGCGGCATGGCCGCCGACGAAATGGTGAGCGCGATTCGCGGCAATGACGTCGTCCGGCTCACGCGCATCCCCGGCATCGGCCGCAAGACCGCCGAGCGCATGGTGCTGGAGTTGCGCGACAAATTGCCGGAAGTCGGATCTGCGTCCACCCCAGCCATTCCGGCCATGAGCGCGACGGAAGAAGATGTCCTTTCCGCGCTGGTGAATCTGGGTTATCAGCGCGCAGCCGCGGAGAAGGCTCTAGCGACAGTAACGAAAAGCGCCAAAGGCGGATCGTTCGATGTTCTGTTCCGCGAGGCGCTGGCGGCGCTTTCCAGATAACGCGATTCCGTGGAGCCCCGGACGCCCTCGTCCGGGGAAACCCCTCCTTGGCGGACGAGGGCGTCCGCCCCTCCACAAATCTCACTTTCCGACGCAGAAGGTGCTGAAGATCAGATTCAGAATGTCGTCTGTCGTAGTCGCGCCCGTGATCGCGTCCAGCGGGCGCAGGGCATTGTAGAGATCGAGCAGCAGCATTTCGTGCGGGACTTTCGCGGCCACGGCGTTCCTCGCCGCATCCAGCGCGGCCAGAGAATCTTTGATTAGACCCTGATGCCGAACGTTGGTAAGGAATCCGGCTTCGGCCTGCGCTCCCGCTTCTCCTCCAACGTGGCGGAGAATTTCCGCGCGCAGCTCCGCGATGCCTTCACCGGTGACGGCCGAAGTGCGAATGGAAGCCTGGGTGCCCCACTTCTCGCCGCTTTTGCGAGAAGTGGGAATTCTGCCTTCCTTCAGGTCACACTTGTTCTCCACCACGATCGCAGCGCGCTGCGTTGCCTGCGCGATCAGTTCTTCATCTTCCTGCGTGGCCGGCTGCGACGCATCCATCACCACCAGCACGAGGTCCGCATCCGCCAGCGCTTCCATGGATTTGCGAATGCCGATGGACTCCGCCTCGTCGAGCGCCTGGCGAATACCTGCCGTATCCACGAGTCTTACCGGAATGCCGCCAATCGCCACGGTCTCGCTGACCAGATCGCGCGTCGTGCCCGGAGTGGCCGTAACAATGGCGCGCTCGCGCTCGACCAGCCGGTTGAACAGGCTCGACTTGCCCACGTTGGGACGGCCGACGATCGCCAGCGTCAGCCCTTCATGCACGATCTTGCCGTAGGCGAAGCTGGCGGCGAGAAGTTCGAGCGGCGCGCGGACAGCGTCAATGTGCTCCAGAATCGTGGCGTCGGGCAGGACAGACACGTCGTCTTCGGCGAAATCAATGCCCGCCTCGAGCAGCGCGATCAACTCGACCAGCTTCTGTTTGATCGGCTGCAGGCGCCGCGAGAGCGCTCCTTCCAGTTGCTGCGCCGCGACTTTCGCCTGGTACAGAGTCTGCGAGTCAATCAGATCGCGGACGGCCTCGGCCTGGGTCAGATCGATGCGTCCGTTGAGAAAAGCGCGCATGGTGAATTCACCCGGCTCGGCCAGGCGCGCGCCACTGGCCACGCAAAGCTCAACGATGTGCCGCAGCACGACCGGCGAGCCGTGTGCGGAAATTTCGATGATGTCGTCGGTGGTGTTGGAATGCGGCTTGGCGAAGTAGGTGACGACGACTTCGTCGATGCGAGTAGTCTGTGTGGGGACAGCCGCCCCCGGCTGTCCGGCCGAGCGAAGCTCGGCAGCCTCACCACCAGGTTCAACTAATTCCCCAAACACTGCCCGCCCCGGCTCCAGTTCGTGCTTAAGCCGCAGCATCGGCGCGGCGATCTTGCGTGCGTCAGGTCCCGACAACCGCACGACGCCGATCCCCCCGCGTCCCGGCGGCGTGGCGATTGCGACGATCGTGTCGTCGAGGTTCACGGGGCGATTGTAGCGTCAAACGTAGGGACAACCAGCAGCAAAAGGCTCGAGCAAATGAACCGCAGTTGAGGCCGGACCAGTGAAGAAGGGCCCAAGAATCTGAACCGGTGCGCATTTGGATCGTCATATCTGTCTTTCATAAGCTCTTAGTGCTGCATGCGAGGCTGGCCGCCTGTTGAATCCTCGCTGAACGTTACCCGCACAAATCTGGGAAAATAGATGCTCATATCGTGAGCCAACCGCTCATCGGAGCCATTAGCCGTGTAGGTCACGATCAGATCGCCTCCAGAGAGCTCGGGGTGCGCCTTCCCGCCATATACGAATGCGTTGGGCGCGTCGGATTCAGGCGGGCGATAGAGCTTCTGCGCTCCGCTCCACGTGCCTTCCAGTCGCGCGGCACGGCGGAACACGATGTTAGTCGCGCCAAAGCCGTCAGTGTTCACCTCGAGGAAGCCTTCACCGCGAGGATCGCGCTGCACGCTGAACTCGCCCCCAGCATCCCGAATCACGACCTGGCGATGCGCTGAATTCTCCCGCCACCCTTCTACGGAACCGCACCACCACTGAGGTGAGGAAAGGCGCCCGGCCATGGCTTCGCCCACCGGCCATCGAAGCAGATAGGCATGATGCTCGACATCGTGCAAAACGAAGGCGTAGACAAACTCATCGTCGCGAATGACTGACATGCCGACCAGCATCTTTCCCTGGGTTTCAGGTCCGTCCAACTTGCGGGGTTTCCATTTCGAGGGTTCCGCATCTGGATTGTCGACCATGAATGCATTCCATCCGAGGGACTGGAATCCTAGGGAACTCTTGTTCGGGTCGCGGGCCATCCGCATGTAGAAGAGCAGCAGGCGATCCCGCAAGCGGATACCATGGAGCGGCCAGAGCCAAGTCGTGCCTTTGGAGGGCATAAAATCGCTCCGCTCGTTGTGCCGCGTTGCGCTATAGAACTTTATCGAGGCGCGCGACGGATCGTACCCCGTCTGAATCGCGACGCTGTTCCGAATGAACGCCGCCTGCGTGCGGGTCTCACCCGCTTTCTTGGCAACAAGAGAATCACCGAACATCCACAAAACGCGACCGTCGCCAAGATCGACCGAAAACGCCGCGTCACCGCCTAACCATCGCGGGTCTGATCGAAAGATCTGGTCGGCCTCCGGCCACGGAGATGATTCAACTTTGGAGTTGGAATTTCCTTGCCATGCAGCGGAGTTTGACAAACAAAGAGAATAGATACAGACCCACCGCGCGCCCCTCAGAATCAGGCGCCCGATCCGTCCTGACATTTGGGTCATTGAGGAACTCTCTCTATCGCGCCACGACCTTCTCAATCTCCGCCCGCAACTCGGCATACGGCAGCGCCCCCGGATGGTACATCGCCACTTTCCCCGTGCGATCGAGCAGCACCAGCGTCGGCGTGGTCGAAGCCCCGTAGGTATCGAAGTTGTACTTGCTGATGGGTACCGGCATGTCGAGCAGTCCCGAATAGAAGCGGCGCCGCACCGCGTCAATGTACCTGAGTTCGTCGCTGGGCGAGGCGTGCTCGACCTGCGCGGTGTAGCCATAGAGCCGAGTCGGACCGATCACCTGCAGTCCCTTCGAAGCGAATTCCGAGCGCAACTGGGTAATGATGGGCGCTTCCGCCTTGCAGTCCCCGCACCAGTGCGCCCAGAAAAACAAGAGCACCGGAGACCCCTTGAGCTGGAAGAGTGGTGTCAGCTTCGCGCCTAACTCCTGTTCTGACTTCAGAGCAGGCGCGGGCTTCCCCTGCAGCGAGAGCAGGTTCAGGTTCTTCTGCAGCCGGTCGTGAATGGAAGTATTCCCATAAGTCCGCAGCCCAGATTGCAGCAACGCGATGGCCTGCGTCCGTTGCCCACGCGCGGCCAGCACTTGTGACTGCACTTCCAGCGCTGCTCCGAGGGCGACCGGCAAGTGCAGATCGCCGTCAAGCGGACGCTGCCTGAGTTGGTCCAGCACCATGGCCTTGGTCTGCTTGGCGTAAGAGGCAGCCTGCTCGTAATGCTGCTGATCCAAAGCGGCGCGCGCCAGCCAGGAATAGGCCTCAACATATTCCGGGGTAAGTCCCTGCTGGCTGCGATAAGAATTCAGTTCCGACTCCGCCGCCGAAAAACTGTTACGTAGCAGAGCGAGACGAACCTCGTCCACAATCCCCGCCCACGCTGAAGCCGTGAGCGCCGCAGAAGCCAACAGAGTCCCCAAACGCATTCTTGAACGCATGCTTTAATGATGAGTCCTCCGCCCCAAAAGTGGCAAATCCCGCGCAAGACGATTGCAGATCTCAGATTGTAGATTTGAAGCCCCCTGCGCCGCGAAGGTTTTGAAAATCTGCAATCTGAAATCTTCAATCTGCCATCCCGCCCGCCGACATGAACCCGTAAAGCCATATATATCTGTAGGTTAGGAGTAGCTGTTGACGAATTGTGTAGCTATTTCAGGGCCGTTCCGGTAAAATAATATTGCGTTTGATCTTTAGAGTTCCTTCGCAGTACAAGCATCTCCGCTCAACCCAGCGTGTGACCTGCCTGCAGAAGACCCTGAAAGTTTCAGCGCTACATCAAGAAGAAAAGGAACAGTGCAACAACATGGAAACAGGAACAGTGAAGTGGTTTAACGACGCTAAGGGCTACGGTTTCATCAGCCGCCAGAATGGTGAGGATGTCTTCGTGCATTTCTCCGCCATTCAGGCTAGTGGTTTCCGCAGCCTCCAAGAAGGGCAGCAAGTGCAGTTCGACGTGGTCAAAGGCCCTAAGGGCTGGCAGGCAGAAAACGTCAAGGGCGTCTAGAGCGCTTCGCAAGCGACAATTCGAATAAAGGCGGCCAGGGATGGCCGCCTTTAATATTTTGAGACTGAATTCGTGTCGGATCCCGATCGCTGCGTTTTTGGTTTATTCTACGTAGTTTGCAGTTTGCTCTTTGAGGGGGGCGAACCTTGATCCGATCCCGGACGGTCCTTCGTCTGTTTGTATCCTGCCTGGTTTTCCTGTCTGCGAACGCAATTTGGGCGCAGGTTCCCGAAAGCAGCTATCAGGAACTGCACTGGCGCATGATCGGCCCGTTCCGCGGTGGCCGCACCCGCGCCGCGGTGGGCGTTTCCAGCCAGCCCAACGTTTTCTACATAGGGCAGGTCAACGGTGGCGTGTGGAAGAGCGACGACTACGGCCGCACCTGGAACCCCATCTTCGATCAGGAACCCACGCAGTCGATTGGCGCCATCGTCGTCGCCCCCTCCGATCCCAACATCGTCTATGTCGGCACGGGCGAGGGACTGCATCGCCCCGATCTGTCGGTGGGGAATGGAGTCTACAAATCCACTGACGCCGGCAAGACCTGGACTCACCTCGGCCTGGTCGATGGCCAGCAAATCCCGGCGCTCGCCGTCGATCCCCGCGACCCGAACCGTGTTTTCGCCGCCGTGCTCGGCCATCCTTACGGGCCTAGCGAGGAGCGCGGAATCTATCGATCGACCGATGGGGGACAGACCTGGGAGAAAGCAATTTCCAAGAACGAAAACACCGGCGGCTCCGACGTGCAGATTGATCCTTCGAATCCCGACGTCGTTTACGCGTCGATGTGGGAAGCCCGCGAAGGCCCGTGGGAGGACGGCAACGAATTCAACGGCACGAATGGAGGACTTTTCAAGTCCACTGACGGCGGCAATACATGGCGTCCGTTAACCAGCGGCTTGCCCCAGGATCTTGCTCAGATTTACGTTGCCATCGCGCCCAGCGATGCTCGCCGTCTTTACGCCACGGTCGGCGCTGCTTCCGGAAAGTTGGGTGTATACCGCTCTGACGACGCCGGCGAAAGCTGGTCGCAGATCACAACCGACCCGCGTCCTTCAGGCCGCATCGGCGGCGGTGATCTTCCGATTCCAAAAGTTGATCCGAAAGATCCGGACCTCGTCTACGTCGCCAGCACCGTCACCATGCGCTCCACCGACGGCGGAAAGACCTGGTCAGGTTTCCGCGGTGCACCGGGCGGCGACGATTACCAGAATCTCTGGATCAACCCCAACAACGGCGACATCATTCTTCTGGTCAGCGATCAGGGCGCGATCATCACGGTCAACCGCGGCGCGACCTGGAGTTCGTGGTACAACCAGCCCACCGCGCAGCTTTATCATGTGATCGCCAGCAATACATTCCCTTATCGCGTTTGCGCCGGACAACAGGAAAGTGGCTCGGTCTGCATCTCCAGCCGCGGCAACGACGGCGCCATCACCTTCCGCGAGTGGCATCCCGTCGGCGCGATCGAATACGGCTATATCGCACCGGATCCGCTCGATGACGACATCATTTACGGCGGCGGCCGAAGCGAAGTTTCCAAGTATCACTGGTCCACCGGCCAACTGCAGAACGTTACTCCCATCCCCCTGCGCAGCGCCAAGTACCGCACCGACCGCACCGAACCGCTCATGTTTTCTCCGGTCGATCCCCACGCGCTTTACTACGCGGCCAACGTGCTGTTCAAGACCACCGACGGAGGCAATTCCTGGCAGATCATCAGCCCTGATCTGACGCGGGAGAATCCGGGTGCGCCCCCCAGTGTGGGCCGTGAGATGCCCAAGGATGCAGATAAGCAGCGCGGCGTCATCTACGCCCTGGCGCCGTCCTTCAAAACCGTCAACACTTTATGGGCAGGCACTGACGACGGCTTGATCTGGCTCACCCGCGACGGCGGCAAGAATTGGACCGACGTCACGCCGAAAGAACTTACCGCGTGGAGCAAGGTCACGCAGATTTCCGCATCTCACCTCGATGAGCAAACCGCGTACGCCTCGGTCAGCCGCTTCCGCATCGACGACATGCACCCGTACATCTATCGTACGCATGACGGCGGCAAAAGCTGGAAGCTGATCACGACCGGCCTGCCCGACTTTGGGCCCGCTGACACGGTGCGCGAAGATTCCATCCGCACGGGCCTGCTGTTCGCCGGCACGGAAAACGCCGTCTGGGTATCGTTCGACGACGGCGACCACTGGCAGTCGCTGCAGTTAAACCTTCCCCACACGGCGATGCGTGATCTCTGGATTCACGGGAATGATCTACTTGTCGGCACGCACGGACGCTCGTTCTGGGTCCTCGACGGCATCTCGCCCCTGCGCGAAGCTTCGACTGAACTTGTGCAATCCATCCATCTTTTCACTCCCGCACCGGCCTACCGTGTGCAACGCGACACCAACACCGACACGCCGCTTCCCCCCGACGAACCGGCTGCAGCCAACCCACCCGATGGCGCCGTGCTCGATTACTACCTGCCCGCAGCTGCAGGCTCGGTCACCTTGGAAATCTTGGACGCGCAGGGCAAGCTGGTCCGGCGTTTTTCCAGCGCTGACCAACGCGGCCCCACGCAAGAGGAACTTCAGAAGCAGTTAATTCCTCTGTATTGGGTGCGCAAGCGTGGGCGGCTTCCAACCGATGCGGGAATGCACCGCTGGGCCTGGGGCCTGCATTGCCCGGCGCCGACCTCGGTGCGCCACGACTATCCGAGCGCAGCGATTCCGCACGACACGCCTCGATACCCCCTCGGCCCGACTGCCCTGCCTGGGAACTACACCGTCCGGCTTACGGTCGATGGGAAAACCTTTGCTGCCCCGCTGACGGTGAAAATGGACCCGCGCATAAAGACCTCGCCAGCAGCGCTCGAAAAGAAATTTGCGGTGGAGACACGCCTGGCCTCTCTGTTGAGCGAGTCCTCGCTGGCGCTGCTGCAGGGCAACTCGATTCGCGAGCAACTGGAAAAAGTGTCCGCCCAAGCCCATCCGCCAGCCAAAGCCGCCATCCAGTCGTTTGAGGAGAAACTCTCAACCCTGATGGGCGCCGCGAGCGGATTCTTCGCGCCACCATCTGTGGAAGTCACCCTGAGCCGGCTGAACGGCAATGCCAGCACTTTGTACCGGCAGGTTTGGCAGGCCGATGCCGCACCGACGTCTTCTCAGATGGAAAGCCTTGCGACCACCGAACACGACAGCCCCGACCTTCTGAAACGGTGGAATGAATTGAAGACGTTGGATCTGCCTGCGCTCAATCGCTTGCTCCGCGAATCCCAGGTTCCCGAGATCATTCTGGAGACAGACCCGCATCCGCCGGAGCCGCAAGAGGACGAAGAGTAAACTGCAACACGCCGCGGCAGCTCTTACCGGGGGATCTGCCAGTCCTCGTCGGTCTCTGAGGCGCGGATTCTAGCGCCTGGTTCCGAACCATCTAAAGTTGTTCCACCGCCTTCTGCAACTCCGCGGCAAAATCCTCCGGCGCGGTTCCCGGCAGAAATCTCATCGGCGCGCCCATTCGCACACGAATCTTCCCAGGTCGCGCTAATTTCTTGCCTGCGGCTTTCAGTTCGAATAATCCGTCGATCCGCATGGGCAAAACGGGGATTCCCAAATTCGCCGCCAGCAGCCCGATCCCGGCGCGAAACGGCAGCACTTTTCCATCCTTCGTGTGCTGTCCCTCGGGAAAGACCAGCACACTGTAACCGCGATCCACGGCCTCTCCCGCGTAGGCAAAACTTCGCCGGAATCCCGCCTCGCGCGGCAGGGGAAACAGATTCAGCAGCGAAACTCCGAGAACCCATTGCACGCGGTCATAAATCCTTAAGAAGAATCCTCTGCCTGCCGGCGGTGTGCGCAGCGCTTCGAGCGCTTCTCCTCCGGTCGCGACCGCCAGCCGGTGCCGAAAGCGGCCGGGCAGCGCGGTCAGAATGAATCCCGCGTCAACGTCGCTTACGTGATTCGAAACCACCAGCAGCGGGCCTTCGACTCCGCGCAAATGCTCGCGCCCTTCGATCTGCGGCCAGCCCAAAAGCACAATCGCTGGCCGCATCAGCAGATAATGCGCCAGAAACCGCACCCACGTCACCGGCCACCGCAAGGTCCAACTGGGATCGTGATACCCAGCGCCGGGAGCAGTTTCTCCGCGCAGCATGCGCTCCAGGTCCGCGACCGTCTGCACCGAACTGAAGCGTGTCTCGCTGAGATCAACCTGGTAGCGATCCTCCAAAGCGCTGAGCAGTTCGACGCGATCCAGTGAACTTAGGCCCAGATCGGAATCCAGCCGGGCATCATCGCGCAACCCGCCCACGGAACGCCCCGAGACGCGCGCAATCAACTCGGCCAGTGGTCCGCTCTCTCGACCTGCCCCACGCTCCTGACGTATCCGTGCCTGCGCCACATCTCGAATCAGATTTCTTCTCGGCTTCTGCGTACTCGTGCGGGGAAAATCCTCCTGCGGCCACTCGACCCACATCCGTATCCGCTGATACTCCGCCAGCGACTCGTTCGCCCGCTCGACCACTCTGTCTAAGTCGGCCTCGCCGCGTGGGATCACCACCGCGCACGGCTCGGCGTTTCCTCCGCGCTCGATTCCCACCACCACGCAATCTTTCACTTCCGGCTGCCGCTGCAATGCCGCTTCCAAATCTTCCGGATAAACATTCGTTCCGCCCGGAGTCACGATCACTTCCTTCTTGCGTCCCTTGAAATACAGGTTCCCCGTGGCATCAAGCGCGCCGATGTCGCCGGTGCGATACCAGCCCTGTTCATCGGAAGCACTCCGCGCGCCCAGCCCATCCCAGTACCCGCTCGCAACGCCTCCGCCCCGGACCATAATCTCGCCGTCTTCCGCCAGCTTCACCTCCCGTCCTGGCAGCACCTTGCCAATCGAACCCTTCCCCAGCCGGAACGGATGGTTCACGCTGACTAGCGATGTGGTTTCTGTCAGCCCGTAACCCTGGATCACGGCATATCCCAACCGTCCCCAAAACTCTTCGATCTCACTATCGAGCGCCGCCCCGCCTGAGATGAACGCCAGGAATTTCCAGCCGAACTGCCGCCGAATCGCGCGAAACCGCCACCATCGCCGCAGAAAATGCTTCTCCTTCGCGGCTGCGAAATCACGCCGGAAAGCCTCCATTTCGCCTCGGTCCTCCAGATCGCGCTCGATTTTCTGTTTCAGCGATTGCAGCACCCGCGGCACACTCACCAGCACAGAAACTCGCTCGCGCCGGATCGTGCTCACCACCTCCGAAGGCTTCAGTTCATTCTGGAAGATCACCGTTCCGCCCAGCAGAGGAGGCAGAAACATGCCTAGAAACTGCCCAAATACGTGGCTCAGCGGCAGCAAATTCAGGAATCGCAGCGGATGCACCAGCCGTTCATACTTCAGATATCCCTGCATCTCGCGCTCCAGCGGCGCGATGTTGGCCAGCACGTTCCCGTGCGTGATCACCACTCCCTTGGGGTCTGCCGTCGTACCCGACGTAAAGACGATCTGCAGAACGTCGTCGCGGCCCAGCGGAAGATTCGGAGCCGCGGCAGCAGAAAACTCCAGCGTTTGCGCCAGATCTTCCAATGCCAGGGTTGGGAGAGAACATGCGGAAACTGCGCAGTCATGCACGTGCCGCCGCGAACCGGCCAGTAACTTTGCCCCGGCTTGCTGAGCTACGCGCAAGGCAAAGTCTGGGGCAGCCTCGTCATCCATGGGAACGACAATCACCCCGCTCAGCGCACATCCGAAGAAAACTGCGACCCACTCGGCGCAGTTCTCTCCCCAGAGCATCACGCGATCGCCTTTCGCGATCCCGCGCGCCTCCAGCTTGCGAGCCAAGCCCAAGGACATCTCCAGGACTCGGCCGTAACTGAACGACTCCGTACGATATCCGCGATGCTGCCGGTAGGCGCATTCGTGCTGGTGCTCCCGGAAATTTTCCAGGAAGAACTCTGCTAACGATTCAGCCATGACGAGGCGGGGCAAGAGCTGAACTCAGCCATCGCCCTCGGTCCAGCTCAAGTGTAGTGGAAGCGCGCGGCGCAGGAGCGGGTGGGAGTACAGTTTTCCAACTGCACCAGCCATGCCGGCAATGCAAACCACGGCAGCCTTAATCCCGGCCCACGCCCAGCGCGTCCGCAACCCGGTTGATGTAGTTGAACCATGACGCAATCAGCGTGATCTGCAGAATGCCGCGGTCGTCGAAGCCGGCCTGGCGCAGCTCCTCGATGTCATCCTTCCAGACCTTGGTCGCGTCCCTGGTCAGCTTCACTACATAATCAAGCATCACCCGGTCCTGCGGCGTGATGGGCGCTGTGGTGTAGTCCCTCTCCAGCGCCTCGACCAATCCTTTATCCAGCGTCACCCTACGCAGAAACTCTGCGTGCGACTCGATTCAATACACGCACCGGTTGGTCACCTAGACCATGGTGGCGATCATCTCGTGCTGCCGCCGCTCCAGCGGCAAATCCGGCGACATCAGCGCCCCAAACGTCGAGAAGGCGTGATACAGCGCCTCCGGAATCAGCGTATGCGACCCCACAATCGACGACGCCCCCGACGGATCCGGGTGCACCGGTTCGGCATACTCTTTCGGATACAGCAGCTTCTCGCTCTCAATCGCGTTGCGCAGCTTTGCGTCGGCCTCGGCTAACGACACAGTTCGAATCCAGGTCATGATTATGCTGGTCTCCCGTTTCGATGTCCCGGCAATGTTGCGGAAAGATACACTTTCAGCCCGCGGCCTACCCATAACGCGTTCATACTAGCCTCCTGGAAGTCAGAACTTGCCCGATGCCGCGTCCCCTTCCGCCGGTAACCTTTCGTACACTCCCTTTCGGTAACCCTTGGTAACCATGCGGTTCGTGACCCACGGCCTTACAATGGGGCTTGTCCGGCCGGCCACCCGCCGATAGGTGAGGTGTCCGCCCGAACTGTACCCGGGAGCGACTCCCTCAACGTTCGGCGGGTTCTGTACCAAGACCAGGGTCTGGAGTTCGCACTCTTATGGCGCTGTTCGGCTTCAACAAACAGAAAGTCCTCGCCAATGCGGAGAAGTATGTCCAGCAGGGTAAGCTGCCGAACGCCATCTCGGAGTACGAAAAGATCCTCAAGAACGACGCCAAGGATCTAACCGTCACCAACACCGTCGGCGACCTTTACTCGCGCATCGGCGAGGCCGACAAGGCTACTGAGTGCTTCAAGACTGTAGGCGACGCCTATGCCAGCCAGGGCTTCACGGTCAAGGCGATCGCCATGTACAAGAAGATCAGCAAGCTCAAGCCTTCGCTCGAGAGCCTGCTGAAACTGGCCGAACTCTACACCCAGCAGGGACTGTTCAATGACGCCCGCGCTCAGTACCTCCAGGTGGCGGAAGAATTCCTGAAGGCCAACGAACTGGAAAACGCGGTCCGCATCTTCCAGAAGATCCTGGAAATGGACCCGGAAAATACCACCATGCGGGTGCGTTTGGCGGAGGTTTATGTCCGCCTGGGCAAGAAGGCGGAAGCCTGGCAGATTTTCACTGCTGCCGCCGAGAGCATGCGCTCCAAGGGTTCGCTCAACGGCGCCGACGAGATTCTGCAGCGCATGCTCGCCCTCGAACCCGGCAATGCGTATGCCTTGCTCATGCAAGGCAAAAACCAGGCCGAGTCGGGCGATGCAGCCGGAGCCGTCGCCACCCTGCTGAAAGTCGCCGACATCGATTCCAATCCCGATGGCCTGCGCGATCTGCTCAAGGCTTACCTGCAGACCGGGCAACTCTCCGAAGCCGGGGCTACCGCCAACAAGCTGCTGACCGTCCACAATGATCTGACAGCGATCTCCAGCTTCGCCGACGCCCTCATGCAGGCGGGCCAGTACGATACTGCCCTGCAGGTATACGACGAGCATGCCGAGCGTCTGCTGGCGGAGAACTCGGACAAGGTGCTCGCCCACCTGCACAGCATTATCGGGCACGTGCGCGACAATCCCGCCTCTCTGGAAAAGCTGCTGGATCTGTTCAACAAGGCTGGTGAAACCACCCATGTCAGCGAGGTCATCGAACTGCTGGCTCATGCCAGCGTCCAGGCTGGCGACCTGCCGCGCGCCCGCGATCTCTACCAGAAGCTGGCCCAAGTCGAGCCCCAGAACCCCCTGCACATGCAGAATTACCAGCAGGTGGTCAGCCAGCTCAGCGGCACTTCCGACGTCAAGCTGATTACGCCGGAAGAAGCCGTGGTGCTCATTGACGACATCGAAGCCACCGCGCCTTCGGTCCACCAGCACTACTCCGACGAAGTGGCGCTCGCCGTGCGCTCCGCTCTGACCGACGCCGAACTGTTCATCTCTTACAACATGCCGGCCAAGGCGCTGGGACCACTGGTCACGGTTCTGCCCATGGCGCCGAACGATCTTCGCATCAACCAGCGTCTGGCGGCCTTGCACACGCGCGCTGGCCGCTTCGCCGACGCCGGCGTCTGTTGCCGGACCCTGCAGAATCTTTATTCCGAGGCCGGATACCCCGACGAAGCCACGCGCTACGGGGAACTAGCCGAGCGCTACGAAGAGCGCTCCTCGGCTCCCGGCACAGCCGTCGCACACGAGGAAGCCCACATTTTCCTGGATGCTCCAGCTCCAGCGCCAGCGGCGCACGCGGCCCAACCCGAAGTCGCGACCAGCGAACCAGAGGCTGTACCCGAAGCAGAAGCCGAACCCGAAGTCGAAGTGGTGGAGGAAGCCTCCGAGGCCGAGGCGGAAGCAGCCGAAGAGGTCGCGGTCGAGCCGGCTGAGGCGACTGAGTTCGCCGTGGTTGAGGATTCTGCTGCGGTTCCGGCTGAGGCTGCGGCGGAGGAGTCTGAGATTGATCTGTCGGCCGAGTGGGATGACTCCGTCACCGTCGAAGCCGAGACGCCGGAGGCAGAAGTGCCCGAAGCCGGGGCTGCACCCGCTGAGGGTGATTCGACCAAAACACAAGAAACCATTGAAGAAATTCGCTTTTATCTCGCCAACGGCATGCCCGAGCAGGCCATGGCGGCTCTGGCCAAGCTTCAGACTCTCACCGGCGATCACGACCTGCTCGCCGAACTCCGCGCCGAGGTGGAAGCCGCTGCGCAGCAGCCTTCAGAAGAGGTCCAGGTAGAAACTGAGCCGGTGGTCGAGGAACTGACCGCCGACGATATCCCCACCATCGAGGTCACACCCGAGGAGGCTCCTGAGGCCATCGAGGAAACTGCGGCCGCCGCTGAAGCGGAAGAAGTTCCAGTCGCAGAAGAAACTGCTGCCGTTGAGCCAGAGCCAGAACCCGGACCAGAGCCAGAACCCGAACCTGAACCCGTGGCTTCCGAACCCGCGCATCCGCCCGCGGTCCTTACCGAGTTCGTCTCCGACCTGGAGTCTTCTCTCGGCGATAAATTCCTGCCTGGAACGGGGGCCAAGCCTGCGAAAAGGCCAGTTCCGCCTCCGCCCCCCGCGCATGCCCCGGCTCCGGCCGCGCACGCTGCCCCGGTCCTGGGCAAATTTGTGGCCGATATCGAGGCATCTCTGGGCGAAGATTTCCTGAAGGCCGCTCCGGTCGCCAAGCCGCAGCCGTCTGCTCCCGCTGTCAAAGTCGTACCTGCAGCGCCGGTTGTTACGCCCGCCGCCGCTCTGAAAGCTGGCCCGGCGATTGCCGCCAGCGCCGCGGCTTCGGCCTCAGCCCCGGCTTATGTTGCGCCACCGGCTGTTGCTCCAGCGCCAGCGAGCGCACCGCCAGCCTGGCCTGCGCCCGCAGTCGAGGCCCCGCAGCCTCATGCGCCGGCAGCCGCTGCCCCTCACGCGCCCGCTGCCGCAGCAGCCTCGCCCTTCGGCGAAGAAGCCGGAGTGGACCTGGCCGAGATGTTTGGCGAACTCAAGCAGGACCTGGAAGCCGACGTCGCTGCTGCCGACGAAGATCCCGAAACCCATTACAACCTCGGCATTGCTTTCCGCGAGATGGGGTTGCTCGACGAAGCCATCGGAGAGCTGCAGAAGGCCTGCCAATTTTTCGATCGCGGACATGCCTTCCCCCAGATCATGCAGACCTACACCTGGCTGGCGCAGTGCTTCCTCGATAAAGGCGTGCCCGAGGCTGCCGTACGCTGGTATGAGAAAGCTCTCGGCGTTCCCACCATCGATGGCGAAACCCGCGTCGCCCTCAACTACGAATTGGCCTCGGCCTACGAAACTGCGGGCGACAAGCCCGCCGCACTCAAGCATTTCATGGACGTTTACGGCACCAACATTGACTATCGCGACGTCGCCGAGCGCATCAAGGCCCTGAAGTCGTAGAATATCCCGATGGGTTTTGTCCCCAACTCTCTCCGCGCGGAATTCTGTGCGCCTTACTTTCACCTCCGGGCTGTTTCCCTCGCGTTGGGCTGTTTGCGGCATCCGAAGGCGTGGGGGCCGAGAGCATGACCGACCCGACGCTCTTCTCCACTCCGCCTGGCAAGCTGCCGGACACCATTCCGCCGCAGCCCGAGACCCGTATTGCTTTGCTCGAGCCACCCCAACCGTCCGTTCCGCCGGCAAGCCCCAGCCGCCTGAAGCTATGGCTGCACCGCATTTCTGTTTTTCTTTTTGTCTTAGTCAGTGCTGTGGCGGGAGTGCTTCTCATCATTCTCCCCTGGACCCCGGAGTGGACCGACAATTACTTGTTGCTCGCTTATCCCAGCCTCCGCCCCGTGATCGCACACGGTTTCTTTCGCGGCGTGTGCAGCGGTCTGGGTATGCTCGATATCTGGATCGGTTTCTGGGAGGCGCTCCACTACCACGAGCAAGAATAGCCCGAAAGCCTTTTCACCAATGTGAGTCACTTATGTCTGACCAGCTCAAATCCGCTCCCGTTGCCTACGAGAACGAAATCTTCCTCAACAGCCCTGACGGCCGCATCCTGCGCATGCTGTCCGAATATCAGGAGCCTCTGGCCCGCTTCCGCCGCGAGCAGATTCAGGACACGGTCGTCTTCTTCGGCTCAGCCCGCTTCCAGGGGCGCCAGGAGGCCTTGAAGAACCTGACTGCCGTTGAAAATAACCACGCCAACGTTCCCGAAGCCAAGCTGCACGAGGACCTCAAACTCGCCCAGGCCGGCATTGACATGGCCCGCTACTACGAAGACGCCCGTCGCCTGGCTTACCTGCTGACCAAGTGGTCCGTCCAGATTCCCGCCCGCCGCCGCCGTTTCGTCGTCACCACCGGCGGAGGCCCCGGCATCATGGAGGCGGCCAACCTCGGCGCCCACGAAGCCGGCGGCAAGACCATCGGGCTCAACATTCAGCTGCCCTTCGAGCAGTCTCCCAACCCCTACGTCACGCCCTCGCTGAACTTCCAGTTCCACTACTTCTTCATGCGCAAATTCTGGTTTGCCTACCTGGCCAAGGGGCTTGTCATTTTCCCCGGCGGCTTCGGCACCATGGACGAGTTGTTTGAAATCCTCACTCTCGCCCAAACCGACAAGCTGGCCAAGAAAATCCTGGTGGTGATCTACGGCAGCGAATACTGGAACCGCATCATCAACTTCCAGGCCTTCGTGGACGCCGGAACCGTCTCTCCGCAGGACCTCGACCAATTCAAGGTGATCGATTCCCCGGAGGAAGCCTTCGAGTATCTCCGCGACGGCCTGACCAAACATCACCTCGGCCCCGCACCCAGGAAAGTGGGCGAAATCGTGCCGGAAATCGCCAAGACGAGGCCGTGAGGACGTGGCATCCGTAGCGGGTCAGTGTGACTTTCACAGTCAGCGGAAATTTCGAAAGACTACCAGGTAGACGATGGCGAGCGCCCAAAGCCAAAGGAAGATCCCGGCTGCCCGAATGTACGTGGGATACCAAGGCTTCATAACCATGTTTGAAAAAGGGTATCCTTGGGCGAACTTGCTTTTCTCATAGTTCTTCCGTCTCCGAGTCACCAGCGTGTTCGTCCGAAACACACAGAGCCAGCCACACACCGCAAATACAAGAACCATTACTACAATCCAGATGATGCCGAATGTCGTCATGCCCCAACCATTCCTCCGAATGCCTTCAGGGTACGCCCTTTGTCAATGCGCTTTGTGGAGAAGCCGTCCCAGGCAGCAGGCCGCACGGTCAGCCTAACCCGCAACCCGCGGCGCCCACTTCCTTGCTTTCTTCTCCGCGACCTGATAGCTGATAGCTGATGGCTGGAAGCTGTTTTCTCTACTACATCACCGACCGCGCCGTCTTTCCCGGCGATGAATCCGCCCGCCGTCGCCGCCTGCTCGAAAAGATCGCCGAAGCCGCCCGCGCCGGCGTGGATTACATCCAGCTCCGCGAAAAAGATCTTCCGGCAAGAGAACTGGAGCAATTGGCCCGCGAAGCCGTTCGCGCGATCCGAGAAGCAAGAAGACTGACCCCTGACCCCTGGCCCCGGACCACTGCTCTCTTAATCAACTCCCGCAGCGACATAGCCCTAGCAGTCGGGGCCGACGGCGTCCACCTCCGCTCGGACGACATCTTCCCGTTGGAGGTGAGAGCAATATGGGAAAAGGGTCATGTGGGGACAGCCGCCCCCGGCTGTCCGGCGGTGCGGAGCACCGCCGCTGTGGAAACTTCGCTACCACATCCCCTGATCGGAGTCTCCTGTCACTCCCCGGCAGAAGTAGACCAAGCCGCGGCCAACGGAGCAACCTTCGCTGTCTTCGCGCCCGTCTTCGAAAAAAAAGACTCCCCGACAACTCGCCCCACCGGCCTCGCGATGCTCGAACAGGCATGTCGGGCTAGTATCCCGGTCCTCGCCCTTGGCGGCATCACTCTCTCCAACGCAAGCTCTTGTCTCGCCGCCGGAGCCGCCGGCATCGCCGCCATCCGCCTCTTCCAGGAAAACGACATCGCCGAAACTGTCCGGAGATTGCGGAGTCTCTAGAGGCTATCTCATAAATGGTTTTGGGAAGGGCACGGCTTCAGCCGTGCCGCCCAGAGCCAACAAAGACGCGGGCTTTAGCCCCTGAGGGAGCCGACGGTTTATCCCTTTGGTTCATTATG
>Ga0187872_10000366_pt1 | contig 54052 bp, 49 predicted proteins | sample June2016WEW_16_4_FD_132973 | JGI IMG/M metagenome (GOLD analysis project Ga0187872, IMG submission 132973) | Peatland microbial communities from SPRUCE experiment site at the Marcell Experimental Forest, Minnesota, USA - June2016WEW_16_40 | ecosystem: Environmental > Terrestrial > Soil >...
CGGATATCCCCATCCTGAAGGAAGCCAAAGCCGAGTACGCAAAGCTGCAGTAGCAGCGTGGCGATCTTCCAACCATGCCTGACTTGCTTGCACAAAGATTGTCAACTCCCGCTAACAGGCGATAGCGCTCAAAACCCCTGAACCCATCTATAGTGCTCACGCTTGCATCGCCCAGACGGTCTGCCGTAGTCCCAATGGTGCGGCATGGGAGGCCGTCGCCATGGGCAAACAGAAAACTAAGCCGAATTACCGTCGCCGAGTGCTGCGGCTGCCGGATCTCGATCATTGCAAATTGGCCGTGCTCAACAGCCTCGGCTCGCCAGCCTCGCGCCGCGTCTACGAGTACGCCATCGATCAATTCATTGCCTGGTATTGCTCCGAACCTCGCCTGGCCTTCAATCGCATTGTGGTCGTTCGCTACCGCATGCACCTGGAAGGAAGAGGTCTGGCGGCGAATACCATCAACCAACAACTCGCGGCCGTTCGACGGCTCGCCCACGAAGCTGCAGATGCTGGTTTGCTCAGTCCCGAACTGGCGGCCGGGATCAGCCGCGTAAAAGGGGTCAAGCAGCTCGGGTTTCGCTCCGGCAACTGGCTGAGCGCAGAGCAAAGCTCAGAAGTACTGCAACACGCTTCTGGCGATAGCATGCGCGCCAAGCGCGACTACGCGATGCTGGCCATGCTGTTTGGCTGTGGCTTTCGCCGATCGGAGCTGGTGGGTTTGGAGGTGGATGAAATCCAGATGCGCCAGGGACACTGGGCAGTCGTAGACCTGATCGGCAAGGGTGGCCACATCCGCACTGTGCCCATTCCGGCATGGGTCAAAGCCGCACTCAGTCAGTGGACGGCAGCCGCAGGGGTCACCGAAGGAAAGATCTTTCGGGCAGTCGCCAGGACGGGCAAGGTATGGGGTAAGGGCATTTCGCAGAATGTGGTGTGGTACGTGGTCCGGTCCTGCTGTGGGAGAGCGGGCTTGGAGCACATCGCACCTCACGACTTGAGGCGGACCTGTGCGAAGTTGTGTCATGACAGCGGAGGAGAGCTGGAACAGATTCAGTTCTTGCTCGGGCATGCATCAGTGCAGACCACGGAACGCTATCTCGGCTGCATACAGAATCTCGGACATCCGGTGAACGATCTTTGTGACCTCGGAACGGTCGGGCGGCCGCATGAAAACGATGGTGAATCTTCCCCAGTGAAATCCTCCGACCCTGTAGAAAAGGCATCTCGGCAAGGGATAGAATGCCGCCACGGAGGATCGGACCATGACCAGCCCGTCTGCGACTCAAGACCGCTATCCCTATCAGAACGAACCGATTTGGTCGAGGTCAGAAAAGATCATCGCCCGCAAAGTCTTCGACGCTGCCCTGGGGCGAGAGCTTCACGAGGTGATTCAGGAAGCACAGAAGAGGGCCAGCCAGATCAAGCAGTCTTCGGATCTGTGGGACTTGGAACATTACCTGACCCAGCGCCGTAAAGAGATCGACCGCAAGTACGACTATCGGTACTCGCAACTGACGCATGTGTTCGGGAGACTTTTACACGAAAAGCGACTCCGCGAGGAAGAGCTGCGCGGCTTGCGAGAGGACAAGCTTAAGTCGATCTGTTCTTTGGCTAAATTCTTAGCGGAGGACGCGGCCTGACCTGCATTCTGAGCGCTATGGCCTGGTTTCGTAAACCATCCAGACTCCTCTCCCATCCTTGGCTTTTCCGTCGTGGAACATTTAGCGTAGCTTGACCTAAGAGACTGGCTGTGGTACGGATTGAAAAAACGCAGGAAAGTTCCCTATGCGTGGGTTTCTGACAATACCCGTGAGTTGAATATGAAACGTATTGTTGTAGGCATTGTGTGCGCTCTGACTGCGCAGGTACTCGTGGGCCAGTCCACGCCGGATGTTCCGCTGGGAATCGTTTCGGATTGGACGCACCGTCATGTCCTCTACCCGGATTCGAAAGACGATTCCGTGATGGCCCGCATTCGAAGAGATCCGCGCTGGGTGCAGAATTGGTATCTCCGCCATCGGGAGGCTTGGTGGCCGGAAAGCCATCGCAGGCAACGCGAGCGCAGAGACTGGACCGTGCCCTTGGCGGCATCCTCTGCGACGGCTTTTGAGCCGCTGTTCGACTTTGCCTTCACCCTTGGTCCCGACACGGGGTACGGCACCCTAAACACAACAGACGTTGGCGGTGGTGAATTCAACGCTACCGCCGGCCTCCTCACCGTGACTGGCGGGCAGGACGTTGGCTCGCACCCGCTGTATCCAGGTGGGCCAAGCGTAACATTAAGCCCAAGCGGATTCTTCGTGTACGATAATGATCTCTTCCCCTCAATGGACCCCGTGATTGATACCGTGGGGGGGCCTCTCTTTATCAGTGGCAGTTTGGAGATCAACCTCTTCGCCTATGGTCCCGACAGTTATTCCTTTTACGATAGTACCAGCTATCACAATACGGGAACCTCATTCATCCTGAACACCGATCCTGGCGGAGGCCAGACCTCTCCTGCCAAGTTTGTGTTTGACGTTAACGCGGCTCCAAGCTGCACGAACGACTACGTGGTGATCGGTATTCCAGCGAACCCCGCATCGGGCGGTCAAGCCAACATCGTTGGAGTAAACAACCTTTATAGCGGCGGCACTGGCGCACTGTGCTCGACTGGGCCGGCGGTGATGTTCGCCTACGCCTCAGGCACCGGACAGGTGCCGGCTTCCGTGGCCATCTCGCAAAATGGGAGCCAACTTGCCTACATTGAGAATCTCATTACTGGCAGCTCCTACTTCCACGTCCTGACCATCGGTACCACGAGTAACGAAGGAACTAGCGCGACTACGGCAGTCGTGCCGGGTATTGGGGGCAGCAACGCCGTGGACCAGAGCGTGCTGCTTTCGCCCGACGGCGGGACTACAAATCAAAGCTCGACGAATACCGTCTGGGTAGTTTACACATCTGGCGATGCCAACGATGTCGCCTACGCCACTACCTTCAGCACTGCCGGGACTGGCTCGGGCTACCTGTACAAGATCAGCAACGTGTTCAACGGCAGCGCCCCAACGATCGTTTGGATCGTCCCCATCACTGCAGTTCCGTCGACTCCGGTCTACGATCCGGTATCGGAGAACATCTTTTTTACGGATAGCAACGGCAGTATCGATTATGTGACGGACAATGGCACGCCTCCGTCGGTGGTTTATGGCGCGGCTCTGGCTCCCGGCACGACTTCCGAGAATGCCGTGGTCGTCGACAGCACCAATCAGATGGTCTACGCTTCCTTCAACTCCAACGGGACCAACGCCCTGGTCGTGCAAGCCCCCACGAGCTTGGCGAGCAGCGTCTCCGTACCCGTGGGCACGGCAAGCACGGTCTACACCGGGCCATACGAGCCGGACTTTAACAACGCCTGGTACACAGGATCTGGGACGCCTAAGCTGTACATCGCGGGAACGGGCAGCGGGACGATTCCGACGCTCTACAGCGTCGGGTTCAACGGCAGCGGCGTGCTGAACAGCAGCGCCGACGCTACAACCGCGGCTTTGACAACCGGCACGGCGGACTCGTCGCCGGTGACGGAGTTCTACAACGCAACGCTGGCGACGGACTACCTGTTCGTGGGGGTCACGGACCATTGCATCGCTGCTGGTGGCGGAGCTGCGGGCTGCGTTATGAGCCTGGACATCACCGGCGGCTTTCCCATCGTCACTACCGCACTGGCTGCCGCTGGAGGCACCAGCGCCATTATCGTGGATAACAACAGCAGTCTTACCGAAGCTTCGAGCATTTACTACGCGACCAAGACCGGGGCGAACCTGGTCAAAGCCACGCAGTCCGGGCTGAACTGATGCGGGGCATGCTGGTCCTGAGGTGCTGGCTTAAGTCGCGGTTCGCAGGCTTGCTAGGAAACTTTGCGGTTATGTCTGCACAGGAATTCTGTGGCATCCATTTTCCCGCAGGTCAGGGCCGTCGTCACAAACACTTGCTCGTACCGAAAGGCGGGCTTGACATAAGGCTTCTTGGCTCGCTCTTCCGGAACCAGTGGCTTGTCTTCCGGTTCCGTATTCCCATCTGCCCTTAGTCGTTGACCCCTGGGAGCGGATTCGTCTTCGAGGCTGAATTTTTTCTCGGTGTCCGGAATCAGGGGCTTGCCATCAAGTTCTGGATTCCCATTTGCCATTAAGCACCTACCCCTGAAGGCAGTTCGTTCCCGAGACTAAATTTTTTCTTGCCGGGATTATACAGTTCAGGGTTGATAAATCGCAAGTTCACGCAATATAAAAGGCGCCCATTTTTGCCGTAGGTTGTTGACCTGCCCCCTGCTTTCGTTCACGCAAGAATACGACAAAACTGTTTCTGATCGGTCCCCTTTTTCTATTACGAGCCGAGAGTTAGTTTCCGGCAGTTGTTGAGCAAGTCAGATCGCGGCTAGCCGCGATCTGACTTGCAAATTCGTGAGGCGTGCGCTCCCCCAAAGATCGGTGAGGGCGACTCTCGTTGTATTCTCGCCTCCAAGCCTCGATGATCTGCCTGGCCTCCGTCAAGCTCGCGAACCAGTGCACGTCCAGACACTCGGCCCGCAACGTCCCGTTGAACGACTCTACATAAGCGTTGTCGGTCGGCTTCCCCGGCCGGGAGAAGTCGATCCGTGCCTGATTGTGGTACGCCCATAGATCCATGCTCTGACTGGTGAACTCTGATCCGTTGTCGCAGAACAGGAGCTTCGGCGCTCCTCGCATCTGCCGAACCGCATTCAAAGATCTGACCACATCTTCGCCCTTCAAACTCTGGCCTACTTCGATTGCGAGACTCTCTCGGGTAAACACATCGAGGATCGTTAGAGCGCGGAACCTCCGTCCATCCGCCAGTTGGTCGGCTACGAAATCCAGACTCCACACCTGGTTGGGTGCGGTTGGGCGGAAAGGTTCGCGGCGATGTAGCGATGCGCGACGCCGCTTCCGCGGTTTGTGTCGCAGGCTTAAGCCTTCTTCTCGGTAGAGTCGATACACCAGCTTTTTCCCTACTTTCCAGCCTTCGCGGTTTAGCAGCACCCGGATTTTCCGGTAGCCGTAGCGAACCCGAGTCTGGGCGATCTCCCGAATCCGCAACCGCAACGCTGTCCTCGGTTCCTGCCGGCTCTCATATCGAAACGTCGAGACCGGCAGACGCGCCACACGGCACGCACGCCGCTCGTTCACCCGATAGGTGTCGTGCAGGTAGTTCACCACCGGGCGGCGCCGCGAGGGCATCACAGTTTTTTTGCCAGCACATCCTGCAGCATCACCTTGTCCAACGTGAGCTCCGCCACCAGCCGCTTCAGTCGCCCGTTCTCTTCCTGAAGCTGTTTAAACTGGCGGACCTGGTCAGTCTTCAGCCCCTTGTACTGCTTCTTCCAGCGATACAGGGTCTGCTCCGTGATCCCCACTTGCCGGATCAGTTCCGCAACCGGCACCCCGATCTCGGCCTGTTTCAGTACGGCGACGATCTGCTCGACCGAAAACCGCTTCCGCTTCATTTGGCAAAATCCTCCTTCGTCGGATTTTGCCGGAAACTAACCCTCAAACTGTATTAACTTTCGGGGAGCCGCTCAAAGGAAAGGGGAAGAGGTATGTCGAAGAGCAGGGACACGGAGGCGCAGATGATTGGGGCGCTGAAGCAGTCGGAGGCGGGGCGCGAGGCGGAGGACGTGGCGCGAGAAGTCGGCGTGTCAAAGCACACGATCTACGCTTGGAAAGCGAAGTACGGTGGGATGGATGTGAGCCAGGCGCAGGAAGCAAAGCAGCTGCGGGATGAGAACACGAAGCTGCGAAAGCTGGTGGCGGATCTGAGTCTGGACAAAGAAGGGTTGCAGTCGGTGATCCGAAAAAACGGCTGGAGCTCGTAGCCTTGAAGGCGGCTGTCGAGCAAGTGCGCGGGGAGTATGCCTTCAGCCAGCGGCGGGCGTGCGGCCTGATGACGATGGCGGTGTCGAGTTACCGCTACGAGACGAGGCGCACGGATGAACCGTTGCGCACGCGGCTGCTGGAGTTGGCGCGGGAGAAACCGCGCTTCGGGTATCGGCGGCTGCATGTTTTGCTGGGTCGCTCGGGAGAGCATGTGAACCACAAGCGGGCGCATCGGGTGTATCAGGCGGCGGGGCTGATTTTCCGCCCTTGACACAGGTTACAGGTAAAGTGTAACCGTCCCGTTACCCATAAACTGTCGCTGCCTGATTACGGGTGCACGCTGTAGATGCTCACCGCTGCCGCCATGGTCACGGCAGTATCGATCGCTCTTGCTGCCGCAATGCGCGCGCCACTCACCGGAACAAAAAGAATATCGTCAGCCTGCAATGTCACGTCGGGAGCCTTGGCCTCAAGCATTTTCTTCAGTTCAATCCGCGTTTCAGTCATGCCCGTGGGCGTCTTGCGGAGAATCCGCGCCCCGCTCATTTTTGCCGTATGGTTCGTCCCACCTCCCAGAGCCAGGGCCTGCAGCACAGTCAGCGTGCCGTTATAGACGAGCAGGCCGCTGGGACGGTCCACGTCGCCGACGACATAGATGATGGGAGCCCGCGGGATGGTGATTGTGTCGCCGGGCAGTATCTCGATATTGCCGCTCAGGTCGTCGGCCAGATTGCGCGGAAGATCAAGGCGGATCGGTTCCGGCTGGTTGCGGCGAATGATGGCGATCTTGCGCGAGGCGCTATTCGTGAATCCGCCGGCTTCAGAAATTACCTCGCAGAGCTTCCGCAACATCGGGGTAAATGCCGGGTTTATTCACTTCCCCCAGGAGGATCACGCCTTGAGAAGCCGCTTCGTCAACGAAGATGGTCACATGCGGGTTGCGCACGAAACCACCGCCCGTTAACCGTTTCTCGATCACCGTCTGGGCTTCTTCCTGGGTCAGCCCTTCGACGTGAACGTAATCAATCAGCGGGAGGTAAACGTCACTGGAATTGCTCACCCGCGCTTTGGTGGCGAGTTCGGGAACGTTGTAAACGTTGACTTCAATCAGGTCGCCGGGACCGAGCTTCGTGACCCCCGCCTGGTCAGCCGTTTCCTTGGCCGTATCGGAGGCCCTTTCTTGAGATGCCGAGGTTGTCGCCGACAGGTTCGTCGCGGCTTGCGAAACCGGCAGCGTCGCAGGCGTCTCCGCGGGCGGTGAGTTCTGCCCAGCCTGGCTGCCACTGGTGGCGGGTTGCTGAGCCGCGGCGCCGACCACTAACGCCAACCCCGCCAGCAGGCACAAAAGGATTCGGCTGCCGCGTGTCCTACTCCGTGCGCCCGCTCTCATGGCAAGGCCCGTGAAACAATCATGAGGATTTGACCCGCAGTTTAGCACAGCCGGATGCCTTGCGAGGCCGCGATTTTCCAAGGGTAGTGTCCTAACAGTGCGTTGCTGCCTCTAAAGCGGCACAGAAGTATACACGACGGGGCAAGCATCGGACAAAAATACGCGATCCTGTTTCAATTCCGTAAATTGTTAACTCGCGGGATGTGCTGCGGAAGTGGTCCTAAGAATGCGTTGATGGTCTATTTGGAAGGGACTTCTTTGAAGCGAGTACCGCCGCAATCAGGGCAGGGAGTTCCGGCGGCTGTCAGGCCATTGTTGCAACTACAGGCTACTAGTACCGTAGGAATGATGACGCCTTTCTTCTTTTTCTTTTTGACCAGACCCACGCGAATTAGGTGTTCTTCCGTAGTCCAACCCGCCGCTGCCAGAAGTGCCAAGAGCAACTTCGGCCTATAGGTTTTCCCTGGATGGTAGTGGATTACGACGCGATCAGAAGTTGGATGTCCGTAACGGATGTATGCAACAGTGGCGTCACGACTAGCAGGATCTTTGTGATAGCCATCCGCCTCAAGGGCAGCGATAAGCTCATCTGCTGTTGTGGCCCTTATTTGGTTCCATACTTCTTGTGAGAAGGCCATGAAAGCTCAACGTCCTGCATCAACACTCCTGCCGGCATCTTCATCAGATGTTGATGCTCCTCGATACTCTGTTGACAATAGGGGCCAATCGGTATGGCTTCTTTGTTCTGTGCGAGTGAATTTAGATACACGAGAGCGGCCTCGCTTGCATTGTTAAATGCTTCTTCTTGGGTCGCTCCATCAACATGGAGTCCCTTGAAAGCGGGGCAGTACGCATGGAATCTGTCTTCATCGCGCTCGACGATGACTTGGACTTTGAGCGTTATACTCTTGACTGGATTGAGAGCTTCCACGTACATAGGATGCGCCTCGCTCGCGCTGCCTTGAAACGTTACCCAGGGGATGAGCGCAGCACCGAAGTAGCAGGACTTCAGTACCAAGTAACTATAGCACGGAATTCTCGTCTTTTATCTTCAACGATGTCAAGCACTTGCAACTAGTTCATCAATACTCCATACGTGGTCCGTGATTCCAGCGGCCATGCAGGGCGTGGCTTTCAGCGATTGGTGCACGCGGCAGAAATTGTAATAAGCAAAGTGAAGAGTCACGGCTGCTCTCAGATGCGACAGCTTCTTGCTGAACGCATTTGTCAGTCCTAGGCCGCCACCAGTCAGCAACGCAGTATTAGGACACTACCTTTCCAAGTGAAGACTTAGTTTTCCACAGCTTTTTCTTGACCAGCGATTGCAAACGCCATTCGGGTATTGCTAGAGTCTCAGCATCTTCAACTCCTACGGGAATCTGTCTGTTCACTATGAACTGCCGGTGAGCGCTGCAATACTGCAGAATGTGCCGGGTTGCATGCCGAATCTGCGGGCTGCTTGAGGTGGCTTAGTTGACTGTCGTCTTTCTGGCGATATTCCTTGTGTCGCTACTGTCGGCGTTCGTGTTGACGCGATACGTGCGTGATTTCGCCACCACCCGCGGCTGGGTCGCTGTTCCCATTCAAGAACGCCATCTTCATTCCGCCCCTCTGCCCCGGCTGGGCGGCGTTGCCATCTTTGTCTCGTTTTCCTGCAGCATCACGGTGGCCGCGCTGTGGGCCCTGCACAATCCCCGCATGCACTCGGCCTTTCCCTTCAAGACGCTGCTCACCATCCTGGTTCCCGCAGCGCTGGTGTTTCTGCTCGGGGTTTATGACGACCTGCGCGGCGTAGGCCCTTATTTCAAGTTTTCGGTGCAGGGCGTCGCGGCTACTATGCTGTTTCTCGGCGGCCTGCGGATCGTAAACATTCCGGTCCTGTTCGGCGATCACCGCCTGCCGTGGTTCATAGGTTTGCCCTTCACGGTTCTGTGGGTCCTGGCCATCACCAACGCCTTCAACCTGATTGACGGACTCGACGGGCTGGCCGCCGGCTCCGCCTTGTTTTCGACGTTGGTGGCTTTCGTGGTGGCGCTGCTCAACGGGCCTTCGCTGGTTACCGTGATGACGATTGCGTTGGCCGGGGCGATTCTCGGTTTCCTGCACTACAACTTCAACCCCGCCACAATTTTCCTGGGGGACTCCGGCAGCCTCTTCATCGGCTTCCTTTTGAGCGCCCTGGCCCTGGAAGGAGCGCAAAAGGCGCCGACCATCGTCGCGGTTGCGATCCCGGTGGTTTCTTTCGGCTTGCCGATTCTGGAGACCGCGCTATCCATCGTCCGGCGCCTGATCAGCGGACGTCCGGTGTTCACAGCGGATCGCGAGCACATTCATCACAAGCTCCTGCAACGTGGCATGACGCATCGCCAGGTGGTGATTCTGCTCTACGGGGTCTCGGCGGTTTTCGCCCTGTTGAGCCTGTTCCTGCTGTGGCCCACGGGAAGCTCGCTGGGCCTGGTGCTGGCCGTCCTGGGCATTGGCATCTGGATTGGGGTGCAGCATCTCGGCTACCTCGAGTTTGGCGAGCTGGCCCGCGTGGCCCATCGTACCCTAGATCAGCCGCAGATCTTCGTTAATAATCTGGCCATCCGCCGCGCCACCGAGGAACTCAAAGTTGCCCGCGATTACGGTCAGGTCCGGCGCATTCTCGTCGCCGCCTTCGACGGCAATGACTTTGACAGCTTCGAACTGAAACTCGACCTGCTGCCGGGAGAGCCCGTGCCTTTCGACCCGGCGCAAACCTCAGGGGTGCGGCACAGCGCACTCTCGTTCCGGTGGAGCAAACCCGGAGTTTCCAAAGCGCACGACGGCTCGCAGGTGTGGACGGTTGCTCTGAATCTGGTGAGCTCCGCCAACCGCAGCCGTGGGATCCTTCTGGTGCACCGCTTCTATTCTCAGCGCGATCTTCAGGTTGACATTAATCTGTTAACGGCGGCATTTCCCACCGCTCTGGCCGGCGCGCTCGATCGCACCCTGGCGCACTCGGCGCAGGTGATCCCGCTGCCGGAGCAGGACACGTCGTTGATTACCGCCGCCCAGGCGGGATAATCCGTTTTCCGCAAGAGCAGATGCAATCTCGCTTTGCCCCGCCTATCTGCAGGTATGCACATTCTTCACGTCGTCGGTGCCCGGCCTAATTTCATGAAAGCGGCTCCGTGCTGCGGGCGCTGGCCGCCCATTCCGGATCCAATGCTGCGTTAGTCATCACCGATTCTGGGGGGAATTCAGCAGAAACCACGTTTCTTGGCGTTCCCTGCCTCACCGTGCGCGAGAACACCGAGCGGCCGGTCACGATCGCTCAGGGAACCAATCAGCTGGCAGGACGGAACCTGGAGCGTTTGCAAGTGGCGGCAGAGGAAATCAACGGAAAGAGTGGAGCAGTGGCAGGCCTGCCAACCCGCCACCACTGCCGGGTGCTTCTGTGGGACGGTCACGCGGCCGAGCGCCTGGCAGAGATCGTCCTCCGCAGTCTCAGCGAGTGAGAAGCGGCGGGCAGAGTTGCAGCTTGGCGCTGGCGTAGGAGTTGATTTCGCAGTTCAGGCAAACTTCTTCAAACGCTGGTGCTGTCCATTCCATGATTTCCCCCAGTCAGCGGTCCAGCGGGCGGACCGCACGCTGGCTGTAAGCATAGCCGATCGGCTGAGCGAGATCAATGTCGGGCCCTGAAGTATGCCTCGGGCCCTGAAGTATCGCCCGGCTTTTCCACACGGGGAACCAGTGCCGTCACTTTTGCGCCGCTCGCTCTCTCGTTACCTTCAACAAACTCCGATCTGAGCGAGGATTCCGCAATCATGTTTAGCAAGACTGTGTATGGCTCGACCTTCAAGGACGTTCCCTTTGTTCCTCTGCAGTCCGCAACCTTCTGCGTCCAGTGCGAGCTGATCAGCATCAATAGCAAGCCCTGGTGTCTGGCGTGCAGCAGCCACGCTTTGCTGGGACTGTCGCGCGTGCTGGGAGGATCGCTGCGCAACCAGCAGACCGCCCATCTGATTACCGATGCCGAACTCGACAGTCTGGTTCGCGACCTGTTGCGCACCGTGCCCGATCCCGCGGTTCTCAACGCAGACGAGCACTCCCGTATGCCGTCGCTTGCTCTGCGCACCCAGCTGCGCGTGGCCAACGCCGCGCACCCAGCATCCGGAATCCACGCCATGGCGATGACCGAGGACGCCGAAATTCAGCTCCATCCCGCAGAGTTCGATCTGGAGCCCGCCATCAGCGCGATCACCGAGCGTGCCCAGCATCTGACCGGGGCGACCGGCGCGGCGATCGCCCTACGCGCCGGCGACGAAATCGTTTGCCGGGCCCGCACCGGCCGCACCGCGCCCGATCTCGGAGTTCGCCTGCAGACCGATTGCGGCATCTCCGCCGAGGCGGTGCGATCCGGCGAGATCATGCTCTGCCACGATGCCGAGCGCAATCCGCGAGTGGATCTGGCCAGTTGCCGCCGCTTGGGCGTGCGCTCCATCCTGGTTTCGCCCCTGCGTCACTAGCGCCGTACGCTGGGGATTTTCGAGGTATTGTCTTCGTCCCCGGGCGCCTTCGATCAGCGCGATGTGGCTACCATGCAGCTGCTCTCCGGCCTGATGGTCGCCGCTATCTCCCGCATTGCCAGCCTGCACCAGACGCGAGCCCTGCGCCGGGCTGGCTGAGATCCCACCGGGATGGGCTCTTCCCCGGATAACCACGCCCCGTCGTCCTTCCGATTATCTTCCTTGCTTACTTTTCCACAGTCCCGCGCTAATATAGAGCGAGATTACAAGCCCGTCCCCCATGGCAGCGCCTGCCCCGCCAATACGTCCGTCTGTGGCCAACCGCCGCCGCCGTGTGCGGCACAAGATCAAGACGCCGGCTTACGCCACTTTCACTGCAGAACCCAAAGGCGCGATGCTCGACCTGCACGAGATCGTCGACCTCAGCGAAGACGGGATCGCCATCCAATGTCACCCGCCGCTGGAAGCCCACCGGCAACTGGACTTGTGCCTCGATCTGGCCGGCAGCGCGGGGGAGATTTACAGCACTGGGCAGGTGATCTGGACCAATGCGTCCGGCCGCACCGGCCTGCGCTTCTCGGAGTTGTCCGCAAGTTCTTTGTTGCGGCTGCGGGAGTGGCTCTTTCTCAATGCCATGAGCGGAGTTGCCGCCGCCGAGCAGGCGGCTCTGGCTGCGCCTTCCCCAACTGAGCACGCTCCTCTTCGTCCCGGCTACAGCGATACCCTCACTGCCGTGGCGGCAGTGCAGCGGGAGATAGAAGCTCTGGGATCCGATCTTGCCGGCGCGCTGCAGTTGATTGCCGCGCGCACCCAGACCCTGCTGCGGGCTTCGGGCGCCGCCCTTGCCCTTTCCGACGCGCCGGGCACAATGGTCTGCCGCGCCAGTGCCGGAGACGACGCTCCCGCGGTCGGCGTGCGGTTGCAACTCGGATCGGGTTTCTCCGGGGAGTGCGTGAAAACCGGCAGGCTGCTCAAGTGCGATGATGCCGAAACCGATCCCCGTGTCGACCGCGAGAGTTGCCGCGCCCTGGGCATCCGGTCGATCCTTGCGGCTCCCGTACGCGTGGCAGCCAAATCGATCGGGATTCTGGAAGCTTTCGCTCCTCAACCCTCCGCCTTTACCGAGGGCGACAGCAAAGTGTTGCAGCGGCTGGCTGAGACCGTGATCGGGGCAGTCAACCGGGCTGCCCGCGCCGGGGACCTCCCGCTGCCCGGTGCTCCCGCTCCTTTCGAGCCGGCGCCCGGTAGTGTTCTGTTCGCTTCCGCGCCCGCAGAAAAAAGGGCGGAGCAAGCGGAAGAAAAAGCGTCCGGTGGCATCACCCTGCCGCGCTCTCACTTGTATCTTCTGATCTGTGCCTTGGCCGCGATTTCCACTGTCTTGGGCATTTACACTGCGCCGTGGATTCAGAGCAAACTCCGGCGCGCGCGAACCCAACCACAAACCGTGCTGGCCTCGTCGCCCGCGCCGAAACCGGAGATTGCTGCTCCCGAGGATCCGTCCGTCTCGACCGCAACTCCAGAAGAACTTCGGCGGATGGCTGAAAACGGCAACGCCGCCGCCGAGAATGCGTTAGGCCGGCGTTACTTCCAGGGCGACGAAAAGAGCGGAATTCGGCAGGATGAGGCGGAAGCCTTTCGTTGGTTCAGCAAGGCGGCCGAGGACGGAAGCCTTCAGGCTCAGGCCAAGCTCGGCTTCTTGTATTGGAGCGGCCGCGGCGCTCCCAAAGACCTGAACAAGGCCTATTTCTGGGCGGTGCTGGCACGCGCCCGCGGCGATCAGGCGAACCAGGAACTCGCCACCCACTTGGCTTCGGGCATGAGAAGGAGCCAGGCCGCCGCCATCGAACAACAGGCCGACATCTGGCTGCAGCAGCACCCTGCGCTCGCCAAGCCCGCCGCCGGCCGCTAAAGGCGGACCTCAGACCTCAGACCTCAGACCTCAGACCTCAGACCTCAGACCTCAGACCTCAGACCTCAGACCCCAGAGCTATACCATCTCACCCGAGCGTTCTGGGGTCTGAAGTCCGAGGTCCGAGGTCCGAAGTCCGTACTTTGGCGCTAGAATATCTGCAGAGGCGGCCATGCCCACGCTGCGCGACATCCTCGACCAGAGAGTCCGCGAAGCGGACGCCTCGCTCTACCAGAAACTCGAGAACAATCGCGTTCGCTGTTTTTCCTGCGGCCATTGTTGCCCCATCCCGGAGGGTCAGCCCGGCGTTTGCAAAGTCCGCTACAACCGCGGCGGGACACTCTACGTCCCCTGGGGATACACCGCGGGAATGCAGTGCGATCCCATTGAAAAGAAGCCGTTCTTCCACGTGCATCCCGGAGCTCTGGCCTACAGCTTCGGCATGCTGGGTTGCGATCTGCACTGCGCCTACTGCCAGAACTGGGTCACGTCGCAGGCCCTGCGCGATCCCAGCGCGGTCTCGCCGCCGCTGGAAGTTTCGCCCAAGTTGATGGTCCAGGACGCCCTCGATCACGGCGCGAAAGTGGTCGTGAGCACCTACAATGAGCCGCTGATCACCAGCGAGTGGGCAGTAGCGGTTTTCAAAGAGGCCAAGGCCGCCGGCCTGCTCACCGGATTCGTTTCCAACGGCAACGCCACTCCGCAAGTGCTCGACTACCTGCGCCCCTGGATTGATCTCTACAAAGTTGATCTAAAGAGTTTCGATGACCGTCATTACCACGAACTGGGCGGTCGCATCGGCCCCATCCTCGACAGCATCCGCCGCATTTACCAGATGGGATTGTGGCTCGAAATTGTCACGCTGCTCATCCCTGGCTTCAACGACTCGGCCGACGAACTGCGCCGCCTCACCGAATTCGTCGCCGGCATTTCGCCCGACATCCCCTGGCACGTCACTGCTTTCCACGCGGACTACAAAATGACCGACCCGCGCGACACCCGCCCCGAAGATCTGCTGCGCGCCGTTGAAATCGGCCGTGAAGCCGGCCTGCGCTACATCTACGCCGGCAATCTGCCGGGCATGACCGGCCGCTGGGAAGACACTCGCTGCCCACAATGCAGCGAAACCCTGATCCGCAGGTACGGCTACTTTATCGAAGACTACCGCCTCACTCCCGAGGGTCGCTGTCCGCGCTGCGCCCATCAGATTCCGGGCCGCTGGACTGCTCAATTCGATGGCCAGATCGCAGACCGTCCTTTCCGGCCGCACAAACGCTCGGGTTTATTTACAATCACCAGGCAGTAATATGAATCGGGACGTGCGCCAGTTCACCTCATGCGGAAGAAATCAAGTTCTTGCCTGATCGGACTCCTACTGCTGGCCTCCTGTTCGCCGCGCGACTTTCTCACGCGCCGTCTCGCTTCTGACTTGATCGCGACTTCCGATGGCTTCAAGACGCCGCAGCAGTTCGTACTTCAGACCGGAATCGTCTCCAACAAGGATTACGCCTTACCCGAGTATCTGGTCCTTCAGCATCGCGGATGGATCTCCGCTACCAACGCCCCGTGCCCGTCAGCCTCGGTTCCTCCGCCGTGCTGGGATGTTCTGTTGACTCCTTCGGGCGTGGACACGCTTCGGGCCCTGGCCCCGCCAGAGGACTCCGGCAAGTCATCCTTCGCCCTTCCAGTTGCCCGAAGGGAACTGGTGGAAGTAACCGGCATCAGCAAACAGGGCATTGCTGCCGATGTTGACTTTACATGGCGGTGGGTTCCGCTGAACGAAATCGGTGCGGCCCTTTACTCCTCCGATCTGCATTACAAGTCTACCGTCGCCTTCCGCCAGTACGATGACGGATGGCGCGTCGTGCAAAGTAACCCTCACACAGCGCAAACGTTGGAAGACGCGCTCAAGAATGCCGAGCCGGTGCCGTGAACCCCACTGCCTTCCGGGGCATGTCCGCCCGGGTCGCAAGGGCTGCGGCCTGGCTTACTCCACGCCGGCTGCGCGCCCAGGGCGTTGTCCTTGCCGTTTGTCTGTGGGGAGTCTGCGCCGTTGATTTTGCCACGCCCGGATTGTTCGACCGCGCCGGCAACATCAAGTTTCAGGATTTCCTCCCGCTCTATGTCTCCGGGCGGCTGATCGCGCAGGGTCGCGCGAGCGATCTCTACAACCAGCAGGTCATCGCGGATGAGATCGAAGCGATCATTCATCCTGACGCCCACGCTGCCGGCGGTCAGCTTCTGAGCAGCCTCCGGCTATCTGCACCTGCTTCAGCCAACCTGCGCTTGCCCAATCTCTACGGGCCGCAAGTCGCTCTGTTGTTCGCTCCGTTCTCGCGGCTCTCGTTTCCCGCGGCAGCATGGGCCTGGACGACGGCCAGCCTTCTCGTCTTTTTCGCCTCCACTTATCTCGGCTGGAGAACTTGTCCGCGCTTGCGCTCGCACCCGCGATTCGTGGCTATCGCCGGGCTTGCCTTTCCGCCGCTCTTTCACTTTTTCGTTCGCGGTCAGCTCTCTGTCCTGGTACTGGTTTGCTTCACGGCAACATTCCTGGCGTTGCGTGCCGGCCGAGGCTGGCTCGCGGGAATTGCGCTCGGCCTGCTCCTCGTCAAGCCGCAATTTCTGGTTGCAGTTCCCCTGGTGATTGTGCTGGCTGGGGCTTGGAAGATGCTGGCCGGCCTCAGTCTCTCGGCGGCCGCGCAGTTGGTTTTGGCGCGGATCTACTTTGGTTCTGCGGTGATGCGCGCCTACCTCGACACTCTGTGGCACATGTCGCGCTGGCTTGGAACGGCGGAACTGGGTCTCGCTCCGATTCAGATGCATTCCTTGCGCAGCTTCTGGGCGCTGCTGATCCCCTGGCCGGACATTGCGCTGACGCTGTACGTATTGAGTTCGATCGTCATTGTCGGAATCGCAGCCGATGTCTGGAAATCCGCATCTCCGCTGGCACTGCGCTTTTCTGCGCTCACTCTCGCGGCTGTGTTGGCCAACCCTCATCTTTTTGTCTACGATCTGCTGGTTCTCGCGCCCGCGCTGTTGCTGCTGGTGGATTGGACCCTGGCCAACCCGCACCATCCTTCGGCACCGGCTCTCCGGTTGCTCTCGTACCTTGCCTTTGTTCTGCCCTTGCTTGGCCCGCTTTCGCGCTGGACACATTTTCAGCTCTCCGTTCCAGTTCTTTGCGCACTGCTGTGCGTCCTGCGCCGCCACTCGGCTGATCTCGCTCCGCCGGTGCCGGAGCAACTTGCTTCCCGGTAATCCCGCGTTGTATAACCCTACTTCCCACCGGGAACCCTTATGCGAATCCATAAAACCGTTTTCCTGGTTGCGATCGTCGTGACGTGTTTCTCCCTTGTCTTGGCCCAACCCGAGCAGAAGCGCAAACCGAAGTTAACCCTCGACGAGTTCTTCAACTCGGTCAGCTTCTCTCCGCCCGAAATCTCCCCCGATGGCAACTCGGTGATCATCGCGACCGAGCGCGCCGACTGGGACCAGCAGATCTTCCGCAACGATTTGTGGCTTTATCGCGACGACGCGAAGGGCAGCTCTTTGGTTCAGTTGACTCAATCCGGCCACGATACCGAGGCGAAGTGGTCGCCCGACGGGCGCTGGATTGCCTTCCTCTCCCAGCGCAAGGCGTCCGCGGAGAAATCCGGCGACTCCGGCGATTCCGATTCCGACTCGAAAGAGGAGTCGCCCAGCCAGATCTACCTGATCTCGCCCTCCGGCGGCGAAGCTTTCGCCGTAACTCAGGGAGAAGAAGAAGTTCACGCCTTCGCCTGGTCCGCCGATTCCCAAAGCATCTATTTCGCCACTCGCCAGCCCTGGACCAAGACCCAGAAAGACGACTACAAGAAAGAATGGAAAGACGTGGTGCAATATCGCACCGCCGAGCGCGGCGACACGATTTTCGCGCTCGACGTGACCGCTGCCCTCGCCCGCCACGCCGCCGCCCCAGCCAAAGCCGAGAGCGATTCCGAAAAAGAAGATCTCACTCCCGGCGCTCAGCCCATCGCCACCACTCCGCTCCGCGTAGACGCATTGATCGCCTCGCCTGACGGCCACAAACTCGCTTTCCTGACCAACGCCATCAACCAGCGCCAGGAAAAATACGAGGACATCGAAATCTACACCGTAGATCTAACAAATGTGGCGCGGGCACTCCCTTCGGCAGGCTCAGGGCAGGCTCTGCCCGCGACTGCCGGCAGTAAGGAGAAAGCCGGCAATGAATCTCATCCCGCCCTGGCCCAACCCCATCGCGTCACCAACAACCAGGCCGTCGAGGTCCATCCGCGCTGGGCCAGCGATAGCCGCCACATTTTCTTCACCGTCGAAGGCGGAGACCCCTTCGGCCCCTACCGCGACCTCCAGCCTCATCTCTATTGGGTGGACTGCGAGACCGGCAAGGTCGAGCAATGGGGCAGGGACTTCAGCGGAGCAGTCGATCCCTACGCCGTCGCCAGATTAGACGAAAAAGACGCGGTGCTCGCCTCCGCCCGCATCGGGACCGAAGTTCAAGTCTACTCGTCAGCCAAGCCCGCCGATCCCCTGCATCGGCTCAGCACATGGCCAGGCACATACGCGCAAATCTCAGTCGCCATGCACTCGCCGCGCGTGGCCTTCGTCTACTCGGCGCTGGGCAAGCCCGAAGAAGTCTATCTCGCAGACTCTTTCGACAAGCTGAACGAAGCTCGCGCGATCACGTCCTTCAACAAGCTCTTCACCGAGCGCGATCTTCCCCAGGGCAAGCCCTACCAGTGGAAAGCCGACGACGGCACCACCGTCGAAGGCATGCTGATCTATCCTCCTGGCAGCTTTGGACCGGGAAAGCCCGAAGCCAAGCATCTGCCCATGCTCACGCTGATTCACGGCGGCCCCACCGATGCTGACGGCAATCACTTCGAGGCCGACTGGTACGAGTGGTCCGCCCTCGCCGCCAGCAACGGCTGGCTGGTCTTCGAGCCCAACTATCGCGGCTCGACCGGATACGGCGACAAGTTCGCCCTCGAGATTGTTCCCGTGATCGTCTCGCGCCCGGGCAAAGACATTCTCGAAGGCGTGGACGCGCTGGTCAAAGACGGCATCGCCGATCCCGACCATCTCACCATCGGCGGCTACAGCTACGGCGGATACATGACCAACTGGCTCATCACCCAGACCACGCGCTTCAAAGCCGCAGTCACCGGCGCGGGCGCGGTCGAGCACATCGGCAACTGGGGTAACGACGACACCACCTACGACGACGCCTATTTTCTCGGCGGACGTCCCTGGGAAGCCACCGAGCGCTATCACGACGAGGCCGCCATCTTTCAGATCGACAAAGTGCGCACGCCCACCCACATGGTCGCCGGCGCCGATGACATCCGCGTCGCCGTGCTCGAAGATTATTTGCTAGAGCACGCCCTGTATTCGCTGGGCATCCCGAACGAACTCCTGATCTTCCCCGGCGAAGGACACTCGCTGGCGAAGAATCCCTGGCACGGCAAGATCAAGGTGCGCGAAGAACTGAAGTGGATCGAGAAGTACGGCGGCGTGCCGGCGGGGAACTGACCGCTCCTGTTTGCCATTCCGGGCAAAGCGAGGAATCTGCTTTCGAGGGTGCCCCATCCCTTCGGTTCGCCGTGCTCGCTCAGGGCAGGCTCTAGTCGCGTTCTGTGCGACTAGGGTGGGGATTTTGCTAGGACACTACAAAGAAGGCTTGCAGTTGCCTTGTTGCGGGCCTAGTCTAACCCTGTTCCTCCGCGTAACTCGTTAGGAGCAGGTGAATGCGAAGACTTATCGTTGACAGAGCCATGACGCTGATTGCGGTCGCCGGATTGGCGTTCTTCGTTTCGGGCCAGGCCGCGAGCCAGGTTGCGCACCACATGCCTGTAACCACGGAAACCAATGTGCGGGCCGCAAAAACGCCGTACACGGCGGAGTATAAGGTCACGCAGGTGCAAACCCTAGCCGACGGGACGACCATCACCCGAGAGACCACGGAAGTAAAGGCGTTGGACTCGCAGGGCCGGCGTATGACGGCAACGACAATCACGTCGGGAGACCGGGCGCCGACAACTCATGTCATGGTCTATGACCCTGTGGCCCGGACCCAGACGTTTTGGCACTCTCCGGGCAAGGTCGCGCACGTACTTCAGATGTCCGTCCCAGCGGCGGAACGTCATTGCTTGACGATCACCAGGGACGACGTTTCGGTGGTCAGTGGCCCGAAGGCGAAGTACACATCGGAGGATCTAGGAACAGAGTCGATCCAAGGCATCGAAGCGCGTGGACGCCGGTACACCACGACGATTCCCGCAGGCGCGGCGGGAAACGATGCGCCCTTGGTCAGCACCTCGGAGAGGTGGACGGCCCTTACAGTTGGATTGAATGGCCTAGTGGTGCGCGACATTAGTGACGATCCCCGGCGAGGCAAGACGACCCGGGAGTTGACAAATCTCACCCAAGGCGACCCGGATCCAACGACATTCCAGCCGCCCGAGGGCTACGAGGTTGTGACCAAGGATTCCTCCGGGTGCCAGGACGAAGCGCCGGCCGAAGTAACGGGGGGAGCAACGACGTCGAGGTGAAGGGGGCTGGCCCGCCCGAACCTTGCGTGCGCTGCCCGAGTGGCTACCCCGCGCTTCTCGGTTTTCGAAGCGCGGGCACCCACGAAGCAAGGACGCTGCATTCATACGTCGTCCGCGAGATTTGCCTCAGCGGCTAAAGCCGATCATGACTTGGGTGCAGTGCGGCACGAGTGAACTCGTGCCCTTCCCGGTTTTGAACGCTGTGCCCATCAGCACGAGTGCCTAACCTCCGAAAATCGTGAAAGGTGGGGCAGCCCGCCGGCTTCATTGCGAAGCGGGAACAGAAGCCTTGAGACCTGGCATCTGGCTGCTGGCAGCGGGTAACTGCTTGACCGCCACTTTCACGCCGCGCGAACTGGCGGCATAGCGCGCGATGCCCCGGTAAAGGGCTTCCGCGATCTGCTCGCGGTAGCCGTCCGAGCGCAGTTTCTGCTCGTCGGTGGGACTGGAGACGAACGAAACTTCCGCCAGAATTCCGGGCATGGCGCTTTCGGTCAGCACCACGAATCCGGCTTCCTTGATGCCGCGGTCGCGCAGGCCAGGATTCTGAACCGACAACGTCCCATAGAGCGAGCGCTGCACGCTCATCGCCAGCTGCCGCGATTGCTCGATGCGCTCATGCAGCTCCGCGGGTGAAAGCGAGGGCGTCGCCGCGCTCTTCGCTCCGTTGCCGTTGGCATTTGCACTGGCATCTCTTACAGACGTTGGTTGCAGAGTGGCGTTCGACCCGGTTTCTTTCGCACCCGGCGCCGAGAACGAGTTCGTGTAGTAAGTCTCTACCCCGCGAGCCGAGGCCAGATCACTGTAGTTGGCGTGCACCGAGACGAACAGATCGGCCTGCGCCTGATTGGCAATCTCGGCCCGATCGTCGAGCGGGATGTAATTGTCGTCGTTGCGGGTGAGGATTACGTCGGCGCCCAGGCGGCTCTCGAGCAGCTTGCCCAGGCGCTGCGAGATTTCGAGGACCAGATCTTTTTCGAGCAGGCCGCGACGCCCGACCGTGCCCAGGTCCCATCCACCGTGGCCCGCATCCACTACGATGCGCAGCTTGGGCAGGCGCGTGCGCAGTTGCAGATCCTGTCTGGTAGGAGGCGGCACCACAATCGCCAGCTTGTTCTTTTCCGCCTCGGTACTCGGGAACAGGTTCACCGCGCCCTTGGGCGTGGCCCCGATTTTGCGAACTTCGACCACCAGGCGGTAGGGATTCGGCTCCAGGCTCACTGAGAAATTCGAGTCCGACTTGATCTCGAGCACGACCCGAGTCACGCCCGGCACGGGTTGCGCAACCCGGATGCGGGCCAGCAGCGCGTCCCCCACTTCGATGGATTTCCCGGCAAGGTCCGGCGCCAGCTGCGTATCGTGCAGATCGAAATAGATGCGGTCAGGCGAGGCCAGGCGGTGCGCCTCATATTGCACCTGCTCTTCCAGGTCGAGGACGACCGTGCTGGAATCCGCCGACGACCAACGCCGAATTCCCGTCACGTGGGGGAACTTCGCCAGTTCCTCGGGAGTAGCAGGGGTCAGGACGGGTTCGCCTGCATCGGCGGTGGTTTGCGGACTGGCGCTCGCGCCAGCCGCGGGATTTGCGGTTGCAGCCGGAGGCGTTTCGGGAGCAGCAGCTGCGTCATGCGGCTGGGCCGCGGACGGCTTGGTCGTGCTCCTCCCGGTGACCATTTCGTTGCCCAACTGCAGGGAGTTCCATTTCCACCAGACTCCTGCGGCAATCGCCGCGGCGATGACAATGCACAACAGCAGAACGACCATGCCGGGACGGTGAGACGTCGGCTCCGGCTTCAGTTGGCCGAAAGTGAGGGCAGGCTCAGGGGCGGTTTCGGCGGCGACGGTCTCTTTGGTCTTGGTCTCAGGCGCCTTCTCCGCTTCGGCTGCCGGCTCGTCCGAGATCGCTGGTGCGGGTGCAGAAGCGGTCTCGGCTGCGGCCGCCTTTGCAGGGAGAAGCGTGATGGGAGCGGCCGGCTCAACCCGGACAGGCTTCGGTGGAGCGACTGCCGCGGGTGCAACCGCCGGAGGCCGAGGCGCTTCGAGCTTGGTGGCCGCGGCCTGCGCCGATTGAACGAAGCGGTCTTCATCTTCGGGCTTGAGCGCGCCGACGACCAGTTCGGCCAGCAGGGTCAGGTTGCGGATGTCGCTGTCGTTAAAACCGAAAGGCCAGGCGAAGAAGGCCTCCAGAACGCCAATCACGCGACGCCGCCCACACAGCGGCACCGCGATCATGGAGCGCGCACCCAGGCGCCGGCAGGTCTGCAGGCTCACGCGCGTGTCGGTCTCGGTGTCGTCGCAACTTACCACCTGCGCCTGGCGAAAGCAGGCCCCGGAGAAAGCGGAATCGCGATCAATCCGTGCGCCAACGTCCGGCCGGACGGTGCCGGCGGACGCACGCAAAACGATTTCATTGTTTTCCGCCAGCGCAATCGCCAGCCCGTCTGCGCCGGTGATTGCCACGGCACGCTCGGCGACAAGCTGAAGCACTTCGTCGAGGACGAAGAGTTCGTCCGGTTCGAACTCCGGGACGGGAGCGGCGGCATCAAATCCGTTGAGTTTGGCCGCGAGGCCTTTTCTGCGGCGCACTTGCTCGTGCAGCGCGGAGAACGCCAGCAAAGCCTGAAGCGCGTCGCGTTGAGATGGCTTTTGCCCGGGCTGATCGGGTCCGGAATGATCTTGAGGCGGAGAGCCCTGGTGAGAACGATCGGTACTAGAAGGGGCACTCTGCCCCTGTGGCCAGGCGGACAAACTCGCGGCGGCAAACGGAGTTGTCGCTTCGACGTCATGCTTGGTGGGGATCGTCGCCATTCAGACGCAGTTCACTTGTAAATTATCGGGCTTTCGGACGAGTTGCAATTACCTGGGGGTGACCCCTCGGCCGTGTACTTTAGTAAGCCGTCTTGGTCCCGATGGGGGAGTAGCTTTCAGAAATTCTACCCCGAATTGGGCGCGGCTGCAGCAAGACTGGCTTGTCTGGCCCTGATCGCGTCATATACTGATCTACTGATCTTCCAGGAAATCGGGGCATAAGGTGGCATGATTCCGCGGTTTCTGCAGCCGCGGAAGGTGCGGGTCCCGTCTGTTACCGAGGTAAGGGAGTAACCAATGTTGCGCAGTTTTGTCCTGCTGTTGGCGTTCGTCTGTCTGGGCTTGCTGGCTGCGACGATAATCAGCTGCGGCGGCTCAGGCTCCGGTGGCAAGAACTGCACTGGAGGCCCATATAACGTTGCAGGCAACTGGGAGATCACGGTCAATAGCAATGGAGTCGGCTCTGTATCGGGGTGGGGTGCGATTGACCCCTCGGGTCTGGCCGTGTTCTTCGACGCCACTGGAGATACCGTAGAAACGCCCACCATCACGGGCGCCTGCTATTTTTCCGGGAACATGACCGCATACGCCGAACCGGGCAGCGTGCCGGCCGGCGGCACCACGGTGGTGACTGATCCGGCGCAGGGCAACGTGAACTCCTCCACTGCTATCAAGGGTACGTTCACGGGCCAATCCCCTAACCCTTCCGGCACGTTCTCTCTTACCTCGTTCTCTCCTTTGAGCGGCTCTGCCACGGCGTTCACCGGGGCGATGACGGGCGTTTCGAAAGACCTCGCCGCGGCGGTGCTCCTGGAAGTCACCTTCGCCCAGAGCGGAAGCGGAAGCAGCATGAGCTTCAGCAGCACCAACCTCTCGAGTTGCGCGGTTACCGGGACATTCACGCAGGCGGGAACCAGCAATGTTTTCGATGTCGCGGTGAACTTCACCGGTTCCGGTCCGGGTTGCCCGGCCAGCGGCACCGTGACCGGCATTGGTTTTGAGAGCAGCACCGACTACCTCAGTCTGAGTAATGGCGCATCGGGCCCCTATCTGTATGCCGACCTAGTGCAGCTATCCAGGAGCGCGTTCGTCATCGAATTCCACCAGTAGGCCGCGCGTTGGCGAGCGCCCGGCCACTCTGAGCAGGTTGCGCGCCCGTATCTGACCGCGGAAATGGATTGGAAAGGGCGGGGTTGCTACGACCGCGGCCATATCTTCGCCCCTCTCGTCAGATTGCTGGTGAACCAGCGCAGTCACTAAGTTATAGCCTGCACCGGAGATAACATAATTTAAATAGGGGCCTTCTGCCCGACCCGGGACTTTTCGGCGGTGCGCGTATGCAAGCAGGATTATCGCCAGCGCGACCAGCGCGAACTTGCCACAGGCACGAACTTCCCACCTTGACCCGCGTTACCCTTGACCAGGCCAGCGGCGGCATCATCCGCAATCTCAGCCACGAAGGGATCGCGGTGCAGGCCGTAACGGCGGTTCGTCCCGGTCAGAAACTGCATGTGCGCTTCGAGCTGCCTCCGCGCCTGCGAGTTGAAGCCTGGAGCGAAGTGGTGTGGGCCGCCTCCGGCAACCAGTGTGGCATCCGCTTCCTCGACCTGGCGCCGCAGACGGCGCGGCGGGTGGATGAATGGATCTTCGGCGACCTGCTGGAAAGCGTTCCCCTGCATTTGCACCGGGGCGAGTCCATAACTTCGGGTTTGTTTGCTTCACGGCTGGCGCCGACGCCGCCGGTTGAGGATGCGGCCGAGGATGACGGGCTGATCGTTTCGCCGTCCCCGGTGAAGGTGATCGAGCTGCCTACGCGGCCCGATCCGGTGGCGCCGGATCGCCTGCACAACGATGCTGAGCCATCTCCGGCGGAGTCGGTCGATTTGGACTGGCTCTCGCAGCCACTTTCCCGCCGGGGCATAGCCTGGCTCGTTAACACGCTGACGGTGGTGGCAGGCCTGCTTTTGTTCGTCTTGGTTTTTCTCTCCGTTACGCGGGAAGTTCCGAAATGGCCGGCCGCAATGGCTGCAGGTGCGACAGTTGCAGTGGCTGTCCTCTACTGGGGGTTCTTCAAGCTGTTTGGTGGTTCCAGCCCGGGTGCGAGATTGGCTCGTCTCGCGGGATATGACCCGGGAGAGGATGAAGAGGCTGACAGCGCCCGCTTCCGGTGAGAAGAGCAGTTGCCCGTTGCCGGTATCTAGCCCGCTGTTAGTTTGCGAAATACTGCTGTGCCAGCCAGAGTTGCAGGGTGCGCTGCTGGCGCGGGGGAATCTTGACGAAGCGGATACCGAGATTCCCGCGCTGGTCGCGCCAGGCGACCTCGGCCTGTGCCTTCAACAGAGATCGGGCGCCCGGCAGTGTGAATGACACCTGCAGCGATTTGGCAGCTTCGACGTTAGCATCGGTGTGGATCTGCATTCCGCCCTGGCTCAGGTTGACCAGATGCGCCGCCGCCTGTCGGCGGCCCTTGCAGTTTACCGAGACCGGTACTTCCAGGCCTGCACGATGGTAGCGCAAGCGCCCGCCGAGAATCAGATTGCGGGCCGCGGAAAGGGTGTGGACCGCCTCTTCGACCGAAACCGGTTTCTCAAAGGCGAAGAGTGCTCCGGTCGCGTCCAGGCGATTGGCGCAGTCGGACCGGCCCATGATGACCAGAGGCGCGGTCGGCGCCCGCCGGTCGGCGCGCTGTAGTTCGTGCAGGAATTGCGGGCTGCCATTCAGATCGCAATCCACGATGAGGGCGTCAACCTTGGATCGGGTGAGCCGGGTCAGAGCCCGTTGAGGGTCGCCTTCGACGGTGACGTCCATGTGAAGGCTGCCTAGGATGCACTCCAGAACACTGACTTCCTGCCAGTCGCGCGAGACCACCATCGAGGAAAGTGTCATAGGTCTCCACTCTAGCGGTAATGGGGAATCCTGCCGTAGATAACCAACGTAATGAGGGACTTCGGACCTCAGACCTCAGGCGTCGGCCTCCAAGCTTCAAATTTCCTACCCGGCGAAGAATTGCGCTGGTGCGACGCGAACGCCAGACTGCAGCGAGTATCGGTTGAGATCCGAGGTCTGAAGTCTAGGGTCAGAGGTCCGAGGTCCGCTTCCGATACCACTCGACTGTGAGGCGCAGGCCTTCTTCGAATTCCACGGTGGGTTTGTAGCCTAGCCCGGCCGCGGCTTTAGAGATGTCGGCCAGGGAGTGCTTGATGTCGCCGTCGCGCTCTGGCCCATATTTGGGCGTGCCTGAGTAGCCAGTAATACCCTGCAGCGACTTGAAGGTCTCATGGAGAGTGACCCTGCGCCCGGTGGCGACGTTAAAGACCTGTCCTGCGGCTTGAGCGGCAGGAGCTTTGCAGGCCAGTAAATTGGCTGCGACCGCGTTGTCAATAAAAGTGAAGTCGCGGCTCTGCTCGCCGTCTCCGAGAATCGTGGGCTGCTCGCCGCGCAGCATGGCGGTGATGAACTTGGCCAGAACGCCCGAATAGGGCGAGGAAGGATCCTGGCGCGGCCCGAAGATGTTGAAGTAGCGTAACGACACGGTCTCCAGCTGATAGCAGCGGTAAAACGAGACCATGTAATGTTCGCTCGCCAGCTTGGCCACGGCATAGGGCGAAATCGGATCGGGATTCATGGCTTCGTGCTTGGGCAGTGTGGGTGTGTCCCCGTAGGCGGACGACGAAGCGGCATAGACCACACGCTTCACCTTGGCGTCGCGCGCGGCTAGCAGCACGTTGACCGTGCCGTCTACGTTGGCGCGGTTACTGCCCAGCGGATCGAGCACCGATTTCGGCACCGACGGAATGGCGGCCTGGTGCAGCACGTAATCGACTCCAGCGCATGAGTTGTGCATGGCATCGAGATCGAGAATGTCGGCCTCACGGAAATCAATGCGATCGAGAATCTCGACGATGTTCTCTCGTTTGCCGGTGGAGAAATTGTCCACGCCGCGAACCTGTTCTCCGCAGGAGAGCAACGCGCGGGCCAGGGACGATCCGATGAAGCCAGCAATGCCGGTGATGAGGTAGCAAGCCATATTCTATTCATGATAGCGAATAAGCGAATGCGTCGCTGGCGGGAATGGGAGCTCGCGGCAGAATTCGACCTGGCGCGCGCCGAGGAGAACCTGTTTATGGCGTCGTTTCGGGAGACTGGCTGCTGCGCAGAATTCTCAGGAAGTCGTCGCGCATGAGCATCTGGCGGCTTTCGAAAAACTCAAGCAACGCCCCAATTGCCGCCTGAGGATTTGAAACGCGCGGCACCGCTTCCAGCGGGCCGGTGGCGGGAAGCGCAGAGGCGATTCCCGGTCCTATGATTCCCGAGGGCTGCGAGATCGAGCCAAGCAGCTCTCGCAAGCGTGCGCGGTCCTCGTCGGACATGCCTGCAAACGCGATGCCCATGCCGAGGTAGGGGTAGTTCACGCGTACAGTCCCTTTGGTCTCGACTTTAAATCCGTTGGCTTCCAGTTTCATGTGTAGCGCGGTCCCGGCGGGATAAGTGGCTTGGGCTTCCACGTAGCATCCGTGCAGGCTGATGTCAGAAAAGGTGGCCCAGGTGCGCACGTCGCAGCCTTCCTCGCGTAATTCGACGCTGCCTTCACATTTGTAACGCGGGCTGCGCCGCTTTTCGGCGCCTGGGAGTTCCACCTGTGAGCCGGGGTTGCCCACGATCCCGCCCCAAACCATCTGTGGGCGTGAACTCGCCTCGGCCGCTGGTTTTTCCACTCCGGAGCCGTTTACCCCCCCGGACTGTTTCAGGGCCCTCAGATACGCGACGCCTTCGTTGATCTCTTCCGCCATGGTGAACCGTTACCCGCGACAAGTCTTCGCTTCTATGGAAAGTCCGCGCCCGCCGCACGCCAGCATGGCAGACGCTCCGTCGGCGAAGGCTACTGTCTCTATCGGGAGAAGCTTGGGCAAAGATTAGGGAAGTCACGGCACATCGGTGCGTGAGAATCTTCTAATTGAGGGGTACTGAGGACGCTGAAGCTCCCGCCAGTTGCTGGGCTGCCTGCCGGATCTCGGTCCACAGTTCGTTACGTCCGGCACCGGTTTTAGCTGAGTAGGCAAGCAGGCGGGCGGCGGGATACTCCTCGGCCAGCACGCGGAGGGCGCTGTTCAGTTGATTGTTCGACAAGCGGTCGCTCTTGGTAGCGACCAGCAGAAAATCGCGTCTTGACGCGTTGAGGAAATGCAACAGCTGCCGGTCGCTGTGCTGCGGAGGTACGTTGACGTCTACCAGCGCCACGCACAAGGCCAGCGTAGGACGGTCATTGAGATAAGGCTCGATAAACTTTGGCCACTCCTGCGAGATTTCACGCGAAATCTTGGCGTACCCGTAGCCCGGCAGGTCGGCGAAAATCAGCTCGGGACGCGGTTTCCCCGGCCAGCGCACGGCAAAGAAATTGATGCTGCGGGTACGGCCGGGAGTGGAGCTGGTACGGGCGATCTTCGCGCCGACGAGCGAATTGATGACGCTGGATTTGCCGACGTTGGAGCGGCCGAGAAAAGCGATCTCCGGCAAGGTGGGAACAGGAAACTGCGCCGCATCGGTGGCCGCAGCCAGGAATTGTGCCAAGACCCTCATACTCAAGTTTGCCCTGTGCAGGGAGTCGTTGGCAAGAGCAACGGTCGCGGCCCTGTATCATACTGCGGGAGTAATTTTTCGTTGGACGAGGACTGATATGAATCATGCGAAACGTAATGACGCGCCGGGCATCGGTACGCGCGCGGTTTGGGCAGGGGAAAGGGGCGAACGCTGGGCTGGGGCGACCCAGGTTCCAGTTGCGCTGAGCGTCTCCTTCGGTTACGAGACGGTCGAGGAGTGGCTGCAGGTCGCGCAGGGCAAAAGACCCGGCCACATTTACGGGCGCAATACCAATCCCACCGTAGCGGCGTTTGAAGACAAAATCAGAGACCTGGAAGGCGCGGAGGCCGCGACCAGCTTCGCCAGCGGCATGGCCGCGATCAGCAACATACTGTTTACCCTACTCTCGCCCGGGGACCGCGTGGTTTCGATTAAAGACACTTACGGCGGGACCAACAAACTTTTTATTGAATTCCTGCCGCGCTTCCAGATTGAAGTAAAGCTCTGCGATACCACCGACCATAAGGCGATCGAGGCTGCCATTGCGCGCGGCTGCAACCTGCTCTATCTGGAGAGTCCAACGAACCCGACGGTCAAGATCGTGGATATCGCGAGGCTGGCTGCGGCCGGGCATCAGCAGGGAGCACTGGTCGTCGTGGATAACACGTTTGCCACGCCCATCAATCAGCAACCGCTCGAACTGGGCGCCGATCTGGTGGTGCACAGCGCGACGAAGTTCCTGGGTGGTCACGCGGATGCGCTGGGCGGCGTGGTGTGCGGGCCCAAGGAACTGGTGAGCCGCATTTATCATTTTCGGGAAATTAATGGCGCGTGCCTGGAACCGATGTCCGCATATCTTCTGCTGAGGGGAATGAAAACACTTCATTTGCGCGTGCGCCGGCAAAACGAAAATGCCCTGCAAATTGCCCGCTTCCTGGAGTCACACCCACGAGTGGCGAAGGTTTTCTATCCGGGGCTGGCGGCGCACGAGAATCACGAGATCGCACGCCGGCAGATGTCCGGCTTTGGCGGAGTGCTCAGCTTCGCGCTCCACGGCGGCTTCGATGCGGTGAAGTCGTTCCTGCCGCGGCTGCGCTACGTGAATCTGGCGGCGAATCTGGGTGCGGTGGAAACTGTGGCGGGCCCGCCCGCAACTACCAGTCATGTGGAATCCACGCCGGAAGAGCGCGCGGCCAGCGGTATCCCGGAAGCTCTCATTCGATATTCGGTCGGCATTGAAGACGCGGAGGACTTGATGGCCGACCTTCGCCAAGCGCTGGACAGTCTGGGCTAACTCAAGCCCAGGGGGCGCTTGTTTTCAACCTCATCCTCGCGAACTGGCCGGAACCTGTGCCAAAGATAAAGGGCGCCGGCTATCACCAGACCAAAGCCGACGCTAATCGCAAAGAACCAGCGGTACGCCGGGAGCCAGATCAGCGTTACTGCCACAATTACCGCTGCGGTCACCAGCGCCGCCGAGCCTCGAACCGGAATCTTGAACATACGGCACCTCGATAGCGCCCGGGGGATCACGTGAAATTGCCCGCCAGGGATCGTCCACCACGGCAAGTTTGCAACTCGACGCGGGGCGTTGGCAAGCAGCATCGGTTCAGGAGGAGGCCCGCTGCCCTTACTGATGTGCGGTTGGAGCTTCGGCGCTGCCGGTCGTCAGAGGCGGGGCGAGCGGCTGCGCGGTTTCTTCTACGCTGGCGGGAAGCGGAGCTTCCAGAGCGATCTGCAGCACCTGGTCCATCGTGTCCACGAAGTGCAGCTTCATGGCGGTGCGCAGATTCTCCGGCACCTCGGCCAGGTCTTTCTCGTTGTCCTTGGGCAGGATGACTTCGAAGACTCCGGCGCGATGAGCGGCCAGCAACTTTTCTTTCAATCCGCCGATGGCCAGCACTTTTCCGCGCAGCGTGATTTCACCTGTCATAGCTACATCGCGACGAACGGGAATCTTGCTCAGGGCGCTCGAAATCGCGGTCGCGATGGTGATGCCGGCCGACGGGCCGTCTTTCGGAATAGCGCCTTCGGGCACATGCACGTGCAAATCGAGATTGCGGTAGAAATCGCGGGTAAGGCCGAGCCGGTGCGCACGCGAACGGACGTAGGACATGGCAGCCTGAGCGGATTCCTGCATCACGTCGCCCAATTTGCCGGTCAGGGTGAGCTTGCCCTTGCCATCGACGACGGTCGCTTCCGTGCTCAGAATCGAACCGCCAACCTCGGTCCAGGCCAGGCCGGTGACCAATCCAACTTCGGATTTTTCGTGGGCCAGCGTGTCGCGGAACTTGATGACGCCCAGGAAGTCACCCACATTCTCGGCAGTCATGGTGACGGTATAGGCGTCGCCTTCCTTGACCACTTTGCGCGCGACTTTGCGGCAGACGTTGCCAATCTCGCGCTCCAGATTGCGCACGCCCGCCTCGCGCGTATAGGAACGAATCAAGCTCAGGATGGATTCTTCGCTGAACTTGAGATTCTTATCGGTCAGGCCGGCCGCAGTCATCTGCTTTTTCACCAGGAACTGCTTGGCGATTTCCACTTTCTCCTGCTCAGTGTAGCCGTGGAGCCGCAGCACTTCCATGCGGTCCTGCAGGGCGGGAGGGATGGTGTGCAGCACGTTGGCCGTGGCGATGAAAAAGACCTGCGACAGGTCGTATTCAACGTCGAGATAGTGGTCGATGAACATGTAGTTCTGTTCGGGATCCAGCACTTCGAGCAGGGCCGCGGAAGGATCGCCGCGGAAGTCCATGGACATCTTGTCCACTTCATCGAGCATGAAGACTGGATTCTTGGTGCCCGCCTTCTTCATCATCTGAATGATCTGGCCAGGCAAGGCGCCGATGTAGGTGCGGCGGTGACCGCGAATCTCGGCTTCATCGCGCACGCCGCCGAGCGACATGCGAATGAACTTGCGGCCAGTGGCCTTGGCGATCGACATGCCCAGAGAGGTTTTGCCCACGCCCGGAGGCCCGACGAAACAAAGGATGGAGCCCTTGGGATTCTTGACCAGTTGCCGCACGGCGAGAAATTCCAGGATGCGCTCCTTGATTTTCTCGAGACCATAATGGTCTTCGTTCAGAACTTTCTCGGCGCGGGAGATGTTGCGGATTTCCTTGGAACGTTTCTTCCAGGGCACAGCCAGCAGCCAGTCGAGATAGTTGCGCGAAACGGTGGACTCGGCCGACATGGGCGGCATGGCTTCGAGCTTTTTCAGTTCCTGCACGGCCTTGTCTTTGACGTCCTTGGGCATGCCGGCGGATTCGATTTTCTTTTTCAGTTCGTCGAACTCGCTCTTTTCGCCGCGGCCCAGTTCTTTCTGAATGGCCTTGATTTTCTCGTTGAGGTAGTACTCTTTCTGCGCCTTTTCCATCTGCCGCTTGACGCGCGATTGGATCGTGCGGTCGACGTTCAGTTTCTCAATCTCGATGTCGAGCACGTCGGCGATGCGGGTGAGGCGTTCGGCGGGATCAAAAATCTCAAGCAGTTCCTGTTTCTCTTCGATGGGAAGCTGCAGGTTGGCGGCGATCACGTCGGTGAGTTTAGCCGGATCTTCCATGCGCACGGCCGAGATCATGGTCTCGTAGTTCAGCGCCTGGCAGAGTTTCACATACTGCTCGAACAGCGAGGTCACCCGCTGCATGGAGGCTTCGAGCGCAGGGTTGGGTTCGGTCGTGTAGCGCGCCACCCGCACGGTCGCCTGCATGTAGCCTTCGGTGTCAGTGACCTGGAGGATTTTGCCGCGTTCGATGCCTTCGACCAGAACTTTGATGTTGCCGTCAGGCAGCTTCAGGCTCTGCACGATATTAACGATCGTGCCCACCTGGTAAATTTCGTTGGCCTTGGGTTCGTCGATGGAAGCGTCGTGCTGAGTGGCGAGGAAAATCTTCTTGTCGGCGGCCAGCGCCTCTTCGAGCGCGTGCACGCTCGATTCACGGCCCACCACGAACGGCGTCATCATGAACGGAAAGATGACCACGTCCCGAATGGGCATCATGGGCAGCTTCCTGGATTCGAACTTTTCCTTGGATGTGGTCACTCGGTCTCCCTGGGATGAAAGCCAACCGACAACTATCTTGATTCTACATTGCCCGGACACCTGGTGGCATGGCTCTTAGTGGCCATGTTCTAAGCCTGTACTCCTACCCGGCCTTTTCCATGATGGTGGCGAAGGAAGCGCTGCGCTTCTCCACCATTTCCCGCGTCACTTCGAACTCCTTTACTTTCTTCTGGCTGGGCAGGTTGAACATGAGATCGAGCATGAGTTCTTCGAGAATCATGCGCAGCCCGCGCGCGCCCACCTTGCGTGCCATGGCCTGGCGCGCGATGGCGCGGAGTGCGTCGTCGGCGAACTTCAAGCGCACGTTTTCGAACTCAAACAACCGCTGGTACTGCTTGACGATGGCATTCTTGGGCCGGGTCAGGATTTCGATCAGAGCAAACTCGTCGAGATCTTCCAGCATGCCGACGACCGGAAGGCGGCCGACAAATTCCGGGATCAGCCCAAACTTGATCAGATCCTCCGGCTGGATTTCGCTGAGCATTTCGTAATTTTGTTTGCGGGGTGCGGCGAGCTCTTCCTTCTCGGTCTCTTCGGAACTGCGGAAGCCGAGGGATTTCTTGCCCATTCTGCGGGAGATGATCTTCTCGAGCCCGACGAAGGCTCCGCCGCAGATGAACAGAATGTTGGTCGTGTCGACCGGCGTGAATTCCTGGTGCGGATGCTTGCGTCCGCCCTGCGGGGGCACGTTGGCGACGGTGCCCTCGAGAATCTTCAGCAGCGCCTGCTGCACGCCCTCGCCGGAAACATCGCGCGTGATGGACGGATTCTCATCCTTGCGTCCGATCTTGTCGACTTCGTCAATGTAGATGATGCCGGTCTGGGTGCGGCTGACATCGCCGTCGGCTGCCTGCAGCAGCTTGAGGATGATGTTCTCGACGTCCTCGCCAACGTAGCCGGCCTCGGTGAGTGTGGTCGCGTCCACGATGGCGAAGGGCACGTCCAGCATGCGCGCCAGAGTCTGTGCCAGCAGCGTCTTGCCGGTTCCGGTCGGGCCGATCAGCAGGATATTCGACTTGGTCAGTTCGATGCCATCGCCGGTCTTCTGCCGGTTCATGAAGATGCGCTTGTAGTGGTTGTAAACGGCGACGGCCAGCTTCTTCTTCGTCTGTTCCTGCCCGATCACGTACTCATCCAGGAACGTCTTGACTTCCTGAGGCTTGGGCAGTTGGTTGGGGGTGCTGCTGGGGGGAGTTGCGGTACGGTCATCTTCCAGAATCGAATTGCAGACCGCAACACACTCGTCGCAAATATAGGCGCGGGGATAATCGCTGGGTGACGAGATCAGTTTGGCTACGGCGTCCTGCGACTTGTGGCAGAACGAACAACGGAGAATCTCGTCGGGCCCCGACTTGTTTTTCACTCGGCTTTGCTCCTTGACTGCTGGTCACGGCATGATCGGGGTCCCCCTGCCTTTTGCCCCATCTGCCGTGGGCTTTTCACCGCAGAGTTTCTCCGGCGCGAAGGCCGATCATACCGCTTTTGCCGCCTTATAGATGATATCGTCTATGATTCCGTATTCCTTAGCCTGTTGCGCGTTCATAATGAAATCGCGCTCCACGTCCTTTTCCACTTTCTCCAGTTTCTGCCCGCTATGTTTCGAAAGTAACTGGTTAGTAATCTCCCGCATACGCAGGATTTCCCGGGCGTGGATGTCAATGTCGGTAGCTTGCCCCGACAACCCTCCCATGGAGGGCTGATGTATTAGAATCCGCGAATTCGGTAGTGCCAATCTCTTTTTGGGCTCGCCTGATGCCAAAAGTAACGCCGCCATAGATGCCGCCTGGCCGACGCAGAGCGTCATGACGTCGTTCTTGACGTACTGCATGGTGTCGTAAATGGCCATCCCAGCCGTGATGGAGCCGCCCGGAGAGTTAATGTAAAGCTGGATGTCTTTCTCCGGATCCTCCTGAGCCAAAAACAACATCTGGGCGATCACCAGGTTGGCGATGTTGTCGTCAATGGGAGTGCCGATGAAAATAATGTTGTCGCGGAGCAGCCGGGAATAGATATCGTAGGCGCGTTCGCCGCGTCCGGTCTGCTCGATGACCATGGGAACGAGCATCATTTGCGGGTCGTGCTTTTGCGAATCATTCGGGTTCACGTTCACCTGCCACACTCCGCCCCATCGCAACGTCTAGTCTGCCTGGGGAGGATCGAAAGTGGTCCGCTGTCGTTTCTCTGAACTAGGCGGACTGGTGATACAGAAAATCGAGGGTCTTCTCGCTGCGGATTCTGTTCCGGATTCTATCGAGGCCCCCATCCTGTGTCAAACGAGCGCGGACCGCCTCGGGAGTCTGTTTTGTCTGCTGGGCCAGCGCGGCAATCTCGTGCTGCACCTCCTCGTCGCCCACCTCAATTTTTTCCAGCTCCGCAATGCGTTCCAGTAACAACGACGATTTCACATCCTGCACCGCCTGATCCCGCTGGCCGGCCCGCAGCCGGGGCAGGTCCATCTTCTTCATGTCTTCCATCTTCATTCCCTGCGCCGCCAGCGCACGCAGGCCGCGTTCCAGGCGAACATCAATCTGCCGATCGACCAGCGACTCCGGCACTTCAAAATCATTGCGCTTCACTAACTCGGCAACCAGTTTGTCTTTGGCCTCGCGCTCGGCCGCGTGCCGGCGCTCGGCCAGCATGTTTTCGCGCATCTGCTTGCGCACCTGGTCGAGGCTGGTAAATTCTCCCAGTTCCTTGGCGAACTCGTCGTTGACCTCGGGCAAGTTCTTCTGCTTAATGGCGTGAACCTTCACCGTATAGATGAACGTCTTACCCGCCAATCGCTTGTCGGATGCGTCTGCGGGATAGCCGACTTCGAACTCACGAGTTTCTCCGGCATTGGCGCCGCGCAGGTTTGCGCTGAACTCAGGAATCGTATTCTTGCCGCCGATTTCGATCAGCACCTCGTCCATGTGAACCGGCTTCGTGTTCGCGTCTTCCTCTTTGGGTTTGCCATCCATCGAGGCCTGGGCGAAGTCGCCGTCGGTCAATGGACGTCCTTCGATCGAGGTGAACGCGGCGTGCTGCTCGCGGACGTTGTTCAGGGCTTCTTCCAGTTCTTCGTCTTTGACCGTGATCTCCGGCTTGTCCGTGCGCAACTCCTTGTAGCCTTCGACCTTGATTTCGGGCATGATTTCGAAACTGGCCTTGAAGCGCAGCGGTTCGCCTTCGTGAATGTGTAAGTCGCTGACGCGCGGCTGCGACACCGGAATCATGCCCAACTTTTCGGTTTCTTTGCGAAAATAGCGCGGAACCAGCGCTTCCACCACGTCGCTTTTCAGGTCTTCCTTGAAGCGCTGCCGGATGATGGACGCGGGCACGTGGCCGGAGCGAAAGCCCGGCAGGCGCGCTACCTTCTGATATTTCTGGACGATCGCTTCCGTTTCGTGGGCAACTTCTTCGGCGGGAATTTCGACCGAAATCTCGCGCTTGACGCCGTCCTTTTTCGCGTCGGCTGTTTCTGTGGGACTCACGTTTTCCTTTCGGTTAGCTCTTGACTTCCGGCTGGGTCGAGGTCCATCGGTCAGGAGGGCCCCGCTCGATTCACACAGCTTTAATCTTGAGTGTAAAGACTGAGGGAGAGCAGCGTCAAACGGGCCGAGGGGGGTAGCCATAGGCAGAGAGCAGTATCAAAATGCCAAAGCCCTCCGGGCCGTTCGGCGCTGCGTCCAATCCCTCTATCGAAGCAGCTTGACGATGCTGCCGACTAGGGCGACGATGGCCCCGCATCCTGTGACGATCCACTGCCACTTTGTCCACCACGGCTTCACTTTCTCATCGAGAATCGTTGCGATCCGGGACGGTGCCATCGCCTTCGCAACCTCCGCCGGCGTGTTGTACCATCCCTTGCCGAGCGCTTTCTCCTCTCCGGCGTTCTGTACGATCTTGGACGGCAGCGTCGCGTGGTATTTCCATTTTGGGAATTCCTGGTAAACGTAGGTGCTCTTTCCGTCAGTCATAGGCGTTTCTCCGCGATTCATAGGTGAATCAACCGGAGATTTAGTATGGCAAACGCGCGCCCACGCAACCAGATAACCAAAGTACGGTATCTCGTTACCTTACTTCATAACCGAAGTAACCAAAGTCGCAAGGTGACCATCCGCTTGAGACGCAGCAAGCTAAGTCTCTGCGAACGGCGCTGTGATGTAATGTCCGGATGTCCTGGCTCACCATCCTCAACCGCGAAGTTGTTGCCTGCACGCGCTGCCCGCGGTTGGTGGCCTATCGCGAGCAGGTGGCGCGCGAGAAGCGGCGGGCGTATCGCGATTGGGAATATTGGGGCAAGCCCGTGCCCGGATTCGGCGATCCCCAGGCGCGGGTGCTCATTGTGGGCCTCGCGCCGGGCGCGCATGGCTCGAACCGCACCGGGCGTCCGTTTACCGGCGATGCCAGCGGCAACTTTATGTATCCGGTGCTGCATGAAACCGGATTCGCCAGCCAGCCTACAGCCACCGACCGCAACGACGGCCTGAAGCTGACCGATCTTTACGTCACGGCTGCGGTGCGCTGCGCGCCGCCCGATAACAAGCCGCTGCCCGAGGAACTGGCAAACTGTTCGCATTTTCTCGATCGTGAGTTGGCTGGATTAGCAAACGTGAAGGTGGTGGTCGCACTGGGCAAGATCGGATTTGATGCTTACTTGAACTACCTGAAGCGCCGCGGACTGCTCGCGAGCAAGAAAGGCTATGTCTTCCGACACGGCGCCGTTTACAAGATGCCCGACGACAAGGTGTTGCTGGCGTCGTACCATCCCTCGAACCAGAACACGCAGACGGGCAAGCTGACGCGAAAAATGTTGGTGAAGATATTCAAGCAGGCGGCAAGATTTGCCGATAGACCAAGCTGAGGCGCCGCTCGCGACGGATCGTCCGACCTTCCCCTCGACGGGGTCACAGCCGACAAAGCAGGGTCACGATCCGGGGCGGCGCCGATTTCAGCTCTCAGCCATCAGCTATCAGCTATCAGCCAAACCTGCTTGTGTGGGGCGGATACGCGCGTGATTCGATTGTTGATTGTCGATTGAAAATCGAAGTCGCCAGAGTGTTGTGGTTTCAATCATCAATCGAAAATCATCAATCAACAACCGCCGTGAGTGTCCGCCCCACACGAGCTATCGCAGCTTCGTGACTGTGACTTCCAGTTGAAACTGCCGCTTCGAGTTAGGATCATCAACACTGCCGACGATCATCGGCTTGCCCAGTTGCGCTATCGTACTGGCTTTGATCTGGAGCTGGCGCAGTTCCGGGATGCTGCTGGTCCCTTCCTGACCAGGCCGGGCAAAATTGCTGACTTCGGCCCGCACCGACAGCAGTATGCCTTCAGGGTGCTCCACGCCTTTCTCCCACGGGAGACTGCTTCCGATTCTGCACCAAATGGAGGTGCCGACGTCGACGTATTGAAACTCGTCCTTCTTTTGTTCGAAGGGGACTTTTGTACCGATCTTGATTTCGTTCTGGTCGTCCGACTGCAGGTTCATCGAGTACTGCCGCGTGTTGATCTTCTTTCCGTCCTCCAGTTCGTTTACGGAAAAGTCGATCCGGTAGGCGCTGACGGCTTTAGGAGTCTCGGCGGACGGCTTCGATGCAGTCGAGTCCTGCGCCGACGCCTTGCGGGCTCCTCCGCTAACCGCCAATGCCAAGGTCAACGCAGCCGCTACAAACATTTTCTTGAACATGGATGGATCTCCTTAAGTGTGCCCTTCTTTAGTTATTGTTGCGAAAGTTATTGTTGCGGAGCCTTTTCGCTGCCTGTCTCACCGGTACCCATCTCTTCGGCTGCGTCCAGGCGCAATTCTTTAGCTCTGGCCCGCGCGATCAGGGCCGCGTGCTCCGGATAGTTTGTGACGTAGCTTTCCAGAATCTGTTCCTGCTCGCTCAGCGGCTGTGGCGAGGGGAACTGATCGAGCTTGGGCGGGGCCGTTGCCACGACCTTGGGCTGATAAGGACGCGCGAGCGTTCTAATTGGTTGATGATCTGGCGGACGAATCAAGTTTGGCTCGCCATTCGCCACAAGTCTCTCCGGCTCGCGCGGACTTTGCGTGGTAACCGGAGTGTGTTTCGCAACCACCGGTTGAGTCGACCTTCCCGACCTCAAAGCCAGGGTCACTGCCACGACAACGACCGCCGCGAGCGCGCCTGCCAAACCCCCGCGCCACCAGCTCCGATCCGGAACCTGTGCCCGCTCGGCGCGCAAGTTCGCCAGAATGCGGTCTTGCAGTCCAGCCCTCGGCTCGACCGCCGCGTACTTTGCCAGGGCCGTGTCCAGCGCGCCGTCGAGATCGTCGTGCTTCGCGTCGTCGAGATGTTCGTATGCTTCTGCCATGGTTCCCGCTTGTAGCCGCCTCCAGATCCCTCCGGGGCTAAAGCCCCAATTCTCTCCTAGCCTTCAACGGCACGGCTGAGGCCGTGCCCCACCCAAAACCCGCGGCCCGACCGGCACCCTTCGGCTCGCTGCGCTCGCTCAGGGCAGGCTAAGAACTAAAGCCATGCCCTTCCCAAGCCTGACCGGCAACGCCGATTTATTTCTTGCCGACGCACTCGGCCAGCTTCTCTTTCAGAATCTGTCGCGCCCGGAATACTCGCGACCGCACCGCTGCTTCGTTGATTCGCAAAACTGCCGCAACCTCCCGCGGCGACATTTCTTCGATCGTCGAGAGAATCAGCGGCTGGCGCAGCTTTTCGGGCAGTGCCGCGATCAACTTTTCCAGAAACGCTGCCACCTGAGCGCCCTGCACGGTCTCATCGGCGGGTGCTTCCGAAGAAGCGACTTCCGCCGAGGGCACGTCGGGGTCGTCCCAGAGAGTCTCGCGCATCCGGCCGCGCTTCTTGCTCCTATCTACTGCGACGCGCCATGCAATTCGCGCCAGCCACGTCTTAGGGTCCTCGACCGTCGCGAGTTTCGATCGGTAGCGGAGAACGCGCAAGAACGTTTCCTGGGTGGCGTCTTCGGCGTCGTGGTGGCGGCGGAGCACCGCATAGGCGATGCGGTAAACGAGCCGTGAGTGCTCCTGGACAAGCTGTTCGAGCGCGCCGTCTCCGCTCTCAACCCGGCTGCACTCCGCGTTGCTGCGGTGCATCGTCGCTGCCCGGCTCAGGATCGCCTCTCCCGCCACCACTCGTCTGCCCTCAATCATGAAGACCGTCCCGGGGTCGATTGCGTTCAGAAAATTTCTGTTGATAAGAACGTCTCCTGGGATGCTGCTTGCACGGGCATAGAGCGGGTAGGGTCAGGGGGCAGGGTCAGAGATCAGGCGCCAGGGGTCGGTGAGCCAAAGCAGGTTCCTCGCTCCGCTCGGAATGACAGACTGCGTAAGGTCTACTGGTAACTGGCCGCTGAACACCGGCAACTGCTTTCAGAATCCGACCATCACCGGTTCCGGCTCCAAGTGTACGCCCCAGATCTCCTCGACGCGCTGCTGGATCTGGTCTTTCAGGGCTAGAACTTCGGCAGCGGTGGCTCCGCCGCGGTTAATGATGGCGAGGGCATGTTTGCTGGAAATCCCGACGTGGCCCGATCCGTATCCGCGGCTGAAGCCGGAATGCTCAACCAGCCAGGCGGCTGAGACCTTCTTGCTCTTTTCCAGGGCGGGATAGGCAGGGAGCGTCAGCCCCCTCGTGGCCGCCTGTTTCTGCACGGCTTCGTGTTGTTCTCGGGAGAGCACTGGATTCTTGAAGAATGATCCGGCACTTTGGCTGTCAGGATCGCCAGGAGTGATGAGCATGCCTTTGAGCGCGCGGATGTGGCGCACGGCTTCGCGAGTTTCGGCGAGATTGGGGCGAGTCTCGCGTCCGGCGAAATGCCGCTGCAAGTCGGCATAGGCGACGCGCGGCTCGCCGCCCGGCGTGAGCGCGTAGATGACGTGGAGGATGATGAATCGTCCCCGCTCCGTGGTATTGAAGATGCTCGAGCGGTAGGCGAAGCCGCAAGCCTCGCGGCACAATTCGCGAATCTGGCCATCCTTCCGGTCGAAGACTTCGACCGACTCGACTGTCTGCGAGACTTCCTGTCCGTAGGCGCCCACGTTCTGTACCGGCGTGCCGCCCACGCTTCCGGGAATGCCGCTCAGGCACTCGACGCCCGCGCACTCCGCTCGGACGGCGTGTGAGACGAAACGATCCCACGATTCTCCGGCGCCGACGTCGAACAGCACCTTGCCTTCGTCGCTGGTGCCGAGACGCTGTTCGATGCCCGGGATGGCGATTTTGAGGACCAGCCCGGGGAAGCCGGAGTCAGATACCAGCAAATTGCTGCCGCCGCCGAGCAGGAAAAGAGGCTGGTTCTTCGAGCGCGAGAAGGCGATCGCCTCTTGCACCTCGGCCCTGGACTTGGCCTCTACGAAGAAGCGGGCGGGACCGCCGATGCGGAACGTGGTCAGCGGCGCGAGCGGTATGTTTTCCTGCAGAAGCATGAGGCCGTCCTAAATATACAGCGGCTGAGCAGTGGGAGCCGGAGATGGAAAAGCAGATTCCTCGCTACGCTCGGAATGACAAGCTCTTGTCGGAACGAGAAGTTCTTCGAGATACCTGCGCGAGCCCACTACTTCGCCGTCTTGGTCATCATGAATGCCTTGATCACGATGGCATTGGGCTGCATGCCGACGGGAATCAGGGTCAGCAGGGAATACTCGGTCGGTTCGAGCTTTCGCGGCGTGCGCTTCTGGATCACCGTCACGTCGCCCGACTGCGTGTCGAGAACAAGCAGATAATTCTGATCAGGCGTCAAGGCCAGGCCGTCGGGACGGCTGCCCACGGTCAAAGTGGGGAGGCGACGGCCCATGTCAATGTCATAGACGGCGACACTGTTGGAGCCGAAGTTGGTCACGTATAGCCGGGAGTTGTCGAGCGTGACTACGCCGCGCGACGGATGCTGGCCGATTTCCAGGCTGCTGCCGACTTCGTCGTTACCGGTCTCAATGATCGAGAGGCTGTCGGAGTCGAAGTTGCAGACGATCATTTCGCCGCCATCGGGCTTGAGCGTGAGACTGACCGGAGTGCGGCCCACGTCAAGCAGGGCCAGCACGCGATCGTCTTTTTTCTCGCCGCTCTTGGCTGCGTCACTTCGCAGGGCAATCGAGGCTACCTGCGACGACCCGGAGCAGGAAACGAAGGCCTTGCTCGAATCGGGCAGGATGGCGATGTCCTCGGGCTGCTGGCAGACGGGAAGAGTCGTCCGCACCCGGAGCAGCCGAGCGTCGATCAGCGACACCGTGTTATCCGCTCGATTGGAGACCACCACGGTCGAACCGTCGGGAGAGATGCGCGCCAAGCCTGGCGCGGCGCCCACGCGCACGTTGCCGATCACTAGCTGCTTCTCAAGATCAATGACGCTCACGTTGGACGAGCCCGAGTTGGCCACGTAGGCGCGCCTGCCGTCTTCGCTGACGTCAATAAAGTACGGTCGCCCATGCACGCCGATCGTAGCCACAACCGCGTTGGTCTCGGCGTCGATCACGCTGACATTCGACGAGCCGGTGTTGACCACGTAGATTTCGTTTTTCTTGCTGTTGGCGGCGACGCCGGTAGGTTCGCTGCCGACCGGGATGGTTTTGGCCAACTCGAACGTGCGCAGATCAATCACGCTGACCGTGTTGCTCTTGCCATTGGTGACGTAGGCGTACTCGCGGTAGGCAGGGCCGTAATCGGGCAGAGAACGTTCCCGGAAGTACCACCATCCCACCCCGGCCAGGATGGGAGCCAGCACGGCGATGAAGAGGAGCTTTCTCAAGGTGACGCCCGCATGGGAGACGAGTCTCGAAGGAGAGATTAAAGATTAGCAGAAGTGCTAGCGGAGCCGCGCGTCTTGGATATGCTATTTGGGCTCGATTACCTTTAGTCCCTCGACTCTTTCAAAATGGCGTTTATTGAAAGTCGCAACGGTACTGCCACGCTCTATCGCCGTAGCGGCAACGATCAGATCGTAGTCACCAATCATTCGCCCGGAAGATTCCAATAACGCCCATATTTGCGCGTGTTGCAATGCGGTTGTCTCGGTGTATGGAATCATGGGCAACTCTTCCAGAATCGATCGAATGTACCGCTCGCGTCTGGCTCGGTGCTTGCCACTGGCCCGTTCCACGCCATGCCACAATTCCGCGACTGTAATAGCTGCAACTTCGAGCCCCTCGTCTTCGTGTCGCGTCATCCAAGCCGCGAGGTCGAGGGTTCCTCTCTCGCCACGGATAATGACGTTGGCATCGAGCATTATCGCCATTTGTCGGGTTGGGGCTTCAAACTCTTGCGAGCTTTCTTCAGGTCGCGGTTCCAGGCGACTGCCTCATCCGTCGGCAAATCGACTTTACGCAGGACTTTAGCCAGATCGCGTCCCAAACAAATCTTCTCTTTCTCGGGAACAAGGCGGGCGACCGGTGTGCCGTTCTTGAGCAGGACGAAGCTCATATTCTGGTAGCGGACGCGGTTGACGCAATCGGCGAAATTGCGCGCCGCCTCGGTCACCGAAATCGGAGTGCTTTTCACAAAATCAGATTATCAGATTATGCACAATAATGGAAGGCCTGGGATGGAAGGCCTGGGTAAGAGCACCTGGGGACAGGATTCCGGCACTGTTTATTCCCACATCTCGCAAGGGAAGCGAGATGTGGGGCCGGCTGTTACCTACTTGCCCGCCACTACCGTCTCCCTCGCGCCGATGGCCGGCACGGTCCGTCCTACCACCGTGGCGATCTGGCGGACCTGCGCCATCAGTTCATCGAACTGATCAGGGAACAGCGACTGCGGGCCGTCGGAGAGCGCCTCGTCAGGCTTGTTGTGCACTTCGACGAGCAGTCCGTCGGCGCCCACGGCGATCGACGCGCGCGATAGCGGAGTGACTTTATTTCGCTTGCCGGTGCCGTGGCTGGGATCGACCAGGATCGGCAAATGGCTCAGCCGCTGCACGGCCGGGACGAGGCTCAGGTCAAGGGTGTTGCGGGTGTGATCAGCGAAGGTGCGCACCCCGCGCTCGCAGAGCGCCACGTTGTAGTTGCCTTCGCTTAGAATGTATTCGGCGGCCATCAGGAACTCTTCCAGCGTGGCCGACATGCCGCGCTTGAGCAGAATCGGTTTGCGGGCGCGCCCGGCGCGCTTCAGCAGAGAAAAATTCTGCATATTACGCGCGCCGATCTGGATCACGTCGGCCCATTCTTCGACCAGGTCGAGCGACTCGTGGTCAATGGCTTCGGTGACGATCTTCATGCCGAACTGCTGGCGGACCTCGGCCATGATGCGCAGGCCTTCCTCGCCGAGTCCCTGAAACGAGTAGGGCGAGGTGCGCGGCTTGTAGGCGCCCCCACGGAAAAACTGCGCCCCGGCACGCGACACGCGATCGGCTATGGCGAAAGCCTGTTCGCGGCCCTCGATGGCGCACGGCCCGGCGATGATGGCGAGCCCAGTGCCTCCGAGGGTAGCGTTCGTGCCAGGAAAACGGATGACGGTGTTTTCTTGCTTGATCTCGCGGCTGACCAGCTTGTAGGGCTTCGAAACCTGGATGACTTCCTGCACGCCGGGCATCTCTTCCAGCGTGCCCGGTTCGATTTCCGCCTTGTTGCCGGTGATGCCAATGGCAGTCCGCTGCGCGCCGGGCATGGCGTGCGCGCGGTAGCCCATCTTCTCGATTTTCTGGCAAACGTTGCGCACCTGCTCTTCGGTGGCGTGCGCCTGCATGACGACCAGCATAGGTTCCCCTAGGAATGATTCGTGTGGGAGCAAGCCGCCTGCCCGCCCGCTTGGCCGGCGGCAGGAGAAGCCGCTTGCCTAGAGTCTACCGTTGCGCGTGCCTGCACGGCAAACGGGGTAGCAGGCGTGAATCCGCGAGCCGTCCCCGGCATCCAAAGGAAAAGTTGTTCGAAATACTGCATTCAAATCCTTCAGGAGTGCTCCTCATGAAAGCTGCAGTCGTCCCTGCGGTAAACGGTAAGTGGGAAGTTAAGGAGTGGCAGACGCCCAAGGCCGGTCCCAATCAAGTTGTGATCAGGATTCATGCCAGTGGCCTCTGTTATACCGACGTACACATCACACACGGCATCATTCCCACGCAGTTTCCGCGCGTGCTGGGGCACGAGCCGGTGGGAGAGATCGTCGAGATTGGTGCCGGAGTCACATCCCGGCGGGTTGGTGATCGCGTCGGCGTGGGTTGGGTGCAGAAAGGATGCGGCCGCTGCGAGTGGTGCCTGCGCGGCAAGAAGGAACTTTGCCCGAACGCGATCTCGACCGGCATCGGATTGCAGGGCAGCCACGCTGAATACATGCTGGCATACGCCGATGCGACCATGCTGATTCCCGACAAGCTCAGCTATGAACAGGCCGCGCCGATCTTCTGCGCCGGATACACGGTGTGGAGCGGGCTGCGCTTGGCCGATCCCAAGCCGCATGAACGCATCGCCGTGGTAGGTATTGGAGGCTTGGGACATCTGGCGCTGCAGTACTCGAAGGCGTCAGGCTTTGAGACGATTGCCGTGACCCAGTCCAAGGACAAGGAAAAGATGATTCGCGATCTGGGTGCGGATGAAGTCGTGCCCAACGGCGAAAAGTTGATGGCCGCAGGCGGGGCCGACGTGCTGCTCGCGACCTCGAACTCCTGGGCGGCGACGGCGGAGGCGGCCAAGGGTATGCGGCCCTGTGGTCGGATCATCCTGATGGGTGTGGGCGGCGAGCCCTTGAACTACACGCCCGAGCTTATGTTCAAGCGGGTCGCATTGATCGGCTCGTCGCAGAACGGTCCGGAGTATCTTTACGAAGCGTTGGACTATGCCGCGAAGGGCAAGGTGAAGGTGGTTGCCGAAACCTACAAGCTGGACGAAATCGGCAAGGCTTACGACCGCGTGGCCGACGGCAAAGTGAGATTCCGGGCGGTGATCACGATGAATTGAAGGCGGAGGGGTCAACGCCAACAGAAGGTTGTGCTCACTTAAGGGAGCGGTTTGTGTCCCTCCCGCGCTGAGGTATTCTGGGCGGGACATGTTGCGGTTGATTGTCTGGCTATTGAGCCAGCCTCTGTTTTGGGCCGGGCTCGGGGTTCTGTCTGGCCCCTTCTTCTTCGTTCGCGGATTCCTGTTGCTACGGCGGCAGCGGCTCATTGCCGACACTCCACGCTCCACCGTCCGCGGCGCTGCGCTGGGCCAGATCGAGGTGAGCGGTAGAGCGGTGGGTCCGTACACTCTGGTGGCGCCGCTAAGCCGGACCGACTGCCTCTACTACCGGGTCATTGTGCAATCCAATCCGCGGGGGGACCTGCGCAACCGGAAGATGCGGGAGTTGTGCGCGCCTTTTTTCCTGGACGATGGTACCGGGAAACTGATGATTTATCCCGGGGGATCTGAACTTGGCTTGCCGCCATCCTGTGATCGCGCGGAATACAGTGAGCTGGCATTTGCTGCTGCGGGCGGCCCAGGCGCGCCGCCAGAGTTTGTGCAGGAGTACTGCATCAAACCGGGCGACCAGATTTTTGTTCTCGGGTGTCTGCGCGAGAATCCGTGGGCAAAAAGGAATCCGGCCACCGAGTCCAGCGAACTCTCACGCATTGGACCTGGATTTGTCAGCGCCGACGAAGCGGATCTGCTGCGCCGCGAGATATATCCGGCGCTCGATCCAGCGCTTCCCGCGGGGGCAGAGATAGCCCCGGCCGCGGAGTTCGATTTGCATCCGCCGGTCATCCTGATGAAAGGCGACGGACCGTTCGTGATCTCCTCCGACAGCCAGCGCGAGATCGTGGCAACGCTGCACTGGAAGGCTGTGCTCTACATCTGGGGAGGTCCTGTAGCAACATTGTGGGGGCTAGGGGAGATTCTTGTGCGCGCGAGAGATGCGGGGCTGCTTCCCGGGAATTTCTAAACTAGCATCGGCGGGACGTAGCTGGCTACGTCTCCGGTGTCGGCACCACAAACGATGGTGAGAGAGACGTTGCAAACAACGTCTCTACGGGTGTTCGTTGTAGAATCATGGATTATTTGATAGCCGCGGACCGCCACTATGCCGCAGGAAGAGAACACGAAAATCGCCACGCCCTCGGCTGAACGCCCCAATGACGAGCGCTCCGACGCCCAGCGCGTCGAAGCGAAGTGGTCCGAGCGCTGGCAGCAGGATGCCTCGCTCTACGCCGCCGAAGCTCATTCGACGAAGAAGAAATACTACGTGCTGGAGATGCTGCCTTATCCTTCGGGCGCTCTGCACATGGGGCACGTGCGCAACTATTCCATCGGTGACGCGCTAGCCCGCTACATGTGGATGAACGGCTACAACGTGCTGCATCCCATGGGATGGGATTCGTTTGGCCTGCCGGCGGAGAACGCGGCCATCTCGGCGAATACGCCGCCGCGGGAATGGACCCTGCGCAACATTGCCAACATGAAGGCACAGATGAAGCGCCTCGGGTTCGCCTACGACTGGTCGCGCGAGGTTACGACCTGCCTGCCGGAATACTACCATTGGAACCAGTGGTTCTTTCTGAAGCTCCACGAGCGCGGCCTGGCGTATCGCAAAAAGAGCAAAGTGAACTGGTGTCCGAAGTGCTGCACTGTGCTGGCCAATGAGCAGGTCGTGAACGGGTGCTGCTGGCGCCACGAAGATACGCCGGTGGAACAGCGTGAACTGGAGCAGTGGTTCCTGCGCATTACGAATTACGCCGAGGAGTTGCTGCACGATCTCGAGAAGCTTGGGGGCTGGCCGGAAAAAGTCCGCATCATGCAGCAGAACTGGATCGGCCGCAGCGAAGGCACGCTAGTAGATTTCAAGCTCGATTACGCTGAAAACCACCGCGGCTTCGGGCCGGCGGGGTCGACGATCAGCGTGTTCACCACACGCGTGGATACGATTTTCGGCGCTACGTCGGTGCAGCTTGCGCCGGAGCATCCGATCGTGGCCGATCTAGCGGCGGAGAATCCCGATTTGCGCATGAAAGTTGACCAGCTCCTCGCCGAGCAGCGCAAAGCGAAAGAAGCGGGTGACATTGGCGAGATCGAAAAGCACGGGGTTCCGACCGGCCGCTACGCCATTAACCCCTTCAACGGCGAGAAGGTGCCGGTGTGGGTGGCGAACTACATTCTCATGGACTACGGCACCGGCGCGATCATGAGCGTGCCCGCGCACGACGAGCGCGATTACGAATTCGCAAAGAAATATAAGCTGGAGATCCGGCTGGTCATCCTTCCCATCTCGAACGATCCGGAAGAAACCATGACCGAGCCTGCGTTGCCGTTCACCGCGGAGCAAGGCGTGCTGATCAACTCCGGCAAGTATGGCGGCCTGGCCTGCGATGAAGCGATTCGGAAAATGTCGGCCGACGCGGAGCAACGGGGCTTCGGCAAGGCCACAGTGACGTACCGGCTGAAAGACTGGGGCATCTCGCGACAGCGCTATTGGGGCACGCCCATCCCCATGCTTTATTGTGAAAAAGACGGCATCGTGCCGGTGCCAGAAAAAGACTTACCGGTGATCCTGCCTGAGAATGTAGAGATCACGTTGACAGGCAGTTCGCCGCTCGGCCGCGTGCCGGAGTTCGCGAACGCGACGTGCCCCAAGTGCGGCGGCCCGGCGCGACGCGAGACCGACACCATGGACACGTTCGTTGATTCGTCCTGGTATTTCTATCGCTACACCGACGCGGGCAACGACCGAGCGCCCTTCGACGGGAAGACGGCGCAATACTGGTTTGGCGATCGGGGGATTGACCAGTACATCGGAGGGGTTGAGCACGCCATCTTGCATTTGATCTATTCGCGCTTCTGGACTAAATTCATGCGCGACCTGGGCTTGATCACCAACGACGAGCCGGTCGAGCGCCTTTTCACCCAAGGCATGGTGATCAAAGACGGCGCGAAGATGTCGAAGAGCCTGGGCAACGTGGTCTCGCCCGATGAGATGGTGGCGCGCTACGGGGCCGACGCCGCGCGTCTTTACAGCCTGTTCGCCGCGCCGCCCGACCGCGATCTCGACTGGCAGGATTCCGGCATTGAAGGCATTCAGCGATTCCTGGGACGAGTGTACCGGTTCTTCGTGCGCAATGCGCAGCCCGGGCATCCAGACTGGCGTAAGCCTGTGCCTACGGAGTTAATGCCTGAGGCGCGCGCGATCCAGCGCAAGTTGCACCAGACCATCAAGCGCGTCAGCGACGATTTCCAGGGACGCTGGCACTTCAATACCTGCATCTCGGCGATCATGGAACTGGTCAATGTTCTTTATGGCGCGGAAGCGGGAATTGCTCAGAATGCCATCCCGAAGCCTGTTCTGGCTGAGGTGCAGCGGAACTTGGTGCTGCTGCTCGCGCCATTCGCGCCGTATCTGGCGCACGAACTCTGGGAAATGCTGGGCGAGAAGGGAAGCCTGCTGCGCGCGCCCTGGCCGAAGTACGACGCCGTCCTGGCCAAGGAAGAGGAAATCGAGATCCCGGTGCAGGTTAACGGCAAGCTGCGCGCCCGGGTCGTGGTGCCTGCCGACACGTCGGAGGAGTTTGTGATCGAACGCGCGCTCGCCGATGAGAAGGTGCGGGCGTTCACGGCCGGCAAGCAGATAGTGAAGAAAATCTACGTCCCCGGCAAGATGGTGAATCTGGTTGTGAAGTGACGAAAGGCAGTTGCCGGTTGCCAGTTCCCAGTTGCCAGTTGCGAGGATTGGGTACTGGCAACTGACGACTGGCAACTGACAACTGACGCATGCCCATCTCTCCAACGGCAGAAGGCTTCCGCGCAGCATTCCGGCACCCGTCCCTGACGCTGGGAGAAATCGCGTGGCGTTGGATTGTAGGCGCGACGGCGACGGCACTGTTCTTCTTCGGGCTGTTCGAATATCTCAATACCCTGCCGCTGACCAGCGGGGAAATGCTCTTTCTGCGGACGCGGCATCCGTATTTTGTCGCCCAGGCGCTTGTGCACATCTTCCGGGGAAGCCTGAGCCGCGCCGTGATGGCGGCGTTACTGGCTGGGTTGATGCTCAGTGTGCTTTCGGTCGTGGCCGCGTCGCTGGGGCGGATCGCGACGGTCCGGGGATTGCTGGAATATTTTCGTGAGCAGGTCAGAAGCAGAGTTTCGCCAGGTGAAGTCAGTTCGGATCTGCCGTCAGAGGCCTCACCATTTCGCACGCTGGCGAGGCTCAATTTTCTGCGCCTGGCCGTGGCGCTGGCGGCGCTGTGCGGATTCGTGGGCGCGGCGATATTAGCGGGTTTTGCCTCGCCGGATAGCGACCCTAACCCCGGATTGGCATTTCTGCTTTTCCTGCCGCTGGCGGGGCTGATCTGTCTGGTGTGGTGGGCGCTGAATTGGCTGCTCTCGCTCGCCGGATTGTTCGCCGTGCGCGATGGCGAAGACGCCGTGGGCGCGATCTCGGCCGCTGTCACATTCTGCCGCGAACGGACCGGCGCCGTCTTTGCAGTCAGCACCTGGACCGGGCTGGCGCATCTTGTTGCCTTCGTCGGCGCAACGACGGTAGTCTCTATGCCGCTGGGCTTTGCCGGCGTGCTGCCGTGGCGCCTGGTCGTCCTCGGCGTGGTCTTCGTGACCCTGATCTATTTCGCCTTCGCCGACTGGCTCTACATGGCGCGGCTGGCAGGATATGTCTGCATCACAGAAATGCCGGAGGAATTGCTGGCTCCGCTGCCGCCGAAGCCGCTGCCCACGCCTCCGCCCGGTGGACTGCAGGTGACGCCCGCGCCGCCGGTCCAGACGACGATCGACCGCGATGAGCCGATTTTGAGCGACGTGCCTGGGGCTCTTCCAGCCTCGTCGTAGAAGCGCGGGCCGCTCATTCTCTTTACACTGCCGCCTTGAATTTGAGAAACTCATGGGTGGAAACCCAACTCCCGCACAATCCATTGTCTACCGGCCAATCCATCGTCATCCTCGATTTTGGCGCGCAGTACACGCAGCTGATCGCGCGCCGCATCCGCGAACAAAACGTTTTCTCTGTGGTCCTGCCCTGCACGGCTTCGCTGGACGAGATTAAGAGCTTCGCTCCGGTCGGGATTGTGCTCTCGGGAGCACCCTGGTCGGTTTACGACAAAGACGCGCCGCCTGCCGACACGCGTGTCTTCGAACTCGGCCTGCCTGTGCTCGGCATCTGCTACGGGCTGCAATTCATGGTGCATACGCTCGGCGGCAAAGTGCGTCCGGCGGCCAAGCGCGAGTACGGCCATGCGGAGATCGACGTCGTGGCGGACTCGGTTCTGTTTCAGGGCCTGGCCAGGAAACTTGCCGTATGGATGTCCCACGGCGATGAGGCGCTGGAACTGCCTCCGGGCTTCGAGTTAATGGCCAAGACGCATTACGCGGTGGCAGGGATTCAGAACACGGCGAAGAAATGGTACGCGGTTCAGTTCCATCCTGAAGTCCACCACACGCCACAGGGCACACAGATGCTAAGAAATTTCGTGTTCCAGATCTGTGGCGCCAAGCCCACGTGGACTCCGCAGCATTTCATCCATTCGACGGTCGAGCAGGTCAGGCAGCAAGTTGGTACCGGACGGGCGATCTGCGCGCTTTCCGGCGGAGTGGATTCGTCAGTGGCGGCAGTGCTGGTGGACCGCGCACTGCGCGACCCGAAAGGGAAGTCGCGGCTGACCTGCGTCTTCGTCAACAACGGCGTCCTGCGCAAGAATGAATTCGAGAAAGTGCAGAAGACGCTCCGCGACAGGCTGGGCCTCCATGTCGATGCTGTGGATGCCACTGATCGCTTTCTTGGCAAACTCGCGGGCGTGAGCGAGCCGGAAAAGAAACGCAAGATCATCGGCAACGAATTCATCAAGGTTTTCGAGCGAGAAGCCCGCCGCGTCGAAAAAACCGAGGGCAAGGTCAAGTGGCTGGTGCAGGGCACACTCTATCCCGATGTAATCGAGTCGCGCTCGGTCCGCGGGCCGTCGCAGGTGATTAAGTCGCATCACAATGTCGGCGGCCTGCCCGCGAAGATGAAGCTCAAGCTGATTGAGCCGCTGAAAGACCTGTTCAAGGACGAGGTCCGCAGAATCGGCCGCGACCTCGGCATGCCGGAAGAGGTCCTGCAACGGCAGCCCTTCCCCGGCCCCGGCCTGGCCGTGCGCGTGCTGGGCGAGGTCACGCCGGAGCGCCTGGCGCTGCTGCGTGAGTGCGACGATATCGTAGTCAGCGAAATCAAAGAAGCTGGTCTTTACACGAAGGTGTGGCAGTCGTTCGCGGTACTGCTGCCCGTGATGTCGGTGGGCGTGATGGGCGACCAGCGCACCTACGCTTACACATGCGCGATCCGGGCGGTGAGTTCAGAAGACGGCATGACCGCCGACTGGGTGCCGCTGCCGCACGATGTGCTGAAGACCATCTCTACGCGGATCGTGAATGAAGTAAAAGGCGTGAACCGCGTAGTGTACGACATCACGTCGAAGCCGCCGGGGACGATTGAGTGGGAGTGAGACTAACTGTCAGCTATCAGTAGTCAGCTAAAATCACCCCCCAAGGGCCGTTCTGGATAACAGGGCTGAAGAGCTCGCGTATTCCTACCATATGAACGGCAACTGTTAGGCCGGTTTTTATCCCATCGCGGCCTCGAGCGAGGCGGAGGCGAACGCGGTCGTCCAAGGGTGGAGGGGAAGGGAAGTCACAGTGTGCTACTTTCCCCTGGAGTGTTCAGTTTCGATCATGCAGCCGTAGTCTCTAGAACTGACTGATTTCAAGAGTACTCTGGGGGACTGAAGAAGCGACCCCCTCAGGGGCTGAAGCCGTGCCCTATCCAAAACCCGCCGGTATGCTCAAAGTCGCGCACATGAACTCGGGAGCCGACTCATCAGAGGAGAACTTGATCACGCTCTGCGCGGCTTGCCACGCCAGAGTGCATGACCGCTAAGGTTCACTATGCAAACCCAACAGTCCTGTTACCATCACACCTTGCGGGGAGGGGCTGTTTGGAGAATCACTCTTGCCAATGGGAGAGCCAGTTGTTCGCAGTGGATGGAGCGATGCCTACATCTCGCGCCAGATCAGCCTTATTCAAAATGAGCAGGCCTCCGGCGCTCACATTTCCGCTGACAGTAGCCCTAAAGGAATCGGCCCGGCCATCGACTCGGAGACACTCTTCATCAGCGTGAACTTCTGGCCCGAAGTGTGTTAAAGCACGGTTACTTGCCACTGGAAGGTGCGAAACTCGGCGAGCCTGCTGAAGTCTCGTTCGTTGGTTGTGATCACTCTGATGCCTAGTCGCCCGGCGCTCATCGCGATCAGTGCGTCATTGGTCAGGCGTCCCTGTCCGATCTGTTCGTAATGATACTTGGCAACCAAGCGACCAAGCACTCTGCCGGCTTGAGTCCAGTCGCTCAGATTTGGCACCAGGATTCGTTTTGCCCTATCGAAATATCGTTCCAGACGTTCCACAACCTGACGATCCCGGTCGCCTGCGCCGGCATAGAGTTCTTCGAGCACCACGGCACTGAGCCAAAGGGGTGCATCGGTGGTGAACCGGCGCAGCGTCAGGGCCGCATCATCTCCTCGCCGCAATGCAGTAATATAAATAGAAGAGTCGAACAGGGCAGGCTGCACCTAATCACCCAGCGTGCCGTACGCGTCCTTGATATCAATGCCACTCTTGACGAAACGCTCAGTGGCTTCGAGAACCAATTGGTTCCTCTCGTGTTCGGCAATCGCCAAATCCAACGCACGCTCGATGGCCTCAGTCTCGGTCTTCGCTCGCAAAGCTTTTTGAGCGCGCTTGATTTTCGCGGAATCCAACTGAAAGTGCTTGTGTGACCGATTCCGTGCCGTTCGCATGAAAGTGCCCCGCTTTCCTCTCCCTAGGGTACCATCGAATGTACACAGATTCCATCTTTATGTACATGCGTGGAGCCCCATAAGGCAGACACTGGCCCCTCGGGACTGGAACCCCTAGTGGTCAAGTTTTGAGGGAATCTCAGGAGATCGGGCTTTGTCCTGCAAGTCCCTCTGCTGGGTTCTTGCCCTGGTTTTAGTCCACCTACCCTTTCCCGTCTGAGTTATGAGTCTTTGACCCTGGCCTTCTGCTTGGCGACTAGGCGCTACGTGAACTTGGGCCCCTCCTTCGTGTAGGCCTCGACGCCATCGTGCAGCAGCATTTCGCCGACTTGGATTCGGTTGGTCATCGCGGTGCAACCGGGTTGCACAAACTTGGGGCTCGGTACGCTGTTCCACTCAAGACCAATGCCGGCGACAACGCCCGCATGGGTTGGAGCCGCCCTCGGGCAAGAGTTGAATACGAATTGAGCATGGCAGCCATTTGTGCACACAGTCACCATAGGGGAACATAAAGCGAAAGTCAATGGCAATCTGCAATTCTTGCGATTGGGAACGTCGTCGATAGCGAGATCGGGCGGTGCTGAGCAGTGCAATCCGTTTCGTGATCGAAAACCCTTCGGATTAGGGTTGACGGTCCATTTATTTGTATATACAATTAAATAA